>OLHE01001754.1_pt1 | contig 13682 bp, 8 predicted proteins | sample 1605821 | NCBI WGS metagenome assembly OLHE01 (sample SAMN03283250) | human gut metagenome | biome: human-associated habitat; material: feces | host: Homo sapiens | place: USA | collected 2013
GCGGGTATGGTGGAATTGGCAGACGCGCAGGATTTAGGTTCCTGTGCCGCAAGGCGTGCGGGTTCGACCCCCACTACCCGCATAATCAAAAACAGGCGTTGGTTCGTTAAGAATCAACGCCTGTTTTGCTATTATTACCTCACTTATTACCTCACTTTTATTTTCATTTCCACCCCCACCCTCACCCTCACAAACTCTTTATTATTTTACTCTTCAAATTCAACTTTCAGCGTCCCAAAACTCGAACTCATTCACTAAAAAAGCCGTTTTTAGCTGGTGTTGTGCGTATGTAGTGCTGCTCATGGTATTACTCCTTACTCAGTGCCGCTCGGGCGCGGTCAAAGAAAAACTGGATCACCTTTCCGATGGTCTCATCGGTAATTGCCCAGCTGAAAAGCTTTCCGAACTTGCTGCCGTCCAGCGCGGCGCGGAGCTTTGCGGTCACCCATGCTTTGCGTTCTGCGCCGCGCTTGGTGCCCTGGATCTCATGCTCGGCGCGCTCGATCAGGTCGAGCACCAGCGGGCGGACGGATGCGCCGTAGCCCAGCCGGATGGCACCGAGGACGTAAAAGGCAAAGCCGCCCAGCATCAGGACAAGGGCAAGCCAGCCGGGGACAACGTTCAAGATATTAGTCAATACTGCTTCCATGTTCAGGCTCCTTTCTCCTGTTCGAGGTCTGCGATGCGGTGGTTTGCCACCTTGATTTGTTCTTCCATCACCGGGATGCGCTGGGCAAAGTTGTTGTGCATTCTCACTTCCCGGGTCAGTTCTTCCAGCTTTGTGTCCATGATAGCCTGCTGCTTGTCCAGCTTTGCATCCATGCTCTGGGCGGTGCGGTTGTTGGAGTAAATGACCCCCAGTAGACTCAGCCCGCCAGTGATCAGCGCCACGAGAATGCTTTCCATTGGTCACACCCCCTTCACTTTACTCAGCCCGGCACGCTTGATGATGCTGGCATAGTCCTTGTATGCGTGGCTCATGTCCACGTTGGTGGCTTTGCCCGGAATGGCATCCACAACGCCCGGGATATGCGCCGTGCCGGTGTACTGCCACATGCCAAAGGCGAACGCCGTTTTGGGCTTATCCTCAGGCTTGGTCTTGCGCTGGTCTTTGGGGTATCTCGCCAGCCACACGTCGTAGGGCTTCAGCGCAGCACCGCCCATGTAGAGGAAGGTACTGCCGAACCACAAACCGGTGTACAGCATGGCGTACACGCCCCAGCTTTCCACCGTGCTCAGCATGTGAGCCGTCAGGTCGGTCAGTGCGGCCTTACCCAGCGGCTTCTGCACCTCGTCCTCAATGTCCACGGCCACAGGCAAGCTCAGGGTCTTGCCAGTCAGAGCCTGCTTCAGCATCGCCAGTTCTTTGTCGGCTTCCGCCCGGTTTGCGGCCTTGAAGTAGCCATACGCACCCACCGGGATGCCCAGCCGGGCGCACTCGGCATAATTGCGCTCAAAGGTCGGGTCAATGTACGGCTTGCTGTGTTTGCCATCGGCGCTGTTGCCCATGGCGCGGATCATGACGCCGTCCACTCTGCCGGACGCCTTGACCTTTGCCCAGTCGATGACGCCCTGATGGCGGCTCACGTCCATGATGGTCTTGCTCATGGCTTACTCCTTTACTTCTCCAGCTCTGCCTTGATGGCTTCCAGATCGTCCGTGGTCAGGGACGGGTAGTCGGCGGCGATGTCTTCAAAGACTTCACCAGCGGCAATGCGGATTTTGAAAGCGCGGGTCATAATGCGAAGTTTGAGTGCGTTCAGGGTTTTCATAAAAATCAGCCTCCAATCAAATCAGCCATCATCAAAATAATATCGTCGTTTGCGGTTTCCAGCGCGTCCACGCGCTCCGGCAGCTTGTCCTTTGCTTCCTGCTTTTTGCGCGCTTCTTCCTGCGCGGCCAGCTCTTCGGCGGTATAGAGGATGTACCGTTGGATGGGTACCTGCTCGGTCCATGCGTCCCGTGCCGGGATGCCCTCACGATCGATGATCTTCCGCACGTCTTTGCCGCCGTTGGGGTATTCTGCTACAGTTTCATAGTGGCTCAGCTCCGGCACGCCCGCCTGCGCGGGGTGCTCCACAGCTTCGGTCTCGTCCCGCAGCCAGCCAAGGGTCAGGTCGGGGGTTTCGAGGGCTGCGCCGTTTTCGTCAATGATCTTCATGAGATTCCTCCTTTCTTATGCTGTGCGCCGCCAGATATGCACATAGTAGGCGGCAGGCTGCACGGTGCTGCTGCGGCCATAGATAGCGTTGGAGCCGGACGCATCGAAGAACGCATAATAGCTAACAAAGTTCTGGCTGGAGTTCTCACCGTTGGATGTAATTTTCGAACCAAGCGAAAACGCTCCGGAAGTTTCGTTATGACGAGTTCCGTAAGTTGTCGTTGGAACCTTACCGGTGATATTCGGCAGGCCGGCTTTCGCTGTGGTGCCTGCGGCGTGGGTGCTGCTGGCACCCATCAGCACACGCTCAGACGCGATCTCTTCCCATGTGCCGCCGAAGCGGGCGGCAGGGCTGACAGAGCTGGTGGTCTGCAGGATGTCGCCCACCTCAAAGGGGCAGACGTTCAGGTTGGCCAACAGGGCGTCGATCTCGGCCTTGGTGTATACGTCCGTCAGCCGGTCTCCCACCGCCTTGGCGTCTGCCGCCTTCCCGCTCTGGCTCAGGGTCGCGTCCAGCTCTGCGCCGGCAGGCCCCCGCTCTCCCTGCGGGCCTTGCGGGCCAGTCTCACCCTGCGGGCCCCGCTCGCCGGTGTCGCCCTGCAGCCCGCGCGGTCCCATCACGCCCTGCGGCCCACGTTCTCCGGTTTCTCCGGTGTCACCCTTCGGCCCTTGCGGGCCGGTCTCACCCTGCGGGCCCCGCTCGCCGGTGTCGCCCTGCAGCCCGCGCGGTCCCATCACGCCCTGCGGCCCACGTTCTCCGGTTTCTCCGGTGTCACCCTTCGGCCCTTGCGGGCCGGTCTCACCCTGCGGGCCGGGGTCTCCCCGCAGTTCTCCGCTTGCAATGCTGCGGATCAGCTCCTCCCACGCCGCCGTCCCCGGCTCCGGCAGGATCCCGTCCTCTGTGCCGGAGTTTTCGCTCACGTGGTAGTGCAGGTCGGCGCTGGTCACGGTGCGCTCGCCGTCGCTCCCCTCAAAGGTCACGCAGCCGTTCCCGGGCCGCGCCGTCACGCTGGCCGGCACGCTCATCACGCCGTTTTCCACCAGCACCGACGCCGGCGCATTTCCGCCGGGCGGGTGCCAGAACGCCCGGATGGTCATCCCGCTCCACTCGCCGGACGCGCTCACCCGCATCCGGTAGATTCCTTTGTTTTTGCTGTAGCCCAGCATCAGCGTGTCCGTTCTCCCCGGCAGCAGCACCCCGCCGCCGGAGATCAGCTTCACCGGCAATTCGATCATTTTTTCCCTCCTTATGCAACAATGTACCCGTCCTCATCCACCAGCGTCTCAAACGGCACGATGATGCACGGCCGTACTGCGCAGGTGCCTTTTCCTTCGGTCACGCCGCCGCTGTCTGTGATGTAATACATTTCGTTTCCCAACAAAAAGTTCGTGTACCTCGATCTTGTCCACCATCCTTTTGCACTGCCGTTTTCGTAGGTCGCGGTTGCACTGTTTCCTGCAGCAAAATATGCCAGCGCCGCTCCGCTGTCCGTGTCCGAAATGCTTTTCCCGGTTTCAACGGCAGCAAGCGCGAATGCCCGGGTATCCAGTCCATTTGCGCCCTTATTGTCGCGGAACGGGATCTTCACCCGCTTCACAATGCTCTGCACGCCCGGCTCCAGCTGCGGGAAAAATGTATTGTTCATGTAGGCGTGGGTATTGGAGTTTTCGTAAAAGTCTTTATTGTACGATACCGTATCGTATACGTACCGCTGCAGCAGCCACACCCCGCTGCAGCTTGCATCGTAGTCGCTGCCCGGCAGTCCCTGCTGCACGATGATAAACTCCCTGCCCGCGCCGTTCACCCGGATCTTCACCACGCTCCCGATGCTCCGCCCGCTGATGGCCGAGCCGCAGGTGTACACAAGCTTTGCCTTGCCGTCTACGCCCGCATACACCTTCTGCACCTGCCGCGCCGTGCCGTTGATGCCGGCATACAGCTTTTCTGTCTGGTGCGCCGTGCTGCCTTCGCCGGTATAAATCCCCATGCTTCCGCCCCCTTACTTGTACACCAGCAGGATGGTTCCCGTGGCAAGGGCGCTGCCCGCCCCCGGGTCTGCAGTCTGCGCCGCGATCGTATAGCCGTTCAGGCTCGTCACGCTCAGTGTCCCGTCCCCGGTCACGCTCAGTCCGCTTCCCGCTTTCACGCCGCCCAGCCGGGTCTCCGTCGCTGCGGGCAGGGTGTAGGGCGCGCCGAACTTTCCGTCCGCTTCCGTCTTCGAGTACACTTCCGTCTTGCCGTAGGTCTCCGTTTTGCTGTAGGCACCCACATCTTCCGCTGTCAGGGCAGTGTTCTTTCCGGTCCCGCCGTGCGCCGTGTCAAGGATGCCGGTCAGGTTTTCCAGTGTCGTTGTGTCCTTGGTCTGCAGCGTCCGGGTGCTTCCGTCTCCCATCGTCAGGGTCACGGTCTGCCCTGTAATGGTAATGCTCTTCACGTACCCGGCGCTGTTCTCCGCCACCGCGCCCACTCTCTCGGCCGTCAGGTATACGTTTCCTCCCTCGCCGTTCACGGCCGTCACCGGCCCTTCTTTCGGCGGGGCAAACTGCTCGGCCTTCTTCGCCGCGTCTTCCGCCCGTGTCGCGTTCGTTTCCGCCGCTTTCTGCGCCGCTTCTGCCCGGTTCGCCGCGGACGCGGTCTCCGTCTTTGCGGCCCCGGCCGCTTCCTCGCTCTCCTTTGCCTGCGCCGCGCTGTTCCGCGCCTCCCGTGCCGCTTCTGCCGCGCTGTTCGCGCTTGTCAGCACCCGCGCCACAAAGGTCTCGTACTGCGTGGGGCTGATCTCCGCGTCGCCGTCTGTGGCAAGCGTCTCATAACAGTCGTATTTTGCCGGTCTTGTCAGCGCCCGGAATCCGTCCTCCCCCAGCGCCATCAGCATCCACACGCCGCTTCTCGACGCGGTAAAGTCCTTTCCCACCGCACAGCTGTCCTCTTCGTCCAGCAAAACGGGGGTCGGCAGCGTCCCGTCCTGCCGCTGGATGTGCAGCGTCACGCTCTTGCCCTGCCAGCTCTCCGGCAGGATAAATTCCAGCCTTTCCACGTTCGCGCTGCTCTGCCCGCCCAGATGCAGCATCTTCATCTCCGGGCAAAACTCCACCCCGCCAAAGTGCTTTTCTACGATCCTTACCTGCATGTCCGGTCCCTCCTTCCGTTTTCTTTCAGTCTACCGCCCTTTCTCCAAAACAAAAACTGTGCACTTTCGCAAACAGCAGCACCCCGGCAGATCTTTCCCGCCGGGGTGCTTTTCTCATCTTAGTTTCTCATACGGATCCACTTCCGGTTCCTTCTCCGCTTCCTTCTCCGCGTTTTTCTCCCACTGTGCAAAGGTCTTTTCCGTGTACAGTGCGTTCCCATCCGCGTCGATCAGCGCCAGCAGCACATCCGCCATCTGCTGCTTGTCCGCGTCGCTGCCCGCAAGGTAGTCCGGCTTTGCCAGCTTCGTGATCTCGGTCTTCAGGCTGTTCGGCGTCCTGCCGGCTTTCACCAGCCGGTCGTACTCTGCCTGCACGTCCTTCGCGCTGCGGCTGTCCATCGCTTCGCTCAGGTCCGCGTACATGTCCCCGCTGTCGCCCTTCAGCATTTCGGTTTCCAGCGTGTTCACCGCGCTTGTCACGCAGTCGATCACGGCCTCCCGCTTCGGCGCGTCCTCCTTCACGTTTTTCCGGATGCCCATCACCTCGTACAGCTTTTCAATGGTTTCCGTTTCCAGCCGGTAGCGCTCGGCGTCGTTTCCTTCCATCTGCGCCTTCGCCGCCGCCCGGGTGTTCGCGTCATACTTCTTCAGCCGGGTCTTCAGCTGCTTGTAGATCTCATCCTCCTTCCCCATGGCGGTCAGCTTTTCCACGGCTTCCTGCGCTTCGTCCGCGTCGCCGCCGGCATAGGCATTGTACAGCCGGTCATACTGCCCGGTCGCGCTCTCCGGCAGGCTGTTGAAGCTGAACTTCCCGCCCTGCGCCACGTTCTCAATGTCCCCCGCGTAGGCGCGCACCGCGTCCACCATCTTCCGGCCGTTGCCGTAGGGCACACCCGCGATCTCAAAGCCGTTCTCGATCAGGGCAAGCCCCTTCTGCAGCAGCTTCTGGTGGTGCTTTTCCAGCTCCGCCTCGTCCATCTCGCTGGTGTCCTTCTTCAGCTCTGCCGTAAACTTCACAAGGTCCGATGCCATGTCGTTCACCGCGCTGATGTTCGTGGCGCTGATCACGTCGTAGTCCTTGCCCTGCACGGCATTGTCGATCAGGCTGTACAGCTCGCTGCCAAACAGGAAGTTGCCCATCGTGCTCTCGGTGGACAGCGAGAAAAAGCGGTCCACCATGCTCTTCCGGGTCACGTCGCCGTTTTCGTCCTGCTCCCGGTCCCACCGGTGCAAAAGGAAATCCGCGCCGATCTTCATCATGGCAAACACCGCCACCTGCGCCGCCTGGCTCACGATGGCGCGGTTGCGCTGCTGCGTTGCCCGCTTCAGCTCTGCCCGGTTTGCTTCGCTGGCGTCTGCCTTGTACCGCGCCGCCTGCGCCTTCCAGTCGCCCACCGCGTCGATCAGGATGCCCGCATTCTGGAACCGCTGGGTCGTGAACATGGTAAAGGTCTTCACCATCTCGTCCGGGTTGCGCTGGATGCCGGCTCTCTGCATCACGGTGTAGTTCGGCTGGGTCTGCTCGATCACCTTCTGGTAAGTCCGGTTCACAGCCTCCCAGTACGCCGGGCTTCCGGTCTCTCCCGCGCCTTCGAATTCCGCCGCGTGGTTCTTCACATAGGCTTTGCTGCCTTCCCACAGCGCCGCCACCGTGATCTCGTCCATGCCGTTGATCCACCCGGTCAGTGCCTTTGGCGCCCTGTCCATGCCCTTCTGCACCAGCGTTTCCCGCTTTCCGATGCTCTGCAGCTCGCCTTCTCCGCTGCCGCGCTGTCTCCACTGCAGCAGCACGTCTCCGTGCTGTGCGATCTCCGTTTCCAGCGCCGCCCGCTGCTTTGGCGAAAGGTTCTTCACAAAGGGCACCACCGCCGCCATGGTGTCCCCGCCCAGCACCGCCGCTGCCGTCGGCAGGCTCGCCGCCTGTGCAATGGCAACGCCCGGGTTCAGCGTCAGCACCGCCCCCGCGTAGTTGCCGCGCAGCGCGCCCAGCATCCGGCTCACGCCGTTCGATCGGTGCCGCTGGGTGGTCTGCAGGTCGGTCAAAAGGTCATCGAGATAGCTCACGGCCTTCGTGCCCCACTGCTCTTTAATGATACCGTTCTTCAGGGTCTTCACCCCGTCCCGGGTCTCCACCCCTGCGTTCAGGATCTTCTGCACGTCCCGGATGGGTGCGGCCAGTCCCGCATATGCTGCCGTGTCCCGCAGGCTGCGCTGCACCACACTCGAGCACTCTTCCAAAAGGATGGGCTTGCTGCTCTTCACACGGTTCTTCAGGAAACCGCGTCCCTCAATGGTCGCGTCCAGCTTCACGCCCTCGATCTCGGTCGCCAGCGCCGCCTTGTCCACCGCGATGGGGTAGTAGTTCTTCACGGTCGCCCGTTTGTAGCCCACCAGCTGCAGGCTCGTCTCGTTGATGAGCTTCGTGGTGTAGTTTCCAAAAAACTCCTTCATGTCCGCGCACCACGCCCGGTCGTAGTCGGTCATGGCCGCTTCCAGCGTGTTCAGGATGGTGTCCGCCATGGCTTCCCCGTTTCCGTCGCTCAGCATGCCCAGCTGCACAAGCTGCCCCTTCTGGTAGGCCTGCTCCACGTCGCCCTTGCTGTACAGCTGCGCATCCGGCACCACCATGCCGCCGGTCAGCAAGTGTTCCCGGCTGTCCTTGTTCTGCAGGTGCATATACAAACTGCACATCTGCGCGTGGGTCAGCGGCACGGCGTTGCGGTTCGAGTCGGTCAGGCCCACGTCCACAAGGTCCGCTCCCGGCCCCGCAAAGGCCCGCGCTTCCTTGGCGTGCTTTTTTCCCGTCACGTCCGCAAAAAGTTTCTCGCCCTCGATGGTGATCTTCGTCTGGCGGTACTGTCCGTCGTTCAGCATCTGCCCGATCTTCTCCATCTGCCCGCCATTCTTGTATCCGCCCAGCATCCGCAGCACCCGCTCGGCTCCCAGCATATCAAGGTTGTACTTGGTCAGCAGGTTCTGCACTCCGTCCAGCGCCCCGCCGGGGTGGTTTCCCTTGCTCCGCTTCACCTCATAGGCCGCTTCGTCCGCGATCTTGCTCACCTCTTCGGCCTTCGCAAGGCTCACGGTCTTGTTCTCGTTCCTTATCACATGCAGCGTCGCGCTGGTAATGGCCTTCAGCATCCGCATCTGGTCCACCGTCATGGGCAGGTAGGTGCGGTTCTCGGTCTCCCGGATGCGTTTGCGCAGCCGTTCCTGCAGCGCCAGCGCCTTCTCGCTTTCCGGCAGCGCTTCAGCTTCCGCCAGCTTCGCCTGCAGGTCAGCCAGCTTCGCATCCTTCCACGCCGTCAGGTCGTTCTGCAGCGCCGTGATCAGCTTCGGCACCCCGGTCTGCTCCCACTCGGTGGTCATGGCCGTGGGGCTGCCTTCGCTTCCCATGCTCTGCTGGATGCTGTTCTGCAGCCGCGTCAGCTGGTTCACAGCCCGGTCGTTCAGCACGGTCATGTCGGCGATCTTCGCCACCTCGGCCGCCTGCACGATCAGCCGCTGGCTCACATACTTGCCCTTGCTCGGCCGCAGCACCATCTGGTTCAGCGCCGCCGCATCCTGCCGGATGCCCCGCTTCAGCTCGTCCATCTTCCGGCCGTCCCGCGCGCGCTGCACCCGCTTTTCCGCCACTCTCTTTGCAATGGCGATCTCTTCGTCCCGCTGCTGGCGCGCCGTCTCAATGGCCAGCGCATTCCGCTGTGCCTGCTTTTCCTGCCACGCCGCCGCTTTCCTCTGGTTCTCATCCTCCCATTCCATGATCTCGTTTTCCTGCACCAGCAGGCTGTACTCCGCCTTGTCCGCGCGCCGCTGTTCCGCTTTCACCTGTCGGGCAAGGTCCGCGTTCTCTTCCCGCAGCTCTCCCATCCGCTCCCGGTACCACAGCTTTGCCTCATCCAGCATCTGCTGCCGTTCCGCTTTCATCCGCTTCACTTCGGCCTTCATTTCCCGCTCGTAGCTTTCCCGCAGCACGGTCAGCTTTTCGTTCAGGTCTCCCACGTTGTCAACGTCCACACCCAGTGTTTCAAGGTTTTCGTTCAGCAGCTTTTCCGCCTTCGCGTTCTGCCGCTGCAGCTGCCGCATCTGCTGCACTTCCGCGTTCCGGCCCGCCGTGCGCTGGTTCTCGGCCAGCCGCCGGTTGAACTCTTTGCTCTGTGCTTTCTGCACCTCCTTCAGGCCCTTCTCCACTTCGGCCGCCCGGCTCTCGTCTCCCGCAGCAGCTTTCGCCACTTCCATGTTGTGCCGCTGGATGCCTTCAAAAATAGCCTCGGCATCGGTCAGCTGCGGCAGCTGCATGATGTCCCCGATAATCCTGCCCGCCAGCTCCACCTTCGCGTCCTCGTACTCCGCATCGTCTGCAAACCGGCTCATCGTCTTCGGCTTGATGGCGTCGTGCAGGTTCATCAGCACGTCCAGCCACTCGGTGCTCTCGAAGCTCTGACTGCCCGCCACACCGGCCTGCTCTGCGGCCTGCTTCCACAGCGCCTTGGCTCCATTGGTCACGCCGCCCACGGCGCGGTCATCGTTCACAAGGCTCTCATACTGCTCCGCCGGGTTGCCGTCCCGCACGCCTTCGGCCTGCCGCAGGGTCACGCCGTGGCGCCGTGCCTCGGCCACCGCCTCGCTCCAGCTGCCGTACCGCTTCACAAGCTCGGCCTTCGCCTGCCCGCTCTTGTTCACGGTGTACTCCAGCTTGTGCAGCTCCGGGTACTCGTCCCACAGTTCGCTGTTGCGGTAGGTCGCCCCGTCCTGGATCTCCCCTGCCAGCGTCTCGGCCAGCGCTTCGGCCTTGTTCATGTCCGCGCCGTCCGCCTTCAGGTAGTTCACCAGCACTTCGGTCTCCTGCGCCAGCTTTGCCCGGTCCGCCTTGCTGCCGTTGGCCTTCAGCCAGCGCCCGGCCAGCTCGTCCACCGCGCTCCGGCTCACGTTCACGCCCTTTGTCAGCCCAAAAAACTGGCTCAGTGTGTCCAGCGCCGCCGCCTTCTCCGCGATCACCCGGCTGGCCTGCTGCTGCTCGTTCCGCTTCGCGTCCCGGCTCGCCTGCTCCGCGATCTGGAAACGCACATCCGGCACACGGTTCAGCACCGCGGTACGCTGGGCATCGTCTCCGGCCTTGTACAGCTCCACCTTCACGCCCTTCTGCTGCAGCTCGTCGATCAGGCTCTTGCTTGCGTTGTCCGGCAAAATCGCCGCCCGCACCTCGTCAAAGCCCACGGCACGCTGGGGCTTTGCCTCAAAGTACCCGGTCGGGATCTTCGCCACGTCGTTGTACAGCTTCAGGATCCGCTGCGCCGCGTCCTTGCTGATGATGTAATCCTCTTTGGCAAATGCCTTGCCGATGGCCGCCGCCGTGTGCTTTCCCTCGGCTGCCCGCAGCAGGATCTCGCCCAGGATCTCCTGTTCCTCAAAGCTGTTGTCGCTGTGCGGCGTCGTTTCCTGCCGCAGCATCCGGATCACCTGTTCGATCTGTCCGTCCGCATCCTCCAGCAGCTTCTTGTACTCTGCCTCCGGCATCTGCCGCAGCCGTCCCTTGTCCGCCCGCACCTCGTCCAGTGTTTTGTACTCCGCCGTTGTCGTGCTCATCAAGGTGCTTGCCGATACGCCCAAAACATCCTGTCCGCGTGCATTCTGGCTGTTCATGGCCTTCACCAGATTCTCCAGCGTGTAGGGGTTGTGCAGCTGCGCAAAGCTCCGCTTCTTACCGCTCGGGGTAAACGGTTCTTTTTCATTCCGGATACCCTTTTCTCCCAGCACACCTTCCAGCTTGTCGTACACCCACTGCTCCACCTTTTGCTCCGGTGCCTTTTCCCGTATCGCGTTCCGGGTCGCCTCCACATCCAGCGTCTGCTTTCCGGCACTTGTATCGGTCACCATTTTGTATGCGTGCTCCAGCATCTGGTACAGCCGCCCTCTGTTTTCATTCCGCATCCTGTTGATCCGCAGCATCCACCTTTTGTTTTGCCCTTCCAGCGCTCCGTGGGTGTACTTCTCCTCCAAGGCATCCGCAGCAGCGTCCGCCAGCTTGTCCAGTCGGTCAATATCCCCGCCTTCAAATGCCTCCCTGAGTTCTGCCTCGCCCGTATGCCGGATCACAGCCTCCAGCGCATCGTTTCCAATGCTGTCAAACTGCTCTCGCTCCGTCCGGTATACCGGCTCCACCGTTATTCCTTTATCCTTCAGGTATGCCAGTTGCACCCCGGTGTCTCGCTGCATCTTCTGTGCCAGTTCCTCCCGGCTCAGGCTGCTTGCCTCGTCCACACCTGCACGCTGCACCGCAGCGCTGTTCACAAACTTTCCTTCAAAGGCTTCCCCGCTTGCCTCGTACACCCGGTTTTCAAAGTCCCGCATGGCCTCGTAGTTCACTTCATACTCCACCCCCGGCCTTGTCGGGGTCCATGCATCCGCACCGTACACCCGGTTTTTCCGGTTCACCATGGGGTCAATGGTATCACTGCCAAACACCAAAGAGATCGGCCCGTACTTCGTGTGCCCCTCCTGCGCCTTCACCACCGCGATAGACGGCGACGGCATCCCGCCCAGTTCCAGCGCTTCCTGCAGGTTCTGTTCGGTTAGGTTGTGCACCGCCACAAGGTCTTTCTGGCTGTCCACCTCTACCGGTGCCGCCAGCTGGAAGCGGATATTTTTCTTTATAGGTGTTTTTTCTTCCAGTTCCGTAAATTTCACTCCGCTGAGCTTGACATCCTGATTGCCATATGCTATCCTACCTATGGAACCACTGAGCTGTAGTTCGCTAGGTATTTTGAAGCCTAGTGTCCGGAACAGCTCGGTGGTTCTTTCTTTGTTTTCATCAACATACAGCACGTCGCTCTTGCGCACAAACTCCACTGGGTTCACATCCTTGGTGTATGCACTGGTCACCTTCTGCATATCGCTGATAACGATGTGATTCTCTACCGGTCTCAGATCCAGTACGCACAGCACCGGTCTGCCGTCCTGCGCTTTCACATCGCCGAACATCACGAGCCGTGTGTTCTGTTTTGTTCTGCCCTTGTTCTGGCTGGTCAGGATCATCACCGGTTCATCCAGAATTTCCGGGATGCGCTTGATTTCTTCCAGTGTCATCTCCGGGTGCTCTTTCAAAATCGTGTTGATCTTATCCGCTTTCATGTAGATATCACTTTTCCGCGCGCCCAGACTTTGCAGAGCATCACCGGTTCGTCCAAGAATAAAGGTTCTGTTACTGTTTCTTCCTTCTTTATCCCACTGGTCAACGTCATCAGCATATTCCGGGTTGATTTCATACCTTCTTTCCTTCGCCGCACCCTTGTTCTCAAGGGTCGCGGCGTTTTCTTTTGCCGCGCGCAGGGCGTCCATGGCCTTTTCCGCGTGGGCAAAGTATTCCTCCTGCAGCGCCCGTTTCTCGGCCTCGGCCAGCCGCTGCGCTTTCAGGGCGGCTTTGTTCTCCGGGTCGTTTGCCAGCACTTCCTTTGCCCGGCTCACGATGTCGCTCAAAAGGTCCTTCACCGCGTTCATCACCTTGCGGATGGTCCCCGCCCGGCCTGCGTTCTTCTCCGCCTGCCCGCGCTGGAACTCCACCCACCGCTTGAAGCTCTCCTCGCTGTCAAAGATGCCGCGCCACGCGTCCGCCACCAGCTCTTCCGCCGCTTCGCCGTAGGTCAGACCCTGCTGTGCGTAGTCGGAAAGTTTATTCCGGATCAGCTCGTCAATGTTCTCAAAGCCCTCGCTCTTGGCCAGATACTCCATCACATGCTGCTGCACTGCCTTTGCGCCCTCGGTGTCCAAAGCGTTATACCAGTGCCAGTCCTCGTGCAGCGCGGTGCCGAACACGTCTCCCGCGCTGTCTGCAAAAAAGATCTGTCCGGCAGCCGTGTCCACATAGGCCTTCACCCGCTCGTCGCCTTCCAGCACCGCCTTCAGCACCGCATCGGTGTCGGTCGCCCGCGCGTTCAGCTCGATCAGCTTCGTGGCCACCTCGTCTGCCGTGCGCATGGTGCCTTTGTACAGCACCCGTCCGCTTCCGCTCACGCTCTTTGCGCTCAGCGCACCGCCCAGTGTCCCGGTCTGCACGGCCCCGGCTTCCGCTTCGCCCTTGCCCTGCAGCCACGCGATCTTCAGCGCCGCCGCGCCGCCGGGCTGTGCCAGCACATAGTCCGTGTTCACCGCAAGGCCGTTCATGCCCTTCGCCAGCTCCATAGCCTTGTCAAAGGTGGTCACGTCCTCCATCTGTCCCAGCCGGTACAGGCTGGAGGCCGCCGCCGCATACCGGCTCTCGTCCGCAATGCCCGTCGGCATGTTCCGGCTCAGCGTCTGTGCCGCGCCCTCGCTTACCTTCCAGCGCAGCAGCTCCCGCTGTACGCTGCTCTTCTGCGCGCCCTCGCTGCGCACTTCCAACCCGGCCGTCTCCCGCA
>OLHE01001757.1_pt1 | contig 13669 bp, 13 predicted proteins | sample 1605821 | NCBI WGS metagenome assembly OLHE01 (sample SAMN03283250) | human gut metagenome | biome: human-associated habitat; material: feces | host: Homo sapiens | place: USA | collected 2013
AAAAAAAAGAATGGATATACCATTCTTAATCCCGCCAATGGAATATTTGGATTCGGGCATTACCCCTGCCTTCCTACGGTCTACAGTAATGCTATCATTACTACCATACTGATTGCTGCATAGATAGTGATTTTTCCCTTTATTGTGCTTCCAAAATGCTGCTTTCTGACCTTTTTCATATAGTCTGCTCCTGTAATCTTAATTCACCTTTTTGTTTTTTTGCCTGATATAATGCTTTATCTGCTCTGTCATACAGAGTTTTTGTATCCTCATTTGCTGTTCTTTCCGCACCACCGATACTCAAGGAAATATTTAATTCCGGTATAAGTTCTCTCATATAGCTCAAAAATTCTTTCTGAATCCCCTGCATAATATTCATAACATCTTTTTTATTTATGTCAGCAGGAAAAAATAGTATATACTCATCTCCGCCCAGCCTTGCAAGAATCGACTTATCACCTGCCTGCTTTCTCATAATGTCAGCAAGTTTGATCAACACATTATCTCCAAACAAATGCCCTTTGGTATCATTTACACTCTTAAAATTATCAACATCGCAAATGAAGAAATATCCGCCTGCCTTTCTATTAAATTCTTTCTCCATCAAACTGACTGCATTTTTCCTATTATTTAGTCCTGTCAATGAATCATATTCTGCCTCATACTTTAATATTTCCTCTCTCTTTAACTGTTCTGTAATATCCGTCATAATACTGATCATGGCTTTCCGCCCATCATTTGTAATGATTTTTTTCCCAATATCATTTACCCAGATAAGACGATTGTTTTTGCCAACAACACGATACACTATCTCATATTCGTTTTTTTCCTGTATCTGTTCCATGATACTTTCTTCTACTCTTTGCTGATCCGCTGTATAAATAACATTCATCATCTTTTCATCCGTTACAGCAATTAGTTCTTCATAAGTATATCCAAGAATTTCCAACATTTTATTATTGATGGTATATAGTGGATAACCCTCTTCCAGATATCCACCCATAATACCTCCCGGAAGTGCATTTGTCACAAGCTCCGTAAGTTTTTCTTCGGATTCCTTCGACAATGTTCCTAATACACTTTTTCCGTAATAAAGCGGAAAGAATGCACCTTTTTCCTGATCATGCTCCGGGGTAGACATATGCAGACTTGCAATTTTCCATTCATTGCCATCTTTTACACAGGTAGAAGTAAGTCGGGTATGTATTTCCGTAATTTCATTTTCTGCCTTTAATCTGATGTTAAAAACAGCTAACTGTGTACATATACTACCCCCTCCCGAAAAATTTTGCATATAATCACAAATCTCATATTCTAATGCATTTGGAAGCTCCTCAAATTCACTTAACAACAATTCACGAAACTCTCCTTTATTCCTTGAAATTTCCTGTTCTCCAGTTCCCACCGAAACAACATCTTCTGTAAGAACTGCCAGGGTAGCTTCAAGATTCCGTTCCGTCAAATAATGTTGAAAAAATTTTTCTAATAATTTTCTCATGCTGTCTCCTTTTAAAACCATTTCTTCTATTTAGGAAACTCCTACCAGATAAAACACCACTTGTTTTATATTCTGATCAGAAATTTTTTGGGATATATATCGGTACTTTAGTATACAATAAGACGATAAATTTGTTAATATTTCTTCATTAATCGACTTGTTTGCATTGCAAATCACTTATTTTTTTAATTTCAAAGGGGATAATCAGCATCTCCTGTGATGCCGGTTATCCCCTAAACTGAATATATGTTCTCGTCTAAAGCTGCATATTATTTATTTTCCTTTTTCTTTCTCACATATATCATTGAAAGTAATCCTGCCAATGACACTCCTAACAAAGAAATCCATAAAACTGTATGACTATTATCACCTGTCTTTGGAGCGGTTATCTGCTGATTATCATCTGTCTGACTTCCGCTAGTACCATTATTATTCTTGTCCTCAGGTACTGTTGCAGGTGTGTTATTCGTATTATCATTTTTGCCATTGTTTCCATCATTATCTTTTGGTTCATCACTTCCGGAATCACTCTTACTTACAGTAAATCTTGTAGAGGCTGTGCCATCTGTCCATATTATCTCAAAGGTATGGTTTCCGACAGAAATGGTATTCAGATAGTCTGCTTTCAGTGTAACAATGGTAGAACCTTCCTTTACAGTATAGTTCTTTACATCAACAAGATTGCCGTCAACCTTAACTCCCACGAACTTAGAAATCGCTCCGCTGCCTCTGATGGAAAGGCTTCCGTCTGAATTCTGTTCCCAGCTAGTGTTTGCACCCTCTAAAATCTCATAGTCTACAGAGCCCGGGGCAGGAGTGGTATTTTCTGTAACGGTAAGCACTGCTGTATTGGATGTATCCGTACCTGCGGAATTACTTACCACACACTGATACTTAAATCCGTTACAGCTTATATCGACTGTGGATGTGGTATAGCTCGCTGCCGTTGCACCGTCAATGTTTACCCATCCATTTCCATCATTTCTGTCTATCTGCCACTGGTAGGTAAGATCTGTACCGCTCGCTGCTATGGTAAAGGTCGCAGTCTCTCCTGCCTTCACTGTCGCATTTCCCGGCTGCGTGGTTATGCTTGGTGCAGTTACAACCGGTGTCTGGCTTTCCTGTTTAATGGTATAGGTGAATGTCTCTACACTGCTATCCTGCATACCGTTCTGAACAGCGATTGCCTTGATGGTTGTTGTAATGCTTTGTCCCACTGTTCCTGTCACCAAAATCGGTGCTGTGTACTGTTGCGTGGTTCCGTCAGGTGCACCACCCGTAATTGTAGGTTCACTTCCATCGGTTGTATAGTAAATCGTTGCTCCCACTGTGGAAGAAGTAAGTGTTACCGACTGATTCTCTGAATAAGTTCCGGCTGTCGGATTTGCTGTCGGTGCACCAACGATGCCTGCCGCACTTATGGTGATGGTAATGGTTGTGGTAAGCGTAATTCCATTAGCATCAATACTGTCAGGACATGTTACCGTACCATTTAAGGTTACGGTCTGCTCGGTTAATACAGACGGGTCATAGTTTCCGCCTACCGGTGTGGTTGTATCCCATGTGACCTGTGCACTGCTTTCCGTATTACCCTCTGTCACAATATTAACTGTTGCAGGCAGATTCATCGCATCATAAGCGGTTCCGTTCGCTACGGTTATCGGCTGTGGTGCTGTGATACTTGTCAATTTATCCTTTGCTGTGGCAGGAAAAGCATATGTTACTGTAAGCGTTCCGTCAGCATTCTTATTAACACTTGTTGCAGTATTACCATTTATGGTAGCTGTTGTGGAATCCGTAAATTCGTAGTCTGTATCTGCTATAAGTGTAATGCTTGCCGTGTAGCTTGTATTATATCCTGCTGTGGTATCATTTGGTGTCCATGTAATCTGTGGTGTGGTACTGCTTACACCTGTGGTTGTACAGGATGCAGATGTATCTAAGGCAGTATTTGCTGCCGGAGTATCGATATCTGTAATTGCTACTGATGTGATATTGCTGGTTGCAGCTTCTGTTGCATTGACCGCATAGGTCAAATTTTCCGTACTATCTGTAGTTTCCAGCCAGATTTTGCAGGCAGATAAATCTATATCAGACGACAAAGCAAGAGCTGACTTAATAGTCGAAGTATTTATCGTCTCAGATGCAGCAATCGTTTTACTGTAAAACCAATCGTCTGTTCCGTCATTGCCCTGCACGACAAGTGCCACGCTTTGTGATATACCACCCTTCACAGCCTTAATATTACCTGTTGTAGTGTTATATGTTACTGTACCAATATCCTTACCTGTTCCGTCAAGTCTTAAAATCATTGGTTGACCTTCTGTTATCCTTCCATATGTTTCAACAGATGATGCTACCTTCGCAGCCGATGCGAAGAGAACAGATGACAGATTCAGATTGGAAGCGGGCTGAACTGCGGCGTAGTAGTAAACTTCCTTGAGGTTGACTTTATGATCTGGCCAAGCATACAACGAAGCATAAGAAAAACTATCATTAGGCGAACGCATCCAAAACCCCTCACCACTGTTACAGTAATTACGTATAGCTAGTACGGTTCTATTGTCACTTCCTGCTTTTATGCTTTTATAGGAATCACCTGCGCCATCTGCCGCCAGTGCATACAGCTTGTCTGTGGTGGTATAGTTTTTCCTATTCTTCTTATCCGTCGTTGTCACTGTGGTATCATTCATCAAGCCCTGCTCGGCTGTGGTGAAGCAGGATGTATTTGAACCATCTGTCATACCCTTCAATACCGCACGAAGTTCGCTTGCTCCGTAGTGGTTTGCGAATACTTCTGTTACAGATGCTCCACCATAATTACACTCTGACCATAGATTGCTATCAGTCTTATTGGTTGAACTTGAATCAAACTTCTGCACTGTTGCTATCGGGCTTGCGGCAAAGATGATGGTATTATCCCTTGTTACTCCACTATCAGCTCCTAAGATGTACCATTCCTGTAGGTTTCCATCGCTGTTCTTACCAAATACCAGCTTTCCTTTGGTCGTAGCAGTACCATTAGAATCCGGATTAAATGCAGTCATTAACTGATCCTTCGCAGCAAATGCTGTCACACTTGGCTCTGTTCCCGTACCGGTTGCAGCCTGCACGGTATCTGCTCCGCCTGACATAGCCGGAACAAGCCCTGCTGCCATAACAAGTGAAAGAACCAATGCCATTCCTTTCTTAAAATTATGCTTTAATTTCATCATTAAAATCTCCTCCATTCCCGATGTTTTTACATTCTTTTCAATAAATTCACATTCTGATTAAGTATATCATGAATCATATTAACTTCCATCGTTTCACACTTAATAACTTATTTTTATTGCAAATAACTTGTTTTTTATCCCTTACTCTACTATAATCATTTTGAATATATGTATAAAAGCAAAGGAGAGCTGCCATGACAGCAAACGATTTAATATATAAATCCATCTACATTATCACCGAATACTACAATAACAATCTCCAACCCTATTTTGACAATATAAGCGAAGATGTGTTGTGGATTGGCCCTGCTGAGAGACAGGAAATACGGGGACGTGAACAGGTTATTTCCACATTCTCAGCAGAGGTACACGGACTAAGCTTCACAATGGGATCGATACGTGCAATCTGTATTTCTCCCATCAAAACCGCACATGAGGTTATCCTGCAATATGAAATCTATACCCATTATCCTGATGGAAATACAGATTTACACAATCAAAGGCTTCACTACTCCTGGTACAAAAAAAGGGTACACACAGAAAGCGGTTCTGATTTCCGCTGGGAGATTGCTGTTCTTCACATCAGTAACGCATGGCCATGCGACAGCAGAGACACCATTTATCCGATACACTATCAAAGTTTAAGCTTGCCGGTACGGTTGGTTGAAAAGCCGGAGCGTTACATGACTGTCACAGCGACTGACATGAGTGTGCACCGCATTCCAATAAACCATCTGCTATATATTGAAACGATAAAAAGAACTGCAAAGCTTCGTATTCACACAAGCACGGATACAATTATTGTAAATGGCACACTCCCGGACTTTGAGAAAACATACTCTGATTTCCTGCTTCGCATTCATGCAGGTTTTCTCATCAATCCTGAATGTGTCCGCAAAATTGAACGATTCACCGTTACCATGTCAAACGGTGCGAAGCTTCCTGTTCCCGAAAAAAAATATACCACCATCAAACGCCTGATACTCACAAACTTGCAATCCAACTGAGGATTCAAATCTCTTTTTGTAATCTCTGACTGTGAAACTAAAAAGTACCCTGCTTGTATACACCTGCGATGTGGGATATACAACTACATAAGACAACTTCGCTGAAGCTTGTTTTATCGTATGCTGGCAACGAAAAAAGCAGACACATGGAACATTTTCCACATATCTGCTTCTTTCTTTGCGTATAAACTCTGCTGGTGTCATAATCTCCGGTCTTTCCACATCAATATCAGAAAAATCCTTTTCTCCTGTCACAAGAATATCAACATCCTCTATGATTGCTGTGTATAGCAGCTTCCTTTCGCCTGTGACCGGATATCACCTCATACCCATCTCCATATGGATTTGTCCTTACAAGATGTGTTTCCGAAGCCACAACCCAATACAACTGAGACATTCACTCCATCAGAAATTGCTTTTTTGTATGTTTTCCGGTCACTCTGGTCGAACCTGAAAACCTCTCAAAATGCCGGAAGTCGAGAGGTTTTACGAATCTGTCCGATGTAGTGCAACTATTGTCTCTATATGTGTCGATAGGATAATTGAGATGCACTTTCCAGAGTTTTCACTGTACTCTGGGAGTGAAAAATGTTGCACTCCTCTCTGATGAGGCTGCAAAAAATTGACATGATGCACTCTCTCCTGCCCCTGCATAGAAAAAGATTGCATTGTATCTTAGATTGTAAACCAGATCAGCTTACGATTGACTCTGCTACTTTTCTGTAAACTAACACCTTTTTTAATTACTCTCTTTTGTCTTCTAAATACTAATATCTTATCAGTATCATGCATATATATTTTTTTACACCATATACTTATTCCATGAAAAAAACAATTGCACAAAATATGGTCGAAATCATGAAACAGTATAATAGATCAATCATATGGTACGGAGATATTAATTTGATAGAGGAATGTGCAAAAAAATCTGACATTCCTCCTAAACATCCTCAACAAACAATACAACACATTTTGAACGCTCTTGATAAATCTCCATACTTTTCCAAGGGATATATATTTTCTGACATCAGTGGTAAGCGTAGAAAATATAGATGTTTTAAACTAAAAACTTAATCATCCATTGAATTTTCCAATTGCGAAAACATATCAATCAGTGGCTGTGACTGTTTATTTGCTACTATGTATTCATTATACGCCTTATAGGCATTTTCAATTAGTTCTTTATAATATACCACTCGACCATTGAGTGGTTTTAATATATTAGCCACCATCTCTCTATTTTCTGCACTATCATTGTTATCTATTGGACGACCCAAAACAAAAAGTATTTCAAATGCATAATTGCTTTGATTAGCTGATGCTAATACCTTATTTAAAGCATCATGATATTTTTTTACCTGTTTAACCATTTCGCTGGTTGTTACTATCCTATCAGCCTTTTTTAACTCAATAATAATATGCTTTCCCGCTGTTTGTCTATATCCGATATCCAATCGTCCTGCTTTTTCCTCATCTGTTAATCCATTATATTGACTATTCAATGCATTCAGAACTGTAGTTTCCATATATTGTGTATTTTCAACACGCTCCCATGATGGATCTAATAACCATAAGTGATTAAATAAATGCGTCTGTATTACTTTTTCTAAGGCATTATCATCTGTAATACTTTGAAAAACTTTTATTACCTCAATACGCTCCCTAATAATTTGATAATACAAAGTAGCTTCTATTTCATCCAATCCAGTAAAAATATCTTTAAAAACTTCAAAATTTTCAGCTTCTATTTTATCAATTGCACTAAGATGTTTTGCATATTTTAATTTTTCAAATGCTAAAACACTGTATTTTAATATTTCCTTTTTCTTATCATCATCTGCAACTATTTGATTGATCTTTCCAAACATTTTTTTGGCATATTTTTTATCATCACCTTGCAAACTTTTACACCATGTGTCAATTACTGGTAAAAGTTCCTTTGCTTTTTCTTCACCCGATTCATTTCTCAATTCAGTCCATTTGCCTTGTATGTACTTTAATTCTTCTTGCACAAACTTCTTTAACGCAATAAACCGTTCATCGTCTTTTCTGTAATCTTGACGATTACTAGTAGCCATATCATCTAAAGTATCCTCGTCAAAAAAATCAGCGTTAATTTCTCCAATTAAGTACTTTGAATATAAACCACCCTCAGAATATTCTGAAAGTATATCTTCCTGTCCTAGTTTTCCTCTAACTAAAACAACAATTTTATTCAAATTGTCTTCTCCATCCTTTAAATCTCCTGATGCGTCAACCGATCCGATCCAGCCCGTCACTTTATATTTAACTCCATTATGTAAAAACTCATTATTGCGCTCTTCTTTATGTGATGCGTTTTCACAATAATCAGCATATTTTTTACTTTCATTTCCAAAATACCATATATAACTCAACTTATGAAAATAATCTCTATCACTAATTGAAACTTCCTCTCCATTTACAAATACAGAAAACGAAAATTCTTTACCAATAATTCCAAATCTTCTTGCTACACGTTTTTTAATATATTCCGCTGTTAATGAAGTAGTTAACTTTTTCAAATTTTTTAATACAATCTTTGTTCCTGTATTTTCAATACTATTTTCATCTACTGCCAAAATGGTAGGATAGTAATTGGACGAACTATTACTATCGTCATGTTCTTTTTTTATTACCTCCGTTATTTCATCAATATTCATTCTGAATCCACTCACTTCAAAATAGCTAGTTCCAGATTCATCAATCATTTTCTTCTTAGAAATAACATCAACTTCTCTTGCAATTGAGAACATGGATAATTTTCCAATACCTTTTCTCCCCATATACTTTCGATTATATTTAGGAGACTCTACTGATTGTTCTCTTTTTTGATATCCAACATAAAGGAACTTATTGTTGATATCCTCTGCGCTCATTCCACATCCATCATCTTTAATTACAATTTCATCATCAGATATTGTAATATCAACTCTTGTTGCATCTGCATCCCATGAATTTGCAACAATTTCCGACAATACCGCAGGAATATTACTATATAAATTAATTCCCAAGTGATTTAATACGTTCAAACTAAGTGACATGATAAATTTATTATCCATAATTATTCCCCCGCCAACTTATTAGCATCATTTTTTTTTACATATTTTCTTTTTTGATAATGTTTTAATATACTAAGCCCAATTATCTCCCCTAGTCTTGGTGGCACAGCATTTCCAATCTGTCTTGATACATCTTTAATAATAATTTTCTCATTTGGTGGTAAAAAAGAATAATCTTCGGGAAATGTTTGTATTATTGCACCTTCTCTCAAAGTTAATGCTCGATCCTGTTCTGGATGCCCAAATCTTCCTGTCCCATATCCTGTAAATTGTGTTGTAATAGTTGGTGCAACATCCTCCCAACACATCCGTCCATACACAGAAGTATATGTGTGCCCTTTTTCCTTTTTATGACAATTTAAAACTAAATTATCCGGCCAATCATGCCAACTTCCTCCTGGCATTGAGTGTTGTATCCGTTGTAAATTCAGTGCCGACAAACTTGACGTAATATGCAATCTATCAATAGCATTATTTTCCCCTGCTCCAATCGGTGGCAGATTACCAATCGCTTCCCTTACCGTTACTGGTTGTTGATGTGTGGGTTGTATGAATGAAATTTTCTTTTTCTTTGATGCCAAAAGTAATAGTCTTTTTCTTCTTTGTGGTACGCCATAATCTGCTGCATTTACTACTTTATAGGTAACATTATATCCCAATCTTGTTAATGTACCGACAAAATCACTAAAAACCTTTTCATTCTCAAGTTCAGGGACATTTTCCATTGAAACAATATGCGGCTTTACCTCGTCTACCAAGCGTCCAAACTGATATAACAATTTCCAATCTTTATGCTTTGACCTGTCCTTTTTATCCTTTTGATGCCTAGAAAAAGGCTGACACGGCGCGCATCCAGCTAAAATCTTAACATCATACCCTCGTAATAACTTTTTTATTTCTTTCCCTGTAACATTTTCAATATTTTTATTTATAAAAACTGAATGATTATTATGAGTATACGGATATTCGCATTTTACATCTAAATCATACCCTGCTACAACATCCAGTCCTGCTTTTTTTAAACCGCAAGTAAGTCCTCCCACTCCACAAAACAAATCCACAACACCAAATGTCACAACCATTCACCTCACATTCAAAAAACTAGATTTATTATAGCACATCAAAAAGATCAAGTGTTGACTTTTTATTAAAACTTTTCCTTAAATCACCAGAAAATCAGCAGATTTACACTTACCCCTATCATATTTATTGCACATACTTTTTCTACTTACAAATATATTTTCTAATAATTCTAACACAAATTTCTTTTTCCCAAACTGCTTTATAACACATAAATTACTCTAATTTTGTTACAAGCATTCAAATCAATCAATTTTCACATTGTCTGCACCGGTGCATGTTGTTCCTTCTCCTCATGCTCCAAAGCATCCTGCTCTGGCACATGTCCTATGCTTTTTGCTTGCTCCTGCCCTTTTCCCATATACCGGATTTTAATGTTGCTGTAATCGACCCCTGCCGGTTCCAGCACTTTTTTCTCTAACATGTTTAACATCGCCTCGGTGTCAAATTTTCCCTCAAAATAAAGTTCCTCATCCACCTTTATCGGTACATCCATTTCTTCCGGTGAACTGCCAAGGATCGTCCTCCAGCGTCCGGCTACCTTTCTATACATTTCCATAAATCGTTCATGGATATCTGACTAAGTCAGCAACCACCAGTTCAACTGGTGGTTTGGTATTAGCCCTCAAAAGGGCTTTTTTACTGCTCGCCCAAAAGGGCGGTATCGCAAACACTTTTACCGGTACGCTATAAAGCGGTACTTCTTGAATCTTCTCGCCTTGATTCCTCTGCCTGCTCTTTTTTATATTTTTGTACTGCTTCATCTGTGATATTACCAATTGTTTCTACGTAATACCCTCTTGCCCAAAATGCTTTATCCCATTTACTTTGCAATTCTGGATGTCTATCATAAAGCATTAATGTACTTTTCCCTTTTAAGTATCCCATAAAATTTGAAATACTAATTTTAGGTGGAATAGCCACACTTAAATGAATATGATCCACGCAAACTGCTCCTGCTATAATATCTACATCTTTGTATCTACATCTTTGTATTTACATAACGTGCTTATTATTTTTCTCACATCATTTTTCACTCTTCCATACAATATTTTCTTTCTGTATTTCGGGATAAATACAATGTGATATTGGCATTTCCATTTTGTGTGTGATAAACTTTTATTGTCCATATGGACCACCTCCTGTGATTAAGTTTGGCTTGCGACACCATTCTTAATATATCACAGGAGGTTTTTTATTGATATCCTCACCGCTTCCAGCTATTCCATTCTCCCCAGCATAGCTGGGGGATCAGACTTTTCATTTATTTTTTATAATTTCTTTAATCTCATCAATTGTTTTCATTCTCCTCTTTTCACCAACTTCCTCAACTTGATTTAATTCATCCCACCTAACAAACTCCCATATTTTTTTCTTCGTAAATGGATTTCTAACTTTGTATTTTACTTGAGGTACATGCTCATCAATAATTAAATCTGTTAATTTATATTTTTTACTAATTAAAAATGTATTACCTAATATATTTGAATGACCACTTACTGATACACTTATCGAATCAATCTCTAAACAAGTAGAATCTTTGGTTATAAAATCCTTCAGTATTTTTCGTGGAAATTTTTCCAACTCAAAAGAAAATCTAAAATAATTATCTATAGCATGCACTTCTTGAACAATTTCAAACTCGCTGTTAGTCAACATTGGTTCTTTTTTATTTTTTAAATAAAAACAATGCACTATACATCGAACATCATATACCTTAAATCTACTTTTATTTCCAACTAAAACCCCCAATGTCAATTGATGGTTAACATTCTCACTCGTTCTATGCCTAACTATTAGTTTATCTGGTAGTATTATTTGAGGTTCACGGTTCAATATGTATGCAAAAATATATCCAGTAAGAACTGTTGAACAAATCATTTCAATAAATCTCTGCACACTTAAAATCACTAATGTTTTATTTTCTTTTATCTCATTATTCAAAATACCTGATAATGAATAAATAAAAACTTCATTCAATGATAAATGATTTTTCAGTTCAGCAAAATAATAGATTAAACAAAAAAATAGATTAATACTTATGTAGAAAAAAAAATAGATTAATATACTTTTAGCAATTTTTAATATTGTTTTCATCCAGATTCATCCTCACTGTAATAACTGTTTTATCATCTGTAGATGTATCACAAAATTTACTATTTAATAACTCTGTAGCATTTGAAAAAAATAATTCTTTAATAGACATTTCCTTAATAATCTGTTCCAATCCATCTGTCAATAATATTAATTCTTTATATTTATCTAACTTTATTTCTCCTGTAACAATAAAATCTATTGCTCCTTCCCTGCCGTCAAGAACTCCATAAGAGTATGGATGTCTAATATTATTGCAAATATTATGCCTTATTTCGTATGCTGTAAATTCTTTAATATGCTCATGTATCAACTTTGTCTGACACATTGTAAATTCTTTTTTCATTTGCTTGTTTAACAGGATTCCTATGCAGTCTCCTATATAGCCATAAAACAATTTATTATCTTTTATAATTGCAATAATACCTACTGTTCCCGGAAGAAAACTTCCTAAATACGAATGATTAAACTTCTCAATTTCCTTATTTCCTTCAACAAAAGCATTTTTTATAATTTTAAGATAATTGCTCTCTTTGGAAGAAACATTCATTATGTAGTTATATGCTTTATCTATAAATATTTTTGAAACTTCACAAGCTGGACTTGGATCAGGGTATATCCCATCTATTTTGTCCCTTGTTACACCGTCTAAGATAATAAATATTCCATTATTTCTATCTACCAAAAAATAATCTTCATTTGGTTTATCGAATTCTTTCGTATTTTTTTTTGTAGCAGTCTCAACCCGATATTTCACTTTCAATATTTCCTTCCAAAAGATTTTTCTCCAGTAGATATGGGGATTACTCCCCATACCCCTACACAAAACCGTACGTACGCTATTAACGCATACGGCTTTTCACTTTATATTTATACTACCTGTAAAACAGGCTTACCTTGATACTCGGTTCTAGTAACGGAAATGTTTTAAGCAACCCATTATTGAATGTTTCCCATGTGCAACTATGTTTCTGACTTCTGCGGTTTAACCATTTAAACAACAATTTCTTTGTAATGCATAGAAATGATTTAACACTGGTAATTTCATCTTCACTCACAACATAGTCTGGAATATTATTAAAAAGTGGCAACCCCTTCGCATACCTAAACTCAAGTAAATATTGTAACACTTTTGGATTATTTCTAAAGTGTGTCATTATCTCAATATATACCGAAGTCGGAAGACTCTTTTCTCTCTGTTGTTCTAAATATTTTTTTAAACGTTCTTCGTCAACAGGTTCTGATGTCATTCCTAATTTGCTTCTTCCATAATATGAATAAAAGGCATTTGCATCCAAAAAAATCATTTTTTCATCCTCTACTTGAATCATTTTTTATCAATAAACTAGTTTGTAATCTTTGTAACTTTTCATACATTATATCACATTCATTCTTTTCGCAAAAAATTTTACACAGGACATATAAAAGGAAACCTCCAAATCTATTATAGACTTGGAGGCTTGATTCCGACCATTTTATTCACAGAAAACTGTTTTTCTGCCACCATAAAAGAACTATGCAAGCGCAGGTTCCTTCCCTGCAATAATCGCTTTCACTTCTTCTATATCCTTATCTGTGGCTGAGGCTATCTGCTCTGCTGTAAAACCATTCTTATACATTTTCATAATGAGTCCTGCCTCTCCAATCGCAATACCCTTTTCTTCAATTCCCTGACTCAAGTTACACATAACGCTC
>OLHE01001771.1_pt1 | contig 13587 bp, 16 predicted proteins | sample 1605821 | NCBI WGS metagenome assembly OLHE01 (sample SAMN03283250) | human gut metagenome | biome: human-associated habitat; material: feces | host: Homo sapiens | place: USA | collected 2013
TTTTTTTAAAACTGAAAATATCTGTTCGAGATATTTGATAGAAATATTATTTCGTTCTGCTATTTCACACAAAGCACAGGGACTATCTGTATGTTCAGCCAGATCAATCAATGCTCTGATACCGTATCTGCTTCTTTTTGAGAAATTCATATATAACGCCTTTCGATTATTCTGTAAAGAGTGGAGTAGAATAATATCTGTCTCCTGTATCCGGAAGAAGTGCTACAATTACTTTTCCCTTATTCTCCGGACGCTTTGCAAGTTCGATTGCTCCATGAAGTGCTGCACCGGAAGAGATACCTACCAGTACTCCTTCCTTCTTAGCAAGAAGTTTTGCTGCTGCTCGCACAACACAAAACGATTTCCGATATCGAAAATGAGCTCATCGTAGCCAACGGCACCGTCAAAGCCCATATACGCCATATTTACCAAAAGCTCGACATTCACTCGCGCGAAGAGCTGTTTGAGATTTTGGGCACACAGGCGTGCGAAGAGAAACAAACAGCCAATGACGAGGATTGTTTCTAGCCTCAAACAAAGCGGGCTCCTTCAATAGCGAAGAGTCAACCAATCAATACAATTGAATATATCGCCTGATGAATCGTCCAATTCGATTTTGTTCGAGATTTGACTTGCGCAACTGTGCATAGTGTATATATACTGTGCTTACCGGTTATATACACGTAAAGGAACCATCGTGGACATCATCCTATCCAACTCGAGCGACAAGCCCATCTACGAGCAAATCGCGTCGCAGATTCGAGCGCATATTTTGGCGGGCACATTGGTGAGCGGCGAGAAGCTGCCATCGATTCGCGCCCTTGCAAACGGGCTCGGCGTGAGCGTCATTACCACCAAGCGCGCCTACTCCGATTTAGAGGAAGCAGGCTTCATCGAAACCGTCCAGGGCAAGGGCTGCTTCGTCGCAGCAGGCAATCAGGGGCTTCTGCGCGAAGAAGAGCTGCGACGCATGGAAGCGCTGCTCGCACAAGCGACGGCGCTCGCCGAAACGCTCGGCGTTACCCGCGCCGATTTGCATAAGGCGCTTGACCTCGTAGCCCCCGAAACGCGTGAATAGAAAGGCGGCATCATGGCGAACCTTTTGGAAATCAAAGATGCACAGCGCCAGATTGGCGACAGCTTCGCGCTGTGCAACGTGAACCTTGCCGTAGCGCCAGGCGAGATCGTCGGTTTCGTCGGCGCAAACGGCGCCCGCAAAACCACAACCATTCGGGCCGCGTTGGGGCTCATGAAACTTGACGCCGGCGAGGTGCGCCTGTTCGGCGAGCCCTTCGGCCCGAATGCGCCCGACAGCACACAGCGCCACGTGCGCTCACGCATCGGCGTGGTGTTCGACACCTGCCCCTATCCAGCGGAATTCACCATTGCACAGATGGAGCGCTGCCTCGCGCCCGCCTTCCCCACCTGGGACAAAACGCAGTTCTGGCGCCTCGCCGAGCGGTTTTCGCTTTCTCGCAAGGCGAAAGTGAAGGATCTCTCCCGCGGCATGGGCATGAAACTGCAGCTTGCCGTGGCGCTTTCGCACAAGGCCGATTTGCTCGTGCTCGACGAAGCCACCGCGGGGCTCGACCCCATCGCTCGCGACGACGTACTCGCCACCTTGCGCGAATACGCCACCCAGGAAGGCCACGGCGTGTTGCTGTCGAGCCATATCACAAGCGATTTGGACCGCATTGCCGATCGCGTTGTGGCCATCGATGACGGCCGCATCGTTTTCAATATGCCTCGCGAAGAAATTACCGACATGGCAGGCATCGCCCATTGCACTGCAGAACAGGCTCACACGATTCTCGAATGCGTCGAAGGGGCGCGCATTGAGCGGCGCGAATTCAGTTGCGACGTGCTCGTGCCCAACCGCTTCGAGTTCGCCGAAGCATTTCCTGAAATCCCCTGCGACCACGCATCAATCGAAGACTACCTGCGCTTTACGTTGAAAGGAATCGCGCAATGAAAGCGGCATTGAAATCGGAATTTGTCATCTTTGGTACCTTCATGCCGGCATTCGCCGTGATACTCGTGCCCAGTTGCGCCATTATGGCGTTCGCCACAGGCAATTGCATTTCAGCGGTCGCCTGCGTGAGCGCCATGGTTCCTATGATTCTCATGTTTTCACTCACCTCGTACGATGATCAAAACGGGTGGAAGCGTTATCGCGCATCGCTGCCTTTCTCGCGTCGCGATGTTATTGCCGCGCGATATGGCTCGATTCTTCTCGCGTCCCTCATCGCCGCGGCGTGCGTGACGATGCTTGGCATCGCGCTCAATGCCATTTTGCCCTCGTTCGTCCACGATTTCGAAGCAATGCCAACGACCGAGGTAGCAGCAGGGTCACTTTTCGCGACCTTCTCAGTGATTATCATGGTGGCCATTGGCGAGCCGTTCCTCATCAAATTCGGCGCCACGAAAGGCGTACGCTATCTCATGTGCTTCGCCGTTCTCTTTTTATGCATTTGCCTCGCGATTCTGAAGCAGACGTTCGATCCCATGCTGCTGCACAATCTCGACACCTGGACCGATGCCCACTTAAGCCTTCTGTTCGTTTCGTTGACCGTCGTATCGCTTGCACTCTTCGCTCTAAGCTGTGCCATAAGCACGACGATTTACCAGCGAAAAGACCTCTAGCTGTCCGCATCGAAGCAAGCCTCGAGTCCAACCCGGCAACTTCATTCAGCCCCTCACGCAAAAAGGCGAGCCGTCCAAAACGACTCGCCTTTCCTTATAGGCGTCGCATTGTCGCGATTTTGCCCGCCGCCACGCACAAGACGTGAAGCAGCAGGGCGCCGAGGCACGCTTACTCTCGCATGGTCTGCTTCGCCTTGATTGCGAAAAGCGCCGATGCGCCTACGAGCATCGCAACTGTCGCAACCAGCCCCACCGTTGGAGCTTTATAGCCCACGAGCATCACGCCAATGCCAAAGATCGCCATGCCTACGCAGAGCATCGAGAGCCATTTCTCGTAGAGACGTTTTTCTGATGCACCCCCTTGCTCATTGGCAGAGCTCCCCCGCTCTTCAACAACGCTCCTGCGCCTTTGAGAGGCACCCTTCTTGTTCGCTATACCGTCCATTTAAGCCACATCCTCTTCAGCAAGGCGCCCGCTAAACACGCGATAGGCAACCACGTGGTACACCAGCACCAACGGCACGCCGATGCAGGCAATGCCCGTCATCCATGCGAGCGACGCATCGGACGAAGCGGCGTTCATGAGCGTAATGGATTCGCCCACGCTGCCGGGTGCCGCAACAACCAAATTCGGGAACAACGACACCGCAGCCAACGCCACCAAACATACCGCCGCGATTGATTGCAGAACGAAGGCGGCCAGATCGTTGCCCATTTTCGCCTGAGCAATCGATGCCGCAATACACACGACGAAAGCGATGGCAAAAATCGCACCCGCGACCAGCATGCCCGGGGCGAACTGAGGTTTCACCACGGCAAATGCAAGCACAGTCGCCACCACGAACAGCGCGAGGGCCACGACGTGCCACACGCGACGCTGCTTTTCTGCACGCCCGTGCACCGCGCTCGTGCGTTCAGTCTTCAGCGCCACCCATGCAGCACCCGCCGCCATGCACATCGCAAATCCCAGCGCGCCAACGACGAGCGTAAACGGCGAAAGCAAGCCAAGCAGCGGCACGCCCGCATAGTCGCCGTTCGCCGCAAGCGGCACGCCGGCAATCACGTTGCCGAGCGCCACACCTAACAGCAGGGCAGGCAAAAACGAACCGATTGTAAAGCACGCATCCCACGCGCGGCCCCACTTCGGGTCGTGCGCGCCAAACTCAAGCGACACCGCACGCACGATCAGGCCAAAGAGCACGAGCATGACCGCCAGGTAAAACCCCGAAAACGTCGTGGCGTACGCCGCGGGAAACGCAGCAAACAGCGCGCCGCCCGCTGTGAGCAGCCACACCTCGTTGCCATCCCACACAGGGCCGATGCTGCGACGCACAAGGGCGCGTTCGGCGTCGGTTTTCGCAAGCGCACGATAGAGCACGCCTACGCCCAAATCGAACCCATCGAGCACGAAATAACCCGCGATAAGCACGAATATCAAGAAAAACCACAGTACAGCGAGAGCGCTCATCGTTATTCACCATCCTTTGTGTCAAGGGTCTTCGCAGCAGGCACTGCCGCCGCGGCGCTCTCAACAGCCGCAACGGCATCGACGGGGCCGCGCTTAATGAAGTGCGAAATCACGCGCACCCAGCCAATGAACAGGAACACATACACCACCGCGAACAAAGCCAGCGTGAGCAGCAGCTCGGGCGCCGATACCGCCTGCGATATGGCGTTATTCGTAAGAAGGCTCACGCCATCGGGACCCGACGTCGACGGATACACGACCCATGGCTGGCGGCCGACTTCGGCGGTAATCCAACCAACCTGAATGGCAATAAACGGGAATAGAGGAGATACGACGAGGAGCTTCTGCAGCCAACGCATGGTGGCAATGCGCCCACCATGCATCGAGAACGCAATCGCAAGAATCGCGGTGAGCATAATGAGGCCATACATCGCAACCATCAGGTGATACGACTGGAACACCATATTCACCGGCATGTCGGCGACGTTCATCTCGCCATACTTTTCGGTTTCGGCGAGCGAATTGAGGCCGGCATATTCGGTATCCCACGTGCCCGTCGCCAAGAAGCTCGTGCCGCCAGGAATTGCGAACGGAGTAATGACCTGCTGGCTTTCTTCGTCAACCCAGCCAAAAGCGTACAGCGGCGGTACCTCGTCGTTATACATGCCTTCCATCATGGCCAGTTTCGTGGGCTGTTCTTCCGAAACCTCCACCGCCGAAGCATGGGCCGTCACAATCATCGCGCACGATGCGACGATGCCTACCACAGCGCCAATGCGCACGGTTTTCATCGCAAAATCGGAGTGCTTGCCCTTCAGCAAATACCACGCTCCAACCGCCATGGACACGAATGCGCCCAAAATGAGCAGCGCCACGATCACGTGCGTATAACGCGGCAGAATCGAGGGATTGAAAGCCGCCGCAAGGAAATCGGTGATAACGGCCTTCGAGCCATCGCTCGCAAGCTCGGCGCCAGCCGGCGTTTGCATCCACGAATTGGCGATCAGAATCCACAGCGCGCTCAAGCACGAACCTGCCCACACAAGCCACGCCGACACCGTGTAGAACTTAGGCGACACCTTCTTTTCGCCAAAGAGAAGAACGCCAAGGAAAACCGATTCCAGAAAGAAGGCGAACAGGGCCTCGGCAGCAAGCGGCGCACCGAAAATATCGCCTACGAAGCGCGAGTAATCGGCCCAGTTGGTTCCAAAAGAGAACTCCATGGTGATGCCTGTCGCAACGCCAATGGCAAACGTCGCCGTGAAGATGCGCACCCAGAAATGCATGGCGGCGCCATCTTTTTCATCGCGGCTTCGATAATACTTCGTCGCAAAAATAGCCGTGATAAGGCCCAAGCCTATCGAAAGCGGAACGAATATGAAATGGTAGGCCACCGTTACCGCGAACTGAATTCGCGAGAGCAGCGCCACGTCAAACAACGCGTCCATTTCCTTACCCCCTTGTGTCGTTGCTTATATGTTACCAACTAGGCATCATATTAGACCGAACAAAAGGAAAATGGAATACTAATTAGGAATTTATATTGATAATTTTCGACATGATAAAGCGACAAAAGAAAGCCGCCTTTTTGGCGGTCATCTTCTGTATGGATTGTTTAAAAGACGAGTTCGAGCGAGACGCTCTTGATCCCAATCGCGCGGCACCAGGCGGCGCACTCAAGTGGTGCAGCGGTATGTACGTGGCAACGGCGAAAGCAAAACAACAGCGGCATCCGAGCGGCGCGACCGCGCGCGAATCCACGCTCGAATGCCGCGAAAAGCACCCCCAACGGCACGTGCGACGTTCACTTCAGCGCGCACCGTGCCTCGGCTCGCGACATGCAACCTATGCCTGATAGACGGCCTTAACAAGATATTCCACGTTGCCCTCAGCGCCCTTGATGGGGCTTTCCACCGCGCCCTCAATCGAGAAGCCGACTGCAGCGAAAGCATCGGAAACTTCCTTCACAACGCGCAGTCGAACCGATTCATCGCGCACGATGCCGCGGTCGGTTTCGTCGTGGGCGCTTTCGAACTGGGGCTTCACGAGCAGCAAGCACACCGTGCCAGGCGCGCACAATGCAGCGAATACGTCGGCCAATCCGGCCAAGCCAATGAACGACAAATCGGCCACGACGATATCGAACGGCGCGCCAAGCTCGGCGGGAACGGCCGTTTTGATATTCGTGCGCTCGAACACGCGCACACGCTCATCTTCGCGGAGCTTCCACGCAAGCTGTCCGTAGTTCACGTCGACGCACGCGACTTCGGCGGCGCCCGCCTGAAGCAGGCAGTCGGTAAAACCGCCCGTCGATGAACCGATATCGATACAGCGTGCGCCACGCACATCTTGAGCGAACGCATCAAGCGCCCCTTGGAGCTTGTGCCCGCCACGGCTCACATAGGCGCGACGATTGCGCACAAACACATCGGCATCGGGGGTCACCAATACCGCAGCGCTTGTAGGATACACGTCATTCGCACGCACCTCATGCGCGAGAACCGCGCGCAACGCTTCACCCCTATCGGCGAAATAGCCGCGCTCAACGAGCAAATCGTCCAAGCGGATTTTCTTCTGTTTCGGTTTTTTGGGTTGCGGCGCACCCGGCTGCGCAGTTTTCTTCGCCACGCCTACAGCTCCGCGTATTTCTCGCGAATGCGAGCAGCCATGCCGCACGAATCGATGCCGAGCATATGGTGCAGCTGAGGCACCTTGCCCTGCTCAACGAATTCGTCAGGAATGCCAAACGTGAGCACGGGCGGCACCTGCGCCGGCGGGTTTGCGGCAAGAGCCTCCAGAATGCCTTCGCCAATGCCGCCTTCAATGGCGCCTTCTTCAGCCGTGCACACGAGCTTGCATTCGAGCGCGGCCTTGCGAACCGCCTCCTCGTCAAACGGCTTAATCCAACGCATATCGACAACGCGCACGGAAACGCCTTCCTTAGCAAGGATATCGGCGGCGCCCTCCGCCTCCTGCACCATGCGACCGAACGCGAGAATAGCCACGTCGGAGCCTTCACGCGTCGTGCGAGATTTGCCCTCTTCGAGCACCTGCGGCACAGCGGGAAGCTCGACGCCCCGCGCGTCGCCGCGCGGCCAACGAAGAATAACCGGGCCCTCGAGCGCCAAAGCCGTATGGAGCATATGCACGAGCTCAGCCTCGTCGGAAGGAGCCATCATGCGAACGCCAGGAACCATGCGACCATATACGATATCGAACACGCCGTGGTGCGTAGGGCCATCGTCGCCCACGAGCCCTGCGCGATCGAGGCAAAACACCACATTGGTATTCGCAAGGGCATTATTGATTACGAGCTGGTCAAACGCACGCTGCATGAACGTCGAGTAAATGCACACGACGGGCTTTTTCCCGCCAAGCGCCAAGCCGCTCGCAAGCGCGACGGCATGTTCCTCGGCAATACCCGTATCAATAAATCGCTTCGGGAATTTCTCAGAGAACGCGGCCAAGCCCGTGCCATCTTTCATGGCAGCCGTGATGGCGACAATATCGTGGTCGCGCTCGGCTTCAGCGACAATAGCCTTCGAGAATACGCTCGTGTACTTCGGGGCGGAGCTTGAGCCCTTCTTCACTTCGCCCGTCGCGATGTCGTATGGCCCAATGCCATGGAATTTGCTGGGGTTTTCTTCGGCGGGTTTATAACCCTTGCCCTTCTTGGTAACCACATGCAAAAGCGTGGGACCGTCGGCCTTAAGACACACGCGCAACGCGCGCTTGAGCGCGGCGATATCGTGACCGGGAATGGGCGCCGTGCACGTGATGCCGAGCTTTTCGAAGAGCATCTCGCCCGGAATGACCATTTGTTTGAAGGAATCTTTCGCGTTGCGGCCCAAATCGACCAGACCGCGGCCAAGCGGACCGCTTGCCTCGAGCACGCTTTGCACCGAATCGCGCGTACGCGTGTATTCGCGGCTCGCACGCTTTTCGCCCAAATAACGAGCGAGCGCACCTACGTTGCGCGAGATGGACATCTCGTTGTCGTTCAGAATAATGACCATGGGCGTTTGCAACTGGCCCAGCTGATTGAGGGCCTCAAACGCCATGCCGCCCGAAAGCGATGCATCGCCGATGATGGTAACGATTTTCTCATCGCCGCCATTCAGATCGCGTGCCATAGCCAGGCCCAGCGCCACCGAAACCGAATCGGACGCATGGCCGGAAGGGTGCACGTCGTATTCGCTTTCGCTCGCCTTTGGAAAGCCCGACATGCCCCCGAATTGGCGCAAAGTGTCGAACTCGCCCAAGCGGCCCGTAACGAGCTTATGAGCATACGACTGGTGGCCCACATCGAAAAGCAGCTTGTCATGAGGGCAATCGAGCACGCTGTGGCATGCCAGAATAAGTTCGACTACGCCAAGGCTCGGCGCCACATGGCCGCCCGTTTTCGACGTGGTCGTAATAATTTGCTCGCGAATTTCAGATGCAAGTATGGAAAGCTCCTCGTTGGTGAGGAGCTTCAAGTCCGCGGGGGACGAAATCATATCGAGAATGCGATGGCTCTCCATTAAGGAACTCCCAATCTCCGGATTCAAATTCGGCACCTCGCGGATGCCTTGCGCGCCTAGCGCTGCATCGCGCCTTCCGAAGAAGGCGCATCGCTATCGGAGGCGTCAAGCGTTTCAAGCAGTTCGGTCGCCTTCATGCCCAGCTTCACGGCCTCATCATACAAATCGAGCGCCGCATCGAGCGGCATATCGTCGCCGCGCACCTGCGTCGCGATTTCATCGAGACGATCGCGAATCTGCGTGAACGCCTCGCGATCGAGCGATTCCAAGCCCATAGCGAGCCTTACTCGACGTTTTCGGCCGAATCGGCTTCAGCGGGCTTAAAGTCGGAAAGAATGCCCATCGTGGGAATCTCGGCGGGCGCAGCCTCGGCAACGCCTTCAGAGGCCTCCTCGGTCGGAGCCTCCGCGGCAACACCCTGCTCGCTTTCAGACAAACGAGCCAGGCGACCAAGAATGCCGTTCACGAAGCGATGGGAATCGTCTTCGCCGCCGAACGCCTTGGCGAGCTCAACGGCCTCGTTGATGGCGACAGACTGCGGAACGTCGTCAACGTAGCGCATCTCGTAAACAGCGAGGCGCAGAACGGAGCGGTCAACCACGGGCATGCGGTCGATGGCCCAGTTTTGCGAGCTTTCGCCAATCGCGCGGTCGAGCTCGGCGCGATGCGCGGAAACGCCGCACACCAATTCGCGCGCATATTCATTCGCCTTGGCCTCTTCGGGGACCAAGCCTTCGTCGACCAGCTTGTCGGCGGGCACGCCAGTGATTTCACTTTGATACAGAATCTGCACCGCAGCGCGACGTGCGAGAATTCGTTTAGATACGTTGCTCATGCGAATTGGAACCTTGCTAACTAGTTATTGAAACGGATGCCGTCGACATACACATCGACCGACGATACGGTGAAACCGACCTGTGTTGCCACAGCATCGGCGACGGTTTGGCGAACGGCTTCGGCAACCTGCGGAATGGGCTTGCCGTAGAAGACGTCGATATGCACAGCTACGTCGACGCCCTGCTCTTCGTTCATGCTCACATCGATACCCTGGCCAGCCGGCTTTGCGGCGAAGCGGGAACGCAAGCCCGTGAACGTAGACGAGCCAACGCTGGCAACGCCCTCAACCTCTTTGGCCGCGATCGCGACGATGGTTTCCATGACTCCGGGGGCCAGCCCCAGTCCGTCGACATACAGCTCTTCGCTCATGGCGCAATCCTTTCGGCCGATTGATTCATATAGGCAACCTAGAATTGTACTCCAATTCGCGCGCATTCACGGTAAGACCGTAAGAACGCAGGCAGAGACACATTCGCACCAAAATCAGTGAAAGCGGCCGGCGAATGCAGTTCGGGCGAAACCAAGGCGACGCGCATTTTCAGTATGCGAGTCGAAAGCCGAATCCAAAATGCGCAGCCATGGCCGCTTGCAGCGCCGACAACTATGGCCGCTTGCAGCGCCGACAACTTACGTCGTTCGCCAGAACGGCGAGACCTTAGAACATCGCCTTGATGCCGATAAAAACGAGCACCGCGCCGCCGACAATCTGCGCGCGATCGCCCAGCAAATGGCCGAAGCGCTTGCCGATGGCCAACGCCACAATGCAGCAGAGGAGCGTCGTAACACCGATAATGCTTACCGCGGGCGCTACGGCAACGCTCACTGCGCGCAGGCTCACGCCCACGGCGAATGCATCGATGCTCGTAGCTACGGCCTGCACCAAAATCACTTTGAGCGTCAGCGCGTTGCCATCTTCTGAAACATCCTCTTCCCCATCACCGTCGCCGCGCAGGGCGCACGCGCCTTCTTTAATCATATTTCCGCCGATAAAGCCAAGAATCACCAGCGTGATGATGCCCGAGTACGTTTCGATGAAGTCACCCACGACACCGCCCAGGAAATAGCCAAGCAGCGGCATTCCCGCCTGGAAGACGCCGAACGCGACCGGCAGCGCAAGCAAGCGTGCGCGCGAGGCGTTCGGATAGCAGAAGACGTTCGAGATGGTTACGGCGAAGGCGTCCATGGACAACGCAACGCCCAGAAGAACGATCTCTACAATGCTCATGTTCAGTTGTTCTTTCGAATAGGCTCCCGGGTTCGCGATAAAAGTTCGCGAGAAACTGCCCGATTGCAGCGTACAGGCCACCCCGCCTGCCGCCCGCAGCATATGATTGCGCGATTTTACCACCCAGCGGCCCCAAAGTGCGAAAACTTCACCCGCTGCCCGAAAGCCGTTAAATGCTCGTAGCGTTTGCCGGTTGCTGGCCGCGCCCGCACGAAGCCCGAGCCATTAGCTTTGAGGACAGCCTTGGTGGACCCGTTAGATGCCCATGTTAATGCTCGTAGCGTTCAACAATCCAATCGCCCACAAATATCAAAACCATTGAGTCGGTCTAAGAAAAGGGAAGAAAAGGGAAACGTCTCGACCTGTTAAACGCTACGAGCATTTAACAGGTCGAGAGGCACAAAAAAAGGGACGCTCGCCTTCAAAGCGAGCGCCCCATTCGCACATAGCGAAAACTTCGTTTACCGTTCGTCAGAACGGAGAAGCAACTACACCAAAGCCACCGGCAGCGCCGCAACCACGATAAGGAAGCGGAGCAGGAAGCCGCCGATAAGCACGCCTGCATCGGCAGCAGCGCCAATGTAGTGCGCCTTGGGGGTTTCCTCAAAGCCAGGCTTCGAGATGAACAAAAGCCACGTCTCAACCGCAGTAGGCGCAACCAGGCCAACCACGATGAAGCCAAGCCAGAACAAAACCGCCCAGTTGCCGCACACGAGGCTCATCACCGACTCGAAACCGGCAACGGAGTTGTAGCTCGTGATGAAGCACAGCGAAGCCACCAACACAAGCTCGATAATCGGGAAGCAATAGTGGAACTTCTTCAGCACTCCAACGCTATCGAATTCCTTGGGGAACTTCAGGCCGCCCACAAGCAGCACCGAAGACATGCCCGTGGAAACCGCCGAAACCAAGAACAGAATCGGCAGCAAAGCGTTGTTCCACAGCGGGAACGTCTGGCATACACCGAGCAAAGCGCCCGTGTATGCGCCAACGCATACCGCAAACACCGAGCCCGCGATTTCAAGCCACGCAGGCACCTGCTTCTTCAAGCAGTCAAGCAGAAGCGTGACAAGCGCGATAATCACGAATGCCGCCAGGAACACAACGCCCCAGGTCATAACCGAGCACGGGTTATGAAGAAGCAGCGCGAAACGCAGCGGGTTGTGCAAACCGGCCTCAGCGTCGAACATCAGCAAGAACAAGCCGATGATAACGACCACAGGAGCAATGATGTGGCCGGCGAAGCGCATGCCATGCGCCTCGGGATGCTTCCAGCGCAAGAACGCCGAAGTGATGAAGGCGCCGCCGCCCAAGCCTGCAAGGAAGAGGTACCACGCAATAGGTGCGCCCCAAACTGGTTCAAATGACATGTTCGCCCACCTACCTTACGTAGAAAATCTTGGACTTGGTCGCATCGCCCAAAAGCGGAGTCGCATGCGTCGCGGCAAGAACCTTGGAGACTTCCGAATCGGGGTCATCCAAATCGCCGAACACACGCACGCCTGCCGGGCACGCGGTCACGCACGTCGACATCTCGGTGCCATTGAGTGCGCTCACGGTGCAGAAACGGCATTTGTCGACTGCGCCCGTGCGCTCGTCAACCACACGCGCCTGGTAAGGGCACGCAGCCATGCAGTATTTGCAGCCGATGCAGCGACCGTGATCGATGCACACGATGCCGTCTTCGTTGGTATACGTCGCGCCGGTGGGGCAAACCGCCTGGCACGGCGCATCTTCGCAATGCATGCACTGCGAAGGGACCACTTGCAAAGAAGCCGTCGGGTATACGCCCGTCTCAACTTCAGAAAACTTCACGAACGGCATGCTCGAAAGCAAATCGTTCTGATTCTGACACGCCAAGCGACAGGCGCCGCAGCCGATGCACTTGGTCGTGTCGATCACCATTCCGTATCGGGCCATAGCTTATGCACCGACCTTCCTGATCTCGACGGGCACCTCGCATACCATGCCCGCGCCGGTCGCAGTGTCGCTCGCGCGCGGTACGATGTCCCATACGCTTGCGCCATAGCCGGCTGCCTGCGCCATTTCCTTCGATTCAATGCCATAGTGAGGCGGCACGTACACCGCTTCTGGATTGATGAGGCTCGTCACGCGAACCTTCACGCGAATCTTGCCCGTAGAGGTGGAGAGCTCAGCCTCATCGCCGTCGGCGATACCAAAGTTGGTCGCCGTTTGCGGGTTGAGCCATGCACGCTCCGCACCGGAATCTTTCGCGAGCGCCGCAATTTTGTCGGCATCGGCAGTATATGTGCGCGTCTGCATGCTCTGAGCGCCCGTAATAAGACGCGGCATATGGTCATTCGGCGCAACCGTAGGATCAGCGTACTGAGGCGTGCGAGCCAAGCCCGCCTTCTCGAACGCGTCGCTTGCAAACGGAATCTTGCCCGAATCGGTGCCAATGGCGGGAGCGTCGCCCGCGAGCACCGAAGCGCCGGGGATTGCGCAGCACGCGGTATCGTTCAAGCCGTCGAGCGTAATGCCATAGGCCTTGCAGAAGGCATTGTTGACATCATCGAGCCCAAAGGCGAAATCGTCGCCCTTGCCGCACGCCTTCGCCAGGTCAGTGAAAATCTGGTAGACGGCGCGAGCCTCGCCCGCAGGAGCCACGGCCTGGTTGCGCTTTTCGGCAACCGACCACTCAGCCGCGACAGGAGCAACAACGCTTTCAACCTCAAGGTAAGTCGCAGCGGGAAGCACATAATCGGCCTTCTGCGCGGTTTCGGTGAGAACCGAATCGATGACGACCTTGAAGCCAATGCCGGACAGGTCTTCTTCAACCTTAGCAGAATCGGCCCAGTCGGCCGCGGGGTCGCACTCGACGAACAGCGCCACATCGGCAGCGCCCTTGGCAGCGGCGCCCAATGCATCCT
>OLHE01001776.1_pt1 | contig 13572 bp, 13 predicted proteins | sample 1605821 | NCBI WGS metagenome assembly OLHE01 (sample SAMN03283250) | human gut metagenome | biome: human-associated habitat; material: feces | host: Homo sapiens | place: USA | collected 2013
AAAGGCGATTCCCGGGTGCATGCTCGTGTGCCAGACGGGGAAGGATATGAAGGCGGCGCTCGGTGGGTACCTACAGGTGCTGGTCGATGCGGACGCGAGTGCCGTGGGCGGCAAGCTCCCGGCCGATGATTTCTACTACATGGAGTAGCCCGTGCGTGCGTTTGCTCGACAAATGACAGAGCGTATGAAGGCGGTGGCGGCAGGTGGTGTCGTCGCCGCCTTTTGGCTTGCCGTGTGGGTGCTGGTGGCGGGTCTTGTGGCGCAGCCGTTGATTTTGCCGGGGCCGGGCGCTGTCGTGGTGGCGTTGCTGCGACTGGTATGCGATGCCGGCACATGGGCGATTCTGGCGGGCTCGGGTGCGCGAATCTTGGGCGGGCTGGCGCTTGCCGCGGTGTGCGGCGGCGTGATGGCGGGAGCCTCGGTGCGGTCGCGGACGTTTGCCCGCCTGGTGGCGCCGGCGCTTTCGTTTGTTAAGGCGACACCGGTTGCCTGCGTGGTGGTCCTGCTGCTCATTTGGTTGGGGTCGGCGCGCGTGAGCATTGCGGCGGTCTTTTTGATGGCGCTGCCGGGCGTATATTTTTCGCTGGTCGAGGGCTTGGCGCAAGTGGATAAGCCGCTGGAGCAGATGTTTCGTCTGCATGGCGTGCGGGGCTGGCGTCTGTTTTGCGCCCACACCTGGCGCGAGGTCCTGCCGTTTGTGCTTTCGTGCGCCCGCGCTGTGATCGGCATGAGCTGGAAGGCCGGCGTGGCGGCGGAGCTGATCGGCATGGCGGTGGGCACCGTGGGTGAGCGCATCTATCAGGCGAAGCTGCTCATCGAGACGGCTGACCTGCTGACTTGGACCGTGCTAGTCGTGGCGGCATCGTGGGCATGCGAGCGTGTGCTGGTGTGGTTGCTGCGGGCTTCGGGGCCCGCGGCGTGGCGTGCTGCCGTGTGGGCACATGGGCGTGGTACTCGCGGGCGTTCGGGCGACTCTGCTGGCGCCGGCGCTGCTGCGGAGCTTGCGCTCGCGGTGGGCGACCGGGCGCCCTGGGCGCCGGCACTCGACGGACTGGTGCTTCGCGTGCCCGCGGGTGGGCGCGCCTGCGTGATGGGCGCCTCGGGTGTGGGCAAGTCGACGTTGCTTGCGCTGGCGGCGGGGGAGTGCGCACCGTGCTCGATGGTGTTTCAGGATGTGCACCTGGTCGAGGACGTTTCTGCCCTGGGTAACGTGCTGGTGTGCGCCGACGCGCACATGGACGCCTCGAGTGCCGCAGCCCTGTTGCGCCTGCTGGTGCCGGGGGTCGATGTGCATGCTCGTGTGGCCGAGCTTTCGGGCGGGCAGCGCCGTCGCGTCGAGATTGCCCGAGCTCTGCTGTGCCCAGGCGACGCGGTGATTCTGGACGAGCCCTTTACCGGTCTAGACATCGCTGCGCGCGACGCATGCGCCGAGGTCGTGCGCGACTTGCTCGACGGCCGCATGCTGTTGCTTGCTACGCACGATGCCGTCGACGCTCAGGCCCTCAATATCTCGGACATCATCACGCTCTAAAGACTTACTCAGCAACAAATTGATCCGTTTTTTCTCCGTCCCCATGGGGTCGGGTATGGTATTCTATCTGCGGGGTAATACTTAGGAATACCAAGTAATACCAACGCCGTAGAACAAACTCCAGATGCGGGCCAATCGGGTTGCCTTCACAGCCCGTCGCCCAGCCGCGTGGCCCGCATCCATCCGCACCACCGTCGTTTCAAAAAGGAAGCGCCATGGCAGAACACATGACCCCGGTTGTCGCGAAGGTCTTGCCCGAGGAAAAGGCGGCCTTCGCGGCGGCAACCCAGCTCGTGGGCACCACGCCGTCCAACGCCATCCGCATGTTCATCGCCGCCTTCAATCGCTGCGGCACCTTCCCGTTCGACATCTCGCCGAGCGGGGCTTTTGGCGCTGCGCCCGATTCTCATCAACAAGGAACGTCCCTAAGTGCCGGGTTTTGAGGAGGTTGGCATGCTCAATGCGATGATTTGGGCGCTTGCCTGTTTTGGTGTTGTTGCTGCCGATATAGCCCTGAGCGTGGTTCTGTTTTCAGCTCTCGATGCCGTGTCGGCGCTGACGGGTTTCCCGATCGACAATCTCGATATCCAATGGTTCCAGGCTGCCGCTCAGACGGCGTCATTTTTGATGGCGCTGCTGTGGTGGCGTTATCTGTGGCCCCGCTCCTTCATGGCGCGCCGGCAAGGCGAGCGCCCGCTCGGTGGGGGAGCAAGCGCGGCATGGAAGCGCATCGCCTGCGTTGTCGTGATCGGCCTATCCATGCAGGTGGTCATTAGCTACCTATGCGACGGCGTGCTGTCGCTGCTGCCCGAGGTCGCGGCAGACTATAGCGAGCTCGTCGAGGAAACGGGCATGGGCGACACCAGCTATCTCGCCGTCCTGACTACGGTGCTCGGCGCCCCATTTTGTGAAGAGCTGCTGGTGCGCGGCATTATTTTTGAGTTTTCGCTCCGAGCGTTTAATCCGCAGTGCCGCCCACTTTGGAAGCGCCGGCGTCGTGCGAGCGCGCAGGACGGCGCCATGGTGCCCTGGGCGGCCCCGAGTACCTGGGGCATCGCTGCGGCTATCGTGCTGCAGGCTGCCATCTTTGGTTTTATGCACATGAACTGGGTACAGGGCTGCTATGCGGGCGCCGCCGGCCTTATTTTTGGTTGGGTGCTCGTGACGACCGGAAAGCTCCGCTACACGATCCTGCTGCACTTTGCCTTTAATGCCGGGTCGTATCTCATGACGTTGCTCTGGTTTGTGAACACGCCGCTCGATGTGGCAATTACGGTCGCTATCGCCGGCGTCATCCTCGTTGAGGCAATGCGCTCGCTGCGCCACGCGTGTGGGATGGACGCAGCGAGCGCACCGCTGCCCTAGTTGCGGCGTCCGCCTCCGTTGGCGCCCTGACGCCCCTGGGCCGCGCGATTGCGACCGGCAGTGTTCTGTGCGCGCGACATGCCGCTGTGCCCCTTGCTACCCTTGGGCCCCTTGCCGGCGCCACCGTGCGGCTTGCCGCCCTTCTTGCCGGTTCCATGCCCGCCGTTGGCAGATGTCTCGCCCTGGCGCGGCGGCACGGGACGAATCAGGCAATGCTTGGTGTAGCCAATCAGATCGCGGCGGCCGGCTTTTTCCAGCGCCTCGCGCACAAGCTTGTAGTTCTCGGGCTTGCGATACTGGATGAGCGCACGCTGCATGGCCTTCTCATGCGGGTCGCGCGCCACGTAGATCGGCTGCATGGTGCGCGGGTCCACGCCGGTGTAGTACATGCAGGTCGACATGGTGGACGGGGTGGGGTAGAAGTCCTGTACCTGCTCGGGCATGTAGCCCATGTCGCGCACGGCTTCGGCAAGGTCCACGGCTTCCTTCATGGTTGAACCGGGGTGGCTCGAGATCAGATACGGCACCACGTACTGCTTGAGTCCGTATTCGCGATTCAAGCGTTCAAATTTACGGCAGAATGCGTCGTAGACAGCTCGGCTCGGCTTGCCCATCACGGACAGCACCGCGTCGCTCACGTGCTCGGGCGCTACGCGCAGCTGGCCCGAGACATGGTGTTCCAGCAGCTCGCGTAAAAACTCGTCCGAGGCATCGGCCATGGTGTAGTCAAAACGGATGCCGCTGCGCACGAAGACCTTTTTGACGCCCGGCAGCTGGCGCAGGTCGCGCAACAGCTGCGTGTAGCCGCTTTCGTCGACCACCATGTTCTTGCATACGCTCGGCCACAGACAGCGCTTGTTCTTGCACACACCGTGCTTGAGCTGCTTGTCGCAGGCGGGGCGGCTAAAGTTGGCCGTCGGTCCACCCACGTCGTTGATGTAGCCCTTAAACTCGGGATCGCGCGTGAGCAGCTCGGCCTCGCGCATGATCGAGTCGTGGCTGCGCATCTGCAACACGCGGCCCTGGTGGAAGGTGAGCGAGCAAAACGAGCACTCGCCAAAACAGCCGCGGTTGGAGCTGATCGAAAACTTGATCTCAGCAAAGGCCGGCACGCCGCCCGCCGCGTCGTAGTCGGGATGCCAATCGCGTGCGTAGGGGAGCTCGGCCACCTCGTCCATCTCGTCGGTGGTGAGCGTCGCCGACGGCGGGTTCTGCACCACGTACACGCCGTTGGGATATGGCTCTACTAGGCGATGCCCGGTGATGGGGTCCATATTCTGCTGCTGCACGTTAAAGCTGCGTGCGTAGTTGAGCTTGTCGGCGGCAAGGTCGTCCCAGCTGGGCAGCAGGTCGTAGTCGTAGACCTCGTCGAGCGAGCTGGTGCGGTAGACGGTGCCATTGATATAGGTAATCTGATCGATGGGCAGCCCCGCGTCGAGCGCGTCGGCGATCTCGACGATCGCGTGCTCGCCCATGCCGTAGATGAGGATGTCGGCGCCCGAGTCGAGCAGTACCGAGCGCTTGAGCTTGTCCTGCCAGTAGTCGTAGTGGGCCAGGCGACGCAGGCTCGCCTCGATGCCGCCGATGATGATGGGGGCGTCCTTAAACGTCTGGCGGATGAGGTTGCCGTAGACTGTGACGGCACGATTGGGGCGGTGACCTTCCTCGCCGCCGGGCGTGTAGGCATCGGTGTGGCGGCGGTGCTTGGTCACCGAATAGTGGTTGACCATGGAGTCCATGTTGCCGGCGCTGACCAAAAAGCCCAGGCGCGGCTCACCGAGCACGCTGATGCTGGCGGGATCAGTCCAGTCGGGCTGGCAGATGATGCCCACCTTGTAACCGTGCGCGTCGAGTACGCGGCTGACGATGGCCATGCCAAAGCTGGGGTGGTCCACGTAGGCGTCGCCGCAGATGTAGACAAAGTCGCACTGGTCCCAGCCGCGCGCATCCATGTCGGCGCGGCAGACGGGGAGGAACTTGTCGCGGCCCGGGCGCCAGGGACGGGCGGGCGCTGCAGAGGCATGCGTGGGTCGCGAGCCTTGCGCCTTACCGCCGCGCTTTTGCTGCTGGCCCTGTTTGCCCTGCTGACTGCGCTGGTTGTTCTGAGCGTGCTGAGGCTTTTTTGCCACGATCCCTCCCGATGTTTGTATGCTGCACGTAATTGTAACCAGTCTTTTTGGGACGGGGCTAAAAAGACTGGTGGAGTACATGAGCTGGCGGATCGGCGCGTCGATGCGGGTGTCGTTTGTTTCCAGACTGTGTATCTGCGCGCTGGAGAACCCGTCTCGCGCACACGCCATGTTGTCAATGGGTTACAGTATGAACGGCGGCTATGCTTCCGCCAACGCACGAGAGGGTCGTCAACAAGGAGGATGCACGGCGATGCAGCGTGCCAAACAGATATCGGAGTCTATTGAGCTGGGCATCATCTTGGCGCTTGCCGGTGGCTTTATGGACGTTTATTCGTACATTGGGCGCGACCATGTTTTTGCCAACGCGCAGACGGGCAACATCTTGCTGGTGGGTGTGAGCATCTCGGAGGGCAATTGGGCACTTGCGGAGCGCTACTTCTTCCCTGTGGTCTCGTTTGCCGTGGGCATTATGCTTGCCGACCTGGTACACGAACGGTTTGGCAGCGTGATTCACTGGCGCCAGGTGACGGTGTTCTTTGAAGCCGTCATCTTGCTGGGCGTGAGCTTTATCCCCGGTGGCGATTTCAACCTGCTCGCCAACTGCCTCACTTCGTTTGCCTGCGGCATGCAGGTCGAGAGCTTCCGCAAGATACATGGTCACGGCATCGCCACGACCATGTGCATCGGTAACCTGCGCAATGCGCTGCAAAACGTGGACGACTACATCATCACCCACAAGCGCGGCTTTTTGGAAAACGGTGCGCTGTACTTTGGCGTGATCTTTACCTTTGTGTTTGGCGCCGTGCTGGGCAACTGGTGTATTGAGCGCATGGGACTGCACGCCATCGTCGTGGCGAGCTTGCTGCTGTTTGTCGCGTTTGCCATCATGTTCATCGACCGCGAACGCGACTTGCACAGGAAATGGGCCCGCATCATAGCTGACTGGCAGAGAGCGAGTCTTAAGCGCTAAGGTGCATGTTCGTAACAACATCCAGGAGCCAGAAAAAACTATCCAGCTCCTGAATGTTGCTACGAACTGCTTTTTGCGATTTATTCGAGATGCTCTTCAATCCGAGCCCTAAGAAGGGAAATGGCTGTAGGTATTCCAATTGCGGCGGCTAATTCGGCTTTATCCAAAACCTGTATGCTAAAGCACGATTGTTTATCACATTGAAGGACGATAACTGAAGATAGTTTCACTTCCCGTTGGCTGAATATATCGTAATCTCCAAATAGGAAGTTACCTTTTATTGTGTAATTCGGTATGTTCGTTACGCACTTCATCTCAAGTCTGTTTAGGCCATAATCGAACACCGCAACTTCCTTGTGTTCGATGATGAGCGCAACCCTGGGCATGTTGCTAAAACCACCGTCGACGACAGTGAAGAGTTTTTCATTCGCATCGTCATAAACGGTATATTTAAGACTCAATAGCTGTCCTAGTGGACCCGTGAACCCATGTCTTTTGATGTTGAGGTTGTCTCCCGCTGGGTTGATGAGAGCCAGAGTATGCGGATAAGGGTTACCTTCAATCGAGATTCGATATTCGTTTGTAGCCGTCTTGCTCGATTTAGGTCCACTAGCCACCATGTGTCATCGCCTCGATCGAATTGGAACCGTCTTCTGCTTCGTGCGGAGAATTACGCTGTACGTTGCAGTAGATGCAGCTGCAATAACCGCATGGGCAATTTCTAACAAAATGAATGACGTTATTTGCTGCATGCATGTTATTCACTATAAAGTATCTTTTTATAAACGTATTGTCAAACATATATTGCTAAAACAGAAACAATTTATAGACTGAGTCGGTCGTATTCTTTGGGCGATTGCTCCTATAATCTAGCCTTCGCTGCTGTCGGGAGGGAAGGACTAGGGCTCCGTTATTCTGTTGAAACGCTTTAACACCTTTGACGTTCTCACACGTTTTTTGTTTCAAAAGCGTTAGGATTGGACTCATAGCGTGGGGCGTAATGGATGCCCTGCACACGATGGGAGGCTATCAATGGCTAATCGTTTTGTTCTCAATACCATCTCTTATCATGGTTCCGGCGCCATCAAGGAGATCCCCGGCGAGCTCCAGCGTCGCGGCTACAAGAAGATCTTCGTCTGCTCCGACCCCGATCTGGTCAAGTTTGGCGTTACCGCTAAGGTGACCGACGAGCTCGACGCTGCCGGCATCGCTTGGAGCCTCTACTCCGAGATCAAGCCCAACCCCACCATCCAGAACGTTAAGGACGGCGTCGAGGCCTTCAAGGCCGCCGAGGCTGACGCTATCGTGACCATCGGCGGCGGCTCCTCCATGGACACCGCTAAGGCCATCGGCATCATCATCAACAACCCCGAGTTTGCTGATGTCCGCAGCCTCGAGGGCGTTGCTCCCACTAAGAATCATGCCGTGTTCACCATCGCCGTGCCGACGACCGCCGGTACCGCCGCCGAGGTGACCATCAACTACGTCATCACCGACCCCGAGAAGGTCCGCAAGTTCGTGTGCGTCGACACCAACGATGCCCCCGAGGTTGCTGTCGTCGATCCCGACATGATGGCTTCCATGCCCGCCGGCCTGACCGCTTCCACTGGTATGGACGCACTGACCCACGCCATCGAGGGCTACACCACCAAGGCCGCTTGGGAAATGACCGACATGTTCCATCTCGAAGCTATCAAGCTTATCTCCACCTACCTGCGCGGCGCTGTCAAGGGCACGAAGGAAGGCCGCGAGGGCATGGCTCTCGGCCAGTATATCGCCGGTATGGGCTTCTCGAACGTCGGCCTCGGCATCGCCCACTCCATGGCGCACACCCTCGGCGCTGTCTATGACACTCCGCACGGCGTCGCCTGCGCGATGATGCTGCCGATCGTCATGGAATACAATGCCGACTGCACCGGTGAGAAGTATCGCGAGATCGCACGCGCAATGGGCGTTGAGGGTGTTGATTCGATGACTCAGGCCGAGTACCGCAAGGCCGCCATCGACGCCGTCAAGAAGCTCTCCAAGGATGTCGGTATCCCTGAGAAGCTGGAAGCTCTGAAGGAAGAGGATCTGCCCTTCCTCGCAGAGAGCGCGTACGCCGATGCCTGCCGTCCCGGCAACCCCAAGGATACGACCCCCGCAGAGCTGACCGAGCTGTTCAGAAAACTGATGTAAGCTCTAAATCAAATAGAAACACGCAGAGCAAAAGCTCTGCGTGTTTCTTAATATAAAAGTTTTTACTCCGCCGCGCTCGGCTCAGTGTGTACATTCTTCGCGTCATACTCCTTGACCACGGCTTCATAGAATCCCGCACAGGCCGCGTCATAATAAGGGTAGACGTAGAATATGCCGAGGATACCGTAGGTAAAGCTGTTGAGCAGATGCCAGCCGATGAAGCTCAGACGCAGGCAGAAATACTTCCACCGATAGCCCTGCATTATGGCTCGGGAATAGCTCATGGCCTCCTTTGCGGAAAGCTGCGGCTTATTTATCAGGATAAACGGTACCATCAGATACGAATACAGCCGCGTCAGGCCGTACACCGGTATGAGCAGCCACAGGAAGCTGATCACAGCGTGATACAGCCGCCCAGTCATAATGCGCTTATAATCCGAGAAGCCGCAGAAAGCGTACTCCGCGTGCAGCGTCTGGCCGCGCCACAGCGTCAGCGCCGCGGCGCTTTCGCCGCAGGCGAGCACGTTCGCGAAGAATACCTGATACAGCAGGAGTATGAGCATCACTTCGAGGTACAGCGTCAAAAACGGCAGCAGGTACTGCGACGGGTCGAAGCTGTGCCCGCGGAATGTGAGCACCAGCGGCTGCGCGGTGAAGAATACGCTCATGAGAACGACGAAATACGTGATACCCACAACAACGCCTGTACTCAGAGTCTGTGTCCCGATAAGAGTGAGATAGGTGCAGTTTGAAGCGTAGTGCTGATCGTGCAGGCGTTTGCGCGCCGTCTCGCATATCTGCCGGCGAGTGGGGAAACCGGCCGCCGGCGTGACCGGTGCGGGCGCGCCGCAGCTTGCGCAGAACGCGCCGTCGTTTTCATGTCCGCAATAGCATGTCCACATACTTGTTCTTCCTTTCCTTTATTCCTCTTCGTCCTCCAGATCCTCCGGCAGGATGGTCATAAGGTCGTCCCTCGTCGACGATTCCATCGCGGCGACGCGGTTTGACTGCCGCACGACCATATCCTCGAAACAGTTGCGCACGTCGCGCCCGTTGCCGAAGTTATCGTCGCGCTCGGCGTACAACTCGTCAAAGAGCTTGAGCGCGGCCGACTCGGCGTCGGCGCTGAGCGTGTAGCCGTTTTTCTTGCACTGGCCGCGAAAAATTGCCATGAGCTGCTCACCGGTGTAGTCCGGAAAGTAGAAATACTTGTTAAAGCGGGATTCAAGCCCCGGATTGGAGTTGATGAACTTCGTCATCGGCTCGTTGTAGCCCGCGACGATAACGATGAGATCGTCCCGGTGATCCTCCATGGCTTTGAGTATCGTCTCGATAGCCTCGCGGCCAAAATCATTCTCTCCGCCGGACGCGAGCGAATACGCCTCGTCGATAAACAGCACCCCGCCGAGGGCGGATTTTATGACCTCCTGCGTTTTCAGGGCGGTCTGGCCGACATATCCGGCCACAAGCCCCGAACGGTCGACCTCGATGAGCTGCCCCTTGCTCAACACGCCGATAGCCGCGTACAGCCCGCCCACGAGCCGCGCGACCGTGGTCTTGCCGGTGCCCGGATTGCCGAGGAACACCATGTGCAGGCTCATCGGCGGCACAGGCAGGTCGTTCTCCTGACGGAGCTTACGCACCTTCATAAGGTTTATAAGGCTCTTCACGTCCTTCTTCACCTCATCCAGCCCGACCAGCGCGTCAAGCTGTGCAAGCAGCTCTTCAAGGCTCGGCTTCTCCTCCTCAGACTGCGCGGGCTTGGGCGCTGCCGTCTCCCCGCCGGAGGTCTGCTGTGCGGCCGGGTGCTTCTCCGTGAAGCCCGGCTCCATGTTCGTGACGAAGTCCAGCGGATTGAGCGCCTCCTTCGACTTCTTTACGCCTGAGGTATCGCATATCGCGGACAGCTTGTCGCCGCACTCGGTGATATACTCGGCCTCGGCATAGCTCACGTCGTCGTCCGCGGCGGCGAGGTAGAGCAGAATGTTGGTGAGCATACGGATGAATGTGCGTGAGGCCTCGGTGCCGCGCTTTGCGTCACGCTCGGCAAGATCCCAGAAAAACACCGGCGGCATGAACATGTCGCTTTCGCAGACGGAGCTGGTCAGGTTCCACAGCAGCCAGTGCGGCTCCGGACGGTTCTTGGAGTATATCTGGTTGGCCATATCGACGTGATGCTGGCCTATGCTGCCCGCCTTGCTCCACAGCTCCAGCGCACAGCGGGTCACGAACTTGTCCAGCTCGTCCGCGAGCGCGAAGCTGCCGACGCGGTAAAAGGCGTCGGTATTGGCGATGTATATCTTATGAAACTCCTCCGGGGAGCGGTTCCATGTCGTTGGCATATGTCGCATCTCCTGTTTATGTTATATTTGGCTTCATTATATACCCCCGAACCGCTCTTGGCAACGAGCAATTCGGGGGATCAGTCCATATAATCACTTATGCGGCGGGCAAAAGCGCACCGCGCGGCTCTGCGGCTTTTTGCCGGGCATCAGCTCGGCGGTGCCGCCGGAACGCATGGGCGGTTTTGCGGCCTCGGGCCGCGCCGCGGTCACGCGTTTCCATACCTCGTCAAACCCCTCAAGGCTCTTCATTATCTCGTTATTGTCCATGTGCATCACCCATCCGGACTTATTATATGCCGCCGCCCGCCGAAAGGTGTTGCCGCAGCCGCGCATGGCGGGTATAATGCTGCATGACACCTGACAGCACGGCGAGTCAGGAAATCGCGTTTCCGCTGCGGTACAATAGGTTCACAGAGGGAGGGAGAGCATGGACTGGATAACAGGGATTCAGCGTGCCGTCGACTACGCGGAGGAGAACATGACCGGCGAGATCGACTACGAGGAGGCCGCGCGACGCGCGCTGTCGTCAAGCTTTCATTTTCAGCGCGTGTTCGGCATTCTGTTCGGGTACAGCTTTGGCGATTATATCCGTATGCGGCGGCTGTCGCTCGCCGGACAGGAGCTTCTTCTCACGCGCAGCCGCATTATCGACACGGCGCTCAAGTACGGCTACGACACGCCGGAGAGCTTTTCCCGCGCCTTCACGCGCTTTCACGGAATATCCCCGTCTGCGGCGCGTCAGGGCGGCCATGTGCGCAGCTTTTCCCGCATCTCTGTGAAACTTACTATCACAGGAGGAAACATGATGGATTACAGGATCGAGAAGAAGGGCGCGATAAAAGTCGCGTGCCGCAGGATAAACGTCACAAAGCCCACCGAAAATGGCATCGCCTATGAGCCGATATCCGCGTTCTGGCGCGAATGCGGCGCCGACGGGACTATTCCGCGTCTCTGCTCACTCATGGCACAGCCGAACCCCTTCGACGGCATACTCGGTATATGCTTCACCGAATTTCTCGACGGCAGCACCTTCCCCTACGGCATTGGCGCAGCCTGCCGTGACGATGTGACCGGCGGCGACGGCATCGACGTGGTCGAGTTGCCCGCGCACACATATGCGGTTTTCAAGGTACGCGGTCCAATGCCTGAGGCGTTCCAGAAGACGTACATGGAGATGAACACGGACTTCTTCATGACAAGCGATTACGAATACTCAAACGGCGTGGAACTTGAGGTCTACCCGTCCGCGAACGTGAAAGGTCCGGACTATCAGTGTGAAATCTGGATCGCCGTCGAGCCGAAGAAGAAAGCCTGACCGCAGAATCCTATTGCGGCTCAGCGCCGCGCGGTGTATAATTATGGTAGGGGATAAAAACACGTCCCGGTAGGTAGTCCGGGAGCGCCGTCTGGCGTCAGTGACCTGCCTCCTTTGGTTGTCCGTTCCCCGTACACAGCAATAAGGAGGAACGAACAGTGTCCACGACAAAAGCAAGCCTGACTGTCACCTTTGAAGCGCCGTTCTGGATCGGCCTATACAAGCGCGAATCAGACGGCGCATATGAGGTGTGCAAGATCACCTTCGACGCGGAGCCAAAGGATTATGAGGTTTATGAGTTCCTGTTGAGAAACTGGCACGGCCTCAGCTTTAGTCCAAAACTCCAAGGCGGCACGCTTTCCGAGCGGCGGCTGAATCCGAAGCGGCTGCAAAGGGAAATCAAACGTCAGCTCGAACCGCGCGGTATCGGCACAAAGGCACAGGAGGCGCTCAAGCTTCAGCATGAGCAGAACAAGAAACTGCGTCAGAGCATAAGACGCGAGGCAAGAGAGGCCGAGAAAGACCGGCGCTTTCTGCAAAAACAGGAGCAGCGCCGGGAAAAGCACAAAGGACATTGAAAAACAAGGCGGATCGACGATCCGCCTTGTTTTTATATAGTTTCCTTATTCAAAATCTGGCCGGAGTTCGAGATAGTATAGACCTCGCATGGAATAGCCTTTCCGCTTCGCTCCATTGCCGCCTGAACCATACGCACAAGGCCGCCACAGCACGGCACCTGCATACGGGTCACAACGATGCTCTTGATGTTGTTGAGCATAAATATCTGCTGGAGCTTCTCGCTGTAATCGGTGGCGTCGAGCTTCGGACATGCGATAATAACGGTACGCCCCGCGATAAAACGCTCATGGAATCCCGCAAAAGCATAGGCCGTGCAGTCTGCAGCTATCAGAATATCCGCGCCGCGGAAAACGGGCGAAACCGGCGGCAGCAGCTTAAGCTGGACAGGCCAGTTGCCGAGCTGGCTTTCTCTCGCTTCCGCTTCAGCAGCCGCGATGCGCGCCTTATTCTCTTTCACAGCGGACTCATCATATTCCGCCGCCTCGCGCTCTACAAAGGTTATCGCGCCCGCAGGACACTGCGGCAGGCAGTTGCCAAGACCGTCACAGTAATCATCGCGGATAAGCCTCGCTTTCCCGTTAATAATTGCGATCGCGCTTTCGTGACATGCCGCGGCACATTTGCCGCAGCCAATGCACTTTTCTTCATTTATATTTATTATCTGGCGGATCATAAATATACCTCCCTACATATCTACCCAAATTATATATAAAACCACAAAAGAATTCAAATATAAAAAATCAGAGCCGCTTAAATAAGCGGCTCTGTGTTGGCGTTGACCTATCTTTCCAGTCCGTCTCCAGACAAGTATTGTCGGCACTGGTGAGCTTAACTTCTGTGTTCGGAATGGGAACAGGTGGACCCTCACCGTTAAAAACACCAACTATATTCAGGAACTGTACCCTGAAAACTAAACAGAGGAGAGGTAAAGCAAGGGGTTTGCCTGCAAAATATAGGTCAAGCCCTCGGGTTATTAGTACCAGTAGGCTGAACACATTACTGCGCTTACACCGCTGGCCTATCAACGAAGTAGTCTTCTTCGACCCTTACTCCATAATGGATGGGAGATCTTATCTTAGGGGGAGTTTCACGCTTAGATGCCTTCAGCGTTTATCTCGTCCAGACGTAGCTACCCAGCTGTGCCGTTGGCACGACAA
>OLHE01001779.1_pt1 | contig 13553 bp, 8 predicted proteins | sample 1605821 | NCBI WGS metagenome assembly OLHE01 (sample SAMN03283250) | human gut metagenome | biome: human-associated habitat; material: feces | host: Homo sapiens | place: USA | collected 2013
GCGTAAAGATGGTGCGGTAGCCCGCCTCCCACACGCGCAGGCAAAAGTCCGCATCGTTAAAGCCGACGGCGAATTCCTCGTTATAGCCTCCGACCTGCTCGAATACGTCGCGTCGCACCATCTGGCAGGCACCTGTTACGGCGCTAAAGTTACCCGGACGTACGGCGCGGGCAAGATAGCCCTCGCGCTTTGCCGAGAAATCCTGGTTTGCATGGGCAAGTGCGCCACGCACACCAACCAATATGCCAGCGTGTTGCACCAGATGGTCAGCAAAGTAGAGTTTGGCGCCCACCACGCCCGCATCGGGACGCTGCAGATACCCCATCATCTCTTCGATAAAATCGGGGCTTATGACCTCGGTATCGTTGTTGAGCAGCAGCAGGTAGTCGCCCTTAGCGTGCTCCACACCAAAATTGATGATCTGAGAGTAATTGAACTCGCCCGGCCAGTACACAACGCGCGCGATGCCCTTGCCTTCTGATGCTGAAGCCACGCGTTCCGGCAGGGTTTCGTAATACGCAAACGTATCCGGGGCTTCGCTGTTGTTCTCCACCAAGACGATCTCATAGTTGGCATACGTGGCCTTCTGGGCAATCGACATCACACAGGCATCGAGCGTCTCAACGTGGTCCTTGGTGGGAATCACAATGCTCACCAGCGGCGCAGGCTCCGGCAGCGCATAGCGCATGCGATAGACAAACGGCGTCTCGGTCTCCTCGACCGTTCCGCAAATGCCCAGCTCGTTAAAGTGACGCTGCAGCGCAAGACGCCCGGCTTCAATAGCATACGGCTTGCTATCGGCAGAGCCATCGGCGGTCGACCCCGGATGAACGCGCCAGTGATACAGCACGTGCGCAACATGCTCAAACCGTGCGCCCGCCGAAAGGCAGCGAAGCGTCAGGTCGTAGTCCTGGGCACCCGCAACGTCTTCTGGGGACGTGCCAATACGATCGATTAGCGCCTTCTCCACCATCAGGAAATGCGTCACGCAGTTATGGCTATAGAGCAGGTCGACGTTGAGCTGCGTCTTAAAGACAGGCTGACCCCACTCCCCCGTTTTCTGGAACATGTCCTCGTCGCAGAACAGGACCTGGGGACGCTCGCCCTCGGCCGCCTTATTCAGCGCGGAAACATACTGGAATAACGCGTCCGGTTCCAGAATGTCGTCATGGTCCAAGAACGCGATGTAGTCGCCCGTCGCTTGCTCAATACCCGCGTTGGTGTTGACCACGATGCCGCCGTTGCCGGGCAGCCCAATGCGACGAACGCGCTCGTCATTGGCGTCCACCGCAAGGTCGGCCACCGCGTCCCATTCGGGCGAGGCGTCCATAAGCAGCAATTCCCAGTTGTCATAGCTCTGGGCTAGCACCGAGTCCAGCAGCTCGCGCAGGTAGACCCGATCAGTCTTGTAGCACGGCACCACAATGCTCACGAGCGGCCTATAGGCAAAGGCCGCCGAAGCAACACGTTGGCACGCCAAATCGCCCGGCTTTGCGCGATGCTGCTCAAACCAACGTCGATAAGCTGCGTCGTCAGCGCGTGCATCCTTCATGCGGTTCCAGCTGTCGTCGGCCATGCCGTTGTACAGGCGACCATCCATGGCGCAAAAACCGCTCTGGATCTGCTCTGTGGAATCGCTCACAATCGCGACAAAATCTCGTATATCCTGAGGCATCTCAACGCTCAGATACGTTTTATTGACGCGGCAACCGTTGCGCTGCGGCACATCGACCTGCGACTCAAACACATGCACGGTAGCATCGATGGCATTCACATGCATATCGAAGATCTGGAGCTCAGGGGCGCACTGGGGATCTCCCGCCCAGGTAACCTCATAGCGCCACACCACGCCGGCGTCTGCCGGCAAATAGCGAATGGCATCGATCTCGTAGCGACCGCAGCATTCGCCACGCTGCGCATCGCGGATAAGCGCGCACAGCGCAGGCTTTGCTTTGTAGTTAATCTTGGATTCCAGCTTGGCCACGCGGCTATCGAGACGAATGGCGCCCAACCTTTGACCACCGGATGCAAAAACGACATCCATCGACGTACCAGTCACAAACGGAAGCACCAAGACAGCGAGCTCGTGCTCGTAATCGGAAACGGAAGGGCAAAGCGCCAGCACACGGCCATGATCGACCGGGAGTACCAGCGACGGCACACAAGAACCGCTCGTCGTCGCATGGGCAAACGCTTGAGAACCCTCCCGCTCGATAAGCGCGGCGACATCCTGACCGGCAAAACGAAGCAGCACAAACAGACGGCCCTGACTGCGGCAAAGTGCCAAACGCTTGATACTCATCTACACTTCTCGCTTTCCCAGGGCGTTCGCTGCCATGCGTTTGCAGGCACCCAGGCGCCCAAACCTCAAGACGTCGTAATCGAACATGAGCTTTTTACACTCACGGGCATTGGGAGCCTTGCTGGTAAGCGCCGCACGCACCATAGCAGCAACAGAAGAAGCGCATTGTGCGAGCGCAGCATCGCTGCCCACGGCAGAACCGGCAAGTGCCGTGGCAACGGCAGCAAACACCTTGCCGCAGTCCGTACCCAACAGCCTGAGCGCATCGTACAGCACCAGATCGCACAGGAAGTACGCCAGGTCATCGGCATGCTGAGCATCGAGACCGTCGCGCTGCCAGTCAGCCAGCACCGCGGAGTAAATCTTCACGTGCTCCAGCAGGCGCGTCTCGTCGTCGTAGCGCATGGTGTCCATGAGCGAACCCTTGCGCGCCACGCGGTAGTCATACAGCTTGCTCGAGATAAGCGCGGTCTTACGCGAACGACCGTACACGGCGAAATCGAAGACCTGGTCCTCGCCATACTTAACGGTTTCGTCGAACACGATCCCGTTGCCCAGCAAAAACTCACGCTTGCAGGCGGTGCGCCATGCAAAGGGGCGAGATGCTTCCTTAAACAGCAGGTCAGAGCTATAGCCTTCAAACGACACATCGCGCGGGCTCAGCACATAGTTAAGCCACGGATACCCCGCCTCCAGCGGATACGGATTCGCACCAAAGGTCAAAACATCACAGCGCTCGCGCTCAAAGGCATCGACGATCACGCGGCATGCATCGGGCGTAAAGCGGTCGTCGGAATCCAAAAACGCAACGATAGGCGCCGTGGACGCGGCGATGCCTGCATTACGCGCACTCGACAGGCCGCCGTTCTCCTTATCGACCAGCGTAAAGCGCGCGTCCTTTTCGCAATAGGCAACCGCAATATCGCGCGAGCCATCCGGCGAGCCATCGTTGACCAGCACGCCTTCCCAATCGGGCATGTCCTGCGCAAGCAGGGAGTCCAGGCACCAGGCCAGGCACTCCTCCACGTTGTAGATGGGAACGACAACGGAAATCTTGGGGGTAGCCATAATCACTCGCTCCTACTGTGCGGCGGGAACGTCATCAGGGTGCGGGTTGTCGCCGTAGGTGCGCTGATACGTCAGCACGCGCCACACCAGCGGCAGGCCGCCAATCTTAAAGTAATGCTTAAACGTATTGATCTTGCCCGGCTTCTTAAAGCCAAAGCGCGAATCGATATAGGCGCGAGGCGACTTGACCATCAGGCGCAAGTCGGTCTCGCCACGCGGATCAAACAGCGACAGGTCAAAGCGACCGGCATCCCAATCGGCCTTGAGCTCGGACGAGGCTTTCTTCCAAAACTGCCCACGCAGCTCATCGACCAGACGCTCATCATTCCAACGGTACGTATCGACCTTCATGCGCATTAAAATGCCCTGAAGCTGAGCCTTGAGCTCGGGACGCTCGTCCAAAAAACGTTGCATCTCGGCATATTCGTCGCACACGCAAAACACCTTGTTGGGCGAATTAACAGAGCTCTTCTCATTGTCCTGGCGATAGCACAAAATGGGGTCCGCAATAAACGCGGCACGCTCGGCGCACGCCCAGACCTTAAAGTTAAAGCCTGCGTCCTGATACGAGGCGCCCGGCGTGGGAAGGAACCGAATCTGATTGTCGTTGAGGAACTCGCGCCGATAGATGGCAGACCAAATGGAAGGTTTGCGGTAGAAGATGCCCGGGCGATCGACGGGGCGATACGCGGCGCCCGTCATATGCTCGTCGATAATTCCAAACAGCTCACGGCGCTCGCTGGGCGCAGACCAGTACAGGTAAAAGTCGCCCTTAACGACATCGGCATGCTCAGCATCGGCCTTGGCGACCAGCTTTTGGAGCGAATCCTCAAACATGAAGTCGTCGGACTCAAGGATGCCCACGTACTCGCCGCGCGCCATCTCCAGGCCGCGATTCATCGAGTCACCGTAGCCGCTGTTGGCCTTGTCGATCATCTTTACACGGGAGTCGCGCTCCATGTACTCGCGGATGATATCTGGCGAACTATCGGTGGAGCCGTCGTTGATACAGATAATCTCGATGTCCTTGAGCGTCTGCGCAACGGCGGAATCGAGGCACTCGCGCAGGTAGCGCTCAACATTGCAGATGGGAACAAGCAGCGAAACTTTAGGGGTATCAGAGTTCTGCAAGAGAACCTCCTGTTGAATAGCGTGTAACAGGGTTATTTTAGCAGCCGAGTTGCGGCGGGCGGCAGCGCTTGGAATTAGATAAAGCGCTCCAGGCAGGCTTTGAGACCGCGAGTCGAAAGATAGAACAGCGTGGCGTCTGCCATCGAAACGCCCGAGGTCGTCGCAACGAGCTTGTGGGCAACGCGTCGAACGGCGCCCTTAACAGGCATATCCGCCCACTCCGTTCCCAAAAACGTCGTGAGGTCCATGTTGACGCGAGCCGCCACGCGATGGGAGTCATCGGCATCCAAGCGCGCCAGGTCGAACACAATTAGGTCCAAAAACCAAGTTATCAGCTCGCCGGGGCACAGGTCCAAAAGACCGTAGGCCGCCCAGTCCTCCAAGACCTCCTCGAGCATCCTCATGTGGGCGTCAAGCTTTTTGGCGCGAGCCTCGGCACTGTTGAACTCGTGCGTCGCCGATTCACTCTCCATCACGTAGTGGTAGAACTTGTCCGGCATGACGACGGTCTTGCGGGCAAGCGCATAAGCCGCAAATTGGAAGACGACGTCCTCGCCCAAAGCCAAACCGGGGGCGAAGCGAATACCTTCGCGATTGAGCAGCTCGCGCGAAAAAGCCGCGCGGCAGGCATAGGGCTGCGCATTCGAATGGAACAGCAGTTGGGGATCACGGGCGCCAAAGATACCAGCTTTGGGGCTCATGAGTTGCTGGACGCGTTTGGGGGCAGCATCGGCAGGTTCACAGACGCCGCCATAAACGGCGGCCTCGCCATCCGCAGACTCCATGGCATGCAGCACGCGCTCGACCGTCTGGGCATCGATGTAATCGTCGGCGTCCACAAAAAAGACGGTCTCGCCCTCGGCAGCATCGATACCGGCATTTCGAGCGCACGAGACGCCCGCGTTTTCCTGGTCAATCACCAGTACACGATCGTCGGCCTGCGCGATCTGGCGCAACGCGTTCAACGAATCATCAGTCGAACCGTCGTTGACGCAGACAACCTGAATCGAGCGCTCGGACTGGGCCAACAGCGAATCGAGGCATCGCTGAATCGAGCGCGCAGAGTTGTAAACGGGGACGACAATGGTAGCTTTAGGACACGAGGCCTCTCCCATGCCGACCTACCCCCTCAGCGATTCGATGAGGAAGGCAGCAGCCACGCCTGGGCCTCCAACCGAGGCGTAATACTTAGCACGCCCCAAGGCACCATCCGTCGCAAAACTCGGGTGCTCGTCAACCCAGCCCTCAGGATCTTTGAGGATGGCAGCGAGATTTGCGCGCTTCCACGGCTTGAGGTCGTCAAGCGAAAAGTCCCCGGCGTCCAAGGCCGCCTGAAATTCCTTGGCCATCTGCATCAGGAACTCCTTATAGAACTTAGGCGCCAGGCGCACGTAGTTCCACATGTACGAATCGTACTTAATGAGCTGATTGAACTTGAGCATGCGCGCGACATCGACGCTTGCGTGGTCGCGGGCATAATCCTCTCGAATCCAACGCTCAATCTCGGCATACTCGGTATTGACGCAAAAGACCTTAGCCGAAGAATTGACCGAGGAATTCTCGTTGTCCTGTCGATACGACAAAACAGCATCATGCAGGTAAACAGCCTTATCGGCGCACGCGATCACCTTAAAGGCGAATGACGTGTCCTGAAAGGATGCCCCCGGAGTCGGCAGGAACTTAATGCCGTTGCGCTCAAGAAAATCGCGACGGTACACTGCCGACCAAATCGACGGCTTTTGCTTAAAGAACTGCGTCGTGTCGCTCGGGTGCACTGGCTTGCCACAGTCCTTGGCTTTAAACATCTCGTGCAGCGAACGGCGCTCCTCGGGCTTAGACCAGTAGAAATCAAAGTTAGCCTTCGCAAAGTCGGCATTATTGCTATCGGCAGCCGAGACAAGCTTTTCGAGTGCGTCGGGCGCCATAAAGTCATCGGACTCCAAGATGCCAACGTACTTGCCACGCGCCATCTCCAGACCGTGGTTCATCGAGTCGCCGTAGCCGCTGTTGGCCTTGTCGATCATCTTGACGCGCCTATCGCGCTCCATATACTCGCGGATAATCGCCGGCGAGTTGTCGGTCGACCCGTCGTTAATGCAGATTATCTCAATATCCTTGAGCGTCTGCGCCATGACGGAATCGAGGCACTCGCGCAGGTAGCGCTGAACATTGTAAATGGGAATAAGCAGCGACAGAACAGGGCTGCCAGAGGCGTTAGTAGACAAATGTGCTCCTTAGGAAATACCTGTCGTTTCATGGTATCAAAGGGTCAGCGCGCCAGCGGGCGTTTATATAATCTATGGAGCCTCTTGCGGGCAAAGCAGCCCCACGTCATGCGGCGGGCCCATGGCAGGTTCCTGCGTTTTATTCAAAGCTTGCCGCTAAGGTGCGCCGAGCCTTTACAATAGGACAGTCCCAAGGACGTATTCGATAGCTTCCGTGCAGCGCTCGCCCGCCGCGCGTGAAAGGATATATTGCCCCATGCCTTCAACCCTTCCCGCTCCCATCGATAAGCTCGCCATCGTCGTCGTTACGTACAAGCGCCAGGAACTCCTGGCCAACTTGTTCGACTCTATGACCGAGCTCACGGCAACGCCCTGGCGCATCGTGATTGTCGATAACGAGAATTCGCGCGAGACCGAGGCCATGTGCACCGCATTCAACGAGCGCCTGGCTAACCTGTGGGGCATCGACACCGAGCAGCCCGACGCGCAGGGCGGCACCGACCGTGTCATCTACGCCCCGCAGCTCGAAAACGGCGGCGGTGCGGGCGGCTTCTCCGCCGGCACCAAATGCGCCTACGACCTGGGCGCCCAGTGGTTCTGGGTGATGGACGACGACGTGCTCGTCATCCCCGAAGGCATCGAGCGTCTTGCCAAGTGGACCGACCGCTACGATGTCATCCAGGGTTCGCGCCTGGACTTTGACGGCGGCGCTTTCTTTTGGCAGTACCAGCTCATCCTCTCGCTCGGCATCCCCAACCCTGTCGCCAAGTGGGACTTGGGCCCCGAGGGCTACCGCGCCATGAACCAGCTGTGCTTTGAGGGCGGCATGTTCTCACGCCGCGTAGTCGACAAGATCGGCCTGCCCGATGCGCGCTTCTTTATCTACGGCGACGATGCCTGCTACGGCTACGTAGCCAGCCAACACTTCCCCGCCGCCGTGGTCGCCGACGTGGTGCTCAAGCGCGCCCGCGCCGTCTCTAACTGGGATATCGCCGGCAAGCGCCAGCTCAACTCTACGAGCGACACCAACCGTTACTACATCATGCGCAACCGCGGTTATCTGGCCCGATACATGCAGATTTACGGCGACTATCACCCCGTGCTGTTCCGTCTGGGCAACGTCGCGACCTTCTGCAAGGAGTTCATTCGCCTGGCTGCGGTCGATAAGTGCTTTAAGACCGGTATTCCGGCGCTGCGCCGAGGCATGAAGGACGCCCGCAAGATCGTCAAGGATCCCAACTGGAAGCCCATGCCGCCCCTGAAGGACGCGGAGTAACGGAAGCCGGAAACACCTCGGCGCTTAAAGCAGCTGGCACACCGTAGCCACATGCTGCCCATCAAAACCGAACCCCCAGCGCATGCGACCCACGCCGGGGCGCGGTACACGGATTTCGTCGATGCCGCCGCGCTCTATGTCGAGTAGCGACTGCACGGCCAGCAATTCCAGGCCCAACGCATCCACATCGGGGTCATACATCAAGTTAATCGTTATCAGCGGGCGCTCGTCCAGCATGCCAATCGTGTCTGCTACGTCGAACACAGCACCCGTAGGGAAAACCTGGATGTCCCAGCGACCCGCGCCACACTTTCGCCTCGAGGCAGGATTGGCATAGCCCGGCAAGCCAAAGCAGAGCCCCTGCAAGAGCAGATGATATGGCAGCGGCGTATCTAGGTCGGTCTCACCGATTCCCGCATCACCCAGGATGCGGCTTAGCGCCCGCCTCACCGCATCCTCATCCCCACGGCACAGCCCGTCGCGAAACGCATCGACGTCTCGAATGTCTTCGGCAGCGCACTCAAACCACTCAACAATCACTAGACGCAAGGCCTGTCGAAGCTCGTTATTGGGCAATCGCAAAGCACGGAGGCGATCGCCATGCTCTGGCTCCTCAGTCATATCCGTCGTAAGAAAACCGGACAGATATAGCGCTGTCCACATGCCATCGTCAGGCGAGACATCTGGCTCTGCAGTGCCCAAACAAAGCGGGACCTCAGCGCACCCATGGGCCTCGAGCAAATCAAAGAAGGCCGAAAGGCGGTCGAGATTCCACCCGGCAACTACCCTACTCAGGCAATCGGCATATCCATACAGATCGGCACGCACAGGCGCCGTGCAGCCTCGGTCCAGAAAACCGATCACACGCTCTGGACTCGAGCAATAGGCCCTGCCAAACCGATACCCCTCGAGCCATTCACGCGCATCATCAAGGTATTCCTCGCGCCCAGCATGATTCAACAGAGCCTGGACCTCGGCATCCGAAAAGCCGAACCAACGGTCACACCAGGTCGAAAGCGGCGTCGTCAGACAATACGAGCAGCCATGCAAAGAAAGCGCCACTTCAGCAGGACGGGGACACTCCCCCATCAGACACGTCAGCCGCAACGAATCGCCCGCAGTGGCAATGGCCTCGAAAAGCACGCGATCAAATAGATCCGCCGAATCGGCACCGGAAGCGCCCCTCGCGCTCGCACGGCCCAACCACGCCGCGTCGTACCCATCAACGAGCAATACAACCTGCTCATCGCAGGCTATCTCCAGCAGCTCTATGAGCACACCGAGCACCGAGTCAACCTCGTCCGCGCTCGCCACGCCGCGCGCGACGCGTTCGATGTGACGCACCTTATCTCGAGCTAAATCCGGAGCCCCCAAGAGCGCCAACAAGCGAGCGCACTCGCCCGAAAGGACATCGCGCACGACGCCGGCAACAGCGGGGCCACGCCTCGTAGCGCCAGAAAAGTCCAGCGATATCACCGGATAGCAAGCATACTCATCCCGATAACGCCCGCCGTCTGCATCCCAAATCTGAGCATCGGCAAACGAGCTCCGACCGGCGCGACCGACCGCAGGACGCTCCAGAAAAGCCCTGAGCATCGACAAGTTCATGCTCTTGCCAAAACCCTCGGGTCGACAGCACACCACAACGGACGCGTCGCAGTCCAACGCATCGGCAATAAACATGGTCTTGTCGACCAGCGTGCAGCAACCAAGAGCCTCCGCATAGTCGTGCATGCCAATGGGCAAAACTGCATCGTCGACACAGCCAATCAAACGCACGTCAAAGCCGGCAGCACAACCATTATTTGCCTGTTCAGACACCAAAACGTTCCCCCTAAATCGCAGCACGACGCCAATTGTAATGACCGCATCGCATGTACCGATGTCACCGCGCAAACATATCGGGCAACGGTAGCAACAAGAGGCGTGAGGGGGCACAACCAATCGTTGCACAACAAAACGGGGCCCGACGCATTCGCACCGGACCCCGTCCCGATTCTTTAGTTATCTGGCAACCGAGAGGCTACTCCTCCGAGCCGTCCTCCCCAGAAGCCTTCTTCTGCTGATCGAGCTTATGCTTACCACTTACGATAGACGTAGCGCCCAGTGTGGCCAAGCTCGCGCTGGCAAGGCTCGCCATCACAATCAGATCGCCCGTCTTGGGCATGTTGCCGCCCGAGGACTTGGTAGCTGTAGTCGTCGTGGTCGTGGTGGTCACCGTTTTGGAGTCATTTTGCTCCTGATTCTGGTTGTCAGCACCGCTCTTGTCGTCGTCTTCGGACTGTTTCTTTTCGTCCTCGGTCTTTTTCTTTTCGCCCTCGGTTTTGCTCTTGTCCTTCTTCTGAGCGGATTTGTCGTCCTTCTCCTCAGAGCTAGAACCCTTATCGGATTCGGTCTTCTCGGAAGCCTTGTCCTTGGAGTCGCCCTTTGCGGCTTCGGTCTTTTCCGTGGAAGCCTGATCAGAGTTGTCCTTGTTCTGGGCCGAGCCGTTATTGACGCCAGCCATCAGCGAAGAACCCAGCGTAGAACCAAGCTGCTCGGAGAAAGAAGGCTTCTTGTCCGGCGAAGCAACGGGAGCGTCCGGCGCCTTATTCGAATCGTCCTTGGAAGCATCGGAATCAGGGGTTGCGTCAGAGCCGGAGCCGTTGTTAGAGCCGGTGTCAACGGACGAATCGCTCGAGCCGGTAGATGAGTTAGAGGTGTCAGCGTCGGTCGAACCAGAAGCGTCGCTGTCCGTATTGCCGGCAGAGCTTGAAGGCGAATCGCCCGCAGCAGAGCCGTTCGAATTGGAGCCGTTCGAGGTAGAGCCGTCGTTGGTAGTGCCACCAGCAGAGCCATTACCGTCAGCATCGGTCGAGGGCGCATCCATCCTGTCATCGTTGGCATCGTCACTCGAGTCGTCATTCGAATCAGGTGTCGGAGAGGGCGCCGGTGTGGGCTCGGGCTGCACGGGTGTCGCGGCGGCAGCCTCGTCCTCAGCGATATAAACCAAGCAGTCCTTTAGCTCGTTGCGGTAGCGGTTCTTCCAGCCCTCATGATACTGGGGCTGACTTGAAAACTTGGTGGCAACATTGTTGACCACGCTATTGGAGAGCGCCGTCACAAATTCGCGGTCGGACATATCGTTGGAAAGATTCGCCCAGCGGAAAAAGTCCCTGCAGCCACCAGTGCCGCACATGTTGGTAATGCTCCACACCATGCCCTTGACGCAATCGGCGCGGCCCGAAATATCAATACCCAGGCCGCTCTTGAGCCACGCCTCGGTCACTGCGTAGTAAGAGTTGTACGCATAGGCGTCCTGAAGTGCCGAGAACTCGACAGGATCGATGTTGTAAGCACCCTGGAAAGCCTCTTGCGCGATACGGCCCAGCTCGGTAAATTGGCCGTTCTCGTACATGGCATTGCTCGCGTTGGAAATCTCGCTGCCGCAATCAATCGCATCCTTGAGCATGCTGTATTTTTCGGGGTTGTAGTTGTAGGCCTGCTTCATAAACGGAATGAGCGACCAGCGGCGATCAAACTGATAGTAGCCCAGTGCGTTATAGCCGTCACCATACGAAAATCCCTGGTTGTAGTTACCATGGCTCTCGTACTTGGTAAAGTACTTCATCTCGGGAGTCACGTTGACAAACGAAACGCCCTGGACCGACCTCAGCACGCCCGAGAAGGACTGCTGGGTGTAAAGACCTTTGTCGATATCGGTGGCATCCGAGGCAACGCCCGGCGTGGGCTCCTCGGCAGCGGCGGGTGCCGGCGCGGAAACGGCGCCAAACGAAAGCGCCAACGTCAGGCCCGCGACAATAGCAGAATGCTTGGGCTGCATAAGATCCTCCCTGCATTGGTGTAGTTAAAGTGCAGTTTGCAAAGATAAAAATAAGTATTGCAGCTCGCCCGTTGTTGCACAACAACCCCTCGGCAAACGGCAACAACCCTCCGCGAAATCTTAAGGAATTGCGCTCAACCTACAGCTTAATGTCAAAGTTGATCTCGGGGACGGCGGCCAGGTCGGCCAGCGTTACGCCGTCGACGTACTTTTCGATCACGTCGTCCAGGCCGCGCCAGAACTTGACGGTCGAGCACAAATCGCTGCGGGTGCAGCTGTTGTCGATGCCATCGCACGCCACCGGAGCCGTGCTGCCCTCGACGGCGCGCAGGATGTCGCCAGCACGCACCTCGGCGGGGTCCTTGGCCATCATGTAGCCACCGCCTTTGCCACGCACGCTCTTAAGCAGGCCCGCCTTCATAAGCGGACGAACCAGCTGTTCCAGATACTTTTGTGAGATATGCTCGCGGTCGGCAACCTCGCGCAGGGCAATCTTGCCCTCGGCGTCGCCCAGCGCCGCGATATAGATCATCAGCCGGAGGGCATAGCGGCCCTTGGAAGAAATGAGCATACCTACCCTCCCATCGCATCTGGGACAACATAACCAGGTTTGTTTGTCCCAAATCTTAAGTAAATGGGACAAACACAACAGGTTATTTTGTCCCAGAATTTGAAAAGTCGAGTGGATTAGTCGGGTTTTCCCTTGACTAACGCCGAACCCATAGTAACTTTATTCCGAGAAGATTCCTAGGGTTTAGTACACCTATGAGTACACCATATACAGAGAGGAACAGCATGAGCGCAAATCCGCTGCTTTCCATCGAGGGTCTGACCGCCTCCGTGGACGAGAAGACCATCCTCCACAACGTCAACCTCAACGTCGCCGCCGGCGAGACCCACGTGCTGATGGGACCCAACGGCGCCGGCAAGTCCACCCTCGGCCACCTGGTCATGGGCGACCCCGTTTACACGGTCAACGACGGCCGCATCGTCTTTGACGGCCAGGACATCACCGAGCTCACCACCGACAAACGTTCGCGCGCCGGCCTGTTCCTGAGCTTCCAGGCCCCGGTCGAGATCCCGGGCGTGCCGCTGTCGAGCTTTTTGCGCGCCAGCATCGCCGGCCGCCCCGGCCTGGAGATGAAGGGCAAGGAGTTCCGCCGTCGCGTCAAGGAGCTCGCGGCCGAGCTCAACATGGACACTGCTTACCTCAACCGCGAGCTGGGCGTGGGCTTCTCGGGCGGCGAGAAAAAGAAGGTCGAGATGCTCCAGCTTCTGCTGCTGCAGCCCAAGCTCGCCATCCTGGACGAGACCGACTCGGGTCTGGACGTCGACGCCCTTTCCACCGTTAGCCACGGCATGGACGCCTACCGCAAGAGCTGTGACGGCTCCATGCTCATCATCACGCACAACACGCGCATCCTGGAGCACCTGGATGTCGACCGCGTCCACGTTATGGTCAAGGGCCATATCGTGCGCGAGGACGACGCCTCGCTCATCCCCTGGATCGACAAGAACGGCTTTGAGACCTTCGAGCGCGAGGCCGCCGAGCAGCGCGCCCAGGCCGAGGCCGCCACTGCCGAGCAGCAGGCGTAAAGGGGCGACGCAATGACCAAGAACCGCACCGAGGTCGCGGACATCGACCGCAGCCTCTACGACTTCACCTATGGCGAGGAGGGATTCGAGCGCCTCGACGCCGGTATCACGCCCGACATCGTGCGCGAAATC
>OLHE01001786.1_pt1 | contig 13510 bp, 14 predicted proteins | sample 1605821 | NCBI WGS metagenome assembly OLHE01 (sample SAMN03283250) | human gut metagenome | biome: human-associated habitat; material: feces | host: Homo sapiens | place: USA | collected 2013
AAAACTTATCTTTAATACTGCTGCTTTTTGAGTATATAAAAGGTTATGCAATATAGAATAATTGCATCCTTCTCAAATCAAAAGAATAAGCAGACTCGCTTATTCTTTTTAACTATCTTATTAATTGTCTTAATTCTCCAACATCAAGAGAATATCTTTCTGCTACCATACGATTTACTTTTCCAGTATTTACTAAAGTAGCAAGTGATGCATTTAATGTTGTCATTCCTTCATTTCTTCCAGTTTGAATCATTGTATCTATTTGATGACCTTTATTTTCCCTAATTAAATTTTTAATAGCGTCATTAGCAATCATGATTTCTAAAGCAGCTGCTCTTCCTTTACCACTTGCAAGTGGTAAAAGTTGTTGAGTAACAACCGCTTGTAAAACAGAGGCTAATTGAGCACGAATTTGAGCTTGTTTATGAGGAGGGAAAACATCAATAATACGATCAATTGTTTTAGGGGCACCAATAGTATGAAGCGTACTAAATACAAGATGGCCTGTTTCAGCTAAAGTAATAACTGCTTGAATCGTTTCATAGTCTCTCATTTCTCCAACAAGAATAACATCTGGATCTTCACGCATGGCACTTTTTAAAGCTGTATCAAAAGAATCAACGTCTTCATAGACTTCCCTTTGATGAATAAGAGCTTGTTTTTGTTGATATACATATTCAATTGGATCTTCAATGGTAAGAATATGACAATTTCTCATTGAAGAAATAAAATCAATCATTGCTGCTAAAGTTGTTGATTTTCCACTTCCTGTAGGACCGGTTACTAGAACAAGTCCTCGAGGAAGTAAAGCCAATTTATGTAAAACATCAGGTAAATTTAATTCTTCTAATGTCTTGATTTGTTCATTGATGATACGAATTGCGGCTGTCATATAACCTTGTTGAAAATAAATATTAACACGATGTCTTCCTAAATCATTTACATAGACAAAGTCAACATCTTCATGTTTTTCTACAATCTTTAAAATTCGATCTTTACACATTGATAAAATCATTTCTTTTATTTCTTCATTACTAAAAGCTTGTTCAAATCCAATAAGTTTTCCATCTTGTCTCAATGTTATACCTGTATTTTCACCAATATGGACATCACTACATCCTTTAATTCTTGCATCATTTAAAATATCATTAATATTTGCCATAACATTCCCCTTTAATCAATATAAGCAATAATCTTATTGAATTCATCTACTGTTGTTTTTCCTTCTTTAACTAGTTTTAAAGCTTGATCTCTTAAAGTTTCTACTCCTTGTTCTTCAACAAGATATTTCATAATATCATCTATTTCTTCTTGATTAGAAATCATTTTACGTACTTTACTATCTATTTCAATAACTTCATGAATAGCAATTCTCCCCTTATAACCTGTTTGATTACAATGAGGACAGCCTGTTCCTTTAGAAATATATTTAATTCCTTCTTGTAAAGCTAATCGATCAGATAAAGAAGTGGCTACTTCCTTTTTACAATAAGGACAAACCTTTCGCATTAAACGTTGCGCAACAACACCTACTAAACTGTTAGCAACCATATAAGGCTCAACACCCATTTCTTCAAGTCTAACAATCGTACTAATAGCATCGTTCGTATGTAATGTACTGACAACCAAATGTCCTGTAATAGCTGCACGAACAGAAATTTCAGCAGTTTCTTTATCACGAGTTTCTCCAACCATGATTACATCTGGATCTTGTCTCATTAAAGCACGCAATCCTCTATCAAATGTAAGGCCAGACATTGTATTGACTTGCATTTGATTAATACGATTTAATTTTCTTTCCACAGGATCTTCAATCGTTGAAATATTGATTTGTCCTTGAGCTAATTTTTCAAGGATCATATAAAGTGTTGTAGTTTTCCCACTTCCAGTAGGACCTGTTACATAGATAATTCCATGTGGCATAGACATCATATGATTCACTTTCTTAAAGTTTTCTTCTGTCATTCCAAAAGTACTTAAGCGGTCAATAGTACTATTAGAATTCAAATAACGCATAACAATCTTTTCACCAAAGATGGTAGGAATAACAGATACACGAATATTTAATTCGACTCCATCAATTACTCCCATAAAATGACCATCTTGAGGTAATCTTTTTTCAGCAATATCCATGTTAGATAAAATTTTAATTCTAACAATCAAAGCCGCTTGTATATTTTTATTTAAATCTAAATAATCAACAAGCATTCCATCAATACGCATTCTTACATGTAATTTATCTTCAAATGGTTCAATATGAATATCAGAAGCACTTGTATTATATCCTCTAATTAACAATGAATTTAATAATTTAACAACAGGTGTATCATCTTCATTCGCATCAAATAAATTTAGATCCTCTTCTACTTCAGGTAAAGTCGATTCATCAATATCATCTACTAAATTCAAAGTATCAACATCTGAATAATATCTTTCAATAGCAATTTGAATATCTGCTTTTGTTGCAAGTGAAACACTAATACGACAACCTGAAACAAGTCTTACATCTTCTAACCCATAATAATTTAAAGGATCACTTGTTGCTACTGTTAACACATTGTCATTAAAAGCATAACCAATGACATTATATTTTTGTGCCATTGCTTCAGGAACCTTTTTAACAGCATTAATATCAAAATCTATATTATCCAATGAAACTAAAGGCTCAGCTAATTTATCAGATAAAGCTTCTAACATTTGTTGTTCACTAACAAAACCTAAATCTATTAAATGTTCCCCTAATCTTTTACTTCTATCTTTCTTTTGGGCATCTAATGCAATCTGTAACTGTTCTTCATTAATATACCCATATTCTTTTAATACTTCACCTATTGGTAAACTTTTCATGTGTCAACCTCCATCAATTTACTGTACTCCAAAAATAATTTGGATTTGGATTACCATTAACAATTTCTACCCTATGTGGCCATGTTGTTGGATTATTATCTTTATTTATATTTTGCATGGCTTTAAGATATCCTAAATCTTCAGCTTCAGAATATAAAACAATATCACCCTTTAAGTATGCACTATTTTTATTCCAGTCACGAGATAAAATTTGCCATCCAGAAGATGCACTTGATCCAGGACCTCCAGATCCATCCAATACTTTCAAATAATATTGTTTAATACCGTTTTTTTCTTCATTATATATATAATCACCTATTTTATAATCCGTTTTATTAACATCATATTTAGGAATGCTATTTATTTGGCTTTCCGTGAGTTGATCCAATTTATTTAAAACTGTATCAGTTCTTCTTATTGAAATATCATCACAATTATGTACATCTTTTGTAACCGTATTTTTAGGACCAATATACTTCCAACAGGTCTGCTTTCCATTAAATCCATCTGGCGCATATCCATCAGAACTATCACTGCCAACTCCCATAGAATACATATCCTGTAAGCATTGATAATAACATTGTTCTTTTTCAAAAAAAACAATATCACCTTTAGTATATGCACTGAGTGGACTATAATTTTTATCTATCTTTTTCCACCATCTTGCTTTACTTTTATCAGGTGAAGTAGCATTACTTTTATCTTGAATTAACTGCCACCATGACCCATCACAATAAACAAAATCACCTTTACTATAATGTCTTCCTTCTACATAATCACCACGATTATTTTTCGTATTAATACATTCAACCTGTTTAGCAACTGTGATTTCGCTATCCGTTTTGTCATTTTCACTATTGCCTTTTGATGAGTCATCTTTTATATAATAAAGTTTTGTATTTTCTGATAACTGTGTCGTACTAGAAATATTACTAAATAAAGTCGTTTTATCAGTTGTATTAATATTAAAATTGACCAACTCATATGTATTCTTTGTTGAATATACTTCTTCTGTCCCATTTAAATACTTAAGCGTTAAATCTAAACGATATCCATTAGTGGTAAAACCTCTAACATCCATTTGTAAATCTCGATTATTAATATAATAGTCATCATCAAAAACTGCTTTACCATCACGATAAAGTCTACCTTTATTTTTATCGTTTTTTAATACATAAAGATAATGCCAATCTCTATCATCTGGTTTAGTATTTGATACTCTTACATCTGTTGCATAGGTGATTTCATTGCTAATAAAATCTAGAACACCATCTAATGTTTGTTTATCTAAAGATTTCTTGGTTGTTGTATCAAAATAACCTAATGAATTGACTAAGATTCCACCAGTAATTGTCATAATAATAGAAGCAATTAAAAGTACAACAACAATTTCAACTAACGTCATACCTTTATTATTTACTTTTTTTATCATCTTAGTCACCCTCTTTTCTATTTTGATGTTGTATAATAAATCCATTCATTACCACTTATTATTTTATAAAACTCTGAATATGTTTTATTTTCAAGTATTTTTGTACTTATTTTACTTTTTGGAATTAACCAAGTATCTTGATCATCTTCAACAGTTGTATTATCAAGCAATGCCCATATATCTGTTGGACGATCTCCTTTTTTTGCCTTATCACCAACTAATATGAATACGTATTTTTTGTATCCTTCATCTTCAAAAAAATCTTTATAAGTTAAATTTTCTCTAGTACTATCTGATATATACATACATGGTGTAATATATTTATACTTTTCCTTATCAAAATCTTTGTTATAAGTTCCAATAACCTCTAATAATGAATCTAGTTCTATATCAGGGTATATACTTGCATATAATTTAGGTAAATTTGTAATAAAATCTGATTTGTTTGCACCTGTTTTTTGCATCATCCACTCTTTTATATACTCTTTAGTCTTCCCTTCAAATAATTTATCATTTGACGTGACTCCTTGCTCTTTTAAATAATTCGAAAATTCTTGCATCATTTTGCAATAATTTTTATAAATATTTCTTCCTTTCACAGCTTCATTTATTTGAATTTTAGGAATAAAATTTGAAAGATTAACATCCTTATATGTTTTACTTGTTGCTTTTTTATAAGTACCATTGACGATAATTGGATTACCACTCTCATTAACAGTAATAGAATAATTAGCTAAAGTATCATTCACATCAATATCTGTATCTTTATTTTCTTCATCAACTAAAGCTTTTTGTTGTTTATTCGTTACATCTTTATAATGATTAGAATCAGTAAAAAGATTAAGTGCAGTAACAAAACCAACCACAATAATTAAAGATGCTGTACTAATAATTAATAGAGAGATGATTACTTCAATAAGTGTCATACCTTTTGTATTTTTCATATTCATCCCTCCTACTCAATTTTTAACCATTGATCTGTATTGCTTACAGCATTTTTTATACTGTCTACATTTAAAAAATCACTTTCTCTAAATGATTTATTTTTAGTAACATACCAAGATTGATCATAATAAATAAGATAAACTCCTCCATTACTTGCACCACTTGAACGAGATGCATAAATAAAATACTTCCCATTGCTATTTGGAAATATATGAAAATTAACATATAAATCTGGATACCATGTATTATTGTTAAAAACAATATTTTGATCTTTAACTTTTCGATAAATATCATCTTCTAATTTATCGAACTGATTATTTTGTGTCATACATGTTAAATACGCTTGTTTAATATGATAATCAGAGCCCTCACTATTATTAAACCACCAATCGCAATTATAATTAGCATCCGTAGTTTTATTCATATACTTACATTGATCTTTATACCAATCAATAAATGTATAAATATTTTTAAAATCTCCATAGTATTGATTCAACATAACCGTAAGTCTTTTATCAAGTGTATCTGCTATATTACTTCCTTCTGGCAAACCAATATTATTGTCATTATCATTATCTGTACTACCATTATTCCCTGAATCATTTCCACTTGAATTACTATCAGTAGAAACATTTAAATTTCCACTTGTATCATACCTTTTACATTTCCATTGATTATTAGACTGCGTTAAATAAGCATAAATTGTATAATCTTCATCATGATAATTAGCTTTTAGTGATGCAATAATTAAATTTTCTTTTTTTCGATTAATTTTAATATTTGAAATTGTTCCATAAGGAACAGAACATTCCATCTTTGATACATTAATTTGTTTACCTGTATCTGGAATTAGCTGAGAACTATTTTCATCATTTTCAATAGCACCAGTTAGAGATTTAATTGCCGAATTAGCAATCAATTCAACTTGTGTCTTATTTCTATTTTTAATAGATTGATTATAAGACATATATGCAAAAGACAAAGAGGCACCTACAATGACTACAAGAACCATAATCAATGTAATTGCCCATACAATTGTTGATCCCTTTTTATTTTTCATTGTTTGCACCTCTTTTACTATTTTTCTACCATATAAACTGTATATGTAATTGTTAAATCCAAGTTACCTGTTGAATTTTCATAGGCAACAGAATTAATATGTAAACCACTCATATTTTTAACATCTTCAATTAAATTGAGTAAATTAGCTTTTGTTCCTTTACATGTTTGAGTAACAACACATGAATAAACTAAAGCATTGGATGATTTAGATTCATCTGTATTATCATTTGCGTTATCAGATGAATTATCATCACTCTTTTTACTTGATAAATCCGTTTGTGTTATTTCAGACATTGTTAAATTAGTAGGACTAATTTTATGTTCTATTGTTAGATTTGTAATCAATTGATCAATATCTTCTTTTGACATAAGATTGTAAAATTGATCATTTAAAGCTTTAATTTCTTGATTAACATTCATAATTTGTGTTTTGATATCTTCTGTTGAAGAAGATGAACTTGTTCCTTTTAATTCAGTAAGTTGTAATTCTAAACTATCTTTTGAAGACTTTAATGATGTATGTGATGTTAATTGTGGTTGTAATAAAATCAACCATCCAAAACAAACAATCAATAAAATCACTAATATATAAATCAATGTCTTTTCTCTAGAAGAAAGTTTTTTAAATGAATCTTTAATTTTGTCCATTTGTTGTACCTCCTTCTAATGTACATGTAATCGATGATTTATAAGTAATTGGTGTTGTGTTCGTTACTGCTTGTGTTGTTGTCGCACCTGTTGTAGGATCTGTTACGGTTTCCGTTGTTTCACTAACACCACCATCTTGAGTATACCCATTGTAATCAACTGTTTTAAAAGTACCTGATTCTCTTAGTGTTCTTACTGTTTCTTCACAACCATTAACTTTAGAAGCTGTTACAGTAAGTGATATAGCTCCTGTTTCTTGATTAAATGATATTGAATCAATTGTTAAGTTCTTACATGATTTATCAATTGTTTCTAATATATTTTTATCAATTTGAGGGTATTTTGATAATGTTTGTGTAATTGTTTGTAAGTTTGTAAGTTGTTCATTGAGCTTACTTAATTCTTTTTGTTGATCAGAATTTGTATTAGATGCTGTTGCAGCAAGAGCCTCTTCTATTTGTGTATGCAATGTATCAACATCCTTTTGCAAGTTCCTATTAGTGATTGTTAAATAAAGTGTACTTGTCGCAAAAATAAGAATGAGTAAAACAGGTAATGCGATAAGCAAGAGTGTTTTAGAATTTGTATTTATTTTTTTCTTTGTTTTATAGACAGATAAAAAATCAATATCTTTGTTACTGTTTCTTGCCATCTTATCTCCTCCATAAACTTCCTACAAATAAATATTTATGAATAGGAAAATTATTATCTTTACTACAAGTATAGTTTGTTGGTTTAAAACGAGATGTCTCAATACTCAAATTAGAAGAAATAGTTGACATCAACATATCTTCTTCATAAGTTTCTAGCCCAGCAAAATAGATTTTTTCTAATTGAGCATCTTTATAAGCACCTTTAGTAAACTGCATTAATTTAGTAAGTGAATTGGATAATTCAGTAATAAAAGCAACTGTTCCACGATCAGAGAAAATACGTGTTCTATTAGCTATTTCATATTGTCCATTAATAAATAAATAATGAATAACATCTTGTCCATTGATTACTGTTAAAACATAAGATAGATTTGTTAATTTAAGAATAGATTCTGTTAATTTAATAATTGAATTTGTCATAATATCAATTGATTCTAATGAAATTCCCATTTCATCAAACAAATCAATATACGGCTTTAAAAACTCTTTTTCCATTGCCGCACACAAAACAAGTTGACCTTCTTTACCCTCAACTTTATCTTTTATAACAGCATAATCATATAATAAATCCGTATATTGACTTTCAACATCAATAAATTCATCCTTTACAAATTGAAGCATTTGTTTATGAGAAACTTCTGGTAAAACAGAACACTTCACTAAAATTTGTCCACTATCGACAACAAGTCTCACACTATCAACATTTTCTTTTTTTAAATCAAGTAAAACATCTCTAACAGGTTGATCATCAAGAATATTCCCATCTAACATTGTTCCTTCAACAAATTCAAATTCTTTGTAAGAAGAAATATGAATATTATTCTTTGAAACATTTCCTTGAACCATTTGTAATCCTTTTGTTGATAAAAATACAATATAACTCATAATTCCTCCTACATATTTCCTACATTGTTATACAATGTATAAATTGGTAATAATACAGATATAATAATTAAACAAATCACAACCGCTAAAAAGATAATCATTAATGGTTGAATAAGTGTAATCATTCTTTCTGATGCTTGTTCTGCTTCAAAATCAAAATCATCTGCAAGAGTAGTAAGCATTGATTCCAAACGTCCACTTTCTTCTCCTACAAAAATACTACTTGTTAATTTAATATCAAAACCATCAATGTCCTTGATTGCTTGAGATAAACTTTCCCCGTTTCTTAATTTCTTAATAGCTCCGTCAAACTGTGATTCAATATAAACATTACCAATCGTTGTTTTAGCAATATTTAAAGCATTAACAATAGACATCCCACTTGTGTATAAAGAACATAAAGTTCTCGCAAATCTACTCGTATAAATTGTCATCAACAATTTACCAAACTTAGGAATTTTTATTTTTAATTTATCTACTTGAAAACGTACCTTTTCTACTCTAAGTAAAGCAATAAAAGTGACAACCAAACCTGCAGCAATCACTAAGACAAAATACCAATAATCTTGTAAAAACTTAGAAATACTAATATTGATTTTAGTAATCAATGGTAATTCAACATTTTTAAAAATATCAAAGAAAGAAGGAAGCACTGCTAAATAAACAATCAACAAAACAGCAATTGTAATAACAATCAAAATAATAGGATACATCATTGCTGACTTTGTTTTACCTTTAATACGATGATCCTTAGAATACTGATTAGACATCGTTAAAGCCGTTTTATCCATATTCCCACTTGCTTCACCTGAACGATACATTTGAATCATTAAATTAGGAAAAGCAACACCTTGAGCTTCCATAGCAGCGGATAAAGTATATCCTTGTTGTAACTTTACATAAATATTTTCATAAATTTTTTTTATTTTTTTATTATCTTCTCTTCGAACCATAATAGAAAAAATACGAATCAAAGATAAACCAGAAGCAAGCATTGTTCCTACTTCTCTAGAATAAGCTGATAATTCATTTAATTTCATTTTATACTGATTAACAGTCTTTTTAGTGACATCTTGGCAACTTACTAAAAACAAATTTTGTTCTTTAAGCTTTCTCACTAAATCATTTCGATCATCAGCTTCTAACGTTCCTCTTATTGTTTTAGCTGACATATCTTTCGAAATATATTTAAATGTAGCCATTCTATCACCTCTTTACATCATTAAATTTAAATACCAACTTATAATTTCACTACCATAAGATAAAGCAATAAAAATACCAATTGATAAATAAGGACCAAAAGCAATATGTCCTTTTTTATTAATCTTTTTACTTACCAATAAATAAATACTATAACTTCCTGCAAGTAAAATACCAATAAAAGCAGCAAGTAAACTATACTTCCATCCTAAAGCTATTCCTGAGACAAACATTAATTTAATATCTCCACCACCAAAAGATTCAGCAATTAAAACATTTAATAAAATCATTGGTATAGAAATACAAAACATTCCAATAATGCTTTCTAACAAAGACATATGTCTTACATACATTAAAACAATAGATACAAGAAGCATAGCTATATTTAAACCATCAGGAATAATCATTGTATCAAAATCAATCATTGTAATCGCAAGTAAAATCATCGCAATCACAAACATTAAAATCGTTTCAATACTAAAACCAAAACGATAAAAACAAAACATACCAATCAATCCACCAAAAATTTCAATCAAAAAACCTCTAATAGGAATCGAAGTATGACAATAACGACACTTACCCCTTAAAAAAATATAACTTACAATGGGAACCAAATCATACCATTTTAAAGTTTCACCACAATAATCACAATGACTTCTTCCCTTGACAAAACTCTCATTTTTAGGAACACGATCAATCACAACATTCATAAAACTCGCAACACACATTCCTATTAAAAACATATATACATAAATCAAAATAATAATTGAATCCATAAAAACCTCATCTAATCAAAATTATGATTACTATCAGTACTTACAATCTTTACATCCTTATTCTTTGTGAGTGTAGCTTCAATATGATGACCATCATCACTAATCCAATACATTGTATAAATATTACCATTTCTTTCTACATCAACATCATCTAACTCTGTCTTTTTTGCAATAATGCCTTTTAATTGATTATTATCTGCAGTATCAATTGTATTACCACTCAATATATCTTTAATATAATCATTTATATCATCTTCACTAGGATCATCTGTTGCCCTATACTTAGCCACTTCCGTTTCAACAACTGTATAAATAGAATGTGCCTCTTGAATATAGCGAGACTCTTTAGCTTCATTTACATAACCAATTACAGAAGGTACAGCAATCGCAGCTAAAATAGCTAAGATTACTAATACAACAATAATCTCTACCAACGTAAAACCTTTCTTATTCTTCATCTTCCTCACCCTAATTAACACTTACTGTTATATCTTTATTTCTTTTAATTACAGAATAAACATTCTTTCCATCATCACTTTTAAAATTAACATAGTACTCTGCATTATCTTTTCCAATATGACTGCAAGTACCAAACGTCACATTTTGAATACCCGTTTTTTTTGTTATTGTTTCTGTTAATTCTTTTTTATACTCAGTATTATTATAAGTATCATCATTTAATTCATTGCCTAAAGCTTTATACCTTGCTTCCTCTGTTTGAATAACTGTATAAATAGAATGAGCTTCTTCAATATAGCGTGTCTTTTTAGATTCATCTACATATCCAAGAACAGCAGGTACAGCAATAGCAGCTAAAATAGCTAAAATCACTAACACAACAATAATTTCTACCAACGTAAAACCCTTGTTATTCTTCAGTCTTTCCTTCATATGCCCATTCCCCTTTTTTGGTTATATTATAACACATATATACAAAATTTCTAATAATCCAACAATTATCTATTACTATAATTACAAGAAATAATTAAACAAAAATGGCTTATAATAATATAAGTCATTTTAATATGCTAATTATTGACTAACAGAAAGAATATTTACTTTCTTATTTTTTGTTATTTGTGCGTCTATTATTTTACCATCTTCACTTGTCCAATTTAAAATATATATCTTTGAATCTGAATGGATATTACTTACTTTAGGTATTCCGGTTTTTTGAGAAACAATTCCTTCACCCACTGTATTAAATTTTGATTTATCACAAATTTAAGCATACATATACTCTTCCGCTCTATTATAACCCGATGGTTTATCTGTATAATCTATTTCATTTGCAAGTTTTGTTTCTTCAACCTGAATAACAGTGTAAATAGCTTTAGCTTCTGCAATATATTTTTCTTTTTTAGCTTCTTCGACATATCCTAAAACAGAAGGAACAGCAATTGCAGCAAGTATTGCAAGAATAACTAATACAACAATTATTTCTACTAATGTAAAACCTTTTCTATTATTAACTTTCTTCATAATATCACATTCTTTCTATAAGTATTATCATTTTATAAACAAAGGAAGCCACTGAGTGCTCAGTGGCTTTACCTTTATAATCAATTATTCTGTTACATCTGCAACTGTTTCACTTTTTGAATCAATAGTTATATCTTTATTTTTATTAACTGTAGCTTTGATTCCTTTTCCATCATCTGATTTCCAAGTAATTACCCATTTAGTTGCATCACCAGTAGCTGGTGTACGTTCAATTGTACCTACTGATAATGAAGTTGTACTTTTAACTTGTTTTTTGAATGCATCAGTTAAACCACTATCACTATAGATTGCAGCATAATTATTATCTTCTAATGCTTTACATTTAGCTTCTTCAGTTTGGATAACAACATAGATTGATCTAGCTTCTTGAATGTATCTAGATTCTTTAGCTTCATTTACATATCCTAATACTGATGGTACAGCAATTGCAGCTAAGATAGCTAAGATTACTAATACTACGATGATTTCAACTAATGTGAAACCTTTTTTGTTAGATTTTTTTTGTAATTTTTTTAATAAATCTTTCATCATTTCTTTTTTTCTTCTCCCTTGTCTTGATATTTAAAGAAATCCTAGAAAGTTAAAAACCACCTATTATTTTGGTGGTTGCTATAACTTATAGATACACGAAAATATATCTTAATAGGTTAGGGCAACCGGCGATCATAGCACTTACGTACTTTAGACCCTAGGGCTTTGCGTCACTGTTTTTCAACAGCTTTGCCTTTTTCTTTTCTTTACAAATGTATAATAATATTTTTAAAGGGAATTTGCAACAAATGCCCTTTAAATTCGACCTTTTTTCACATATTTTTATAATTGAACAATCAATTCTATTATTTTTTGATAGCTATTTTTAACTATTTGTAGAAGTTTACCTGCTTCTTCAAGTTCTTCATCATTTAAGTTTTCTTTTTTTCTTAAACATTCTGTTAAATTACAACTTGCTTGATATAAATCATCAAATCCCAAATTAACACTTGTTCCTTTCAAGGTATGAATAAAACGGAAGGCTTCTTTATAATCAGCTTTATTAAAAGCATCAATAAGATTATCAAATGTTTCATCATCTTTAAATTTCAATACAAATTTTTTAATAAATTCTTCATTAAGTAATCTTCTTTTAACATCTTCAAAGTTCCCACCAACTTGTTTGTAAAATTCTTCTAACTCCATAAACAACTCTCCTATAATATTTCTATATCTCCTAATACCCCTAAAGCTTCTTCACCATCATAAATAACTTGTACAGTTATTTTAACATCTTTAATTGTATTATTGATTTTAAGTTTTGTATTCATCGAAAACTTATCTTTTTCTTTTTCTAAATCAATAGCTTGTTGTATGAATACATTAAAATCATTATTAATAAATAGTTTTGTAACTTTTTCATTACTTAATGGATCTATAATTTTAGGTTCTATATTTAATAATAATGCATCTTTTTTAGATAATGTAAGTAATGGTGGTACAACTGAATATTCAAATTGAATATTATTGGATAATTCACTGTAAAATTTATATTTTGATTTTTCAAAATATAAATCTTGATAAAGTAA
>OLHE01001787.1_pt1 | contig 13509 bp, 11 predicted proteins | sample 1605821 | NCBI WGS metagenome assembly OLHE01 (sample SAMN03283250) | human gut metagenome | biome: human-associated habitat; material: feces | host: Homo sapiens | place: USA | collected 2013
AATTCATTTGGGGAGTGGTGAGCGGGCGAAGTCGCCCGTTCAGTTCCACTATATGTTTTTCTTTGAGATTGCGAGGTTTCATCTTCTTGGAGTTTTAGAGGTCGAAAAGACTGGGTTGAACATTGATTTCCTCTCCGGCTTTGGGAGCGGTGGCGGTCGCTTTGGGTTGAGCCTTCGGTGCTGACTGACTTCTGATTTCTCGGAGTTGTTCCTCTCGGTATTGCTCCATAGCCTGCTCCTTGAGTTGAGCCTTGTCTTCCTCGGTAAGTTGGTCTTTGGAGATTACTACCTTGCAGTTGATGGGTTTGCCGATTTCCTCTGCGCTGACATCGCCGTCAAAGTAATGACAGGCAAGCGAATACACCTCATCGTTGGTCAGAACCGACACGCCTTGACGCTTGACTTCGTTGAGTATATACTGACAGCACTCGGCTACGGATTTAGACGGCGAGGCATAGCGGATAGCGAAAAGGGTGTCGCTCGCTGCACGGCTGTCAAGATACTGACGGATAGCCTCGATAAAATTTTCAGATGATTTCATAGTCGTATGTCTTTAGAAAGTTAATATCCAATAGATTAACACAAGTGCGCTGATGATTGATATTACCCAGCCGATACCTCGGAATATCGGTCGGAGGAAAGTCCACAAGGTCAGACCTATTATTGCTCCGATTATCCCTGCCAACCAAAGGATTGTTCTTTTTATTTGGTTGAACCTGAGGCTTGAAGCTTTGCCTTGACTATTTATGTGGCTGTTCGTTTTCATCGTTGCGACGTTTTTTTATTTGTATATCACCATCGGTTTTGCTTGCTTGACACCCATAGGGCGTGTGGCGGGAGAGAGGGGATGTTCGGTCTTGGGATTAAAAATACTACCGACCGCAGGGAGCTATGGAGATTTTTCATTCCAAAGCCAAAAGAATATCCCTGTCGTCACACGTTAAGCTATGGCAAGCAAGTGAAATCGCTGGCTGATTGGACAATGAACAGGAGCCACGACTCCGGGACGGTGAAAACGGGCAGTCGCATAATCAGCGGAGAAAATAAATTTTTTAATTGTTATATAAAGAATGGTACAGAACGGCACGACCAGCATAGTCTGCGACAGGATGATGACGCAGGAAATCAGCCGGTCGCAGTCTATGCCGAGTGCTGCAAATCCCGGACAGCGAGTGACTGAGTGGGCGAAAAAATCCTTTTTTAGTCATGGCGATCCAGAACACGGAGAAAGGCTGAAAGTCTCTGAGGTTGCAGTAGCAGAGCGGATGCTTGTCTTGGAGAATGCGCAGACATTTCTCGGTGTTAAGCCATGACCCGCAGGCGAGATGCGGACAAAAGTTGTCAGTGAACTACGGCTCACCGTCACCTTTTGACGGCATAACCGCCGAAAACACGGTAGCCCGCTAAATCTCTCACTGTCCACCTCCAGCGCAAAAATGCTCGGTAAACCGCACGGTATACCAAACATCCTGACGTATATGCAATAAATGGAGATAACGTCTTTCTAATGCAAAATGAGTTGGAATTAATTGTTCATAATATACTATGGGTGTATTGATGGATATAATTTCCAACTCAATAGTTTGACGGTACAAACTTTTTGATTAACTTTGCGGTTGATATTTCAAAGTGATAATCAACTATGAGTATAGCAACAACATCTAAAATCAACCAACTTCTTACCGATGCTGTTCCCGGCGGACTTCTGTTTGCCGCTTGGCTTCGGAAAGAGGCATACTCCGCCCAACTCATAAAGAGATACCGGGATTCAGGTTGGCTCGAAGGATTGTCGCGTGGGGTTATGTATAGAAAGAATGATAGCCTTTCGGCGTTGGCCGCCGTTTACTGCTACAATCATCAGACCGGGAATAAGGCTCGGATTGCAGCACATTCCGCGCTTGAACTTTTCGGATTCAATCATTACGTGCCGATGGGTAAACCTCGGCTCATGGTCGCTTTTAAGAACAGCGGCGTCGATGATTGGGTAAGTAGTGAAAAGTACGATATGACGATAGTGCCGTTTCATACGGGAATCTTTAACAATCCGGCAACCCAATCCCTTGACAGAAATGGGTTCACCTTAATATTATCATCGCCGGAGCAGGCATTTCTGGAATGTCTGCATCTCGTGCCGGATTACTATAATTATATGGATCTGTATTATATAATGGAGCAGCTGACATCACTTGATCCAGACAAAGTACAGACCGCGCTTGAAAACACATCGAGCCAGCGGGTAAAAAGGATGTTTCTATATATGGCCGAGAAAGCCGGACATTATTGGTTTGATATGCTCGATACTGATAAATTCGGTCTGACGACTTCCAAACTTCGGCTCGTTGACAATGGAGTTTACATTTCCAACTATCGCATTACCGTCCCTAAAGAATTAAATGATTATGAATGACATGTACCGCCGACAGGTCGCACTCCTTATAAGAGTGATGCCGCTCGTTTTCAAGATAAAGGATTTCGCCGTGCATGGAGGTACCGCGATAAACCTTTTCCACAGGAATCTTCCGAGGTATTCCGTCGATATTGATATTACCTATATTCCAATTAAAGATTGGGATGCAAGTATTAAAGTCATCAATTCACATTTGTCGGCACTTAAAGCTTCAATCGAGAAGGCTGTTCCCGGTATCCATGTCATTCACAAGACTGATGTCAGGAAATTGCTGTGTACCAAGGATGGAACTACCATCAAGATTGAAGTAAATGGAATAAAAAGAGGAATTTTAGGCGATACCGAGAAGATGCAGCTTTGCGAAAAAGCTAAAGCGGAATTTGGAATGAGTTGCTTTGCCAATATCGTGTCATGGAGCCAGCTCTATGGTGGAAAGATTGCAGCTGCCCTCAGCCGTCAACATCCGCGAGACCTGTTCGATTGCAGGGGCATAACTTCTGACGATTTCGGAGCAGTTAAGAATGGCTTTATGCTCTGCCTTCTTGGAAGCGACAAGCCAATCATTGAATCTCTGAATCCAAATCCGATTGACCAGCAGGAGGCTCTCGACAATCAGTTTGAGGGAATGACCGATGAACCATTCAATTATGATGATTATCAAACAGCGAGATTAAATCTGCTTGAAGTTGTAAATCAAGGATTGACTGATGATGACAAAGCATTTCTCATTTCATTTGAGGACGGTAATCCCGACTGGAGTAAATGCTGCGCCGGGGATTTGAGCTACTATCCCTCTGTAAGATGGAAACTCCAAAATATCGCAAAGCTCAAATCCAGTAATCCGACCAAACATGAAGAGGGCATTAAGAAACTGGTCGATTATTTCAATAGGAATAAGTCTTAACACTTGGCATAAGAATCGTTAAAACGAACCCTTGGCCTTGCTTTTCAGGCTGAAATTCACTAACTTTGCACTGTAAGAACACCTCGTTACTGCATAGGCAAGAGAGCCGGCGAGACTGACGGATTTTTCGTTACCATCTCGTTACCCCTAATCATTGACGACTATCTAAATCATTGGTATAACTGCATTTGGAGTGTAAGGTTCAAGTTCCCCCAACTCCACTATGTACTTCCGAACTAAATCGGACAAAACGAGTAAAACCTCGGACTATCAGGTAGTTCCGAGGTTTTTTCGTGTCTAATCCTATCGGATTGAGGACCGATATAAGACCAAGAAAAGACCTCTCCAGACATAGTTTAGGCACTAACCAGGCACTAAGTTTTCAAAATGCGTTTTAGTGCCTAAATAGTGCCTAAAACACTTCTAAATTACTATGTGTCTGTTAGTTGTAAAGACTCAACTTAGACAAAACTCGGAAAACAGGCGACATTTTAAGTATCCGATTTGATGATGTTAAAACCAATGTCCGACACTATTTCCGATATTGCATGAGAAAGGCTTGAAAACTCACCTGATTAGCCCATGTCCGAATTATGACTACCATGTTAAATATAGCGTAAGTCGCTGGTATGTCGCGTCTTGTTCCATAAAGTGTCCAATCCATCTTGATGTTAAACTCGTTATCATTGCATCCACCGCTTATCAAGCGGCTCAATGATGACACTAAATCCGACGTAAGATGAAGAAAAGCACTTTCAAAGTATTGTTCTTGATTCGTCGAAACCAAGTGAACAAGGACGGCAAATGCGCCATCATGATAAAAGTCACTGTGGACGGTGAATATGAACGAATCAACTCCACGCTCTCCATAGAGCCTGAACTATGGGACGCTTCGGCGTCAAAAGCTATCGGCAGATCTTCAAAAATTGCCGAGTTCAACAAGCGCATCGAGGATATGCGCCACGTTCTTAAAGAACACTATTACGACATCCTCAACCGTCATGGCTACGTTACAGCCGAAATGGTAAAGAACGCCTTTACGGGCGTTACCGCTAAGGAAGAATCTCTGGTGCCGCTTTACAAGCAGCACCTTGAAGACACCAAGAAACTCATCGGACTGAGCAAGGCAAATCCCACCTATCAGAAATACGAGCGCATGTACCGCCGTGTGGTGGAGTTCATGAAAAAGAAATACAACATCACCGACATTGCCCTGCGTGAAATCAAGTACCAGTTCATCGTCGATCTGGAGTTCTTCCTCCGCACGGAGTATGGTTACAGCCAGAACACCACCTACAAGTGTATGAAGTTCTTTAAGCAGGTAATCAACAAGGCCATCCGTGCCGGTCTGATTACCGTGGACCCCTTCAACGGCTACAAAATCTCTGTGCAGAGGGTTGACAGGGGTTTTCTCTCGGAAGATGACCTGAAGAAGATGATGGAAAAGGAATTCGCCTCCAAGCGTCTTGAACAGGTACGCGACATATTCGTGTTCGCCTGCTTCACCGGACTGGCATACATCGACCTCGCCAACCTGCGTGTTGACAACATTCAAAAAATGTTTGACGGAAGATTATGGATAGTCACACACCGTCAGAAAACCAACACAAAGGTAACGGTCCCGCTGCTTCCTCCTGCAATCAAGATACTGAAAAAGTATGAAGGCAAGTATCTCGACGGTCAGCTTCTGCCTATCATCACCAATCAGAAACTCAACTGTTATCTGAAGGAGATTGCCGACATCTGCGGCATCGAGAAGAACCTCACGTTCCATCTGGCGCGCCACACCTTCGCAACGACGATGACACTCGGCAAGGGTGTACCCATCGAATCGGTGAGCAAGATGCTCGGACATACAAATATCCAGACAACTCAGATCTACGCCCGAATCACCAACGAGAAAATCAGTCATGACATGGAGAATCTCGCAAAAAATCTCGGAGACCTCGACTTTTAGTTGATATATAGCTAACTCACTGACAGAGCGTCGACTGCATATCAACAGCCGGCGCTTTGTCTTTATTCGGCTGAAAATTATTTTCGGGAATGTTCCCGGAACGTTCCCAAGTGACCTTTCCGTTCCTCCCTAACTTTGCCGGCGTAACACTAAATCCGAGAAAAAATGGAACAACAGATTACACTGGAAACACTCTATCAGCGCACGGTCACTCTTGAAGAAACCCTGTCGCTGATACTCAATCTCCTCACGAAAGAGGAACGAAAGAAAAAAGAGGCAAAGGACGAGAAAGATGAAATCTCATCCATTCCTCCTATACCCAACGTGATGGCCGCCCGTCTGCTCAATATGTCAACCCGACAGCTCCAGCGTGTGCGACGACGCTACCAGCTCACATGGATAGAGCGCGGACGCGAGGTATTCTACAATCTCGCTCCATTGCTGAAGGCAATCCGGCGCCTCAACCTCAAATGGAGCGAGACCACTCTGGAGGAAATCAGGAAGAAATATAAAAAGGTTCCCGCCGTATGATCAGTTCACAGGAGTTCAAAACCATCTGCCGGATGATGAAGGAGCTGGAGACAAGGCTCGACGACCGTCTTGACGGGTTCGGGCGCAAATTCATAGGAATGTTGCAGGGCTTCTCCATCCTCGACCCCGACAAACAGACCATGACAAGCCGTGAAGTCTGTGAACAGTACGGTGTCTCCGAAAGAAAGCTCTGCGACATGAGAAAGAACGGCGAGATACCCTTTACCAAGCACGGCACGGCGAAGAACAGCAAGATAACCTACCGGGTAGCCGATGTTGCCGAGGTATTCGCAAGCCGCGACTGATAAAAAAACGACACACTTTCACACACAAATAATTCCGCGCCATTCAGGTGGCGCAAGTATCAAACCCAAAACAATTTTTAATTTATGGCAAAAGACCAGAATTTAGAAGAAGTGCTTATCGCCCGCAACAACGACACCGGGCAGGTAGGCGCGGTGACCGGACTCAACGAGGACGGCACACCCAAGATGACCGATGTCAAGTCGGCGAAACTCTCAGACCTCGTGAAATTCTCCAAAGGTCAGAACCCGCTGGAGGCTTTCCTCTCCAACTTCGTGCGCCAGTGCAAGAATCCCACGAGCTTCGGATTCTTCCGTGTCCCCGCCGACCGCTACGAAACGGTAGGCACCGTAATCGGGGACTTCGCAAAAGACCCCGTGGCAAACGCCGATATGCTGAAGAACAACAAGGTCGATCTTCCGCAGGAGACACAGGACAACAGGCAGGAGGCGGCACAGACGACCGAAACGCCCAAGCAGTCGCCGGCCGATTCCCCGCAGGAGGAACAGCAGGCGCAATCCAACGCACAGGCATCCGCAAAGGAGACCAGACACTCCGCCATTGACGAGAGCAAAATCGACTGGGCGAACCTCAAGGATAAATGGGGCATCGACCGCGACGAGCTGGAAAAGTCGGGAGACCTCCGCGAGATGCTCTACAACCGCAAGTCAAGGATTGTGACCGTCACCCCGACATTCGCCGGAGAGAAATTCCCCATCGACGCGCGACTGTCATTCCGGACCGACGCTGACGGCAATGTAAAGGTGGTACCCCACTTTATCCACAAGGAGCCGAAACTCGATCAGGAATTTGAGGGATACAAGTTCACGAAAGAGGACAAAACGGCTCTCCGCGAAACCGGCAATCTCGGCAAGGTAGTGGAATTGACCGACAAGAATGGCGAGAAAGTGCCGTCATACGTCAGCATCGACCGCTACACCAACGAAATAGTCTCCGTCCCCGTCAAGGATGTATATCTCCGCGATACCGTGGGCCAGACCAAACTGACCGTAGCCGAGGTCATGCAGCTCAAGGAAGGTAAGGCACTCCCTCCGAAAGAGATAACCGACAAGAACGGCAAAACTTATAACGTGGTGCTTCAGGTGTCGGCAGACCGCAAGGGCGTCGAGTTCGTTCCCGGCGCGGTAAGAAAACAGGAACAGGCGCAGTCGCAGACACAGACACAAAGCGGCACCACGAATCAGCAGCAGTCGTCGTGGCTCACGAAGGACGGCAAAATCAAGCCCCTTACAAAATGGGCGAAAATCCCGCTGACCGAACAGCAGCAGAAGGATTACTCCGAAGGTCGTGTGGCGGAACTTACCAACCGCCTCGACGACAAGGGGCAGCCATGCACGGTATATCTCTGGTTCAACCCGGAGAAACAGCGTCCCAATACATCGCTCAACGACCCCCGCGTTAAGGTCGCCGAGGAATCCAAGACCCAGAAGGCCGTCAACAACGACGGACTGACCAACGAGGCGACAAAGCACGTCGCCGAACCTCTCCAGAAATATCAGACGGCACCCAAGAACGAGGACCAGATGCGCCAGCAGCGCAAACCGAAAGGCCCGAAGATGTAATCTTCAAAAAGCAGGGATAAGATCCTGCACCCCCGAAACGGCATCCCGGAGAGTCCGGAATCTCCGGCGCTATTTCAGAAAACCACTGATCCAAAATATCCACCCAAATAAAAAAGCAAAAATGAAACAGAAAAATCTCATAACTGTCGTGACAGACCATCAGATCACGGCGGACACAATCGCCAAAGCCATCGGCGCGAATGAAAAACACGAGGGTTACTACCTCGGCAACGGCTATGCCGTGACATGGACAAACGGACAGCTCGTTGAGGCTACCTTCTCCCCGCAGGAGAGTTTCGTACTCTCCACCACGATGGAGAGCCGCCTCGCATACGCACATAACTTCAAGTTCGCCATGCGCGACTACGACCACCTTGTCGGCTACAAGAAATCAGCCGAGGACACCCGGCAGCTCGAAATCATCAAGGCATTGTGGAAGATGAGCCTGACAGTCGTGAACGCCATGCACCCCGACATTACCGGCGACCTCGACTTCCTGAGCCTCTACTACTTCATCGCCTCTCCTGTGGAAACCCGCCGTGCATGGCTCCCCGTGCTGAAAAAGAAAGCCATCGTCCATGCCGTGAACCACGGGCCTCAGAACCGCAAGGAATACGAGAAATGGCTGGAGGAATCCATATACAACGCCATCGTACAGTCCGCAGAGGAAAACTCCGAACTGAAAGGGTCGCCCGCAGTCGAGGAAATATCCGCCAGCGACGCCGCCAGAGATGCGGAATGTGCCGGCGTACCCGCCCCGGCTCCCGGAGAACAGCGCGAGGGAGACAACTATATCGGGGTAATCACCGACCGCTGCCCCCTGTTCAACCTCCCGGCCCTGATGATTCAGGCTGCATGTGAGTTAGGCTACGACCACGAGAAAACTATACTCACCGCATACCGCCTGTATGCCAAGAAACTCATATCTTACCCGATGGTAATGCAGAACACCATCCCCGGCGGAGTGTGGAAGGCGATGCTCCGCAATATGGAAATGCTGCGCTACAACAGCAGGTGGGGCCGGTCGATACCCGAAGGCAAGCCCTCCAAGTGTCACAACTTCCGCAACGGCGAGACAGTCTATAACGGCTTCGGCATCGTCACCACCGGACTGCACCCCACGGATCTCAGCCGCGATGAGGAAAAGCTATACAACCTCATAGTCAAGCGCGTCATCGACGCCTTCGCTCCCGACAGCTACGGCTGCGGTCGCAAGTCCAAAGGCGGCAAGAAGAAAAGCCGCCGTTACCGCAAGGAGAAGAAGGCAAAAACGGTTAAAACCGCTTAAACTCTCTTGAAATCAAGACAGAATAACCATAACTATTCCTCCCGTGTCAGGATAATTTATTATCTTTGCCATTGATTCAGCGTCATTATGTTTTTTGTTTCATTTTTGACGCGGATTTAGTGGTTGGACATCGGGAGGGATACCCGGTGTCCTTTTTCATTGTGCCGTAATAAAACGGCTCGGAGAAGGATTCCGGCAACCACTATATCCGCATCCCCCGATGAAACATAACATAGAATTGCCGGAGGCAGACTTTTTCCAAGTCTATCTCCGGGGTCATCTCGTTGACCATCATTTTCCCCAGAGAAATAATAAAAAATTCATAGAAACCCGCTCGGACGACGCATACGACACATTCGTGTCGGCGCGTCTGGAGGGTAAGCCCGTTCCGATTGCCCGTGAACTGGCGATGCGCACACTCCTTGCCGGGCTGTATGTGTCGCGCTACGACATAATATATAATGTGGTGGAGGAAAATCTCTGGCTGCGTCTGCCGCCGGAGTATATGCCGGACTTCGCCGTGCATCTGCTCGGACAGAAACCCGTCAGCGACATACTCGACCGCTATGAGGTCAACGGCGACTTCCTTGACAGGGAGACACATCAGCCGATGCTGACCGAACTGCTCGGAACAATCACCGAAATACTGGACGGCTATGGCTTATAACCGCCTCCAGACAATGCGCGACAACACCGAGGCGATAAGGCTTGCCCTGCGCCTCGGTGTTGCAGGGCGTGGAGCGCAGTCCGCTGATGAGATAGCGGTGCTGCGCAAGTATGCCGGGTTTGGCGGATTGAAGTGCATTCTCAACGATGCCAATGAGTTGGCCGATGCCGCCAAGTGGAGCAAATCTGACATCGAACTGTTCGCACCTACGGTGGAACTGCGACGTATCATCCATGACTATTCAAAGGATGATAAGGAGTTTGCGCGGTATATGGACTCGCTTAAAGCATCCGTGCTGACGGCGTTCTATACCCCTGCGCCTGTCATTGACGCTATTTCTGATGCTCTGAAATATTCCGGTATCGAGGTGAAAAGTTTTCTTGAACCGTCTGCCGGACAGGGAGCATTTATTGATTCCTTCCTGCGCAATGACAGATACCCCGGTGCGGAGATATTGGCGTATGAGAAGGATTTGCTCACCGGCAAAATCCTATCGGCGTTGCATCCTTCAATATTGACCCGCATTGAAGGCTTTGAGAAGATTGAGCGCGACTTCAACGGCTATTTCGATGTCGCCGCCTCGAATGTTCCTTTCGGTGATTTTGCTGTGGCAGACCCGGCGTATGCCGTGAGCAAGGATGTTGCCTACCGTCAGGCGACAAAGACCATTCACAATTATTTCTTCCTGAAAGCCCTCGACCAAGTGCGCGAGGGAGGACTTGTTGCTTTCATTGCATCGCAGGGTGTGATGAACGCGGGCAGTCCTTTCGTGAGGATGGAGCTTGTGAAACGTGCCGACCTTGTAACGGCGTTACGACTGCCCAACAATACTTTCTCCGATAATGCCGGAACCGATGCCGGCTCCGACCTTATTATACTCCAGAAGCACACGGGGAAGAAAGCGTTATCTGCCGACGAGGAATTTTTCATTCAGTCGGTTGTTGACCGTGGCACTAAAGTCTCCGGCAACAAGTTCTTTCAGGCTTTTCCGCAGAATGTGATATGCACCGATGCAAAAGTCGGAACAGACCAGTTTGGAAAACCCGCTATCATCTACAAGCACGAAGGTGGTGTTGACGGCATAGCCCACGATTTGCGGACTGCGCTGGATGAGTCGCTGCGTCTGCGCCTGAATCTGGAACTGTATAATTCCAACGGTATCAAACCGCCTACGCCTGACCCTGTAAAGCCTACACCAACGCCGAAGGTAGAGCCGGAAGTCAAGCCCGAACCTCCGAAGCAGAAACCACTTGCCGAGAAGATTGAGCAGAAAAACGAGCCTTTGCTCAAACAGTATCAGGAGATGAAAAAGAAACATCCCGATGCTATTCTGATGTTCCGTGTCGGCGATTTCTATGAGATTTTCGGCAAGGATGCGGTTGAAGCGTCGGAGATACTCGGTATTACTCTGACCCGCCGGATGAACGGTCTTGACAACCGTATCGAATTGGCCGGATTTCCGCATCACGCGCTCGACACATATCTGCCCAAACTTGTGCGGGCCGGCAAACGTGTGGCTATATGTGAGCAGTTGGAAGGCCCGAAGCTGAAAAGGACTACCAAGCAGAAGGTTGTCGAGACGGTAATGCCTAATCAGCCGCCAAAAGCTGAGCCTAAACCTGTTGAGCCGCCAAAGGAAGCACCAACCCAAGAGATTGAAACCGATGGCAGACCGGATTATTCGGACAATCCCGACCCGCGTCTGTTCGCCTACAATCTTTTCGGAGAGTTGGAGCCAATCGGCAAACCGCGCCCGCAGCCGAAGCATAAAGTGGAAGCCTCGGAGTCAAAGCCCCGTCCGACTGTAAATGTCGCAGACATCCCGATAAAAAAATTCCGACCCCTTTCAGAAAAAGAACTGGAGTTTTACGGCTCTTTGAACTGGGAGGACAATCCGCCCATCAACGGATTCTATGAAACAATGATGTCGATTGCCCATCGCCAGATGGAGGAAATGCGTCTGGAACGCGAGGCACAGGAAGCGGCAAATGCCGCCGGTATCACACCCGGCGAGACATACATTGAAAAGACAGAGGGCGATTTCATACCCGGTGGACGAAACCGCACCTCAAAGGTGACGGCAATCCCCATCGAACCGAAAGCTCCGGAGCGCGATATGTCGCCCCGTCCTTTTTCAGAGGATATTCAGTTCTTCCATAAGAACGGCTCAATGGTCGTTGCTGACGGCATGGTCGGATTCCTGTCGGATGTCAGAAAGTCAGGAGCCACATTTACGCCTCTTGGTCTCAAACCGGAGCAAGAGAAGCGCGCCATGCTGTATATCACCATGTCGGAGACATACCAGCAGCTCTATAATTATGAGGCGGAGACCCACGAGCCGTCGGAACATTTACGTGAACACCTCAATTATTATTACGATGAGTTTGTAGCCAAGTATGGCAACCTGAACGAGAAACAGAATGTCAAATTCATAATGATGGACGCCAACGGTCGTGACGCACTGGCGTTGGAGCGCGGCGAAAACAGTCAGTTTGTCAAGGCTGACATCTTCGACCATCCTGTTTCATTCGCCGTTGACGAGGTTACTTCGGTCGATACTCCGATGGAGGCACTGACCGCGTCGCTCAACAAATACGGCGAGGTCAATCTTGAATATATGTCTTCACTTGTGGATATGGATGAGGACGCAATGGTTGAAAACCTTGAAGGACACATATATTACAATCCCCTTGTGAGCAATTATGAGATAAAAGACCGCTTCATAGCCGGTAATGTAGTTGCCAAAGCCGAGGCGGTCAAGGCATGGATTGACCGTGAGGAAGAACGTATCAAGGACTTTCCCGGCTATGACGGCATAGAGCCGTTCATCGCCATGTCGCAGGATTCCCTCAAAGCGTTGGAGGAAGCCCGGCCCCGCCGTATCGAGTTCGATGAGCTTGATTTCAACTTCGGTGAGCGATGGATCCCGACCGGAATCTACTCCGCCTATATGTCGCATCTGTATGAAACAGACATAAAGATTGCCTATTCTTCCTCAATGGATGAGTATTCGGCGGACACGAGCCATAAAAACATGAAGATATGGGAGGAATTCTGTGTCAGGGGCTATTATCGCGTATATGACGGCATGAGCCTGTTGAAACACGCATTGCACAATACCGTCCCCGACATCAAGAAGTCTATCGGCAAGGATGATGACGGCCACGACATCAAGGTGCCTGATAATGAGGCAATCCAACTCGCCAATACCAAAATCGACGAGATAAGAAATGGCTTTACTGACTGGCTGGAGGCACAAAGCCCGGAGTTCAAGGAAAGGCTGGTGGATTTGTATAACAACAAATTCAACTGCTTCGTCAGACCTCAGTATGACGGTAGCCATCAGACCTTCCCTGATTTGAACATGAAAATCCTTGGCGACCGCTATGGAATAAGCTCCATTTATCAGAGCCAGAAGGACTGTATATGGATGCTGAAACAGAACGGAGGCGGCATCTGCGACCACGAGGTTGGAACGGGTAAAACGCTGATAATGTGCATTGCAGCGCATGAAATGAAGCGTCTCGGACTGGCTCATAAACCGATGATTATCGGCTTGAAAGCCAATGTAGCCGAGATAGCCATGACCTATCAGTCAGCTTATCCAAATGCCCGCATCCTTTTCGCCGATGAAAAGAGTTTCAAAGCGGAAAACCGCGTCAACTTCTTCAATCAGATCAAGAACAACGACTACGATTGCGTGATAATGTCGCACGACCAATTCGGCAAGATCCCGCAGTCGCCGGAGATGCAGCAGCAGATTCTTCAGGCAGAGCTTGACACGGTTGAGGAAAACCTTGAAGTGGTGAAGCAACAAGGGCATGATGTGTCGCGTGGTATGCTCAAAGGTCTTATCAAGCGGAAGGAGA
>OLHE01001800.1_pt1 | contig 13438 bp, 8 predicted proteins | sample 1605821 | NCBI WGS metagenome assembly OLHE01 (sample SAMN03283250) | human gut metagenome | biome: human-associated habitat; material: feces | host: Homo sapiens | place: USA | collected 2013
AAGACAGCGGCCTCTCACGCCGTTAACGTGGGTTCGATTCCCGCACGGGTCACCAGGAAGAGCACTTTAGCGTAAGCTAAGGTGCTTTTTTGTATGTCTAAAACCACTCGCTAGGCGAGTGGTTCGATAAAGATTATATCGATGAGTAATGAAACTCAAAGGGGCAATTCCAGACTGGGTTATTGGCGTATCGCCGGTAGTCCTGTATTAAAAGGTTCCATTGCAAACGAAAGACTCGCAGAAGCAGGATATTTTAGTATCCTCAGGCGCTACTACGAGTCCTTGCACTTGTGCGGTTGAACCGCTGTGTACCGGTCGGTACGCACGGTGGTGTGAGAGGGCGGCTCTTTAGTTAAGAGAGCCTCCTACGCGATTCTTTTAGGTGAAAAAGCAAACAAACAGAGCACTTCATTCAAATGCATATAGCGGCACAGAACAGATATAATAAAAGAAGCTATAAAAAGCAGGTATTCACGTGGAGGACGATATCGTTTCTACATGAACACCTGCTTTTTTATTTATTATTTACTGGTGGAATAAATAGTGGTAGCCAAGTATTCATCACTGACCCAACCATAAATCCCATTGTAATATACAACAACCCAGTCAGGCACATTGCTGCTATAGCCGCATTCCCATACGATGATACCGTAGGGGATATTATCCATTTTTTCATAATTTGTACCGGGACCTTTACGCATAACCAGCCCATGATCAGCAGTGGTGTAGGTACAAAGGCTATCAATTCGGCTAAGCGTTACATCTGGTGCAACGCATCCATCCGGCAGAATAATGTCGGCATTGTTTTCGGTGTAATCCTGTACTTGCAGTAAGCCCCAAAGGCCATTCTGTTTTGCCCATACGCAGCCATCGCGCGCGGGGGCTAAATCTTCATATTGCCCAGCGGGAATTATCTCATTGCCGTAAACATCCAGAACTAGCTTTTGTCCGGATTGATTTTTCACAACTACCATGCCAGATAAGTCTGCGTAAGGATATTCAACAGTTTCGTTCATGATGGACAAACTCATCTGCGGCTGATAAATGCAGGGGATTACTAAAGCACCGCTTTGGTCGCAATATCCCCAGTTACCGGCTGCATCCTTTACCGCGATTAAAGATTCACCGGCCATGCAGGCATCCTGGTAGTCGAAATCGGTTAAAATTGTACCGTTTTTATCCGCAACGGCAAAAGGTGCAGAATTGTCAACAAGATAACCGGCATATTCATCATCCCAAATGCCTTGCTGGATGCCAACCAAATCAGGAGCATACACCTGTTCGATGGGCGTGCCACTAAATGTATAGACACCAATAGCAGAACGGTAAATCTGGCTGTCACCTAAAATCCACTGGATGCCATACCCGCCGTGCCCGCCCAGCATGGTTATAAAAGGCATTTGTTGGGCAACCAGCTCCTGGTTAATCTGTTCTTCCAGGGCATTCAGCTTCTGGTAATCGTATGTATCATCTACCCCAATGGAGAGCTCCTGCTCACCATACAGGTACGGGATGCTTTCTGACAAATCTTCCAGAAAAGCATTACAGTTGGCAGCATTAAACAGGCTCCAGCGTTCGCCCTTGCGCACAGCGTACAGATTTCGGGCAGCGGCGTAACCGGCAGTGTGGGTTTCGCGGGAGAAGAGAGGAATCATCTCGTCAAAATCATATTGCGGCGGTAACTTCCAGTTGGCATTGCTAGTGGATGGTATAGCTGTGGCAACAGCTTCACTGGTCGGGGAAAGAGCAGCGGAGGAAGCAGGTTTATTTTCTGGCGCTGCAGCACAAGCGGTAAGCATTATTGCGGTGATAACACTGGCTGAAAATGAGAATAACTTCCTTTTCATGGCTTTTCACTCCTTGCGTAAATGATTTTTCGGTAAGATGAAGAAGTAATATAAGAAAGTGAATTCATAAACCCTATAATATCTTATTTTATCAAAAATATCTGCTAATGGGAATAGCTAACAATTCTACATGGATAAATTTGGATAGTATGACAAAGATTGCAGAACTGGAGTGAAAGTTCGAATCATGCGATGAGTGATCTGCTATAATAAAAGAAACAAAGAAGCCGCCACAGTCGGGCTGTGACGGCTAGGAATAAGAAGAAATGTGGAACTATTATAAAATCCATTTCTATCCACAGAAAGCCTTAAGGTCGCTTTCTGACATAAAGTAGTGTACATGATTTTATCATGAAAAGCAAATTTTTTAGTAAAGAGGATTGACAGAGTCCTATTTATGATGTTATATTGATTACAAATGAAACTTTTATATAATCCAAAATAAAAATATAAGGAGATGATTACCATGCTACTCGGTCATACCAAACAAATCAATGGCGTCTGGAAAATACAATCCCTAAAACAACACAGTGAAAACGTGGCCGAGTACTGCGCACGGGCGTGCCAGCCGCTGGGACTTGAAAACTTGGGCCGTCTTACAGGCTGGCTCCATGACGCTGGGAAATCTCATAGCAACGTGCAAAAACATCTGAGAGGTCAGACAAACGAAAAAATCAATCATTCCAGCGCCGGAATGCGGTGGCTATGGGAAAATTATGGCGGAGAAACAGCTTCACCACCTTCTCGCTTGACTGCGCAAATGGCAGCATTGGCAATCGGATCCCATCACTCTGAACGTATGGATGTTTTCGACCTGGGTGGAGTAGAACCCTGGATAAAACATATGTATTCAGAGCAGGCTCAAGAGCTATATGAAGAAAGCTGCCGGGCCTTTTTTGCGGATTGCATAAGTGAAACAGAGATACGGCAAATGTTTGCCAAAGCTGCGCAGGAGGTAGAATGTCTTGTGCGGAAAATCCGAACGCAGGAAGGAAAGAAGCCGCGGCTTTGTATCTATCAGGTCATGTTGGGGTTGGCACACAGATTTTTGTTTGCAGCCCTAATCGATGCAGACTGGTTGGATTCAGGCAACTATTATAATCAAGAAGGATGCCTTCCCCCAGAGCAGCTTCCGCCATGGGATCTGATAGAAAGCAATGTTGAAACATTCCTGAACAATTTGCAGCCCCGACATAAAATAGATACCTTGCGTGCAGAAATTTCGGAGCAATGCAAGACAGCAGGCGAATGTGCAAAGCAGGGTATTTACCGCTTGTATGTGCCAACAGGCGGAGGAAAAACATTTTCCGGGCTGCGATATTGTGTGCATGCGGCCAAAAAACTTTCGGCCCGGCATATTTTCTATGTTGCACCGTTCCGGTCGATTATCGGACAGAATGTACAGGAGTTCAAAAAGGCATTAGGCGGCAGTGAATATCTGTTGGAGCACCATACGGATGCGGTGCTGGATACAGAGGACCCCGAAATTCTCCGCCAGCTGGAACGCTGGCAGGAAGCGCCGGTGATATGTACAACTATGGTACAGATGCTGCAAACCCTGTTTTGCAGCAGGCGGCAGAATGTGCGCCGCATGGCAGCACTGGCAAATTCTATCTTGGTGTTTGACGAAATACAGTCCCTGCCCATTTGCCATACATACTTGTTCAACCAGGCGGCAAATTTCTTGGCGTACTATTTGGGGTGCGTTGTTGTTTTGTGTACGGCAACACAGCCAGCGCTAAGCGAAGTAGCAAACCCTTTGCGGTTTGCATCGCCGGTGGACCTGGTCCCGGATTACCAGCTGCGCTTTGCGCAGTTCCGAAGGACAAAGATTGAAGTGCCCGAAACAGGAAATGGATTTCAGGCAGGAGAACTTGCAGAATTTGTACGGAGCAAGCAAGACGAGAATGGCAGCATTTTGATCATCTTGAATACCCGTTCGGCGGTCGAAAAGGTGTTTGAGGCTTTGAAACAATGCCAGCCGGAACATACACAACTTTACTGCCTGACCACGCACCTGTGTGCAAAGCACCGTGCAGATGTTATCGCAGAAGTTAAGCAAAAATTAAACACCTTACACGGTCAGGAACGTTTGATCTGTGTAAGCAGTCAGCTGATAGAGGCAGGCGTGGATGTAAGCTTTGATTGCGTCATTCGAAGTATGGCTGCGCTGCCCAGTGTGGCCCAGGCTTCCGGCCGATGCAACCGCAATGCGGAAAGGAAATGCCGCACGGTGTATCTTGTTAAAACCTACAATCTGGAAAATCTGGATCGACTTCCGGAACTGCGCAACGGCAGGGAAGCCACACGGCACCTGCTGCAGCAATTACAAAGGGATGCGGACCTGTTAGAGCCGGAAAGTATTTTGAGGTACTACCAGCTTTATTATGCAGAGTCCCAACAACAGGAACGGATGGGCGATCCGGTTGAATTAAAGGGGTACATTCCCCCAAAAACAGTGAATTTGTTTGACCTTTTGTCAGATAATCAGGAAAGTGTGCTAGCCTGGAAAGAGACAACAGGAAAACAAAAGTTCCCCAATTACTTGCTCCGGCAGGCGTTTGCCACGGCAGAAAGGAATTTCCATGCTTTGGAAGACATTACAACGCCGGTGGTGGTTCCCTATGGGGAAGATGGCGCGGATATGGCAACAAGACTTTCGTCCAGTAAACCGCTTACCCCCAAAATGCTGCGGGACGCACAACGCTTTACCGTTGGTATTACAACAAATGAAAAAATACGCCTGGCAGATCAAGGCGCACTGTACACAGTAAAAGAAGGGGCGGTGACAATTCTTAACAAGGAATATTACGATGACGAAAAGGGAATTCAGACAAGCCCCGGATTTATGCCGATACAATTTGCTTAACAAGGAGGGTTAGACTTTGCAATACGAAAATTCAATATCCATGCAGGTATATGGGCGTTATGCACTGTTCAGCGACCCAATTACCCGCGTAGGCGGCGAAAAATTCAGCTACCCGGTGCCCACCTACCAGGCATTGAAGGGCATTTATGAAAGCTGCTATTGGAAACCAACGTTCACCTGGGTAATTGATGAACTGCGCGTGATGAACCCGATTGAAAGACAATCCAAAGGCATCCGTCCCATTATGTATAACAATGGAAAAAACGATCTTTCCATCTATACGTACCTTTCCGATGTTTGCTACCAGGTGCGGGCACATTTTGAATGGAACGAACATCGCCCAGACCTGGAAAAAGACCGCAATGAAAACAAACATTACGCTATTGCAAAGCGTATGTTGGAACGCGGCGGCAGAAGAGATATCTTTTTGGGAACACGCGAATGCCAGGGGTATATTGAACCCTGCATTTTTGGCCTGGGAAAAGGGCATTATGATGATGTTTCATCCCTGGACCTAGGCCTAATGGAGCACGGCATTACCTATGCGGACGAAAACGGGAAAGGCGTGATGCAGGAACGCTTTTGGCACCCGGTAATGCAGAACGGAAAAATCTGTTTTTGCCGCCCGGAAGAATGCGAAATTGTGCGCGATATCCACCCGCAAAAGATGAAGACCTTTACGCTGGGTGAAACAGTCAGCGACTGCGATGATTTGTACAGGGAGGTGATACAGGAATGAGCTGGCTTAGCTATTGCTATAAAACCTACCAGAATAGCGTGTCAGAAATTGGAAAGCAGCAGCCTGGGAAAGTTCCACTACTGCCGGTGGCTCACACGACGCAGCAGGTCAACATTGAAGTGGAGCTGGACAAGGACGGAAACTTTCAGTATGCAGGCTTGCTGGCACAAGATCAAAGGACAACGATCATTCCTTGCACAGAGGAATCTTCGGCGCGGACATCCGGCATGGTGCCGCACCCGCTAGTGGATAAACTGCAATATATTGCGGCAGATTATCCCACTTTTGGTGGTAGTAAAGAATCCGGATGGCCGCTTTACCACAAGCAGCTACAAGCGTGGTGTACATCTCCTTATGCCCACCCGGCTGTGTGTACAGTCCTGCACTACCTGGAAAAAGAATGCCTGATCGCAGACCTGGTCAAGGCAAATATTTTGTTTATAGATGAAAATGGAACTCTGCCAACAAAATGGCAGGGAAACAAAGAAGACAAGCCCCCTATTTTGGATACGCTGGCCGGTAGTGACCAGACGGAATCTTTTGTCCGGTTCCGCGTTGACAATGTTGATTTGTCGCGTGATACAACAGTCCGAGAAAGCTTTATCCGCTTTTATGAAACACAGTTAAAAGATATTGACTATTGCACAGTTCAGGGAATCAAAATGCCGGTTTCTACATTAAGCCCGTATAAGATCCGCAACCCAGGTGACCGTGCAAAGCTGATATCCAGCAATGACAATACGAATTATACTTACCGCGGGCGCTTTGCGGATGCAGCGCAGGCACTTTCGATTGGTTATGAAACAACCCAAAAGGCACACAGCGCCTTGCGATGGTTGGTCAGCAAGCAAGGGGTAAATACAGGGGACCAGACTGTACTTGTTTGGGGAACACAGAACGAAGCAGTACCCAATGTGCTGGGGGATACTCTCGATATTGCCCAGGAATATAATCCACTAGCAGGCGATGATTGGGACGATTTTGAGGAAGATACAGAAAGGTTGCCTGCGGATACCCAAGAAGAAATTGCACGGCAGTTTAACCGGGCCATTCTGGGGTATCAGCACCAGTTGAAGGACAATTCCCAAACGGCGGTCATGATTTTGGATTCTGCTACACCTGGCCGGTTGTCCATCCGGTACTATCAGGAACTGCAGGGCTCTAAGTTGCTTGCCAATATAAAGGATTGGCACGATACGTTCCAATGGCAGCTGGAATACCGCAGTGTAGAGGAGCCGACGGAACTGGGCAAAAAGCCCAAGATCAAGAAAGTTGTCTTTGTTGGTGCGCCTGCCCCGGCGGACATTGCAAAAGCAGCCTATGGCGAAAAAGTGGATGCAAAGCTGAAACAAGCGACAATCGAACGACTGATTCCCTGTATTACCAATGGGGAGCGCTTCCCGCGGGATTTGATGATCAGTGCGGTAGATCGGGCAACAAACAGCATTGGCCTGGATTATTGGGAACAACAAAAAGCACAAAACATTGCCTGCGCCCTTGTGCGTGGGTACTATCATAGAAATAAGAAGGTGGATTATCCGATGAATGTTGATGAAACCATTAAAGACCGAAACTATTTGTTTGGGAGAATTTTAGCCTGTGCAGAACAGATTGAAAGACGGGCGTTGATTCAGCTAGGAAATGAGAACGAAAAACGTTTGACAAATGCAGAGCGTTTAAGAACCGCGTTTGCTCTGCACCCGGCAACAACAACACTTCTTTTGGATAAAAAATTAAATCCGTACCTGAACAGAATGAAAAACCGTAACGGAATGGATAGCCAAAGGTATGCGATGATGCAAGAATTATTACATAAGATTGGCACAGAAAACTTTACGAACAAAAGACTTGGTGAGCTGTATCTGATTGGCTATGCTGACCAGATGATGGACTTTAAGGCCGAAAATGCAGAATATAAAGCGAAAGCAAAAAAGCAGGAGGAATAAAAGATGGCTGTGTTGCAGAATAAAATCGACTTTGCACTTGTGATTGCTGTAAACCATGCGAACCCGAACGGTGACCCGCTGAACGGAAACCGCCCGCGCGAAACGTATGAGGGACTGGGTGAAATTTCGGATGTGTGCCTGAAACGCAAGATCCGCAACCGCATGATGGACCTTGGCCAGAATGTGTTTGTCCAGTCGGACGACCGCTGCAATGATGGCTTCAAAAGCCTGAAAGACCGTGCAGACGGCTGCCCAGCAGTGAAAAAGGCTGAAAAAGATAAAGATGCTTATGCAAAGGCTGCCTGTGAAACCTGGCTGGATGTGCGCAGCTTTGGCCAGGTGTTTGCCTTTAAGGGGAAAGAATCCAAGGGCGATGGTGTTTCCGTTGGCGTGCGCGGCCCGGTATCTATTCATCCGGCTTTCAGCGTGGACCCGATTGATGTCGATGATATCCAGATCACAAAGAGCGTGAACGGTACGACTGGCGAAAAGAAGTCAAGCGATACCATGGGTATGAAGCACCGTGTGGCTTTTGGCGTGTACACAACCTTTGGCAGCATTAACTGCCAGCTGGCAGAAAAGACCGGCTTTACAGATGAAGATGCAGAAATCATCAAAGAAGCGTTGCGCACACTGTTTGAAAACGATAGTTCCTCTGCCCGCCCGGATGGCAGTATGGAGGTGGTTCGCCTGTATTGGTGGCGTCATAACTGCAAAAGCGGACAGTATTCCTCGGCAAAGGTCCATCGCTGTCTGCATGTGGAGCTAAAAGAAAGTGTGGCACAAGCACACCGGGTGGAAGATTATAATATTACTTGCGATACCCTGAACGGATTGACACCGGAAGTGTATGATGAATACTGATGACTATCTGCAAATGTCTGGCATCCAGCACTTTGCATTCTGCCGCCGCCAATGGGCACTTGCGTACCTGGAACAACAATGGTCCGAAAACCAACGCACCGCCGAAGGCCGCCTGCAGCATACCCGCTGCCATGATGTTACCCTGACGGAAAAACGCGGCGATTTGCTGATCGCCCGCGGTATGAGGGTCGTCAGCCACCGCTTAAAACTGACCGGCGACTGCGATGTGGTAGAGTTTCACAAGGATCCAAACGGCGTGTCATTGCAGGGCCGCCGCGGCCTGTGGCAGCCCATGCCCGTGGAATATAAGCATGGCCGCAGCAAGGTAAACGATGCCGACCGTTTGCAGCTCTGCGCACAGGCCATGGCGCTGGAAGAAATGCTGGTGTGCGAGGTGCCGGAAGGGGAAATCTTTTATGAAGAAACCCGGCAGCGGGAACATGTTTCCCTGACACCGGAACTGCGCAGCACCGCGCAGACCATGGCGGATGAGATGAACCGCCTGTTTGCGCGCGGCTATACCCCAAAAAGCAAACCTGGCAAGCATTGCAATGCCTGCTCACTGAAAGAGCTTTGCCTGCCGGCGCTGTATCAGCAGGCAGACCCGGCGGCGTATCTGCGGGAGCATATTGAGGAGGGCGCGCCATGAGAAAGCTGCTCAACACCCTGTTTGTCATCAATGAGGACGCTTACCTGACATTGGATGGCGAAAACCTTGTTGTTACCCGCAATAAGCAGGAAACCCACCGCCATGCCCTGCATACGCTGGAAGGCATCGTCTGCTTTACTTACGCAGGTGCCAGCCCCGCTTTGATGGGAGCTTGTGCCCGGCGGGGCATTGACCTTTGCTTTTTTGACCCGTATGGCAGATTTCAGGCCCGCACCGTGGGGGAAGAACGCGGCAATGTGCTGCTGCGTCAGACGCAGTACCGCGTGTCGGATGACATGGCCCAGAGCTGTCGCTATGCCTGGAGCTTTATCCTTGGTAAAGTGTATAACGCACGCTGGGTGCTGGAACGCGCAACCCGCGATCATCCCCAGCGTGTCCCGGTCGAAAAACTGAAACGCACCTCCACCCAGCTGGCCGCCGCGCTGCCGCTGATACAGACCAGCGATGATCCGGAACAGCTGCGCGGCCTGGAAGGCGAGGCAGCCCAGCGCTACTTTGACTGCCTGAATGACCTGATTCTGCAGCAAAAGCAGGATTTTGTGTTTGAGGGCCGCAGCCGCCGTCCACCGCTGGACAATGTGAATGCGCTGCTTTCGTTTGCCTACAGCATGCTGGCGCGGGAGTGTGCATCCGCCTTGACCGCTGTGGGCCTGGACCCTTATGTTGGCTTTATGCACCGCCCGCGCCCCGGCCGCAAAAGTCTGGCACTTGACCTGATGGAAGAACTGCGGGCGGTTTATGCAGACCGGCTGGTCATCAGCTGCATCAATCAAAAGATCATCACGGCAAAACACCTGCAAAAACAGGAAAATGGTGCCGTACTGCTGACGGATGATGGCCGCAAAGCTTTCCTGACCGCATGGCAGAACAAAAAGAAGGAAGAGATCACCCATCCGTTTTTGAAAGAAAAACTGCCCTGGGGGCTGGTGCCTTATGTTCAGGCGCTTTTGCTGGCCCGTGCTCTGCGCGGCGACCTGGAAGTGTACCCACCGTTTTTCTGGAAGTGAGGTGCCGTTATGTTGGTGCTTGTAACCTATGATGTCAACACCGAAACAGCCGCCGGTCGTCGCAGGCTGCGCAAAGTAGCAAAAGTCTGTGTAGACTACGGCCAGCGGGTGCAAAACTCCGTATTTGAGTGCCTGCTGGATGCCGCGCAATACACGATGTTCAAAGCAAAATTGACCGAACTGATCGATTCGGAATCGGACAGCCTGCGCTTTTATCAACTGGGAAACCATTACAAAAGCAAAGTCGAGCATGTGGGTCTGCACCCGGATTTTGATCAGGATGGAATCTTGTTTGCTTAGTGCGAGGGGAAGGCAATCATAAAATTCCCGCTTCCTTCGCACCAGAAAATATGGAAAAAACAGGGGCAGAAAGGGTAAAATACAGCCTTGCCTGTCAGCATGAAGATGCAATCCCCATAAAATTTGTTCCATATGCGCAAAAGTGCCCCACTGTTTTGTGCACTTTTGCTGTCGCTCTCCGCAAGGAGAGCGTGGATAGAAATAAGTTATGACAGAAGAAGATATGATTCTTGAAGAGTCGCTCTCCGCAAGGAGAGCGTGGATAGAAATATCTAATCATCAAGCCGTTGATTTTTCTATTGCGCGTCGCTCTCCGCAAGGAGAGCGTGGATAGAAATGTCTTTGGTTTTGGCGCGAAACTGGTACATTCGGTCGCTCTCCGCAAGGAGAGCGTGGATAGAAATGACGTAGAAATTGATGGTGTATCCTATGACGTATGGTCGCTCTCCGCAAGGAGAGCGTGGATAGAAATACCTTCTTCCAAGTATGCACTGTAGCTTGACGACTGGTCGCTCTCCGCAAGGAGAGCGTGGATAGAAATTTAGCCGTTTGGGCTGTTGAGCATGCTTACCAGCGTCGCTCTCCGCAAGGAGAGCGTGGATAGAAATGTGATTCTACTGGCCGTTCTGTTGAGTTTCACCTGTCGCTCTCCGCAAGGAGAGCGTGGATAGAAATAGATGCTATTGCTGTACAGGCGGCTAACAGCTCCGGTCGCTCTCCGCAAGGAGAGCGTGGATAGAAATAATTGCTTCTGCCAACTTTTGCAAAAACCGTTTTGTCGCTCTCCGCAAGGAGAGCGTGGATAGAAATGGAAGTTACCCGCAATGCCCATACTGGCACATATGTCGCTCTCCGCAAGGAGAGCGTGGATAGAAATATTGTGTCTGCGTTTGATGTTTTGGCCGTTTCGGCGTCGCTCTCCGCAAGGAGAGCGTGGATAGAAATCTATTCGCTTTGGCAGTTTGGCCGGGCCTTCTGGCGTCGCTCTCCGCAAGGAGAGCGTGGATAGAAATATCCAACAATCAGATATAATAAAGATAATCCCCGGGTCGCTCTCCGCAAGGAGAGCGTGGATAGAAATGACAGATTCCAAGTAGCTGTCCATTGTGACACGCGTCGCTCTCCGCAAGGAGAGCGTGGATAGAAATCATTACAGCTTAAACCTCCCATCAAGTCCCATAGGTCGCTCTCCGCAAGGAGAGCGTGGATAGAAATTTAGGTACTTGGGTATTGAAACAGATCCCCTTGAGTCGCTCTCCGCAAGGAGAGCGTGGATAGAAATACGGATGCTATCAGCGACTACTTGCGGGCCAATAGTCGCTCTCCGCAAGGAGAGCGTGGATAGAAATGTGACAGACTGGGCAAAAATGATATAGCAGTTCAGTCGCTCTCCGCAAGGAGAGCGTGGATAGAAATATAAGTGAGGATATATCATACAGCATAATAGTCAGTCGCTCTCCGCAAGGAGAGCGTGGATAGAAATACGTCTATCGACAATTTGACACAAGGCGTTTTCGTCGCTCTCCGCAAGGAGAGCGTGGATAGAAATATCTTGTTGATTCCATTGATTATATTATTGATTATGTGTCGCTCTCCGCAAGGAGAGCGTGGATAGAAATCTGAGTTTCCACAACTCTATCAGGCGTTGTCTCAGTCGCTCTCCGCAAGGAGAGCGTGGATAGAAATGCTTAATCCCCATCATCCTGCAAAGCTCGTCAAGGTCGCTCTCCGCAAGGAGAGCGTGGATAGAAATTTCAACGCAATGCAGATTGTAATTATCGTAATGCAGTCGCTCTCCGCAAGGAGAGCGTGGATAGAAATATAATATGTTTGAGTACTATTAACGGAAGTACCGTGTCGCTCTCCGCAAGGAGAGCGTGGATAGAAATTACGACACTGAACAACATATTTGAATTGTTCCCTGTCGCTCTCCGCAAGGAGAGCGTGGATAGAAATCTATCCGCACTGCCCGGAAAGGCAGTGACAACAAGGTCGCTCTCCGCAAGGAGAGCGTGGATAGAAATTTTTGTGCCGTTTGACGTGATACGCCCCGCGATTGGTCGCTCTCCGCAAGGAGAGCGTGGATAGAAATATTCTGACGGCGTTGTCTCCGGCTCCGGCGACTAGTCGCTCTCCGCAAGGAGAGCGTGGATAGAAATATGACATGTCTGCCGCGTGGAACCGTTTCACGCGTCGCTCTCCGCAAGGAGAGCGTGGATAGAAATGTTTAGGCGCTAAGGCAGAAAAGACCCAATATCAGTCGCTCTCCGCAAGGAGAGCGTGGATAGAAATGGCGGCATGAGGACGGCACGCTGCGGCTGGATACCGTCGCTCTCCGCAAGGAGAGCGTGGATAGAAATTGAAATAACATGTGCGTTAGGAAGTGGAATATTGTCGCTCTCCGCAAGGAGAGCGTGGATAGAAATATATGGATTGACAAATTTTAACGTAGCAAAGTGGTCGCTCTCCGCAAGGAGAGCGTGGATAGAAATCTTGATGGTGGTGTTACTCTGCCACCACATCAGCAGTCGCTCTCCGCAAGGAGAGCGTGGATAGAAATCTTTCTATGGGTCTTGATGGGAGGTTTAAGCTGTGGTCGCTCTCCGCAAGGAGAGCGTGGATAGAAATACTTGATACCTTAGTAACAACTCACGTCATAATTTGTCGCTCTCCGCAAGGAGAGCGTGGATAGAAATATGTCCGTCACGGAATACGGCTTGAAATGGATTGTCGCTCTCCGCAAGGAGAGCGTGGATAGAAATGGCAGAATTATGAATGTTTCGAATGGATTAAAGCGGTCGCTCTCCGCAAGGAGAGCGTGGATAGAAATGTGGATACCACAACCAGCTGCGGCGCGCCCGTGCGGTCGCTCTCCGCAAGGAGAGCGTGGATAGAAATTTTCAAATTGTATCTCGGTGGCGAGCAGAACAAGGTCGCTCTCCGCAAGGAGAGCGTGGATAGAAATCATAGGCTACAGCAGCGTCATGCTCAATACGGCACCCGTCGCTCTCCGCAAGGAGAGCGTGGATAGAAATTTCATATCATTAACCGCTTGCTGCAAGCGTATCAAAGTCGCTCTCCGCAAGGAGAGCGTGGATAGAAATGGCTATGTGGGTGTACTGGTTGTGCTGTGGGCGCTCGTCGCTCTCCGCAAGGAGAGCGTGGATAGAAATGGCTATGTGGGTGTACTGGTTGT
>OLHE01001801.1_pt1 | contig 13433 bp, 10 predicted proteins | sample 1605821 | NCBI WGS metagenome assembly OLHE01 (sample SAMN03283250) | human gut metagenome | biome: human-associated habitat; material: feces | host: Homo sapiens | place: USA | collected 2013
CTTTTGCGGACATCGCCTGATGTGTGGTGTTGGTCTGATCCTCGTCAAAAAGACGTTCTGCATAGTTGAACGCCTTCTCGATTTTTTCTCCTGCACTTGCCAGATGCTCTAAAACAGCCAGGAGATTTTCAGCGGTCGCAGCAACGCTTCCTTCATACGAAGCAATTTTATCTACGATCTCTGTGATGACTTTTAATTCATTTTCCCACGCTTCGGTGGTCGGATACATGTCTTTTACATTCCATGTATCCGCCTCTTTTACTTCACTTCTTTTTAATAACTCTGATGCCATGATTTTTATTAGTCCTCGTAACCATTTGGATTATTTTTCTGCCATCTCCACGAATCTGCACACATATCTTCGATACCGTACTGTGCTTCCCAGCCAAGCTCCTCTTTTGCTTTGGTCGGATCACAGTAGCAGGTTGCGATATCGCCCGGACGTCTTGGTTTGATGACATAAGGGATTTTCACTCCGGTTGCTTTCTCGAAGTTTTTCACGATATCCAACACACTGTAACCGTGTCCTGTACCGAGGTTATAGATGCAAAGTCCTGCATTCTCCTGAATTTTCTTTAAAGCTTTTACATGACCGATGGCAAGGTCAACTACGTGGATGTAATCTCTCACACCTGTTCCGTCCGGTGTATCGTAATCGTTACCGAACACGCCGAGTTCTTTCAGTTTGCCGACTGCAACCTGTGTTACATATGGCATTAAGTTGTTTGGAATACCATTTGGATTTTCTCCCATTGTACCGCTCTTATGTGCTCCGATCGGATTGAAATAACGGAGTAAAATGACATTCCATTCCGGATCCGCTTTCTGGATATCTGTTAAAATCTGCTCTAACATAGATTTTGTCCAGCCGTATGGATTGGTGCACTGTCCCTTAGGGCAGTTCTCTGTGATCGGGATCTCTGCCGGATCACCGTATACCGTTGCAGAGGATGAGAAAATAATGTTTTTGCAGTTATGCTGTCTCATCACATCAACCAATGTCAAAGTACCTGCAATATTGTTATTGTAATATTCCCAAGGTTTTGCAACAGACTCGCCGACTGCCTTCAGACCAGCGAAGTTGATGCAGCTGTCAATCTGCTCGTTTTCGAAAATCTTATTTAAGATATCTCTGTCTAAAATATCTCCTTTATAAAATTTTACGTCTTTTCCTGTGATCGCTTTTACTCTGTCTAAAGATTTCTCAGATGAGTTGCTTAAGTTATCTAATACGACTACGTCATATCCTGCATTCTGTAATTCTACACATGTGTGGCTTCCGATATATCCGGCGCCTCCTGTAACTAAAATTGCCATAATAATCCTCCTTGTTTTGCGAAGCTTCATTAACCTTTCCTATGGATACATATTAACGCACCCGGCAGAAATTGTATAGACTAAAATGTGCAAATTATATGTAAAAATGTTGCATGTTCATTTCATGCTTTATATAATACATATAAATACAACATCTTATGGTACAGAAAATATCTTTTTATTTTATGAATAAATATTTACGATTGTCATAATTTTCATCTTACTGCAGGGAGGTAAATTTTTTTATGAATCAAAATTATAAAAATTCCTACAAAGTGACCGAAAAAGAACTTGTGTCACTGTCAGTCTACAATGTAGGATTCCAAAAATGCGATCCGCTCTATCAGTGGGGACCCGGAATCCGTGACCATTATCTGATCCATTATATCATTTCCGGAAAGGGATATTATAAGATCAAAAATACAACTTTCACGCTGCAGGCAGGAGATTCTTTTCTCGTCTATCCGAACACGGAAGTATTGTATTTTGCGGATGAAACCGATCCGTGGGAGTATGCATGGGTTGGTTTTACCGGAAGTGACGCCTCAATGATCTTAAAGGCAACGGATTTTTCGACAGAAAGACCTGTTATTGAACACACACCACTGGGTGAATCTATTCACAGGCAGATTCTCCATATTTATGACGCCAGAGGAAATGAGTTTGAACACGCTGTGGAAATGACCGGCCGTCTCTATACCATGCTTGCACTCTTCATGCATGGAGCAACGACAAACACAACGCAAAACTCTGCTAACAGCTATGTACAAAAGGGGATTGAATTTATTTCTTCCAATTATTCTTACCATATCACGGTGGAGGATATTTCCGCCTATGTAGGACTGAGCCGAAGCCAGTTGTTCCGCTCCTTTGAATCCGTGCTTGGTCAGTCTCCAAAGGAATATCTCACGGATTTTCGTATGAAACAGGCGTGCTATCTGCTGGAACATTCGGATCTCTCTGTTACAGCAATTGCAAATTCGATCGGGTTTGACAATGGACTTTATTTTTCGAAAACCTTTCATAAAATGAAGGAAATGTCGCCGTCGGAGTTTCGGAATCTGCATAAGCAGGATATTTCATAGATAACATCTATTATAATATTATAATTTATGATATACTTTTGGCTAAGGGAACTGAAGGGGCGAGGTACTTACCGCCGGATACTTAAAGGAGGTTGGTGCCAATGGTTACATACAGTGATCTTTTCACTTTCGTAATTATGCTTTGTGCTGTTATTACTCTTGTTGTCACAATTTTACGACACAAAAAATAACGCCCCCAGTCTGGTAAACTAAGGCGTTATCTTTTTAACTCATATTTACCGACGGCTAGGTGCCACTAGCTTTCGGTTCTCTTGCTAGAAATTATTATATGCTATATTTATAAATTTGTCAATTTTGAATACACTGCCAGTATCTTCATTTTTTATTGATATTCTGTACTGTTGATGTTACATTTCTATTAGAAAGATTTTGAATCTCGTTTAAGATCTGCGTAGTGGCAGGACTGAGTAATTCAGAATCTTTTATTTGATTTTTATAAAGAAAAACCTCGAAAACATAACGTTTCCGAGGTTTTTAAATTTCTATTAAGCAACTGCTTTCTTAGCTACTTCTGCAAGTGCTGCAAATCCGGCTGCATCGTTAACTGCCATCTCTGCTAACATTTTACGGTTGATATCGATACCGGATACTTTTAATCCGTGCATCATCTGGCTGTAAGAGATTCCGTTCATTCTTGCTGCTGCGTTGATACGAGCGATCCATAACTGACGGAACTGTCTCTTTCTTTCTTTTCTACCAGCATAAGAACTTGTTAAGGCTCTCATAACTGACTGTTTTGCTACTCTATACTGTTTAGATCTAGCGCCTCTGTAACCTTTTGCTAATTTTAAAGTTCTATTATGTCTTTTTTTAGCGCCTAAACCGCCTTTTACTCTTGCCATTTTTTATTCCTCCTTACATGATTCCTATGCGTATGGTAAAATCTTCTTCATATTCTTAACGTTTGTTGCATCAACTATTGCTGGTTTTCTAAGATTTCTCTTATTCTTTGTTGTTTTCTTTGTTAAGATATGTCTCTTATAAGCTTTACTTCTTTTTAATTTTCCTGTTCCTGTAACTTTGAAACGTTTTGCAGCTGCTCTGCTTGTTTTCATTTTTGGCATGATAGATTCCTCCTTAAAATAATTATTTCTTTTCTGCCAACACCATGCTGATACTTCTTCCTTCAACCTTTGGTGCTTTTTCCACTACTGCTGTGTCAGATAAGCTTTCTGCGAAATCGTCGAGAATGTGTTTGCTTGCATTCATATGAGCCATTTCACGTCCGCGGAATCTCAAAGTGATCTTCACTTTATCTCCCTTGGATAAAAACTTCTTTGCAGCGTTCATTTTGGTATTCAGATCATTTAAATCAATATTCGGTGACAAGCGAATCTCTTTCAGCTCAACCACTTTCTGTTTCTTTTTGGCTTCTTTTTCTTTTCTTGCCAGTTCATAACGATACTTACCGTAATCGATAATCTTGCAGACAGGTGGTTTTGCAGTTGGAGCGATTTTAACTAAGTCAAGTTCTGCTTCCTCAGCAAGCTTCATAGCTTCTCTCGCTGACATAATGCCAAGCTGTTCTCCGTTTTCTCCGATCAGACGAATTTCTTTGTCTCTGATCTGTTCATTAATCATTAACTCGCTAATGGTATTGCACCTCCAAAATAATTTTTCATGCTTCCACATAAAAAAAGTGGATAGGCAGACTATCCACAATCAATCAAATACGCATAAGCGACGTTTGAGGTATTAAACCATGAGACACTGTAAATTTGTGCTCCGGTGAGAGTGGATACTCTACTTTGTTTTCAACAACTCTGATACTATAACATACACACACTCATTTCGTCAAGTATATTTTTTTTATTTTATAAATTTAGCATCAGTATTTGCATTTTGCGTTGCCATTTAGTACACTCTTCTTAATATTATAATAAAATTTTTTAAAATACAAGAACCATGAAAGGTATTGACAAATAAACTATGGATCACAGAATTATCGACTTACACGTACATTCCACCGAATCAGACGGAACTCTCACACCCGAAGATCTGGTGGCTGAGGCAAAGAAAGCCGAGCTTGCGGCATTTGCACTGACAGACCATGACACCTGCCAGGGTGTGGGCAAAGCAATGCCCCTCGCAGCTTCTGCCGGAATTGAACTGATACCGGGCATCGAACTCTCCACAGATTATCACGGAAAAGAAGTCCATATCGTGGGGTTATATATTGATATCGAAAATGAGCAGCTTCTGAAAAAGACAGCCGAATACCGGAAATGCCGCAGTGAGCGCAATGCACTTATGGTGGAGGCACTCCAGAAGGAAGGGCTTTCCATTACGATGGAAGAACTGGTGGCTGAAAATCCGGACTGCGTCATTACACGCGCCAACATTGCACGTTTCCTGTATGAACATGGCCAGATCAAGAGTGTCCGCGAAGCCTTTGACCGCTATATCGGCGACCACTGCAAATGCTATGTCGGCAGATTGAAAGTCGCTTCCACCGATGCCGTGCGTCTCATCAAAGAAGCCGGAGGAACTGCAATTTTAGCTCATCCTCTGCTCTACGGACTGAGTAACACCAATCTTCAGAAAATGATCGATGAGCTGAAACCGGCGGGACTTGACGGGTTAGAAGCAATCTACTCCACCTACACCACCGGAGAAGAACAGCAGATGAAACGTCTTGCAAGGGAAAACGGACTGCTTATCAGCGGTGGCTCTGATTTCCACGGCTCAAACAAACCGGATATCGCTCTTGGCAGAGGACGGGGACATCTGTATATTCCTTACTCTGTTTTAGAAACGATAAAAGCCGGCAGATAAAAAAAGGAAGCTTACATATCAACGGTAAGCTTCTCTTTTTTTATAAAATAAACTTCTCGATCACTTCCGCGATCGCATCATGATTATTATCATTTTCCGTAACATAATCAGCGGCTTTCTTGATATCATCGATTCCGTTCTTCATAGCGATACCAATATGTGCGGATTGGATCATCGGAATGTCGTTCTGCTCATCTCCGATCGCAACCGTGCTGGTATGTGGAATATTTAACAATTTCACCAGATACTGTGCGCCGGTTCCTTTGTCCGTGTCGACCGGACAATACTCCAGATACTCTTTACAGGAGAAAAAGGAGTTGCATTTTCCTTTCGCCCAGGCAGCATTTGCTTTCTGGAAACGTTTTAATTTTTCATCATCCTCCAGATGGATCAGAATGACTTTCTGAGGTTCCGAATCCAGACAATCCGAAATTCTTCTTGTGAGTTTGTAGGTCATATGAGAACGCTCAACATAATAATCCAGTTCTTTTGTGTGCCGTTTTGTCACAATGTCTACGGTATTGTAAGTCTGCGCATAGATGCCGGCTTTATGCGCCCGGTCAAAAATCTCCTGCGCAACCTCGATTGGAAGTGCACTTTTATAAAGCACACGGTCTGCCGCACAGTCATAGATCACTGCCCCGTTAAAGGCGATCATATAACATCCCGGACTGGTCAGTCCAAGATCCTTTGCAACAATCCTGCCCGACTCTACCGGTCTTCCGGTTGCCAGAACAAAATAGTGTCCACGCTCTAACATTTTCTGTATTGCAGCCCGGTTCTTTTCAGAAATCGACTTATCATCACACAATAATGTATGATCCAGATCTGCAAATAAAATTTTATTATTCATAGCCATCCTCCCTCACACAATAACTGCTCTTTCCGTACTGCTATTTATTCTACAGGTTCTGCCGGGATAAACACTCTTCCCTGATATCCATGAGATGGTTTTGGAACATTTTCCATTGCCTCCCTGCAGAAAACATCCTGAGATGACAACGCAATCTTTCCGCGTCTGTCTACCTTCTCGTAATTGCCGTCAGCATGCAGCACATGTGCCTTTAAAGTGTCTGCCAGCTCCACATCCAGAATATGTCTGACACGTTTTTTCAGTTCATCATCTAATACCGGGAATAAAATCTCCACTCGTCTGTCTAAGTTACGCGGCATCCAGTCGGCACTTCCCATGTAAAGTTCTTCTTCTCCATCATTGAAGAAATAGAAGATCCGGCTGTGCTCTAAGAAATTTCCAACGATCGAACGGACTTCAATATTCTCGCTCACCCCTGGGATCCCGACTTTTAAGCAGCAGATTCCACGGACGATCAGCTGGATCTTAACGCCTGCTGCAGACGCTTCATAAAGGGATTCAATGATTCCCGGATCACAGAGCGAATTCATTTTTGCAATGATCTTTGCAGGTTTTCCCTCTTTTGCATGCTTCGTCTCACGGCGGATCAGCTTTGTGAACTTCGTGCGAAGCCAGATCGGTGCAACCGCAAGTTCATTCCATGACAATGGTTCGGAGTAGCCGGACAACATATTGAATACGGCAGTTGCATCCTCTCCGATCGCACCGTCACAGGTAAAAATACCACAGTCTGTATATAACTTTGCTGTGGAGTCGTTGTAGTTACCGGTTCCAAGATGCACATAACGACGGATACCATCTTCCTCCCTCCGGACAACCAGCGCTATTTTGCTGTGGGTTTTCAGTCCAACCAGACCATAGATAACATGGCAGCCAGCCTGCTCTAATTTTTTTGCCCAGACAATGTTATTTTCCTCATCAAACCGGGCCTTTAACTCCACTAAAACAGAAACCTGCTTGCCGTTTTCAGCCGCCTGTGCCAATGAAGCAATAATTGGTGAATTGCCGCTGACACGGTAAAGCGTCTGTTTGATGGCAAGTACATCCGGATCCACAGATGCCTGACGTATAAAATCAACCACCGGATCAAACGTCTGGTATGGATGATGCAAAAGGATATCTCCTTTTCGGATCTCATCAAAAATATTTTCCCCCGGTACGATCTCCGGCACGCGCTGTGGCGTGTAAGGCTCATTCCGCAGATCGTCACAGCCTTCTAATCCATACATTTTCATCAGGAATGTGAAATCAATTGGTCCGTTGATCTGGAAAATATCCTGTTCTGCCACTTTTAATTCATCTTTTAAGAAGTTTAACAGCTTTTTGTCAATGCCATCTTCTACTTCAAGACGGATCACCTCGCCCCACTGACGCATTTTTAACTGTTTCTGAATCTCTTTTAGCAGGTCCGCCGCTTCATCCTCATCAATCGACAGATCGGCATTTCGCATGACACGGTAAGGATATGCGCAGAGTACATCGTAGTTTAAAAACAGTTTATCAATATTCCGCTCAATGACCTGCTCCAATAAAATGAAGGTCTTTTCATTTCCATCTTCCGAAGGGATATGTACCAGGCGTGGCAACACGCTTGGAACCTGAACGGTTGCAAATTCAATTTCCTCTTTTTCTGCTTTTCCTTTTTTCTTGGAAAGAAGTGCTGCAATGTTCAATGTCTTGTTCCGAATCAGTGGAAATGGTCTTGAGGCATCCACCGCCATCGGGGTGAGTACCGGATATACATTGTCTTCAAAATAGCGGTCCACAAATGCAGCCTGCGCCTCACTCAGATCTTCGAATGCATCCATCACAACGATCCCATGCTGGTGCATAAGCGGCACAAGAGAACGGTTATAGGTATTGTACTGAAGCGTGACAAGCTCTCTCGTGCGCTCATTGATCTTCTCTAACTGTTCCGATGCCGTCATTCCGGCAATGTCTTTTTTCTTATAATTGGCGTGTACCATATCCTTCAGGGATGCGACACGCACCATGAAAAATTCGTCCAGATTTGACGAAGTGATACTGACAAACTTTAATCGTTCCAGAAGCGGAATGGATTTATCTCTCGCCTCGTTTAATACACGGTGATTAAATTTCAGCCAGCTCAATTCCCTGTTTTCATAATATTCCGGTTTTTTAAAATCCTGTTCTTTCTCCATAAGATAAACCTAGCCTTTCCATTGGTTGTCTGTCAGCCGTAGACTCTCTTTTCTTTGATCACCGGCTTTATACTGAATACATTTTCAAAGTATGCCGTTTTGGCATCAAACAGTGCTTTTTCCAAAGCAATATCATCCATTGTCTCAATTGTGATCACAAGCTCTCTTCCCTTGACCGCCGCCTTCACATTCTTAAACTTCTGCTTGTGGCTCCGGTCCATTGCATTGGATACACGAAGGATTGCAGAAAGTTTTGCAACGGACAGATAACTGTCATGATCCAATTTATCTGCGAGATCTTCATAGTCAGGAAGCGGCCATGTATTATATAATACTGTGTTTGCAATGATCTCACGCTCTTTGTGTGTCAGTCCGATAATCTCGGAAGCCATAATAATATCATAGGAGCAGGACGGACCGTTGGCAAAACTGATATATTTTCCGCAGTCATGTAAAATGGCAGCCACCTGCAAAAGCAGCCGTTCTCTTCTGCCAAGTCCATGTACTTTTTTCATCGTATCAAAAATAAGGGTTGCCATCTGCGTCAGTGCATCAATATGTGGGGTGTAACTCATGTAACGCTCGGAAAGATTTCTTGCGGCAGATAAGACATCCGCCTCAAAATCATGTTCCACCCGGATCATATTATTCTTCTGTGCATAGTGGAATGCGATACCATCGCTGACATTCGTTCCCGGTGCCCAGAGACTCTCTGCGCCGATGCTCTCTGCCATGCATTTAAAAATCATCATATATGGAATGACAAGCGCATCACTCTCATTCGAAAGGTTCAATTCCTCTGAGATTTCCTCTAATGTCTTCTCATCCAGCTTTCTGATGTACTTTAAGAACTTTGCTGCCTCTATGGTATTGTCTTCCTTGTTTTTTTCTACTTTTCTGCTGATCTCTGATATATAATCACCGATGATGATCAGGTATTTGATCTTCGTCTCCTGAAGATACATAGCTTTAAAAACTTCAAGTTCCTTGTCAACAAGTTCTTCTACCTGAAGTTCATACTGTGCCAGATTGTTACTTTTTCTTGCAAGCTGCTCCCGCATACGCATGGTGCCGAGTGCCAGATGCTGTGTTGTGACTACTTTTCCCTTTGAGAATACCGTGATCTGCATACCGCCGCCTCCGGCATCCACAACTGCTGCACCTTTCTGGATCATACGCTCAAAATCTTCCCGCATGGCAACCGATTTATAACTGATAAAGCGATGCTCAGAGTTACTTAAAACTTTTACGAGAAGTCCTGTCCGGATGCGGATCTGGTCTAAGATAAAAAGTTCATTTTCAGCGTTTCTCAAGGCTGCGGCAGCATACGCTTCGTAACTGTCCACCCGGTAGCCGTCCATGATCTTTTTGTACTCGGCAAGCGTATCACACAGCGCCTCCACAAGTTCATATCCGATACTTCCCTTGGAATATGCATCTCTTCCGAGCTCGATCCTGCTCCGGATATAATCAATGTCACGTATTTTCTTCTTTCCTGAAATCTCAAATATTTTAATACTTACTTCATAAGAACCGATATAAATTGCTGCGAATGTATGGATCACCAGATGTCTGCCTCCTCATTTCTTTTGTATATCTCTATTATACCAATTTTTTATTCTTTTCCAAGTAAATAGTTGATAAATTGCTGCGCTGTCCTGCCGGATAATCCGCCGTGGGAAAGCTCCCATTTATTGGCCTCAGCAAGCAAAGTGTCCTCATCCATGGAAACCTGATATTTTTCTGCAAGTACTTTGACAATATTCTGGAATTCCTTCTTATTCGGTGCGCCAAAGTAGATGGAAACACCAAATCTTGCATACAGGGATAATTTTTCCTGTACAGTATCGGAAGTATGCATATCCTCACGCACTTCCTCTTTATCCGAAAATGTTTCACGGATCAGGTGGCGTCTGTTGGAGGTTGCATAGATCAGTACGTTGTCCGGTTTTTTCTCAAGACCGCCCTCGATCACTGCCTTCAGATATTTATATTCGATCTCAAACTCTTCAAAAGAGAGATCGTCCATGTAAATAATGAACTTGTAATTGCGGTTTTTGATCTGTGCGATGACATCATTCAGATCACAGAACTGGTGCTTGTACACTTCGATCAGACGTAAGCCTCTGTCATAGTACTGGTTTGCAATGGCTTTGATACTGGTGGATTTTCCGGTTCCGGCATCCCCATATAACAGACAGTTATTTGCCTGCTTTCCGTTGACAAATGCTTCTGTATTGTCGATGATTTTCTGTTTTGCAAGTTCATAGCCGACCAGATCGTCTAATTTCACATGGGCAATATTTGTGATCGGCACGATCTCCACCTCTTCCTTTTCCCTGTGCTGTATGCGGAATGCCTTGTGAAGTCCGAGTTTACCAACGCCAAAATCTTTATAAAAAGCCGTCACTGCATCTTTAAATTCAGAAACATTTGAGGAAGCTTCCAGCTTTAACTTCAACTCATTGATGCGCTCCTTGATCCTCTTATTAAAAATCTTTCCGCTCCCTGTCATGCTCTGATAATCGGTGATGGCATCCATGCAGTCCATCTCAAAATAAGAGGCAAGCTTTCCAAAATCGAAATCAAACAGCGATTTGATGATCTCAAAGTCATGCAATACGATCTGATTGACAGAGCCCTCCACTTCTCCGCGGATCTCACAGGCTTTACTGTAAGCATTCTCATTATTTACAAGAAGGAATGCCAGAAAACTGTGCCACAGATTTCCCACAAAGCCATGACTCACTGCCAGTTCCATTAACTGGTTCAAACTCTCATACAAAAGAGACTCCACATCCTCTTTATTATAATATTCATTTTCGTAATTCTCCATGATCCAGGTCATGTTATAAAATAATTTACCATTTTCAAAATCTTTATATAAAATCAAATTCTTTGGACTTTTCATCAGTTTATTCATTCCCTTCTGCACTTACATAATTGCCAAGTATTTTCAAACGGATTGTCTCTTCTGTCAGCCCCCGCAACGCATTCTGTACGGCTGCATCATTGAGATTTCCCTCAATGTCAACAAAGAAACGGTACTCCCACGCTTTTCCCTGCACCGGTCTGGACTCAATCTTGTTCATGTTGATTCCGTTGTAGATAAAATGGGACAGCTTATGGTACAGTGAACCGCTCTCATGCGGAACTTCAAAAGAGATACTGATCTTATTGGCTCTCGATTCAAAAATCTTCTTGTTTGCCACAATGATAAACTTTGTGTAATTGTTTTTATTGTTCTGGATCGCCTCATCGAGCACTTTCAGACCGTAAATGTCCGCCGTCAGGGTGCTTGCAATCGCTGCCTTGTTCTTTTTTCCGTCCTCTTTGATCTTCTGGGCGGACATCGCAGTATTTTTCAGACTGTGCTTTTCCCAGTCTCTGTGGCTCTCAAGGTATTTTGAGCACTGCATCAGCGCCTGTGGGTGGGAATAAATGTCGGTGATATCGTCCATGTCTGCTTCCGGCAGGCCCAAAAGTGCATGGTCGATACGGATGATCTGCTCGCCCACGATATAATTATTGTATTCCACCATAAGATCATAGTTCTCGGAAACGATTCCGGCGGAGGAATTTTCAATTGGGAATACAGCGTAATCGGCCTCTCCGTTTTGGATGGCTTCCATCGCATCCCGCCACGTATCCACATGATAACTGTCTGCATTCTCCCCGAAATACTCATTCAGCGCAAGCTGTGAATATGCGCCTTCCGTTCCCTGAAATACGATTTTAGCATTTTTGTAATTCAGATGATCTACTTCTTTAAAATCGGTTTTTTCCGTCTGACCATGTTCTGTCAGTAGCTGATACTGACGCTTCCGGCTCATGGACATGATCTGCTCGAACAGTTCACGGATACCATGTTTTAAAAATGGCGTAGTTCCTTTTCTGCTCAATGTTTCCAACTTGGAAACCTCACGCTGCTTGTCAAATATTTTCTTTCCCACAGCAATTTTATATTCAGCAACTTCCTCAGAAATTGCCATTCTGCGTTCATACAGATCTACGATCTGACTGTCGATCTGATCGATCTCATCTCTTAGTTCCAATAAATCTCTCATAATAAATCCAAGCCTTTCCATTTATTATTTATAATATATTACATTCACAGTTTGCTTGCAAGAGAACACTTGCGTCATGGCATACAGAAATGCTATACTTTTTATAGATAAAGATTATAAATCAAAGAGGTGATTTACTTATGAAAAAAATTTGGAAATGGCTGCTTTTTGTGTTGGTGATCCTTCTTGCTGCCGGGTGTGTTTTCCTCTACCGGTACATAAACCGCATTCGGTATAATGACGGTTATGTCAACGGCAACACTGCGGGAAATCTGTATAACGAAGGATATTTCTGTGAAAAAGATGGTATTGTCTACTTTGCCAACCCTGCCGACAACTACTGTCTGTACTCCATGAACCCGGACGGCACAAACATCAAAAAGTTAGAGGATCAGAGTGTCAGCTACATCAACGTGGATGACCACTACATTTATTACTGTAAACTTAAGGGAAAAAGCGCTGATTCATTTTCCTTCCTCCCGGTCAATACCAACAGTTTATGCCGGCTGGATATTGACGGAAAAGGAAAGCCTGAAATTTTAGATGATGATCCGTGTATGTATGCTTCCCTGGTTGGAAATTATCTGTACTATCTGCATTATGATACCACTGATGCAACCACGCTGTACAAAGTCAAAATTGATGGCAAGGAAAAAGAGCAGGTAGAAAAACAGTCCTACTTTACCGCAAGTACCGATGGACAATATATTTATTATAACGGACTGACAGACAATCATAATATCTATGAGATGGACACTTCCAACGACCATGCAAAAGTCATCTATGAGGGGAACTGCTGGATGCCGGTGAAAGACGGAAACAATCTTTATTTTATGGACTGTGAAAACGATTACCGCATTGCCAAAGTCGATCTGACAAATGGTGAAAAAACGCTGGTCACGGACTGCCGTGTCGACTGCTACAACGTTGCCGGAGATAAGATTTTCTTCCAGAAAAATGATAAGACAGATCCGGCCATCTGCTGTATCAATACAGACGGAAGCAATTATCAGGAATTAAAAAAGGGAAACTACACTGCCATTAATGTAACTTCCACATATGTCTATTTTAAAGATTTTACGACCAAAACCCCTTATTATACATCTGTTGCTGCCCCGGGCAATGTACAGAT
>OLHE01001803.1_pt1 | contig 13408 bp, 19 predicted proteins | sample 1605821 | NCBI WGS metagenome assembly OLHE01 (sample SAMN03283250) | human gut metagenome | biome: human-associated habitat; material: feces | host: Homo sapiens | place: USA | collected 2013
CCACGGCAGAGTCGCTGCTCTCGCTGAAGGCGCAAGAGAAGGCGGACTTAATTTCTAATAAGGAGGGACACAGACTTGGCACTTTTAGACGCAAACAATTACGAGCTCAACGAGAAAGTTGTTGCTATAAACCGCGTTTCCAAGACCGTTAAGGGCGGACGTATCATGAAGTTTTCCGCACTGGTTGTTGTTGGTGACGGCAACGGTGTCGTAGGCTTCGGTATGGGTAAGTCGAACGAAGTTCCCGACGCTATCCGTAAGGGCCTTGAGGACGCTAAGAAGAACCTCGTTAAGATCTCATTAAAGGGTACAACGATCCCTCATGAAATAGTAGGAAAATTCGGCGCAGGCGCTGTTCTTATGAAGCCCGCTCCCGAAGGTACCGGCGTTATCGCAGGCGGTCCCGTTCGTGCTGTCGTAGAAATGGCAGGTATCAAGAACATTCGTACTAAGTCACTTCGTTCTAACAACCCCTGCAACGTAGTAAGAGCTACAATGGCAGGTCTTACAGCTCTCAGAGATGCACAGCAGGTAGCTGAGCTCAGAGGCAAGTCTGTAAAAGAGATCTTAGGTTAAGCTTTTACTTTGCAGAAAGGACGGAAACCGAAATGGCTTTAAAAATCAAGCTGGTTAAATCACTGGTTGGACGTAAGGACAGCCACATCGCAACAGCAGCCTCTCTCGGACTTCGCAAGATCGGCGCCGAAACAGTTCAGCCCGACAATGCAGCAACAAGAGGCAAGATAAAAGAAATTTCTTATTTAGTTGAGGTTACTGAGGAATAATTCCTTACACCTTATAGAGGTTAAATAAGCACATTAACAAATAGGAGGTGTAACAATTGAAGCTACACGAATTATACCCTGCAGCAGGTGCAACAAAGGAAGTTAAGCGTATCGGACGCGGACACGGTTCCGGTCACGGTAAGACAGCCGGTAAAGGTCACAAGGGTCAGTGGGCACGTTCAGGCGGCGGTGTAAGACCCGGATTTGAAGGTGGTCAGACATCACTTGCAAGACGTATGCCTAAGAGAGGCTTTAACAATATCTTTGCTACAGAATACACTGTTGTAAACGTAGCCGACCTCGAAGCTCGCTTTGAGAGCGGTGCTGTTATCGATACAGTTGCTCTTATCGAAGCAGGTCTTGTAACTAAGGTTCTTGACGGCGTTAAGGTACTTGGCAACGGTGAAATCACTAAGAGCTTTACAGTTAAGGCTGCAAAGTTCTCTGAATCAGCTAAGGCTAAGATCGAAAGTGCCGGCGGAAAGGCTGAGGTAGAGTAATGTTTCAAGTCTTTAGAAACGCGTGGGCAGACCCCGCACTTCGCAAAAAGATTTTATTTACATTGCTCATAATAGTTATATTCCGCTTCGGCGCGGCAATCTTCGTTCCATTCCTTGAGCCCTCAACTATCAAACAGATGATGGGTGAAGGAACGATACTTAATTATCTCGACGTTATGACGGGTGGATCGCTCAGCAACGGTACGCTGTTCGCTATGTCGATCACACCGTACATCAACGCCTCGATCATAGTTCAGCTGCTCACGGTTGCGATTCCCGCACTGGAGCGCCTGAGCAAGGAAGGCGAAGAGGGACGTAAGAAGATAAACAAGATCACGAAGTATGTAGCTTTGGGCATTGGATTATTCCAGGCGATAGCATTCTACATCGGACTTCGCAACACTGTAAACGAAACAACACACAAGAGTGCTGTTCTCTATACAGACGGTTTTGACGGAGTTCTTGCGGCGATCACGATAGTTGCGTGCTTTGTAGCCGGTGCTTCGCTTATAATATGGCTGGGTGATCAGATCTCCCAGAAGGGTATCGGCAACGGTATTTCAATGATACTGTTTGCAGGTATCATATCACGAGTTCCCGATATGGTTATCAATCTGATCAAGCAGATCTCGGTAGCTCCGCAGAACTGGTTCTTCGTTCCGCTGATACTCGTTATTTATGTTGTAATGATCGCATTCGTAATCCTTATGACAAATGCAGAAAGACGTATTCCCGTCCAGTACGCTAAGAGAGTAGTCGGCAGAAAGATGTACGGCGGTCAGACAAACCACATTCCGATAAAGGTTGCAATGGCAGGCGTTATGCCTATCATCTTCGCAATGTCTATCATGTCACTGCCTGCAACGATCGGATACTTCTTCGGTGTAACTGCAACATCGGGCCACGCATTCTGGAGCGACTTTATAGCTCTGTTCAGCACGAACAACGTGGTTTATGCAATACTTTATTTCTTCCTTATCATCGGCTTCAACTACTTCTATATTGCAATGCAGTATAATCCTGTACAGATAGCCAATGACCTTAAGAAGAACAACGGTGCTATCCCGGGTTATCGTCCGGGCAAGCCCACATCGGATTTCATCCACAACTCACTTTCAAAGGTTACTCTGGTAGGTGCAATATTCCTTGGTATCATCGCAATATTCCCTATTATATTCCAGAACCTCACAGGCATTACAGGCCTTTCACTCGGTGGTACGACAATACTCATCGTTGTAGGCGTTGCTCTTGAAACAGTCCGTGCACTCGAAAGCCAGATGATGATGCGTCATCATAAGGGCTTCCTCGAATAAGAGAAAGGAACTTATATGAATCTTATTTTCTTAGGCGCACCCGGCGCAGGTAAAGGAACACAGGCAGAAGTAGTCTGCGAAAAACTTGGTATACCCGCTATATCAACAGGAAATATGCTCAGAGAAGCTGTAAAGAACGGCACACCTGCCGGTCTTGCAGCAAAGGAGTGTATGGACAGAGGCGATCTCGTTCCCGATGAAGTCGTTATCGGCATCTTAAAGGACAGAATCGCTCAGGATGATGCAAAAAACGGTTTCATTCTTGACGGTTTCCCGAGAACAGTTGCTCAGGCCGAGGCACTTGACGCTATGGGCGTTCAGATCGACAAGGTAATCGAGATCTCTGTTCCCGATGAGAAGATCATCTCAAGACTTTCGGGCAGAAGAGTCTGCGAAGGATGCGGCGCTTCTTACCATGTAGACTTTAAGCCTACAAAGGTAGAAGGCAAGTGCAATCTTTGCGGCGCTAACGTAGTTCAGCGTATCGATGATAAGCCCGAAACGGTAGTCGCAAGACTGAAGACCTACTATGAAAAGACTGCACCTCTCAAGGATTACTACATGAGAAAGGGCAAGCTTATAACCGTACAGGGTCAGGAAGAGATCGCAGAAACTTCAAAGCTTACCCTTGCGGCAGTTGAGGCAAAGTAATGATTCAGGTTAAATCGGCAAAAGAAATTGAAATAATGAAGAAAGCCAATCAGATAGCGGCTGATGCTCTTATCGTTGCGGGCAATGCAATAACGCCCGGAATGAGTACATGGGAGCTTGATAAGATCATTCATGATTTTATCGTATCAAAGGGCGCTATCCCCTCATCACTCGGTTACGGAGGCTTTACAGGCAGTGCCTGCATTTCAGTCAACTCCGAGCTGATACACGGCATTCCTTCAAAGAAGAAGATCATCAGAGAGGGCGATATCGTTTCAGTCGATGTTACCGCTGAGATCGACGGTTTCAACGGTGATAACGCCTATACCTTTAAAGTCGGCAAGGTTCCCGAGAGAGCCGAAAAGCTCCTTGAGGTCACTGAGGCTGCTTTGTACGAGGGTATAAAGATGGCGGTTCCCGGTAACAGAATCGGCGACATTTCAAATGCCGTGCAGACTTATTGTGAATCAAGAGGCTACTATGTAGTAAGAAAGTTCATCGGTCACGGGATCGGACACGATATGCACGAGGACCCCGAAGTTCCTAACTTCGGCAAACCCGGCAGAGGTCCGCGACTTGTACCTGGAATGGCGATCTGCATTGAGCCTATGATAAATGAAACTACAGCCGAGATCCGTATACTGCCTGACAAATGGACGGTGGTTGAGGCAAACGGTAATTACAGTGCGCATTTTGAGCACACTATCGCAATAACAAACGGTGATCCGCTTATTCTCACGGAAAGCTCGCTTCACCACCCGAAGAAATAACGGAGGGCGTATGAACAATACGGTTATTGCAGCCGGTATGGTTGTAAAAAGTATGGCAGGTCATGACAGCGGGAGCTATTATGCGGTCATACGGGCAGAAAACGGTTTTGCGTATATTGCCGACGGCAAGCTGCGCAAGGTCGAAAAGTCCAAAAAGAAAAATCCGCTCCATTTGCAGAAAACATTGGTTACTGTAGAGCTTGCGGATATCACAAACAAAAAACTAAGATCTGCATTAGCGGCACTGAACCGCGAGGCAGACAACATCGCCGAGGAGAGTGACAAGCTTGTCTAAAGAAGATGTAATCGAGGTAAGCGGCAAGATCGTTGAAGCGCTGCCTAACGCAACGTTTCAGGTCGAACTTGAAAACGGACATAAGATACTGGCTCATGTAAGCGGCAAGCTGCGAATGAACTTTATTCGTATCTTACCCGGTGATAAGGTAACAGTCGAAATGTCACCGTATGACCTGACTAAAGGCAGAATTACCTGGAGAGCCAAGTAAGTCTGCATAAACGAATACGAGCAAACGCTCGTCTGTAACAAATACAGGAAGGATGATATTAAGATGAAAGTTAGACCTTCAGTAAAGCCTATGTGCGATAAGTGCAAGGTAATCAAGCGCAAGGGCAAGGTTATGGTAATCTGCCAGGAACCTAAGCATAAGCAGAGACAGGGTTAAGCCCTAATTTAACAGGAGGAAAAAGATATGGCAAGAATTGCTGGTATCGACCTGCCGAAGGAAAAGCGTGTTGAGATCGGTCTCACATACGTTTACGGAATCGGCAGAAAGACAGCTAACGACATTCTGGCAAAGGCCGGTGTAAACCCCGACACCAGAGTCAAGGATCTTACCGATGATGATGAAGCTAAGATCCGTGATGCTATAGAGCAGCTCGGCGTAGCTGTAGAAGGTGACCTCAGAAGAGAAGTAGCGCTCAATATCAAGCGTCTGGTTGAAATCAACTGCTTCAGAGGCACACGTCACCGTAAGGGTCTTCCCGTTCGTGGTCAGAGAACAAAGACCAACGCAAGAACAAGAAAAGGTCCTAAGAAGACCATCGCTAATAAGAAGAAGTAATCTTTACGGAAAGGTGGTAAAACAATGGCAAAGGCAACCGCTACTAAGAAGCCTGTAGTTCGCAGACGTCGTGAGCGTAAGAACATTGAAAACGGTTCAGCTCATATCCAGTCTACGTTCAATAATACGATAGTTACTATCACAGACCTTCAGGGCAACACATTATCATGGGCATCAGCCGGTGAAATGGGTTTCAGAGGCTCAAGAAAGTCAACTCCTTTCGCAGCTCAGACAGCCGCTGAAACAGCAGCTAAGGCAGCTATGGAGCACGGTCTGAAGACTGTAGAAGTTTACGTTAAGGGTCCCGGATCCGGACGTGAAGCAGCTATCCGTGCATTACAGGCAGCAGGTCTTGAGGTTAGACTTATCAAGGATGTAACTCCTATTCCTCACAATGGATGCCGTCCTCCCAAGAGAAGACGTGTATAATCACAAACTGAGTGTAGTTTACTCGGTGTCGCGGAAGGTATTATCCTTCAGAAACGATATTTATTTAAAAAACGGAGGTACTGACAAATGGCAGTAGACAGACAGCCGGTCTTAAAGAGATGTAAGGCATTAGGCATATCCCCTATGGTACTGGGATACAGCAAGGAAACAAACCGTCACGCAAACGCTAACAACAGAAAGAAAGTTTCTGAGTACGGATTGCAGCTTAAGGAAAAGCAGAAGCTGAAATTCATTTACGGCGTTCTCGAAAAGCAGTTCTATCACTACTACGAGATGGCAGTTAAGATGGACGGCGTTGCAGGTGAAAACCTCATCAAGATCCTTGAATCAAGACTTGATAACGTTGTATTCAGAATGGGTATGGCTATCACAAGAAGAGAAGCAAGACAGTTAGTAACACACGGTCACTTCACAGTAAACGGCAAGAAGGTAGACGTTCCTTCTTACAGAGTAAAGCCCGGCGATGTTGTTGCAGTCAGCGAAACAAGCAAGAAGAGCCCCAAGTTCGCTCAGATCATCGAACAGACAAACGGCAGAATAGTTCCGTTATGGCTGGACGTAAATAAAGAGGCTATGACAGCCAAGGTTACTCGTGAATTTAGCAGAGAAGAGCTTGACTATGAAATAGCTGAGCACCTGATCATCGAGTTATATTCAAAATAATCTCGTCGAGCAGTATTGCGAAAACTCTTCATACCGTGGACAGCATGGTATGTATCGGTTATTTTTAATTTACAATTCCGCACTGAGATATGTGCGGAGGGCATTGCCCGCCAAATCGTAATTTAAAATTAACCGGGCGGTTCCCCCGAAAAGGGGGATACAGCCCGTTCGTACATCGTTAACCCGATGAAAACATCTGACAAACTTGTGGGAGGGTAAACCAAATGCTTGAAAAAATCGAAAAGCCTGTGATCGAGACCGTTAAGTTAAAACCCGATGGAACCTATGGTATGTTTACACTTGAGCCTCTGGAATGCGGCTATGGCAACACACTTGGCAACAGCCTTCGTCGTGTACTGCTTTCATCGCTTCCCGGCGTTGCAGTAACGTCTGTCAAGATTGACGGCGTTCAGCACGAGTTTTCGACTATCCCCGGTGTTAAAGAGGACGTAACGGAAATTATCCTCAACATCAAGGGTCTCATTGCAAAAATGTATGGCGAATGCCCGAAAACAGTTTATATTGAAGCTGAGGGCGAGTGCGATGTTACTGCCGGTGACATAAAGACCGACAGTGAGATCGAAATTCTCGACCCCGGTATGCATATAGCTACCCTCGGCCCCGGAGCAAAGCTCTATATGGAGATTACGCTCGACAAGGGCAGAGGATATGTGTCTGCTGAAAAGAACAAGCAGCAGCTTCAGCCGGTAATCGGCATAATTGCTGTCGACAGCATTTATACACCTGTTTTAAAGGTGAATTATACAGTTGAGAACACCCGTGTAGGACAGCGCACCGACTATGACAAGCTTATATTAGAGGTTTGGACAGACGGTACGATTTCTGCAAAAGAGGCAGTCTCATATGCCGCTAAGCTTCTGGTAGACCATCTGCAGCCGTTCGTTGAGCTGTCTGATGAGGCTATACAGCCTGAGCTTATGGCAGACAAGAGTGAGTCGGGCAAGGATAAGCTCCTCGAGATGACTATCGATGACCTTGACCTTTCCGTTCGTTCATTCAACTGCTTGAAGCGTGCAAACATCAACACTGTTGACGACCTTATCAATAAGTCGCAGGGTGATATGATGAAGGTTAGAAACTTAGGCAAGAAGTCGTTTGAGGAAGTCAGAGCAAAGCTCCAGTCTTTAGGTTTTGATCTCGCAAGCGACGATGACAACAATTGACAAGTGACTTTCAATTTGTCTGAAAGGAGAAATATCCATGGCAGGTTCAAGAAAACTGGGAAGAACCAGTGATCACAGAAAGGCTATGCTCAGAGGTATGGTAACACTGCTTCTTGAAAAGGGCAAGATCGTTACTACAGTTGCAAGAGCTAAGGAAGTTCGCAGCGCAGCTGAAAAGATGATCACTCTCGGCAAGGCCGGCACACTGCATACAAAGCGTCAGGTTTACAGCTACATCACTAAGGAAGACGTAGCTAAGAAACTGTTTGATGATATAGCACCCAAGTACGCTGACAAGAACGGCGGTTACACACGCATCATCAAGATCGGCCCCAGAAGAGGCGACGCAGCAGAGATGGCTGTTATCGAATTAGTTTAATTTGATATAATTAAATAGCTTACGCCCACCTTTCGGTGGGCGTTGTTGTTTATATAAAGCAAAATAAGAGCATATATAATATCATGATGATAAAAAATATCACACACATAAAAACGAATTGTAACAAAAATATAAATGAAAAACTTAACAGATATATTCATCGGCAAATTTAACAAAAACAATAATAAAATTTGTATAATCTAACAGTTGAACAAAATGCGGTAAAACGATATAATATATAAAAAAAGGAGGTTAATTATGTCAAAATTGAAAAAGGTAATTCAAAAGGTATCAACGATTACTTTGGCAGTTGTGACATTAAGTGTATGTGCGATCGTAGCACAAGCTGAGATCAATGTGTGAATATAAACCACACAGGAGGTTATCAATGCGACCAAAATGCAGATGCATTTATCACGATAACAAAAGAAAAAATAGGTACAATGGCTTATTGTTACAGCAATTCTGTTTATATCAGAGCAACTACCACAACAGGAGGTATTACATCGCAAGGATTTACAGCAAGTTTGTCCAACCCTAAACGTTGTGACAGAAAAGGAAATTTCACAAACGGTGTTGTTAGCGAAAAGATTATTCTTAAAGGTGATGTGAGCAGATATACGGTAAATACCGGATGGTTTTCAAGCACCGAGTACCTAAGGATTACAAACACAAATTCTAACGATCAGGGAAGCAAACAAACTTTCACAAAACGTTACAATGATCATTGCGCTTGATATTAAGGAGGTATTTATATGAAAAAACTTATAACGCTTGCACTGGTAACAATAATGGCGCTTATTTGCACTGCGTGTGCAAATGTTGCAGCTGATAACGATGTGTCGGTCGAAAAGCCGGAACTTAAATATGGCAGGTATTATCTTAATGGTGACAAAGAAAGCGGTCTGTATGTAGATCTGGATGAAAATTTCATAGTTATGGGCGGAGAAAACCTAAGAAAGCATCAAGAGGATTTTTGTCGCCGATATGCAGGAGATACTTACTCCAATGAGGAACAGCTACAGGATAATGTAGATGAAATAATGCTTGCATATGGCAGTAAAAGCGAGTATAATTACACAGTTCTTCAGGTCGGTTCAGATTATCACAATTATATCTTTTTCGACTATTTCCATGATGGCTCGTTTGATAAAAGTAAAGACAGCGGTGCTGCTTATGAGTATCCTAAGGTAGGAATGTTGACCACGGATAATGATGATTTTTATCTTGTGCAATAAAATCGGAACATTTGACAAGTATGCTGTTACAGGTATTTAATAAAGACGTTGAAAAAAGGCAAAATCAAAGTTTTAGAAAAAGAATTTATTTTGGTTTGATTATCCGGAATATTTATATGCGCCATGCGCCCACCGAAAGGTGGGCGTTGTTGTTTACCACAGCCACATTCAAGTGAAAGATCCGTGAAATTGTGCTTATAGACAAAATCCGCTTGAAATAGTGCGGATTTTATGTTAAAATAAAATAAGTATGTTATAGGCTACTTGATAGCAGAAAAGAGGTACAAATTGGATACATTTGGTGAACAGCTTGTTAAAAAGGCTACGACAGGTGCTGACTGGGCAAAGAGAATAGGTCTTACGGTTTTAGGACTGGTTGTTGCTACCGTTCTTATGTGGCTGTCATTCTTTACAGGATTTATGGTGCTGACGCTTCTTTCGGTAGGAGCGCTGTTCGGACTGGTATGGCTTCTGACAGGAATGAGCTATGAATATGAGTATATACTTACAAATGACGATCTTGATATCGACAAGATAACAGGCAAAAGAAAAAGGAAACGTCTTATCACATTAAAGATGAATACGGTAGAAGAATTTGGCATATATGACGGCACTAACGGTGCAAATGCCGACGCGACCGTTATCGCATCGGACGGAACTAATATAAACGCGTATTATCTTATTGCAAAGCACAAGACGCACGGCAGAACAATGCTCATATTTTCACCCGATAAGCGTATGTCGGAAATGATACTTGAATCACTGCCGTACAAAGTAAAGCAGGAAGCAAAACAGAGTATAGAGTCTATACAGCAAAGCGCAGAATAATTAACTGTTTGTCGGAAGGACTGATAGCAACGGTACGCAATAAGAAAAATAAAATAAAAGTTGCTTTTTGCTGTATGCTTACGGTGTCTGTCGTTGCGGTAAGCGCAGGTTGCGGTAGCGTAGACCTCACAATGGACGGTAGAAACAGTAATGTACAAGGCGGAGCCAAGCCCGCTGTTAGTGTTGTAAAGCCGATACAGACAACTGCCGAAACGACAGCAACCACCACTACAACGACAGCGGCAACTACAGAGGCTCCCGAACCCGAGCCGGTCTATGGCGACGATTTTGTAAACTGCCATTCGGCAATATGTTACGACCTTACAGAAGGTAAGATCATATATTCCAAGAATGCCGATGAGCTTGTCTACCCTGCAAGCACCACAAAGCTGCTCACAGCGCTGACGGCGATAGAATATACATCACCCGAGTTTATATACTATGTCGGAAGCGAGCTTGAGCTTGTTGCGCAGGACTCCAGTATGTCGTGGATAGCGCAGGGTTCAACTCTCAGCCGGAATGCGATACTGACCGCAATGCTTGCCCCCTCCGGTAATGACGCGGCATATACGATAGCTGTCAATGTTGCAAGAAAGGTGTACGGCGATGATATCAGCGACAGCGAGGCTGTGTCATATTTCGCGGTGCTGATGAATGACTACGCAAAAAAGCTCGGAGCAGAGAACACTCATTTCACCGTCCCCGACGGTTATCACGATAACGATCATTATACCACAGCGTCCGATATGCTGAAGCTTGCTATCGCGGCAACGCAGAGCAGTACAATATGTGATATCACCTGTCAGCCGCTTGCGATTGTATATGACGAAGAGGGCGGCGTTCACAGCTGGGACAACGGAAATATTCTGCTCACAGATACAACAATACCGTATGAAGTATATGGCTTTAAAACAGGCTTTACCGATGAGGCGGGTTTCTGCTTTATCGGTTATGCAGGTATGAACGATAAGAAGATCATTACGCTGACATACGGCTGTGAAGTCGAAAACCGCTTTGCCGATACAAAGAAGCTTATGGATCTCGGCTTTGATATTTATGACGAAAACCACGACTACTACAGTGTAGCCGAATACTAAGGAAGACAAAATGAAGATATTATCGATAGAAAGCTCCTGCGATGAAACGGCCGCGGCGATAACCGAGGACGGCAGAAAAGTATTATCCTCTGTGATAGCCACACAGATAGATGAGCATAAATTGTACGGCGGAGTTGTCCCCGAAATAGCATCGCGCAGACATTGTGAGAACATAACGGGCGTGTGCGCAGAAGCGCTTGAAAAGGCAGATATGACGCTTGATGACGTTGACGCAGTAGCAGTGACCAACGCCCCCGGACTTATAGGCGCTCTGCTTGTCGGCGTGAACTTTGCCAAGGGAATTGCACTTGCAAAGAATAAGCCGCTTATTGCAGTGCACCACATAAAAGGTCATATTGCGGCGAACTACATAACCCACCCTGAGCTCGAACCGCCTTATCTGTGCCTTGTGGTATCGGGCGGTCACAGCCATATTGTAAAGGTAAACAGCTACACCGAGCTTGAAACAGTCGGCAAGACTACCGATGACGCGGCAGGCGAAGCGTTCGACAAAGCCGCAAGGGCAATGGGCTTTCCTTATCCCGGCGGTGTACATATCGACAGAGCGGCAAAGCAGGGTGACGCGAAGATGTATAAGCTCCCCCGCCCCGCAACGAAAAATCCGTATGACTTCAGCTTTTCGGGACTTAAGACCGCAGTAATAAACCTTATCCACAACAACGAGCAGAAGGGCATCGAAACCGATGTAAATTCCCTCGCCGCTTGTTTTCAGGACACTATCACCTCTATCCTGGCGGAAAAGTTTATGGCGGCGGCAAATGAGCTAGGCTATACAAAGCTTGCGCTTGCAGGCGGCGTAGCGGCAAATTCCATGCTCCGTGATAAGCTGTCGGAGATGGCAAATGCAAGCGGAAAGCAGTTCTATATGCCTGATATTTCGCTATGCGGCGACAATGCGGCTATGATAGGCTGTCAGAGCTATTATGAGTATCTTGCGGGAAATATTGCGGATATGTCGCTTAACGCATATGCTACAAAAAAGCTGCATATGCTTTGATTTAAAACAAAAGAATATGATCTGAGCCACGACTATTTGCCGTGGCTCGCAGTCTGTCGAAAGACCTATTTAAACATTGAAATGCGGTGTCGGGTGTTGCTTGCTCTGCCGGTTTTGCAACTCTGCAAGGTCAGCTGTTTGTGCCGTTGCATCATACAAGTGCTGTTGTTTTTGTTAGTTTTTTCATGATTGATTACCTCAATTTTGTAGTCCCGCGTTATTTCTTGAAATGATCTCCGTATTTTTCTTTAAGTATCTTCCACTGATATTGGTATGCATAACTTGCCACAAAAACTTCCTTATCTCGTTTTTCCGATATATATACAGAAGGCTCATTTTTTTCTAAATCGAAAAAGATAGGATAAGCGTTATTGTAAATATTTCCATCAACTTCATTCGGTGTGCTGTCGTTATCAGCAAAAATCAGATAAGATTGTCCTTTCTGCAAAAGAACAGGATTCCATTCGGTTTGAATATATTTTCCGTTCGAGTTCTTTAAAGCGTTGTAATACTCCAATTGCTCATCATAATACTTTTTATCACTTTCACTGTGATTACTGCTGTCAAAATTACCTGATTTATCATCAAATTGCCGCCTTAATTCCTCCTCAGCTTTTTGTACAAAATTAAGACTTCTTTCGTTATATCGTTCTGTTATCGAATAAGATTCACGGATATATAATATATCCCCTTTTTTGTATACGCATTTTTTGTTATCCGAATCGACAACCTCTTCTACAATAACAGGCGTATATATAGAAGATAAAAACGGCTTCACGATCAGCGTTTCTCCGCACTTACCGTCATTGACAACATAACTGTCACCCGCTACCCTGCATTTTAATGCAACAAGTTCAGATGAATTAACATCTATGGTTTCTTTATACAAGTCTTCAAGATTCGGCTCGGGCGGGGTATACATACTGTATATAGGATAATATGAGCTTTTGTATATATATTCGTTAATAATTTCGTATTTATCCTCGTCATACGAAAACGTCTGATATCCCTCAATATTCTTTACAAGGTTTTCTTCGCTTTCCTTGCTTGTATTATCTGTTTCGGAGCTGTTTTCAGTAGCCGAGCTTTCGGCTTTGCTTTCGTTATTGCTGTCCGTAACCAAACTTTCGCTCGGCGGCGTGGTATCACCTATACTGACGTTTGCAGAATTACTTGTACAGCCAAAGAGCGTAAGTGCAGATAAGATGAGTGCTGTTGTTTTGGTTAGTTTTTTCATGGCCTTTCCCTCCATTTTTTATCAGACTTGATTTATCATACAATGATATTGAATCACTTATTTTTTCATTGCTGTTTCATTATTGAGTTTGGTGCGAAGAGCCGAAATTTGTTGTACTTTTCTTGCTGTATAAAGATGCGTCAAGTATTGTTTTTGATCCGTCTTTATTCTGGAATACTACCGAATAATCGTCTGTTTCCTGCGCAAATAAGC
>OLHE01001805.1_pt1 | contig 13398 bp, 10 predicted proteins | sample 1605821 | NCBI WGS metagenome assembly OLHE01 (sample SAMN03283250) | human gut metagenome | biome: human-associated habitat; material: feces | host: Homo sapiens | place: USA | collected 2013
GTCCGGTTTTTTGTATTTGTTCTATATGTTCTGTCGCTGTGTTTTGTATCTCTATCCGGATTACTCGATTACGTGAATCCAACCCTTCGGAGCTTCGATCTTGCCCATCTGGATGCCGGTCAGGGTCTCGTACAGCTTTCTGGTGATCGGACCCATATCCTCCATGCCGCTCGGGAAACAGATCTCGTTGCCGTGATCTACGATCTTGCCAACCGGGGAGATAACAGCAGCGGTACCGCACAGGCCGCACTCTGCAAAGTCCTTTACCTCTTCGAAAGGAATGACTCTCTCTTCTACTTCCAGACCCAGGTACTCCTTGGCAACATATACCAGGGAACGACGAGTAATGGAAGGCAGGATGCTGTTGGACTTGGGAGTAACTACCTTGCCGTCCTTGGTTACGAACAGGAAGTTAGCACCGCCGGTCTCTTCTACGTTCTTGCGGGTAGCTGCATCCAGATACATATTCTCATCGAATCCGGCACGATGTGCGTCCATAATGGCATACAGGCTCATCGCATAATTCAGACCAGCCTTGATATTGCCGGTGCCGTGAGGTGCCGCACGGTCGTAGTCACACACGCGGATGGTGATCGGCTTAGCGCCGCCCTTGAAGTAAGGGCCGACGGGAGTTACCAAAATGCGGAACTGGTATTCCGGTGCGGGAGCAACGCCGATAACCTCGCCAGAGCCAATCATGAACGGGCGAACATACAGCGTGGCGCCAGAGCCAAACGGCGGAACCCATGCGGCGTTCGCCTTCACAACCTGCTTCACGGCTTCAATGAAACGCTCTTGCGGGAAGCCGGGCATCTCGAGGCGCTGAGCGGAGTTGTACATGCGCTCAGCATTCATATCGGGGCGGAAACATACGATGGAGCCATCTTCGGTGGTGTATGCCTTGAGGCCCTCGAAGACCTCCTGGCAATAATGAAAAATGCCAGCGCACTCGGAAAGGTGGATTTCATGATCGGCAGTAAGGCCGCCTTCGTCCCATTCGCCGTCTTTCCAATTGGCGACATAGCTATAGTCGGTTTTGCGGTAGCCGAAATCGAGGCTGCCCCAGTCAAGGTCTTTCTTCTCGACTGTCATGGTTGCTCCTTCAACACGTACGTTCAATATGCCTCTACTTTACACCCGCGCACTGTCGCATGCTAAAGTCTTTTGGCTATTGGCGGCTCAATCCATGTAATTGTTAGACGAATTAACATGGTCGAAACAATCGTGTATGAAATATGGGCTGTGGGGCGTTTCGACGAAATTATTCACCATAGGAAACTTTCTTTCGAAAAAGTGTTGACACGGGTTAACTTAGCCTGTATAAACTTACCCGTGATTAACATCCACCTTGAAAGCGACCGAGACGCTGGGCGGGCACCCCCTTTCCGCTCAGCATATCGGACTCGAAGAAGCCTTCTCTTCCTTCGCTTCTTCAACGATTCGCTAACTCGAGAGGCGGGCGGCGCCACGCGCCCCACCCCCTTGGCGCACTGCCGCCCCGCCCATTCCCCGGATGTTGCCCTTAACTTGTTTATCCGGAAGGCGAATGGCCTCTGCTCCACCCCCTTGGCATGCCATTTCGCCACTCTCCTTAGGGTAATAAGGAGCACTGACAAGGAACGCCGCTCAATTGAGCGGCGTTCCTGCGTTAAGAACCTTGCGACGCGATTGGTTGTATTGGCGCGCTTCATCCGCCGGCCGCGATAGGGCTTTATGCTCTAACCATGCTTCGTGATCGAGCCTTTCTAGCAGGAGGCTCTATGTCTTCTGCCACGCTCGGAAATCTAGGCCTCAATCATGAATTTCTTAATTCCCGCGCGCCATTGCGCTTTGCTGCCGCCTTTGACGGCCGCTCGAGCTGCTTTCGCGTCTACGACAACGCTTCCAGCTAAACCGTTCACGCCGCGTTCGAAGAAGGCTTGTGCGGGCACGACGCTCGGGCCCAGAACGTACAGCTTCGACTCGCGCGAGAGTTCCAGCAGGCGTGGCATCGTCTTGTTGGTGAGCGTTGTTCCCGTTACGAACACGTAGTCTTGCTCGGGCAAGATGTATTCGCATGCGGGGTCGGGCGTATCGGTGGGCGACGTGCAATTGCGCTCAAGCACTGTTACTTGGGCAACTTTGCGCATTTCATCGACGTTCGGAAAATGACCCACGACGGCAACCTTGCGGCCTGTATAGCGCCCCTTCAACCGATGGAAGGGGTTGCTCACATCGCCGCTTTCCGCAACGTCCTCGTCGATTGTGCCACCAAGGGACTCAATGACATCGGGGGTCGCATAATAGGCATTGATAGCCGCGACCCCAAGGCTCGCTTCGAGCCAGTTCCATGATTTGGCCAATGCTGCAAGCGTTTTAAGGTCGACGTCGACGGGACTTTGCTTGAATCGATCCTTGCCGCCTCCACGCACCGTTTTGGCGAGGCCCATGCCGCAATCGGCCACGATGTAGGTCCAATGCGCGCCAAGACAGTAATCGTGCACGGTGATGCCTGAAGGTATGGCGTCAATCAGTTCATCGTAAAGGGACCAAGCGGACATGAGGGCTCCTATCTTCGTATGTTGCGTTCTTTTAAGACAAGCGACAGCTGCGTGTGTGGGGGTTCTTGTCGAAAACCGGGGTCGAATGTGGCATTTTTCAACCGTGCTGCTTCCTTCCAAAAAGTACCCACGCATCTGACCTGGGCATTTCGTTAGGTTTCTTCCGATCGTCATTCGAATGATGAAACTATAGCGAACTAAATGCCACATTCGAGGGCTTTTTTGAACAAAACTCAGAATCGAAGTCGGCGCTTAAACGAATCATGGCCGCCCCGAAGGACGGCCATGATGGAAGGCTAGGTTACGCTTGCCTGGAGTCTGTTCGTTGCGGATTAACCAACTCAAGCGGACTCTTCGCGAGGCTGAAGCAGGTTCACCGCGATGCCACGACGCTAGAGCAGGTTTTTCGCGATGTGCTTTGCCGCGGTACGGCCGCAGAACAGCGCGTTTGCCTGACAAGTACCGTTGCCATAGACCTCGCCGTCCCAGCCGCTCGTGCAAACGCCAGCAGCGTAGAGGCCAGCGATGGGCTTATAGCGATCGTCGACGACCTGGGCGTTGGTATTGATGCGAATGCCGCCCGAGGTGTTCAACATGCCCGAGGAAATGCGGAAGGCGTAGAACGGCGCGGTCGCGATGGGCCACATGTTTTCTGCTTCTTTCCCCCATTCGGCATCGGTGCCCGTGTTGTACTTCTCGATTTCGTCGGCCAAGTTATCGGCATCGACGCCAATTTCCTTGGCGAGATCGGCGATGGTGTCGGCCTTGAAGCACTCGTCGTTGCCTGAGACCGCCTTGTCGACTTCGTCCTGCAGGCCATCGATTGCGCTGCCTACGAGCTTGTCGGCGAAGCCCGAGTAATGACGCTGGCAGCCGCCTTCGGCGTATTTCTGAATGCCGTCGGCGTCGACGATTGACCATACGCTACCCTGAGTTTCAACAACCTTGCCAGAAACGGCGGTCGAAGAAATGTTCTCGTTCATGAAACGCAGGCCATCCTGGTTCACCCAGAAATTGCTCGGCTGCATGGCGACGCATACGCCAAGGGCGCTGTCGTAGCTGAAATCTTTCACGTTATTGAACAGGGAGTCGACCGTGAGGTGATTCGCGCGGCCGTGGGCGGTCTGCTCTGCCATCAGGTGGCCGTCACCGTCTTGGCCCTGGCCCCAGCCAATCGTCTTATCAAGATCTTGGCTCGTATAGCCGGCGAGCAGGGTCTTGTTCGTGGACATGCCGCCCGTTGCGAGCACGACGGCCTTGGCTTTGTAATCGACGTATTTGCCGTCCTTCGTCTTGGCGCGTACGCCTTCGACCGTGTATTCATCGGAAAGCAACAGCTGCGTCGCCGGGGTTTCGGTAAGCACCTCGAGGCCGTCTTCCTTTTCAGCGGCAGCAGCGAGCTTCTCGATGGCGATTTTGCCATTGCCGCCCTCGTAGAATGCGGGAGCCTGGCCCTGCTTCGTCCAGCCAACACCGTGCGTGTCGAACAGCCAGCTGAAGTTTTCCTTCGCATCGCGGAACATGCTGTAAAGAAGCATGGGGTCGCTTACGCCATAGCTATCGGCCTGCGCACCAGCTGCTGCGGCACGGGCTTCTTCCTCGGTGTATTCAAACGGACGTGCGCCTGCCGGGCATTCAGCCATATTGGTGGAGCCGCCGAGCGAATTGTTCTTTTCGAGAAGCACAACGCTCTTCGCGCCTTCCTCGATTGCGGTGAGCGCGGCAGAAAAACCGCCCATTCCGGAACCGACAACGACGATGTCAACTTCTTTGGTCTCGTCGGCCTGCTTGGTGTCGGCGGTAAGCTCAAAAGAAGCGGATCCGAGGTCGCGGGTTTCACCGGCAGCAGCAGCGCTTGTGGCTTCAGCGCCCTTTGTTTCGCCCGAAGGCGAGCAGCCCGCCAGGCCCGCGAAAGCAGCGCCAGCGGCAACAACCGCGCCTGCGCCGAGGAACGAACGACGCGACATTCCCTTGGTTTCGATACCCATGATGCATCCTCCCTGATGACGTGATTGACAGGCCCTTCGCCTGTCGTCTGGCATGCATCTTGTCATCTTCGAAGGGGAATTCCATCGATGGGAATTGTCCATTTCTCATGGGAATTGGAGCGTTTCGTATCATCAATTACTGTTGATTTTATCATCAGAATACATGAAAGGCCTGGTAGAAGTCATGGATGATTGCGTAGCGCAGCAACGTGGGAAAAACGTGCGCTTTGTCGTGATAAAGTACCGTTTACGAAAAGCCGACGCTTGGGAGGGCGGCCTTGGCGCATTCATCGAATCATACGCGCGCGAGCAAAGCGTGGTTTCTGGGGTTTGGCCTGTATTGGACATGGGTTTATTTGTCGTTTAATTCTGCGACCGTGGTCTCTTTTTCCAATGGAGACGAAACCGCCATTACGTGGTTGCATATCATTTCGGGCCTGGCGGGGTGCGTGACCTTCGCGATAGCCATATTCAATCATGACAGGCTTGAGCGTGCCGGACGTTCGATCAATATTCTTTGGGCCGCGGCCATGGTGTCGGCATTCGGGTCGATGTTCTATGCGACCGAGGTTATCGAGAGCGCTGCTGCGTCGCTTATGCTTGGCGCTCTTTTGCCGGGGCTTTCGACTCCCTTGCTCGCACTTGGGTGGGGCGTTTTGTTCTGCACGCTCGACGCGCGCGAGGCTGCGGGGCTCACCGCCGGATCATTCATGCTTGCGGGCGTGCTTTATGGCCTGATTTCGCTAATTCCGGCTCCCCTTTCGGGCGTGATTGTTGCTTTCTTGCCCCTGCTTTCGGTTTGCATGATGGCGATGTGTCCCAATCGCGGGCCCCATCCATTCACGCTTCGCTCGCATGCGGCAAAAAGCCCCGAGAACGTCAATGCGTTTCGTGATATTAAGGACTTGCTGTGCGGCCCGTTTTCATCTCGCGCGCTTGCGGGCATTCTTCTTACCATGGTTGTGAGCGGCGGCCTTCGAACATACACGGGCGCCGAAGCACCGGCCGTATACCATGACCCTTTTATCGTCGCGGCATCCACTTTCGCGATTGCGGCTATTTTCCTCGTGTATAGCCTCTTTTTGCCGCACACGAGCTTCAAGCTCGGGCCGCTTTATAGAACGGCAGCGCCACTTTTTGCGCTGGGCGTAGCAGCGCTTACGGTATTCAATGAGCCCGATTCGGCAACGGCGTACTTCGCCGCTTCGGCCGGCTCGATGTTCATCGATATGCTCACATGGGTCTTGCTCGTCGAGATCGCCCGGTCCTCGAGGCTTTCAGCGCTTCTGATTTTCGCTGTTGGGAGGTGCGCCATTCACACTGGCATGGCGCTTGGTGAAATTGCCGCGCTTGCATTCCCTTCTATGATGGTGGCGTTCTGCGTAAGCTCCATAGTGATACTTATCGTTATCGCAGGCTTCATGTTTTCCGACCGCGACAACGCGCTCGTGTTTGAGCCGGTTGAAGAGGGCGAGCTTGACGTGGAAGCCTGCGAGCCCGATGCGGAAAAACCTGCGCCAACCATGGATGAACGTATTGCCGCGGTCGCCGAGAAGTTCGGTCTCACCGCGCGCGAGACCGAGGTCTTCACGCTGTGGGCCACGGGCCACGGAGCAAAATCGATTGAAGAGAAGCTCGTGCTCTCGTCGGCTACGGTTCGTACCCATATTCGGCATATCTATGAGAAGCTCGACGTGCACAGCCGCGCAGAATTGATTGAACTTCTCGAGAGCCGCCAACGCGACCCTCGCGTGGAGATTCAAGAATAAGCGCCTTTTTGCACGTTAAAATTCGCTACAATCACTCGCGCAGTGAGCAGTTCACCATGCATTCTGGCGTACATCGCGCCCCGCATTTCACAACGTAAGTCCAGCTGTTGGGCCTTCGGGCTCGCATGTATTCGCAGCAATGCGGCGCCTTTCGTGCGCCCTAAAAAGGAGTTTTCTGGTATGCAGGGAAAACAATTGACCATGCTCTTAGGAGTTTTGTACGGCGGGGCTTTTTTGGTTGGGTTTAATGAGAACCTCATGAATATGGGTCTTATCGCCATCATGGAAGAGTTCGTCATTGACTCGGTTACCGCACAGTGGCTCGTAACGGCCTTCATGATTGCCTCGACGCTTGTGGTTATGTGCATGGCGTTTTTCTATCGGCGCATTCGGTTGCGCGTGTTGTTCTTCGCGGCGAGCGCCCTTACTTTGGTCGGCTCGGTTTTAGGACTTTTCTCAACGAATTTCGGCATGCTCTTGATTGCGCGAATCATTCAGGCGGTGGGTTCGGGCGCGTTCATTCCCCTTATGATGAATACAATTTTGGCCGTGACGCCAAAGAACAAGCTCGGCACGTATCTCTCGCTTGGTGGATGCACCATTACCTTTGGCCCTGCATTCGCACCTGTCGTATGTGGCGCATTGGTCACGAATTTGGGGTGGCGTTCGATATTCCTCGCGCCGATACTGGGAATGACGCTTCTTGGCGTTTTGGGCTTCATCTATGTAAAAGATCTCGAAAACAGCGAAGCGCATCTTGATGCGCCTTCGGTGGCCCTTTCGGGTGTCACATTGTTCGCGCTTTCATTTGGATTAGCGGAAATCGCGATAGACACGGTGCTCGGCGCCGTCTCGCTCATTATCGCAGTTGCTGCAGCCGTGGTTTTTGTCGCCCGTCAGCTCGCCTGCCAATACCCGCTTATCGAGCTTTCCCCGATGCGTCGCGTTTCGTTTTGGCCCGCTGCGGTTTTCGCCCTGGTCTCTCTTATGTCAATGTTCTCGATGAGCGTCTTGCTTCCCCTCTATCTTGAAGGCGCATGTGGCATAACGGCATTCGTGGCTGGCGTTGTCATGCTTATTCCTGTGCTTTGCAACGCGGCATCGACCCTGATGAGCGGCCGAATTATGGACAAACGCGGAGGTTGGCCCCTTATTCCCCTTGGCTTTGCGAGCATTGCCGTTGGCTTTGCGCTCATGGCAATCTTCGCTTCGACGTACTCCATTGTTGCGATGTTTTTCGCGTCAGCTCTGGTGTTCATCGGCGTCGGTATGTCGCTTGCTCCTTCTCAGACGGCTGGATTGCGTACGCTTCCGCCGCGCGAAAACCCCTTCGGCGTTGCCCTCATGACGACATTCACCCAAATCGCTGCGTGCGCAGGCCCTTCGCTCTACATTGGACTTATGTCCTCGTCGGAAAACGCCGCGCTCAACTCCGGCGCACTGGAAACCGCCGCCGTTGCCCAGGGTTTTGCCGTTGCCGTATGCTTCGCTGCCGCTTTGGCTCTCGCGTCGGCAATTGGTGCTACCGTCTTCTGCCGAGCTGCGCTAAAGCGGGACAGCACCGCCTCCAAGCACGCCCGAGCCCAGCAACCCACTGAAATCGCCTTGCTTATGGAAAAGACCCCCTTTGTCGTAAAGGGCACTATGCCTGTTGGGGAGGTCATGAATGAGCTGGTCAATCGCAAAGTGAGCGGTATGCCGGTTGTGAATGACGGCGGAGTCCCGATTGGCTTCATTTCCGACGGCGACATCATGCGCTACCTCTCCGAATGCCATCCGGCAATTACGAGCTCGTATTCGCTCATGGAAGCGGCAAATAGCCAAACGTTCGATGAGAAGCTCAAAGAGCTTGTTGCGCTCCCCGTTTCGCATATTGCAACGGAACGCGTCGTGAGCATTCCTCAAGACGCAACGCTCCAAGAGGCATGCACGCTTTTGGCGCAGCATAAATTGAAGAAAGTGCCCGTCATGCAGAACGGTGCGATTGTCGGAATCCTGAGCCGATCTGACGTCATTCGCTACGCGATGAACAACGCGCTGGCCGGAATTGAGGAATAGCGCACGCTGGCCGCGATGCCCCGTCCTGAACGCCGAGCCTATTTCGCGCCCTTGGGAATTGCGTGAACGATCCTGTTAGGCAGGGTGCTTTCTCCCAGCCACAAAAGCGGGTAGATTCCCCCCCGTGTGAGGAACGAAGGCTCTTCCGCGCTTCCCTCTTCTTGTGGCGTCTTTCCGTTACGCAAAGCAAAATCTTTAAATTGTGGCGCTGCCTTTGTTGACAGCGCCATTCTTATATCTATACTTATGAACGGTTGTTCATATGTTTGTTTGGTCTCATAAAGGAGCAAGCATGGCACAGACTATTGTTGAAGAACCGGCCATTCAAGAACCGAGCCTTTCCTGCAGCTGCGGCTGCGAGCAGGTTCATGAAACGGCCCCCGAAATGCCCGACGAAGAGCTGCTCTACGATTTGGCGGACCTCTTCAAGGTATTCGCCGATACGACCCGAATCAAGATTCTCTATGCCCTTATGGGGCGTGAGCTTTCCGTGGGTGATTTAGCCGAGGTTATCGGCGCTACGCAAAGCGCCGTTTCGCATCAGCTTCGCACTTTGAAGCAAGCCCACCTGGTGAAATTCCAGCGCGATGGCAAAAACGTGATCTACTCGCTTTCCGACGACCACGTATACACGATGATCGCTCAGGGCATGACCCATATTTGCGAATAAGCCTACCAACCAGCATGAGTGAAAGGATCAAACCATGCGTAAGACGTTTAAACTCGATGAACTCGGTTGCGCAAACTGCGGAGCGAAAATGGAAGCTGCCATTAAGAAAATCGATGGCGTTGTTGATGCCAAAGTGACGTTCATGACGCAGAAACTCCTCGTCGAGGCCGACGATGCGCGCTTCGACGAAATCATGGACGAAGCACAAAGTATTTGTAGAAAAATCGAACCCGATTGCGAAATCGTGCGTTAAATCCCAAACAGGGTGATTGCCGTGAATAAAAAATTAAGGCGCTGGCGCAAGCGCATCGTTATCGCACTCGTTTTGTTTGCGATGATATTCGCTCTTACGGAGCTGTTGCCCCTTTCCAATTGGCTTGGCGGCGAACGCAATGCCGTATATGTGGAATTCGCGCTATACCTTATTCCGTATGCGATTGCCGGCTACGACGTTCTGCTCAAAGCTGCGCGCAATATCAAAAACGGCCAGGTGTTCGATGAGAATTTCCTTATGGCGGTAGCGACGATTGGCGCATTCTCGCTCGTTTTCTTCCCGGACTCCGGCCCTCATATGGCCGAAGGCGCGGCAGTTATGCTGTTTTACCAGGTAGGCGAGCTGTTTCAACAATATGCGGTCGGCAAAAGCCGCAAATCGATTGCAGCGATGATGGACATCGCCCCCGATTTCGCGAACGTTCGAAACACGAACGGCGATTTGGAGCAGGTCGACCCCGACAGCGTTGCCGTTGGCAGCGAGATTGTCGTAAAGCCTGGCGAGCGTGTACCCATCGATGGCGTCGTTGTGGAAGGCTCTTCTCAGCTTGATACGGCAGCATTGACGGGTGAAAGCGTGCCACGTGCCATCGAAGCGGGCAGCGAAGTGGTTTCTGGCTGCGTGAACCTCACGGGATTGCTTGTCATCAAAACAACGAAGCCCTTTGGCGAGTCTACCGTGAGCCGTATTCTTGAGCTGGTCGAGAACGCCGCCGAAAAGAAGGCTCATACTGAGAATTTCATCACGCGCTTCGCTCGTTATTACACGCCTGCAGTATGCGGAGTCGCGCTCGTGTTAGCGCTGCTTCCTCCCCTGCTCGGCTTTGGCGCGTTGAGCGATTGGGTTTTCCGCGGACTGACGTTCCTCGTGGTAAGTTGTCCTTGTGCGCTCGTCATTAGCGTTCCGCTTTCGTTTTTCGGTGGCATCGGCGGCGCGAGCAAGCTTGGCATTTTGATCAAGGGCAGCAATTACCTAGAGTCGCTTGCCTCGGTCGATACGGTTGTGTTTGATAAAACCGGCACGCTTACGAGCGGTACCTTCGGTGTTGTCGCGGTTCATCCCACAGAAGACGTCAAAAGCGATCGCCTGCTTGAGCTGGCGGCTCATGCGGAAGCGTATTCCGACCATCCCATCGCAATGTCGGTAAAGCAAGCGTATGGCGCCCGCATCGACGAGACGCGCGTGTCGAACGCAAGCGAGGTAAGCGGGCGTGGCGTGCAGGCTAAAATCGACGGCGCGAGCGTGAGCGTCGGCAACGACAAGCTCATGGCGAGCCTTGATATCGATGCTCACAATTGCGAACTTGTCGGAACGATGCTGCATGTTGCCGAAAACGGAAAATATCTGGGTCATATTGTTATCGCCGACATGGTGAAAGACGATGCGGCTAAAACCATCGCCGACCTGCACGCGACAGGCGTAACCAAAACGGTGATGTTGACCGGCGATGCCGAAGAAGTCGCCCGCTCCGTTGCCTCGAAGCTTGGTCTCGATGAATTCCATGCCAAACTTCTGCCCCAAGACAAGGTCGCTGAAGTCGAACGCTTGCTTGATGAGGAAAGCAAAAAAGGCAGGCTTGCCTTCGTGGGTGACGGCATCAACGATGCGCCTGTGCTTACCCGCGCCGATATCGGTATCGCGATGGGCGCGATGGGCTCCGATGCCGCCATCGAGGCGGCCGATATTGTGCTCATGGACGACAAGCCATCGAATATCGCGAAAGCGATTCGTCTGTCGCGCAAAACCATGGGTATCGTATGGCAGAACATCGTGTTCGCCTTGGGCGTGAAGCTTGCCGTGCTCGTGCTTGCCGCCGTTGGCATCGCGAACATGTGGATGGCGGTGTTTGCCGATGTCGGCGTGGCGATTCTGGCCATCCTTAACGCCATGCGCTGTATGAACGTGAAGAAGTTCCAGTAGCCGCCGCATTGGCCAATAAGCCCCTTGCAAAGAATAAGCCCCGGTTGCCAGCGGCATCTGGGGCTTTCTTTTGGCTAGGAACCCGATGGCTTTATGCGCTACATCGTTACATTCAAGGCGCGTAGCGCGGGAACGATCGCATCGTCTCGCAAGATGCGAACACCCGCTGCTGCAAAAATGCAACCGAGGGAAACTGCCGACGAATCAATCGTTTCTTTCGCGGCGGCAAGGAGGAATTCGGCATTTTCGGTCAATGCATTCAAGGGAACGCCGTGCGCTTCAAGAATCGCTTCATCCTCCTCGACACTGTGACGTTTAAGCCCCTTCACCGAAGAGAGCAGCTCATCGAGTTCGGTTTTCGCCTCAGAGGCCATGTAGGAGTTGAGCATGCTGCAGCGTTTATAGCATGCAACCGCAGCATCGTATTTCTCGAGTTTCCAGAACGAATACGCAAGCCAATAGAAAGCGAGACCTGCGTCGTCGGCTCTCCAAGTAACCTCGAGCGCCTTGCAGCACATCTTCACTTCGTTTTCGTAGTCGTCTTTCATGAAGTACGCTCGAGCTGCCCGCAAGTATGAATAAGCGCGTGCCGGTGACAGCTCTATACAGCGTTGTGCGTGCCTGAGCGCCTCGTCGGCTCCCGTGATTGTCGTTGTAAGCTCTTGCGCAAGAGAATCGTGCGCAAGAAACACTTCGTCGGCAAGTGGGCTCACGATACGACCTTTTGCATCGTCAAGGCAGCGTTTCGCATAAATCGCGCGCGTTTCGTAGCTATCAAAATAGCGATAACATACACGCGAGGTGTCGTTGAAACCGTCAATGACATCGCCTTGCGCGGCCAATTCCTCAAGAAGCCCAATGGCAGCTGGGTCGTCGTCGCGCATGAGGGACGAAGCGCGCATCATAGCAGGCTTGAGGCCGTACGCATCCATGAACGCTTCTTTCACCTCGAGAAACGAGGTTTCCCCCAAAGCCCCTTCGGAAAACGCGGCCAAAAGCCTGGTACAAATATCACGCACGAGTAAATCTTCCGTGCGATCATGAATCTGCTTCAAGGCGAGCTCGGCGTTTTCAACGCCGGCATCAAGCGCGGCCGAGACTTCATCGGCATATGCACGCCGTTGGCCGTCTTCAAAGATGGACATACGCATGGGGCAATCGACGTGAAGCATGTCGCGTGCCTTTTCATTGAACGGCGTGGTGTCGATCGCCACCAAACGTTCGAAGCTCGATTTGAAATCACCCTTGCCAAGCGAGAAAAGCTTTTCGATGTTGCAGAGGCCGTTATCGCCTTCAAACTTGAAACGGGCATTGAATCGAGAAAGCGTTTCAAAAGGTTCGCTGAACGCATTCGCCTTGCTCGCCGAATACGCATCGCAAAGCGTTTTTCGGTCGAATGCAACCGAAATGACGACGTCTTCCTTGTTGCCGTCACGCAAGCAATTCACGTACACCTTTTCGATTGAAGCCGATGCATGAAATGCACTTGACGCGGCCAAAAGCGCAGCATGGGCAGCATAACGCGACTCAATCGCGCTCGATTCATTTGGGGTATACGGTAGATAGTCGTCGACATCGTCGTCCCAATGAGTTTGCGCCATGGTAGATTTGCAGGGTACAGCAAGATTGAAGCCGACTTCCGTGCAGGCTTCATTCAGGCAAAACTCATAAGGAATGCGATAGGGCGCGCGCCACAGCTCCCCCGCCTGGGCAATTGTGACATGGGTATCCCAACGGCCTTTTGCTTCAAGCGGCGAATTTGGGTCGGGCGCTTGCACGCAGAGGTATTCGACAAAGGAATCGGCGAGTTTCGAAATTTCTTCTTCAGTTTGCTCGAACGTATCGTCCTCTTCGCTTTCGAGGAAATTGGACACCATGAGGAATCTGTTGAGGGCTCCTTCGGCGCGGAGCAGCTTGTGACGCATATCGCGTGTGGCATCGCACGAGGTGAACGCACCATCCTCCAAACATTCGGTTTGTGTGTTGTACACGAAGTCGAGAAAGAACAGATTCGAGTATCGCGACGTGCGAATGAGGCGAGCATTTGGCCCCTCGATCGCCCCCTCGGCCGTTAAAGTATCGGCGGAGATGCCGACGAGTCCGCTGTCGCGCAGGCCGTTCACCAAAAATGACGACATCGTGGTATGCCCTGTCTGCGGAACTCCGCATCACCGCGCGT
>OLHE01001812.1_pt1 | contig 13351 bp, 13 predicted proteins | sample 1605821 | NCBI WGS metagenome assembly OLHE01 (sample SAMN03283250) | human gut metagenome | biome: human-associated habitat; material: feces | host: Homo sapiens | place: USA | collected 2013
CTTCTGTGTCTTTTTAATAGCCACAGCAAGCCGGTATATGCTGTTTTCTATCTCGGCGAGTATGACTGTCAGCTTTTTTGTTTCGTTGAAGCAGATATAAGCGTTATCAAGATACGAATTTGTCATTGCAATGTCGTACTGCGGAACTATAGGCTTATCGGGAAGCTCGACTGTAGGAAGCTCAACACCCATAACGCTTCTGAACGATATTTTAAGGTCGGTTTCTTCCGGTACGAACTGCGCCAGTGTCGATACAGAGCCAAGCGAAATATTTGCCTTTTGCAGTGCGGCATACGCTTTTTCATAGGTCTGCTCGATATTTCCGCGGACAAGCTTTGACTTATCGGTCAGAGCGACCATTTCTCGTATCAATACATTACGTTTTCTGTCCATCAGCTCAAAGCCTTGCTTTGCCTGCTGCAGCGAACGCTTTGCCTTGATAAGGTTGCCTTTGGTCGGGAAAACCTGTTCAGCCATACACTCACCTGCCTTTCATAAAGTAACTGTTATACAAATCTCTTCGCATTTTCGGGGTTATAATGCTCCTTGATGAGCTGCTCATTTACACGGTCGAGTTCGCTTGCCGGAAGCAGTGAAAGCAAATCCCACGCAAGGTCAAGCGTTTCGTCCATCGAACGGTTTTCGTCAAAGCCCTGATTAAGGAAGTACTTTTCAAACATCGTACCGAACTTCATAATTGCCTTATCCGATGCCGAAAGCTCATCTTCACCGATAACCGATGCGAGTGCTCTTGCGTCCTGAACTCTCGCATAGCAAGCGAAAAGCTGGTTTGAAACATCGGCGTGATCGGCTCTGGTATACTGCTCGCCTATACCGTCCTTCATAAGACGCGACAGCGAAAGCAGTACAGAAAGTCCGGGATAAACGCCTGTCTGGTCGAGGTTTCTGTCGAATACTATCTGACCCTCGGTGATATATGCTGTAAGGTCGGGGATAGGATGGGTAATATCATCGTTAGGCATTGTAAGTATCGGTATCTGTGTAACAGAGCCTGTACTGCCCTCTACTACACCCGCTCTTTCATACATAGAGGCAAGGTCGGAATATAGATAACCGGGATAGCCCTTTCTTCCGGGGATCTCACCCTTTGACGAAGAGAACTCACGCAGTGCCTCACAGTAAGAGGTGAGGTCGGTCATGATAACGAGTATGTGCATATTCTTCTCAAACGCAAGATATTCCGCCACAGTAAGCGCACATCTCGGGGTAAGGATACGCTCTATAATAGGATCATTTGAGAGATTAAGGAACATACAAACACGCTGTATAACTCCTGTTTCCTCAAACGAACGTCTGAAGTACTCTGCAACGTCATTCTGAACGCCCATTGCGGCGAATACAACCGCAAAGTCCTTGCCCTCGCTGTCAGCGATCTTAGCCTGCTTTACTATCTGCACGGCAAGCTTGTTGTGCGACAGACCCGAGCCAGAGAATATAGGAAGCTTCTGACCTCTTATAAGCGTCATAAGAGCATCTATCGAGGAAATGCCTGTGTGTATATAGTTCCTGGGATATGAACGTGCAACGGGATTTAACGCACGTCCGTTTATATCGCCGAATTTTTGCGGGAACACCTCGCCCAGTCCATCTATAGGCTTGCCTGCACCGTTGAACGTTCTGCCGAGCATTTCGGTAGACAGCGGTATCTCAAGCGGCTTTCCAGTAAAACTGATTTTTGTATTGGTAAGAGAGATACCATTAGTACCCTCAAATACCTGTAAGACTACTTTATCGCCCTGCATCTCAACGACACGACCTAAACGCTTTGTGCCGTCCTCAAGCTTTATCTCTGCGATCTCATCGTAAGAAACACCCTTAGCACCCTCAAGGCAGACAAGCGGTCCGTTAATTTCACTCAGTCCTGCATATTGAATCATAAAACTTTCTCCTATCGGGTTTATTCTTCGGCAAACCTGCTGTTTATCATATCAAAATATTCATTAAACATTTCAAGGTTGTCGTTAGGTATATCATACTTCATCTTTACCAGCTTATCGAAGAAGCCATAGGAGATTATCTCCGATATGGGCTTGCCGCCGTTTATGGCATTCAGCGAGTTATGATAAAGAAGTAAAATTGCTTTCATCATCAGCTTCTGCTTTTCCAGCGGAACGAACGTATCGTCCTTATGAAAAGCATTCTGCTGTAAGAAGCCTACTCTTATAACACGGGCGATTTCTATTATCAGCTTCTGGTCGTCCGGCAGAACATCCGCACCGATAAGCTTTACAATCTCCATAAGGTTGTTTTCTTCAACGAGCAATGTCGATATTTCCTGTCTGTAGCGGCAAAACTCCTCGCCGACGTGTTCATTATAGTACTCGTCTAAATCATCGCTGTACTCGGAATAGCTCATATTCCAGTTGATAGCGGGATAGTGTCTTGCATACGCAAGGTTCTTGTCGAGCGCCCAGAAGCACCGTACAAATCGCTTTGTATTCTGAGTTACAGGCTCAGAAAAGTCAGAGCCCTGAGGAGATACAGCGCCGATAATAGTAACACTGCCCTCTCTGCCGTTCATAGTTTCGACGTAACCTGCACGTTCGTAGAACTCTGACAGTCTTGACGGCAGATATGCGGGGAAGCCCTCTTCTGCCGGCATTTCCTCAAGTCGTCCCGATATCTCACGCAGAGCTTCAGCCCAACGTGATGTTGAGTCAGCCATTATAGCTATATGGTAACCCATATCACGGTAGTACTCGGCAAGCGTTATACCTGTGTAGATAGACGCTTCACGGGCGGCAACGGGCATATTTGAGGTGTTCGCAATAAGCACCGTTCTGTCTGTCAGCGGTCTGCCTGATTTAGGGTCGATAAGCTCTGAAAACTCCTCAAGTACCTGCGTCATCTCGTTGCCGCGCTCACCGCAGCCGATATAAACGATGATATCCGCATCACACCACTTTGCAAGCTGGTGCTGTGTCATAGTCTTACCTGTACCGAAGCCTCCGGGTATAGCGGCTGTACCGCCCTTTGCAAGCGGTAGGATAGTATCAACAATACGCTGACCTGTGATAAGCGGTTTTGATATCGGCAGGCGCTTACTTATAGGTCGCGGCGTTCTGATAGGCCACTTCTGTACAAGCGTCAGCTCCTGCACGGTTTCATCGTCAATTCTGAGCTTAATTATTACATCGTTTACCTTGTATTTGCCGTCAGGAGCGACATATTCTACCGTGCCCTCTGCATACGGCGGTATCATACATCTGTGAGTGATAAGCGGTGTTTCGGGGCATTCTGCATAGATATCGCCGCCGTGAAGCTTATCACCGACCTTTACGGTGACAGTAACGTCAAACTCGCTTTCCTCATCAAGTGCGGCTATCGCACTGCCCTCAGTTACATATACGCCGCTGAGAGCTGTCATAGCCTTAAGCGGACGCTGGATACCATCGTAAATATTTGATATTATACCCGGTCCCAGCGTTGCGCTCATCGGTGTTCCTGTAGGCTCTACCGGGTCGCCCGGCATAAGACCTGCCGTACCCTCATAAACCTGTATGGTTGTCATTTCATCAGTAACGCCGATGACCTCGCCGATAAGCTTACTCTTACCGACCATTACCATCTCACGCATTGAAAATGACTTTGTTTCCCTGACCTTTACAACGGGTCCGTTTATCGCATAAATACAGTTCATTGCAATACCTCCCCGTTATAACGACAATTCGCTGTGACCTGCAACGAAAGCCTTTCGCTGTTGCTCTAAAGCAAGGTCAAGCGTGTAGTCGATATATATATTTTCTGACGGATAATAAACAGTAATTCCTCCAAGCTCGATATTACGGTCAACGGAAACTCCGACACCGTACTTATCGGCTATGTCCATTGCAAGCTGTTTATCATCTCTGCTTACATTTATTACGCAGTCTTTGCTGAAAGCCTGCTCGTTATTCGCTTTCTTTGCAAGAGCGTTCATAAATTCCGCGTACTCACTGCTCTTTACAAAGCCCTCAAGCCTTTTTCTTATATCGTCAAACAAGCTGTCGACAAGCTCACATCTGTGCGCCAGTACCGATTTATGCGCGGCAAAGTCACTCTTTGAAAGCTCCTTGGCATACAATGTATGAGTTTTCTGTCTGTCAAGAGCTATCTCGCTATCCTCACTGCGTCTGTACTGCTCTCTCGCCTGTTCTGTCAGCTCGTCAGCCTGCTGCTGTGCCTTGCTGATTATTTCCTCCGCCTTGCGTCTGGCATCGGAAAGAATTGAATTTCCCAACTTCTCTATTCTGTCCTGAACTTCCGGCATACAGCTGCTCCCTTCTGATAAATTATAATTTCAGTCCGATCGCATCACGGACATATCCGTCGATAGATTTGCTGATATCCGATGTTCCGTGTCGGTCGGGTATCTCCACTATCAGCGGCTTTGTGCTGTTCAGCTTCATATCGTAAACTGTCTGCTTGCACATATTGATGAGCTTTTCCGTCATAAGAACAACACCGATATCTTTATCGGCTTTTGCTTTTTCCAGAGCCTCGCTGACTTCCTCGGGGCGGCTTACCACTATCCCCTCAATGCCAGCAAGGCGCATACCCATCTGTGTATCCGTATTATCACTGATAAGAAAGAATTTCATATTTCTTACCTTCCGGTCATTATGAATAAAGGATAAGTATAGAAATGAGCAGACCGTAGATTGCGACACCTTCACCGAGCGCCACAAAGATAAGAGCCTTTGTGAAGTTCTTGTCATTTTCTGCTGTAGCACCGATAGCTGCGGGAGCGGCACCGCCAACCGCGATACCTGTACCGATCGTTGCAAGACCTGTTGCGAGAGCCGCACCGAGGTACTTAAGTCCATCGCCTACGCTGAGCGCTGTCTGTGCGGCTTCTGCGGCACCTTCAGCAGATGCAAATGCGAACAGCGGTACGAACACACTCATCATAACCATAACACCTATAAACGATCCTGCGTTTATAAGAATAGCTTTTCTTGTCTTTAAGGGCTTACCCTCTTTTCTTCTCTTAAGCATCACAAAGAACGGCAGCATAATCAGTGCCAGTGCGAATAAAGGCAGTAAAAAAAGTAACATTTTCAGTTCCTCCAAAAATTAGTTTAAGTTAGCCTTGAGCGGCTCGAAGCTTTTACCGTCGCTTACATAGAAACGTCCGAATATTTCATAAAATTCAAGTCTTAATACCTGAATACCCACCAGAAAGCCTTCCATACCGATTACGAAAGCGTTTCCGAGTATCTGTACGATCACAGTACCCACACCGCCGTCACCGGCTAAAACGCCTACTACCAGCATCATACCTGCGTGGCTTAGGATAAATCCGCCGACACGGAGGAAAGACATAGTATTTGTAAGATAAGAAAGACATGTTTCAAACAGCTCGATAACGCCTTCGATAATGAAATTGCCGACTGATTTCTTTTCCTTTTGCTTATCCGTACCTTCCGGTGCAGACTTCCTTGGTGAAGTCAATTCCGCCGGCATCTTCATACGTTCGAAATAAAGACCGGCAAATATGTCATCTACCATTGTCCTGTGTTGCTTTGATACGAAATAAACGCCGTATACATTATCCTCGTTTTCTGTGAGCGGAATAAATACAAATTCCTTATCGGTGAAGTACCCGAGCTTTTCATAGCTCTCTCTCGGCATTTTACCGTAAACGGCACGGACGAATTTTAAATCGTCCAGCTTTTCAAGATCTTCTCTTGTTTTTCTGAGCATTGCTTCACTCAGTGTATCGGAAGCCATAATTGCCGCATCGGCAACCGTCTTGTGCTTCAGATTTACAACATTGTGTTTAATAGAGTTTGCAACAAGATGGGCAAGCGGCTCTTTGAACATCATAATGCCGAGCGGCAGAATGACAAGGAGCAGTACATACGGCAATGTAAACATTTCAATTCCAAATCCGAGCTGAACTGCCGCTGCAGCAACTACCGCAATATAGAATATCATACCCGTAATACCGTTTGCTCCGAACAGCGCGGAAGCATAATCCCTCCGCCTGAACGACAGTACGATATTCATCGTCATTGAAATAACAATCAATATGACACCGATCGCAAGAGCGGCTATCAGAAGATAAGTAGATATCTGAAATATACTGTTAGGCTTTCCGAGTACAGAATAAAGCGGTTCAATATGGAAGAACGGCTTTATTATATCTTCATTGCCGAATACAGATCCGTACAGACAGCCGAATATCGCCGAACTTATACCGATACGCTCCATTATGGGACCCAGCTTTGCGTGCTTCCACTTGGTAAGTATAAAGCCGAACAGCGATATCACAAGCCCTTGTCCGAGGTCACCGAACATTATGCCGAATATAAGCATATAGGTTATGGCAACATACGGTGTAGGATCAATACCTGTATATGACGGAAGCCCGTACATATTGACAAACATCTCAAACGGTCTGAACAGCCAATTGTTTCTGAGCTTTGTGGGAGGTTTCATTCTGTCGTCAACGAAATATTTTTTTTCTTCAATAACAATATCCGATACAGTCGAAAGATGCTTTCTGAACTTCTCGACTTCTCTTGTCGGTACAAATCCCGCCATATAAAATTTATTATTGATTACAGATACCTGACTTCTCAGCTCATAGCTGTTATTAAGAAATATGAGCTTACTTCGTACCTTTTCAAATTGCTTTTCCTCGGACTGCTTTACTGTAGCCAGTTTTTCGTTGACCTCTTTAAGCTTGACATCAAAATCTTTCAGCTGTCGGTTAAGCTCTGCCGCTGCTGTTTCACCGTCACCGTGCAGAAAGTCAGGAAGACGGATGCGCTCAAAATAAAGGCTTTTGAAAATATCGTCTATCTGTACACTTTCCTCTACAGGTGCAAAATAAAGTCCCCAGACATAACCGTCCTTTTCTTCAAGCGGCTCGAACACGAAGCCTTTTTCACTGTAAAATTCAAGCTTTGTGTAGCTCTCAGACGGAAGCCTTCCGAAACGTATTTTGACGTGCTTACATCCGAACAGATCCTTGAAGTCAACGTTTATATTTGAAAGGTTACCGACCTGTCTTAATACCTGACGATACTCCTCTATCGACCTTTCAAGCTCGTTCTTTTTTTCAATAAGAGGCATTACCTGTTGTTCAAGCTCGGTAAAATACATATCAAAATCGTGTATAGCCTCAATTTGTATATCGTCATAAGGAACGGATTTTTCTTTGATACCAAGTCCCGATGATAATATTTCCGCTCGTTTCATCAGTCCGCCGTAGATATCCTTATCTTTTAGCGTCTTGAAATGAGCAGAACCGTAAGTCATTGTGTAAAACGACGGTTCAATGTGAAAGCACTTTGTTTCACAACATCGCACAAGCGTTTTATTGACTTTTTTGAGTGGTCCGCTGACCGATATAAGTGACATCTTCTCAACTGCCATTATATCATTCCTTTCGCTGTATATTTGCCTTATAATATCAGCATTTTTTCTATCTGTGACGGTTCAAGCGAGTATCTTACGCCCTCTATCACAGTTGTTAAATTTCGGTTTTCTATCTGCAAAAGCTCGATCAAAGCATATATGACTGTGCTGTCGCACTGTGATAATGCGAGCTTGCTGTCGTAATAACGCTTGTTAGATGTATAGACGGCTGTTTCAATGTCTACCTCCTGTTCTGCGTTGATATCCTTAAAATAAGGAAGCTTAAGCAGGAGAGGCAGTATAGGCTCGTTATCGGCTTTTGTCAAAATCCGTTCCATCGTATTTTTATCGAACCTGCCATAAAAAGGCAATGCGTGAGCTACAACTTCTTCTGTCGACATTTTAAAAAGACCTTTAAGCCTGTAACATATTTTTATATTGTACATATCGCACCGTCTGCGTATACACTTTTCAACTTCAGCCTTTTCGCTTCCGGATACGCTCTTTTTTATATATGCAAAAAGCGTTGTGTAAAGATATTTTGTCAGTGCACAGTCAATGGATACTATCGGAGGAAAAGCTCTCGTTCCGTCAGACAGCGGCATAAGAACATCGTAATAAGGCGTGTTTTTAAGCACTGCCAGTATCTCATCATATGTTCGCGCCTTAGAAAGTGAGAGGATATCATAAGAACATATATCTGTAAGATATCCCGGAAAACCCGGTATAAAAAGATCATAAACGCCTGCTCCGATATACATCGATGCATTGATTATCTGTTTTATTTCCTCCTGTATCAGCAAAAAATCATAAAACCTGTTTTTGCTGCCGGGACAAAATTTTCTGAGCTCGTCATATACTCTGAAAAGCCGCTTTTCCATTAACCTTTCTGCCTGGCTTCTCCTTACGGTATTGTCTACACCGGAAAAATCCTTGTCAAAATCGTCATATGCTTTAAGCTGTGTTACTATCTCGCCGACATTCGCCTTGGATATCAGGGTCTTATACTGCTCAAGACTAAGAAGCTTGCCGTATTTGGCTCTTGCCTTGGCTATTACCGCCGCCGAACCCGCCGACATAATATCACCTCCGGATATATATTTTGTGCTGTCACTTCGAGGAAACTATATTATCGTATATCTCCTGCGCCCACTTGTCCTTGTTTTTTGAAAAATCATCATCAAGACGGGCTATCACAGCACTGCACTCTGCCGAGGTCGCGCTGTAGTGTTCTTCTCCGCTTTTTTTCAGTTCGTCGTGATAGCTGTTTATCTTATCACTGCGATCCTCTTCATAGCTTATGCGTTCTTTTTCACGGAGTACAGCCGCATCGGTAAGAATAGCATCGGCTTTTTTGTTCGCGTCCGCCACTATTTCTTCAGCGTGCTTTTCATAAGCGATAATTTCGCTGATAACGTCCATCAGAGCACCACCTTTCTGAAAGCTGCTTATAAATCTAAAATCATAATTAAGTTTACTACAATTATCCCCAAAATACAAGCAAAATAATAAACAAAAAGCCCGCGAAAATTTTGTACGAAAATATCCTTGACAAAATTAAATTGCCTGCGAAACGCATTATTACGCATCAAAAAACCGCAGGGTGCGCCTGCGGTTCATGGTTAGTTTTTAAGACTTTGTAAGGGTGCAGGAATGCGTCCGCCTCTTGAAATGAACTTTGAAGATGAAAACTTACTCAGCTTCATTACAGGTCCGCTTCCAAACAGACCGCCGAATTCCAGCGTATCGCCTTCCTTCATTCCTATTGCGGGAATTACACGGACTGCCGTTGTCTTTGAGTTTACCATACCTATAGCGGCTTCGTCTGCGATAATCGCCGAGATCGTATCGGCTGAAGTATCGCCCGGAACGGCTATCATATCAAGACCGACAGAGCAAACGGCGGTCATGGCTTCGAGCTTTTCTATTGATAATGCGCCACGGTTTACAGCATCTATCATACCTGCGTCCTCGGATACGGGTATAAATGCACCCGAAAGACCGCCTACGCTTGACGATGCCATAACGCCGCCCTTTTTAACAGCATCATTGAGCATTGCGAGTGCAGCCGTCGTGCCATGAGCACCACAGCTTTCAAGTCCGATCTCTTCAAGAATATGAGCAACACTGTCGCCTACTGCGGGAGTAGGAGCAAGTGAAAGATCCACTATACCGAACGGTACGCCGAGCATCTTACTTGCCTCTGCGCCAACCAGCTGTCCCATACGGGTAATCTTGAACGCAGTCTTCTTTATCTGCTCTGCAACCTCGCTTATGCTTGCATCGGGCATCTTAGAAAGTGCCGAACGTACAACGCCGGGTCCGCTGACACCTACATTAAGAACACAGTCAGCCTCGCCCACACCGTGGAACGCGCCTGCCATAAAGGGGTTATCCTCTACAGCATTGCAGAATACAACTATCTTTGCCGCACCGAAGCAGTGATTGTCCTTCGTTGCCTCCGATGCCTGCTTTATGATCTTACCCATAAGAGCAACGGCATCCATATTGATGCCTGCTCTTGTTGAGCCTACATTTACGGAGGAGCAGACGTTTGATGTTTCAGCAAGCGCTTCGGGTATAGAGTTTATAAGCTCAAGATCTCCTGCCGCAAAACCCTTCTGTACAAGTGCGGAATAGCCGCCTATATAGTTTACGCCCGTGCCCTCTGCTACTCTTTGTAAAGTCTTTGCAAACTTTACGGGGCTGCCCTTTGCCGCCGCCGCAAGCATTGATATGGGAGTTACGGAAAGACGCTTGTTGATTATCGGGATACCGTAGCGCTTTTCGATTATCTCGCCTGTTTCAACGTGGTGCTCGGCAACACGCATCATCTTCTCGTATACCTTTTCGCAGGATTTGTCTATATCGCTGTCGATACAGTCAAGAAGCGAGATACCCATTGTAATTGTACGGATATCAAGATTTTCTTCCTGTATCATCTTGATGGTTTCAAGAATATCTTTTGAATTGAACATTTAGTTTCTCCCGTTTTTAATTATATATTATGCATCGAATTGAAGATATCTTCGTGCATAACGTGTATCTGAAGTCCCATATCGTTGCCTGCCGCTTTTAATTTATCCGCAAGCACATTGTAATCAACAGAACACTTTGTAATGTCGATAAGCATAGTCATAGCAAAAAGATCCTGCATGATAGTCTGTGTAACATCCATAACATTTGCATTACACTCGGCACAGATATTGCTGACCTTTGCAAGAATACCGACTGTGTCTTTACCTATAACCGCAACTACTGCTCTCATAAAATAAACCTCTCTTTTTTCGTATAAAAAAATATATCTTTTGCTATTATACACCAATGAAACAGAAAAGTCAAAACTTTTTTTGGAAAGACTCAGAATATGCAATTCGGCGCAATTCGTCATTATTTTTAAAAAGTACTTGTAATCGGACGTTAAAAATGATAAAATATAAATATCTATACGGATAAATTTTATGTTTTTTTCGGAGATTGTGACCGATGAACGAAAGACTTGGCTTTTTAAGGGATAAATCGAATAAGTTGTCGCTCTCCCCCGGGGTATACCTAATGAAGGACAGCACCGGGAAGGTCATATATGTGGGTAAAGCCAAAGCACTCAAAAACCGTGTAACAACTTATTTTCATGCGCTTGACAGCCATAATGCGAAAACAAGAAAGCTTGTTGACAGCATTTATGACTTTGATTTTATCGTCACACCGAGCGAGCTTGACGCGCTTGTGCTTGAATGCAGTCTGATAAAGCAGTACAACCCAAAGTATAACATATTGCTTAAGGATGACAAGGGTTACAATTATATCAAGATAACGAAAGAGCCTTATCCGAGGATCTCTTACGCGCTCAACTGCAATGATAAGAATGCAGATTATCTCGGCCCGTTCACCGGCGGCTTCACCGCAAAGCAGGCGGTAGACGAGGCAAACAGGATTTTTATGTTCCCGTCATGTCATAAGGTGTTTCCGAGAGATTTCAGAAAAGAACGTCCATGCCTTAACTATCATATAAAAAGATGCATGGGCGTATGCACAGGCAAGATAAAACAGGATGAGTACAACAGCATGATACGCTCTGCAATAGAGTATATGCAAAACGGCAGTAAAGCGAGCGTTGAACAGCTTACAAAGCAGATGTACGAAGCGTCCGATAACCTTGAGTTTGAAAAAGCGGCAAAGCTCCGCGACCGCATAAATGCAATAGAGAAGATGAAAGACGGTCAGGATATCTTTTCTGACAAGACCTATGATTTTGACGTTGTTGCACTGGCGCAGAATGTTGAACTTGCAAGTATAGCTGTCATATGCTACCGCGGGGGACGAATTACCGACAAAGTAAATTTCTTCATCGGTGATGAATACGACCCGGGACAGATGCGCTCTGATTTTCTGGTAGAATATTATTCGGCAAGAACCGATGCAATCCCGAAACAGATATATATTGACAAGGAGATGGAAGACCGCGCGGTACTTGAAGAGTACTTCTCCGCTCTTTGCGGGCATAAAGTTGCCATCACTGCCGCTCAACGCGGCGAGGGACTGTCAAGAGTACTTCTTGCAAAGCAGAACGCATCCGAATATCTGTCGATGAAGGTAGGCAGAACCGTTAAGGAGATAAACGCGCTAGAGGATCTTGCAAAATTACTGGGCTTGTCTAAGATACCGACAGTTATTGAAAGCTACGACATATCAAATCTCGGAGAGGACAGCAGAGTCGGCGGTATGATAGTATACCGCAACGGCAGACCTTATAAAGCCGGCTACAGAAAGTTTGCCATTAAGAACGTTATCGGACAGAACGACTACGCTTGTATGCAAGAGGTATTGCAAAGGCGTATACAGCGCTATCTTGACGGTGACGAAAACTTCTCTCCGCTCCCCGACCTGATTCTTCTCGACGGTGGTAAGGGTCACGTTCACGCTGTTCAGCAGGTGCTTGATAATATGAACGTTTCAATACCGCTGTACGGACTTGTAAAGGACGACAAACACCGCACAAGAGCTATAGCGGCACAGGGAGAAGAGATACAGATAAACGCTAATAAAAAGCTTTTCTCTCTTATGACCAATATTCAGGACGAGGTTCATCGCTTCTCGTTATCGTTCCAGCAACAGACGCACAAGAAAAGAACATACGAGCTGGAGCTTACAAAAATCAAGGGCATAGGCGAAGCAAAAGCGCTTGCGCTTATAAAGCATTTCAAGACAAAGCAGGCGCTTAAAGACGCTTCTCCCGATGAGCTGGCGGCAGTTGCAAAAGTAAAAGAAGAAAAAGCAACAGAAATATACAATTATATACAAGAGAATTTTTGATCAAGCAAAAGAAAGGAAATACAATGAGAGTAATAACTATCCAAAATAATACATCAAGTATAAAAGAGGTTTTTTTTATAATTTTAAAATTCTCTTTTAATGACCTGTTAATATCAAATAATATCCCTATTAATATTCCGCCATAAATAGTTGCATAAAATACATTCATATCTTGTATAAAGTAGTTCATTTATTTAAACACCTTTTTAAGGAAACCTTCTTTTGGGTCTTTAGATTTAGAATATACGATGGAGTTTATAGTACCTTGAACGCTAATCACATTTTCTTCAAGATTAAGTTTGTTCATGTCTAGCTCTTCCCCATCTATAACCATTCGTCCTTCACAAGTTTGTATCTCAACTTTTTTATCGCTAAATGAATATATGTGTTCTACTCCGGATATCAACAAATCTGATCTACCTTTTAAGTTTATGCTATGTTCCACTTTATCACCTCAAATTTATTTATATATTAATATAAATATACTGAGGATTTTTTAATATTATTCTACTATTTCGTACATTTCTTTTGCATCAGCTTTTAAAACGTGTTCTTTTATTTCACTTATTTTAAATTTCATTTTTTTCTCACCAAAAGTTATCTCTAAAACATCACCTATTTTTACTTCCGAAGATGATTTTGCAACTTTCCCGTTTATTGTAACTATCCC
>OLHE01001813.1_pt1 | contig 13346 bp, 12 predicted proteins | sample 1605821 | NCBI WGS metagenome assembly OLHE01 (sample SAMN03283250) | human gut metagenome | biome: human-associated habitat; material: feces | host: Homo sapiens | place: USA | collected 2013
ATAACGTAAATTATCTTCTATTTATGAATATTCTGACAATTCTTTTGTCATTTCAGTACATAAAGAAAAGCCCCAGAAATTCAACATTTCCAGGACTTCTCAATATCTTATATTATCTTAGAAATTCACGATTAGCAGACACCCTGTGCTAACATAGCATCTGCAACTTTCTCAAATCCTGCAATGTTTGCACCTGCAACATAGTCACCTTCCATGTTGTAGCGTTTTGCAGCATCGTCTAAGTTGTGGAAGATATTTACCATGATGTTCTGTAATTTTGCATCTACTTCCTCGAATGTCCAGCTTAATCTCTCAGAGTTCTGGCTCATCTCTAATGCGGAAGTTGCAACACCACCTGCGTTTGCAGCTTTTCCAGGTGCAAAGAGTACGTTGTTCTTCTGTAAGTACTCGGTTGCCTCTAAGGTAGTAGGCATGTTTGCTCCTTCTGCTACTGCAATACATCCGTTTGCAACAAGCTGTTTTGCATCGTCTAATAATAACTCGTTCTGAGTTGCACATGGAAGAGCTACATCACACTTGATGCTCCATACTCCGCGTCCTTCATGATATTCTGCACTTGGTCTTGCTGCAGCGTACTCTGTTAAACGTGCACGTTTTACTTCTTTTACTTCTTTTAATAATGCTACATCAATTCCCTCCGGATCATATACCCAACCGGTAGAATCAGATACGGTAACAACCTTAGCACCTAACTGCTGTGCTTTCTGTGTTGCATAAATTGCAACATTACCGGAACCGGAAACACCTACGGTCTTGCCTTTGATGTCATGTCCGTTGCATTTTAACATCTCTTCTGTTAAATATAACAGACCATATCCTGTAGCTTCTGTACGAGCTAAAGATCCGCCGTAGGATAATCCTTTTCCTGTTAATACACCTTCATAAAGGCCTCTGATCTTTTTATACTGTCCGAACATGTAACCGATCTCTCTGGCACCTGTTCCGATATCTCCTGCAGGAACATCTGTATCTGCTCCTATGTATTTGCAGAGTTCTGTCATAAAGCTCTGGCAGAATGCCATAACTTCACGGTCTGATTTTCCTTTTGGATCAAAGTCAGAACCACCTTTACCGCCTCCGATCGGAAGTCCTGTTAAAGAATTCTTGAAAATCTGCTCAAATCCTAAGAATTTGATAATACCGATATTTACGGAAGGATGTAATCTGAGTCCTCCTTTGTATGGTCCAATAGAATTGTTGAACTGTACACGGTAACCTGTATTTACCTGAACCTGACCTTTGTCGTCTACCCATGGTACTCTGAATTTGAACTGTCTGTCCGGTTCGCAAAGACGCTCTAATAAAGCTTCTTTTCTGTATACTTCTTCATTTGCATCAATGACCGGGCGTAAAGAATTTAATACTTCGGTTACTGCCTGAAGGAATTCCGGTTCAGACGCATTTTTTTCGCGTACTCTCTCAAGTACTTCATCAACATAGCTCATCGTTTTCAATCTCCTTTTTAATTAGTGTACATACTTCGTTAGGGTTATCCATAATCTTTAATAACCGCCTCATCGTTTTTTATTTTATTATGATTTTTGCAATTTTGCAACATTTTTCCTGCATTTTTATTAATTTAATTGATAAAATTTTTTATATTTTATTTACATAGCAGATATAACCGCACTCTCTTAGGATCTTCAAATAGGAACTAAGGCGCTCACATGCGGGTTCTGCCCTGTCTCCGAACTTTTCCCTCTCCATGCATGCCAGCTCATATACCGTTTTTTGTCCGTCCATCTCCTGCCATACATAGCTTCCCATCTGCTCTAATTCGATCATGGAATAGCGTGGCTTTTTTAGTGTAATTTGCAAGATTCGATTCCAGAATCCTTCATTTTTTACGATAATCTCTACATTGCCGTGTTCATTTAACTGATAAGAATATCTGCTGTTTCTCTTTGGGATATAGTCAAGATAGTTCTCCTGCTTTCTCATTTTTCTTTTCCTTTCTGGATGGATAATATCAATGTTCCGATCAATACCATAAACATGATCAGTGCTCCGATATTTCCAAAATTCATTCTGTCTCCGGCGGCTGCGAGCCATTCCCCTACGGTTCCGCCTCGTTTTGACGGAAGGACGGCAAATACGGCAAGCAGGATTCCGATCAGTCCTTCCCCTGCAATTAAGCCGGATGAATACAGGATTCCGCTCTCGATCATCTGTTTTTGATTTTCTTCCTCTTCCCCTCTCTTTTTTTCAATCCAGAGTCTTACCAGACCACCGACTGCCATCGGTGTGCTAAGATGGATCGGAAGATAGAGACCGACTGCAAACGGAAGGACCGGTATCGTTAGTATTTCTGCTGCAACTGCGAGTGCCACGCCTGCAAAAACCAGATTCCATGGAAGATTACCGCCCATGACACCTTCCACTACCATTTTCATTAAGGTCGCCTGCGGAGCCGGAAGTTCTGACGAGCCATATCCCCAGGCTGCATTGAGCAGATAGAGAATTCCTCCAATTGCCATGGAGGATACCACTACACTGATCAGCTCTCCGTACTGCTGTTTTTTCGGGGTTGCCCCGACGATATATCCGGTCTTTAAATCCTGTGAGGTATCGCCTGCCATCGCGGCAATGATACAGATGATCGTGCCGACTGCGATCGACGATACCATTCCCTCTGCAGTCGCCCCGCTGCTTTTATAAATTGCTGCGGTAATGATCAAAGTTGCAATTGCCATTCCCGATACCGGATTATTCGAACTTCCTACTAACCCGACCATTCTTGAAGATACGGTTGCAAAAAAGAATCCTAAGACTACAATTAAAATTGCTCCCGGTAAATTGACCGGTATCACAGGGATCAGCCACATCACGATCGCGGTAATTAAAATTCCCACAAGGACGACACGGATCGGAATATCCTGTGCTGTTCTCGATTCCTCTTCTATATTTTTTCCATAACCGCGGACTGCCTGTGCAAAAGTCCGTATGATCAGCGGCAATGCTTTGATCAGACTGAAAATACCTCCCGCCGCCACGGCTCCTGCACCGATATAACGGATGTAATTGCTCCAGATACCCCATGCCCCAAGTTCGCTGATCGGTACCGTAGCCGGATATAAAACAGCATCTCCTCCAAAAAGTGCGATCACAGGCATAATGACAAACCACGCCGTTACTCCGCCGGCAAGCAGATAGGATGCCACACGCATTCCGCAGATATAGCCGACTCCTAACAGTGCCGGAAGCACATCTATACCGATTCCCGCTCCCTTATAACTTTTTACCTCAAAATCCACTTCACTTGGAAACACCCGCAGACCATCTGCGATAAATTTGTAAACAGCCGCTATCCCAAGTCCTGCAAAAACCGTTCCTGCTTTGGCTCCACCTTTTTCTCCTGCCAACAATACTTCTGCACAGGCCGTTCCTTCCGGATATGGCAGTACGCCATGCTCCTGTACAATGAGTGCGGAGCGCAGCGGGATCATAAAAAATACACCAAGCACTCCTCCACAGATACAGATCAGTGCGATCTCTCCTAAGCCGGGCATGGTACTTTTTCCTTCCGCTGCCCACATAAAAAGTACCGGCATGGTAAAAATAGCTCCTGCCGCAAGGGACTCTCCGGCTGAACCGATCGTCTGCACCATATTATTTTCTAAAATGGAATCTTTTCTTAAGATAATGCGAATAACTCCCATTGAGATGACCGCTGCCGGGATCGATGCGGATACCGTCATTCCGACACGCAGTCCAAGATATGCGTTTGCCCCTCCAAATAAAACCGCCAGTATGATGCCTAAGATCACACTGGTGGCGGTAAATTCCGATACCCTTTTTTCTGCAGGGATAAACGGCTTAAAATTGTTCTGTTCATGATGTAAAGAGTCCATCTTCTGTTTCCTTTCACGAAATGTTTTTCTTAGTATGTACAGAAAGATTTTCTCTTATTCTTAGATATTCTGATAGGATCTTTTACTCAAAATCACGATAATTCTTTGTCTCGCGCGAAATATAAAGTGTTGAGACAATATCGGAGATGCCACTGTATAACAATCCGATTCCGACAAAGCGAAGTAATGTCATTGCCGTTGAAAACGGATTAAAGATAATAACGCCTCCTAAGATCAGGTTTAAACAGGCGGTTGCTAATACCGTCGTCCATCTTCTGGCTTTCATTCTTGCTAAATCTACTGCCTGCTGCAGTTTGGAAAATCCACTGAACAGGATGACCACGCCTAAGATGATCGGGATAATGGAAACGACAACTTCTGCCTTATAGTAGATCAGCAATCCTACGATCATCAGAAAGATTCCAAGCACCAGTCCGCTGCTGTATCTTCCACTTCCCGGCTCATAGCGGAAGTAACCGATGACCTGTCCTATTCCCATAAAGAGCAGCATTGCCGCTGCGATATATGCAATCATTTTTGTGGTTGTAACAGGGAAAAACAGCAACACCAGTCCTGCAACGATCAGAACTGCTCCCGATATCAGCATCCCACTTTTTATTTTTTGAAAAATGCTCATTTTCTTTTCCTCCAAGTGTTTTATCTATGACTGTTATATCACAATTATTTCAATTATTCAATCGAAATGAACTTAATCCCGTTTTCTCACATAAACCAACTGATTATGGCTGTCCTTTGCATTCTCCCGACGGATCTCAATATCCCGGAAGGACTCTAACAGATTGCTCAGTTTTGCATAGCCATAGTTACGGCAGTCAAAGTCCGGATAGAGCTTTAAGACCATGTTTCCAAGCTCCCCTAAAAACATCCAGCCGCTCTCGTCTGAATTTTCTTTTAACAGTGAAAAGATTGCCGTTTTGATCTCTCTAAGATCAGTGATCGGAGAAATATCTGCCTCATTTTTTTCTTTCTCTGTACTCTGCTCCGCAATGTTATTGTTCTCACGTTTATAATAACTTTTTCCAACATTTCTTCCTTTTTTCGGAATCTCTTCCACGCTGCGCATTAAGATATCCAGTGTCTTAAAACGGTCACACGCTTTAACAAACGGCGACGGTGTCTTGCTCTCGCCCATGCCGACCACATATTTTCCCGACTCTCTTAAACGCATTGCGAGTTTAGTAAAATCACTGTCTGATGAGACAATGACAAATCCATCTATTTCTCTTGTATACAGTATATCCATTGCATCAATGATCATTGCCGAATCGGATGCATTTTTCCCGGTTGTATAGCTGTACTGCTGAATCGGTGTCAGTGAATTTTCCAACAGACATTCTTTCCATGAATGTTTTCCAATCTCTGTCCAGTCCCCATAAATCCTACGGATGCTGACATCTCCTAAGGTCTTGGTTTCACGAAGAACCAAATCCATGTATTTTGGCGATACATTATCCGCATCTATCAGCAGTGCATATTTTTTTTCTGTTTCCATTCTGTTCCTCCGAGATTTCATGATGTTCTTATTCTAGCACTTTGCGAAAACAGATTCAACGCATTTATTCTACGGATTGCAGTTCTTGCACGGCGAATATCCACTCTGTTCTAACTCTTCACGGCTCATCTGTACTTTTTGAAAATTTTCCTCTTTGATCTGTGATACGCTGCCGCAGGTCTCCCGGTGGAATTTTTTCGTATTTGTGTTCAGGACATAGGTTGTCTGCTCTGTGACATTAGCTGCATTTTCCCTGTCAGACTCTGTCTGTTCCCCGCTCTGCCAGGAATCCGTTGCCGAACAGTTCCAGTTGATGTTTTCTCCATCCGAACTTGCGATAATGCTGCCCTGTTCATCGGTGCGGAACACCTCTACTCCCATACTCCGCAGCCGGTTTAACACTTCTGCATGAGGATGTCCATAGCTGTTCCCCTCGCCACAGCTTATGACGGCATATTTCGGATGAACAGCATTTAAAAATTCCTGCGTGCTTGCCGAACGGCTTCCGTGATGTGCCACTTTGTACACATCTGCCGAGATATCGATTCCATTCGTGAGCATTTCCGCTTCTGATGCTTCCTCGGCATCTCCGGTAAACAGAAATCTGTTTTTTCCATATTCTAAGAGGATTGCTACGGAATAGTCATTGGCATTGCCACCATAGGAATTGGAATTTGGTGCTATGATCGTAAATTTTGCTTCTCCAAGAGCATACTGTTCCCCTACCACCGGATAGGTGATCTTCATATTTTTATCGTGAATAACATCGACTAACTCCTGATATGTTTTGGTGTCTTTTTCATAGTCGGGCATAATGACCGTGTCACAGTTGTACTTGTATACGATCACATCCAGACCACCGATATGATCTGCATCCGGGTGTGTGCCTATGACATAATCTAAGGATTCCACGCCCTGTTTTTTCAAATATAATTGTACGGTGGTTCCTTTATTGTTGTTACCGCCATCAATCAGCATGGCGTGGGAGCCACATTTTATCAAGGTTGCATCTCCCTGTCCGACATCTATGTAGTGGACTTCCAGCATCCCTTCCGGTTTTGACGTATCCAGTGCTTTTGCTGCTTTTTCCTCCTGCCCGGATTGTAATGTCTTTTCGGATGTGGTGTCCAACCGGTCTTTTCCCGAAGTGGATGTGTCCGGTTGTGTAGTTGCGCATGCGGTCAGGCACATGCATAAGATGAGTAGTATGGATAAATATTTTTTCATACTATGATATTAGCATAAATTTTTAAAAATGAAATACACTTTACAAAAAAAGACAGCCTACGGCTGCCTTTTTTAAAAACATCAGATATCCTTATGTCAGTAAATTCTGCATACTTTTCAAGCTGATCACCAGTGTAGAGGTATTGTGAAGCAGTGCCGAAGTTGCCGGCTGGATCACTCCTGCAACACCGAGTGCGATTAAGCCTGTGTTGAATCCTACGATCTGTTTGTAGTTTTTACTGATTTTTTTCATCAGAGCATCGCTGATGAGTTTCAGAGTTACTATCTGGTACAAGTCATCTGCACTGATGGTAATGTCTGCGATCTCTCTTGCTATCTCTGCACCATCACTGATGGCAATTCCAACGTCTGCCGCTGACAGCGCCGGAGAATCGTTGATTCCGTCACCGATCATGATGACTTTTCTTCCGGCAGCCTTTTCTTTTTCCACAAATGCTGCTTTATCTTCCGGCAGCACTTCCGAATAATATTCATCCACACCGACGCGCTCTGCGATCGCATGTGCAGTACGTTCACTGTCACCTGTCATCATGACGATTTTTGACAGTCCCGCTTTTCTAAGCGAGGTGATGACTGCTTCCGCTTCTTCGCGTAACGGATCTTCAATGCAGATGACGGCTGCTAATTGATTCTCAATGGCTAAATAGAGATGTGTATACTCTACCGGAAGATTTTCAAATAATTCCTCTTTTCCCTCCGGAATCGTACATTTTTCATCTTCAAAGACAAAATGGCTGCTTCCGATGACCGCCCGTTTTCCGTTGATAGTCGTGGAAATTCCATGTGCTACAATGTACTCCACCTTAGAATGCATCTCTTCATGGGCAAGGCCTTTTTCTTCTGCCGCCTGAACGACTGCTTTTGCCATCGAATGTGGGAAATGCTCTTCCATGCAAGCTGCAATCCTTAAAAGCTCGTCCGGTTCTCTTCCGTCAAAAGATACAACTTCAACGACCGATGGTTTTGCCTTTGTCAAGGTTCCTGTCTTATCAAATACGATCGTATCTGCCTCTGCTACGGCTTCTAAATATTTGCCGCCTTTTACCGTCATATGGTAGAGGCTTGCTTCACGGATCGCAGAAAGAACAGAGATCGGCATTGCTAACTTTAAGGCACAGGAAAAATCTACCATTAAAACAGAAAGTGCCTTTGTGGTGTTGCGGGTCAACAGATAGGTCAACGCGGTTCCACCAAGTGTATATGGTACTAATCTGTCTGCTAAATGCTCTGCTTTTCCTTCTAATGAGGATTTCAGTTTTTCTGATTCCTCGATCATGGTCACAATCTTCTCAAAGCGGCTTGAACCACCTACTTCTTTTACCAGAATGGTAAGCTCGCCTTCCTCTAAAACGGTACCGGCATAGACATAGTTGCCTTCTGCCTTTCTGATCGGCAGGGACTCTCCGGTTAAGGATGCCTGATTGACCATTGCTTCTCCTTCGGAAACCTCGCCGTCAAATGGGATCACATTACCCATATGTACAACAACTTCATCTCCTGCGGAAATATCATTTACCGATACTAAGACTTCCTGACCGTCTGACTTCAACCATACTTTTCCTACATTTAAAGCCATGGTTCTTGCAAGGTCATCCACGGATTTCTTATGTGTCCACTCCTCTAAAAGTTCTCCGATTCCCAACAGGAACATGACTGAGCCTGCCGTGCCGAAATCTTTACGAAGAACAGATACTCCAATTGCCGTTGCATCTAACACCGCCACTTCTATCTTACGATGCCAGAGTGACTGGATTCCTTTTGCAATATACTTTAAGGAACTCAGTGTAATGTAGGCTGTGTAGACCGGATATGGAAGTACGATCTTTTTGACATACCGCATCAGAACTTTTCCTATCAGTTTTTCCTGATAAACGGCATTGAGTTCTCTGCCAGAATGCTCTAATAAACCTGTCGGAACTTCTGCTTTTTCATAGCAGAAGCCCTGCAATAACTGAATGATATAACTTCTCTCTCCGGTATACGAAATCACCGCATCTCCAGTCCGCTCATATACTTTTGCACATGTAACGTACTTATCGTTTTGTAAAAAATAGAGTAAAATATCTGCCTGTGCATAAGTCATTCTGTTCTGCGAAAGATGAACTCTCATCCTTCCCGTCATTTCATGCTTAATTGAAAATTTCACTTATTCCTCACCTGCTGTATCTTCAAATTCTTCTTCTTTTGCAGCTCTTGCCTCGTTGATATCCTTAGCTTCTGCATAAATGTCGCCTGCATTCTCCTGAATGGTTGTTGCAGTCTTCATCACGCAGTCTTTTGCCCGAAGCACCGCTGCCGTACAGCCTGTGTATACTTTCTTTGCGTCTTTACTGGACAGGATTTTGACTCCGGCTGTTCCAAACAGCGTTCCTCCTGCAAAAAGTCCGATTTTTTTCCAATTAATACTCATCGTTGTTTCCTCCTTACGCATATGCTATTTTTATTTTACTCTATCATAGTACCTCCCATCGGCATTTTCCACGTTTTTTATCTTATTGAAAAATTTTATCAACAGGCTCTTTTTTAGTCACGATTGATGATCCGTGCCAGTCCGATTGCCGGCAGGCTCTCGTCTTTTTCTTCGCTGTAACGCTCGATCCGGTTACGGATCTCTCCCATCTTCTTGTCCCAATCGGCAATGACATTTGCACACTCGGTCAGTTCTTCTGCCATCTGTACTGCCTCTGCTTCCGGGATCTCTTTTTTGTAACGCAGCTTATGCTCCAAACTTGCCCAGAAGTCCATTGCAATAGTGCGAAGCTGTACTTCCACCTTCATCGGTCTCTTCTCGTTTTCTAAAAAGATCGGTACTTCCACGATCAGGTGCAGACTCCGGTAGCCGCTTGGTTTTGGATTCTTGATGTAATCTTTTTTCTCGATGAGCCGGATGTCATCCTGCTGTAACAGACATTCCGCTAACAGATAAATGTCCTCCGGAAACGAGCATACCACACGGACTCCTGCAATGTCGTTAATATTTTCTTCAATGGATTCTAAGGAAAACGGAATCTGTTTTCTCTTGACTTTTTTCAGGATTCCATCAAAAGATTTGACTCTCGTCTTGATCGTCTCGATCGGATTTCTGTCATATTGCAGTGAAAACTGTTCATTTAATACCCGAAACTTGGTCTCCACCTCCATGATCGCACAGCGATAGTATGACATCAGCCGCTCAATCGGCAGAAAATTCTCCTGCATCCGGTTCATAAATTCATCCGATAGCACGATATCCGTGATCAGTTCTTCTCTTGCCTGTTCTATCAATCTCTCTATTTTCATCTGCTGTCCCCTTTACCTTCTGTTATCTTTCTGTCTACTCCATAATCTTAGAGGTATATGCTTCTAATAAGACCTCATACTCTTTGCCCTGATAAGAAAAATGTAATGTCTCTGCATGATCTGTCAGGTTAAGTGCGATAACTTTGTACTGCTCACCACTTCGTCTTGCAAAAACGAACTGTTTATTGCGGACTAATACCTCATCATATGCCCCATATTTTACCGCATCGGACTCTTTGCGGATCTTTGCCAGTTCCCGGATATGCGCCGGCAGATCCGTTTCTTGGGCGCACATTTCCTCTAAGTCCAGCTTTGGTCGAAGCGGCAGGTCAGCATCCATTCCCTGACCTTTCACTCCTTCAATCCCCCACTCACTTCCGTAATAAATGGACGGGATTCCCGGCATCATGTAAAGCAGCGTATAGGCATTCTTTAAGTTCTCACGCTGTTTGAGCAGACTTCCGATCCGGTTGACATCATGGTTATCCAAGAAGTTGTACAGGCAGAGATTTTCATAAAGACCTCCCTGCCCAAACTGACGCTTCAACGAATAGGCAATCTCAAAATAATTCTTGTCATTGTGGCTTGAATAAATGCCCTTCCAGCACTCATAATTCGTAACCGAATCTAACATCTCATCGTTTGCCCAGACACGGTAATCGCCATGAATGATCTCGCCCATCAGCCAGAAATCTTCTCTCTTTCCTTTTGTAAAGCTATGGAGTCGTTTAAAAAATTCCCGGTCTACGCAATCGGCTGCATCCAGACGCAGGCCGTCAATGCCCAGCTCGTCCATCCACATACCGACTGCTCCAAGCAGATGTTCACAAACTGCCGGATTTCTCAGGTTCAATTTAACAAGTTCCGCTGCCCCATGCCAGTTCTCATAGGAAAATGAATCTCCTAACGGACTCTGCCAGGAAAAATTCAAATTACAGAACCAGTCTTTATAGTCTGACTGTTCCAGATTCTTCTGCACATCCAAAAAAGCAAAGAATTTTCTGCCTACATGATTAAAGACTCCATCCACGATAACACGGATGCCGTTTTCATGTAGTGCCGTAAAGACTTTCTTAAAATCCTCTTTACTTCCCAGTCTGCTGTCTGTCTGATAATAATCTGTCGTATCATAACCATGGGAAACAGATTCAAAGATCGGTCCAAAATAGATCGCATTGATCCCAAGCTCTTTGAAATGCTCTATCCAATCTAACACCTCTAAAATCCGTCCGCCTGCCGTTGCTTCCCCTTCGTTACGAAGAGGTGCTCCGGTAAATCCGAGCGGATAGATATGATAAAACATTGCTTCCCTGATCCAGTTTTTTTCATCAGCCATTGCAAACACTCCTTTGTATGCTTTTCACTTACTCTCTTTATTTGTTATCTGCCTTGTTCTGGAATTTTTCATTGTCGATGATAAAACGCTCATGCTCGCCTTCGCCGATTTTTCCACGTTCATCATACGCTTCCACATGGAAAACCAGTTTTCTTCCATCGACTTTTACTAACTCGCTCTTTGCTGTTACTTCCATGCCTACCGGAGTCGCAGAAATATGGCTGACATTCATCAGTGTTCCGACAGTTCCCTGTCCTTCCTCTAACTCTCCTGCAACACTTGTATAAGCTGCCTGCTCCATCAATGCGATCATTGCCGGTGTCGCATATACTTTTAATGCACCGCTTTTCATCGTAAGAGCTGTGTTTTCCTGTGTTACCTGTTCTTTCTTTTCACCTTGAATTCCTGTTGCTAACATGCTGTCCTCCTGCTGTTTGTTTGACTTTTATTTTTAGCTATTTAAGATAAATGTTTCTTTTTTTCAAAGAAATCCTTTGTCTCCTTGATCACTACTCCACTTAATGCGAAGATTGCTATCATATTCGGTATCGCCATCAGACCGTTGAAAATATCTGCGATCGTCCATACTGCCTCTACTGTCATGTATGGTCCGATGAATACTGCTAAAATGTATAACCAACGGTATACTTTTACTGCTTTCATGTTACCGCCTGTTAAATACTCTAAACATCTCTCAGAATAGTAATCCCATCCCAGTATCGTGGTAAATGCAAAGAATACCAGACACAGCATTAATAAGAAGGAAGATACACTTGCCGGTATCGGAAGTCCCTGGTTGAATGCGTAAGTTGTAACCCGAACACCTTCTAATCCTTCTACCTGCCATGCTCCGGTTAATACGATTGCCAAACCTGTCATGGTACAGATAATGATCGTATCAATAAAGGTTCCTGTCATGGAAACAAGTCCCTGTCTTACCGGTTCTTTAGTCTTTGCTGCTGCTGCCGCGATCGGAGCAGAACCAAGTCCTGATTCATTAGAGAAAATTCCTCTTGCCACACCGCTCTGCATTGCGATAAACAGTGTTCCCACTGCGCCACCCGTAACTGCTGACGGATTGAATGCTCCTTTTACTACTGTTACGATTGCTGCCGGGATCTCTGTAATATTGCAGATGATCAGTGTCAGACTGATCACTACATAAATGATTGCCATAAACGGTACAACAATCTGTGACACATTTGCAATACGTTTGATCCCGCCGATCAAAACCAGTGCCACGCAGATACTGAGTACTAATGATGCAATGACAACTGTCCAGGAATAAGTTCCGATTCCCGGGATTGCAACGGTGTGCTGCTGGTTCGGGTCAAAGAAATTATTGACTGCGGATGCAATACCGTTTACCTGTGAAAATGTTCCGATTCCAAAGAGCCCTACACAAATTCCAAAAAAGGCAAAGATCATAGCAAGCCACTTCCATTTTGAACCCATTCCACGCTCTATGTAATAGAAAGGTCCACCTAAAGCGTGTCCCTCTTCGTCTACCACACGATATTTCACTGCCAAAAGACCCTCTGCATATTTAGTCGCCATTCCAAGGAATGCTGCAATCTCCATCCAGAATAATGCTCCCGGTCCTCCTGCACAAATCGCCGTTGCGACTCCTACAATGTTTCCGGTTCCGATCGTTGCCGACAATGCGGTACACAACGCTCCGAAAGATGTCACCTCTCCGTGACCGTCTTCCTCATTTTTTACCATCCACTTTAATGCCAATGGCAGTTTTCTTGTCTGAAGGAATCCTATTCGTATGGTCAGATAAAGACCACCGGAAAGGATGAGTACCATCAACGGTACGCCCCACACAATGCCATCAATTTTCGACAGCACTTCATTAATTGTCTCTAACATTTTCTTTCCCACTCCTCATTACTTCTATTTGCACCGATACTCCTCTATCCGTGCCCTTGTCTAATATATTTGTATAAAAATGCAATATACTAACAATACCACATCTTTGTACAGTCTGTAAATGTTTCCGGGCTGTAGTTTTGGCAGTATATTGCATATTTTTTTCATTTGCTCAATAGTCACCCGAGTTTCCCGTTTTGTAAACGAGTTTCACATTTTGAAA
>OLHE01001817.1_pt1 | contig 13340 bp, 10 predicted proteins | sample 1605821 | NCBI WGS metagenome assembly OLHE01 (sample SAMN03283250) | human gut metagenome | biome: human-associated habitat; material: feces | host: Homo sapiens | place: USA | collected 2013
TATGTGCGCGGTTCCGGCAGTGACTTTTTCTCTTTCTTGTCCATAGTAACCTCCATGTATTTGCCTTGTCATTTTGACTAAGGGAGTGAAGAATGGCAGTAGCAATCGGCTTTGGCTGGGTGTCCTCTTGCTAAGAATTTGCTAATAGGACCACCCAACGGACACATAAAACTGCGTCAGAATAGGTGTTTTGCACCATAAAGTTCGTTTACTACAAGTCATTCTGCGTAAGGGATGATATTGGAAGTTACATCCGAACCGTGTATCACATGGTAAGCCATACTCCTAAGCGGAACGCCCCCGGTTCGAATCCGGGCAAGCGCGCCAAAAAGTGCCGAAAACACTGTGTTTTTGGCACTTTTACTTTTTATTTCTCAATCATTTTTCTTGAGTGAGTTTTATTGTTTTTGGGGAGTAAATCAAAATCGAACTTTTACCGTTCCCCGACCTAAATCTTGCTAATTGTGATTAGCAGAAAATCGCCTTTTTGCTAATTGTCTGCTAATTTGAGCAGGCGTATGTTACATCCATAGGCTTTTTCAAAAATTTTACTATTATCGTTTTATCTATGTTATAATTTCATTTAGAAAAAATAAAGCTAAAATTGAACCTTTTGATACCGATATCCGTCTATATAAGCGAAACCGGTTTTAATCACTCATAGACAAAAGGAGGCGATGATGTGGATGAGTTTGAGAGATTGCTGGAAGCAGAACGTGTTTCTGTGGAACGGTTTGTGAGATTTCGGATGAGTTCTAAGGCGGATGCAGACGATGTGCTGCAGGAGATATTTCTTACAGCGTATCAGAAGTTTCCTCAGCTGAAGAATAAGGACTCATTCAAAGCGTGGATCATTAGCATCGCAAGAAACAAATGCAATGATTATTTCAGAAAGAAAGCGACTCAGTACGAAATTCCGATCGACGAGTTGACAGAAAAGGAACTATCAGACGGCAGGCACGGTGTTTCCGTAGTTAATACTGTAAGAGAAACGCTGAGTTTGCTCGGTGATAAGGATAAGCAGATCCTTTACCTTTACTTCTGGAAAGAGATGCCGCAGTCAGAAATCGCAAAACAACTGAACATCCCTATTGGGACTGTAAAAAGCAGACTTCATACAGCAAAACAAAACTTCAAAAATAAGTATCCATATCGCACCGATATATCGAAAGGAGAACTCTATATGAAAAAGTTGCCTGAATTTATTCCCGAATATAAAATCGAAGCAAGTACCGAAGCTCCCTTTGCAGTCAAATGGGAAGAACTTATGGGATGGTTCTTGGTTCCTAAGCTCGGTGAAAAGTTGTCTTGGGGTATGTACGATATCCCGTCCCGTAAGTGCAGCCATATTTATGATATGCAAGTTTCCGGCAAAGCAAAGGTTCACGGTATCGAAGGCGTAGAGCTAACCGCAAGAGAAGCATCATACTCAGATAAGAACGATGTGATCAATCGTACCTTTGTGGCCCAACTGACAGATACACATTGCCGCTATCTGGCAACACTCAGAAATGACGGCGATGTTCGCAATTATATTACATTCCTCGATGGTGATGAATTTCTGCCTAACTGGGGATTTGGCGAAGATAATTGCGGTAATGAAACTAATCTGGCTGGCAAGGGAGATATCAAGAGGAATGGCACAACTGTTACAAGCGCCAACAAAGATTTTCTGTTGGACATTGTAGGACGTTACACCGTTACGATTGGCGGAAAGAACTATGATACTGTCTGTGTTATGGACATTGAAACCTATGATTGCGGTGTAGTATCCGAGCAGTTTCTGGATAAGAACGGAAAGACGATTCTTTGGCGCAGATTCAACCGTGATGATTGGGCCATCGACCGCTATAAGAAGCTGTGGAGCGAGCAGCTACCGGAGAACGACAGACTTACCGTAAACGGTACGACCTATGTTCACTGGTACGATTGCATTACCGATTATATTCTCTGACATAATAAACTTTAACATTGTACGGCATTAGCAAACACGATTTACGCTTATTGGCACCACCCTAAAAATCACGCTTTCTGCTAATTGTTTGCTAATCAAACACCGTAAAACAACATAAAATCAGCAGAAATGGCGTAACACAAGATAACACTTTAACCTTAAAAATCCCCTGACATAAGGGGATTTTTGGGTATTACAAGGGATGCTGCTTGTATTTCCCTTAGTATCTCCTAAGCGGAAGGTCGGGGATTCGAATTCCTTCTGGCGCGCCATAAATAACGCTGAAAGCCTTTATTTTCAAAGGTTTTCGGCTTTTTTATTTTTTTGCTGTGGTTGACGGTTTGCCGGCAAGCAGGCTCGCAAGTGCTTCTGCGTCAAGCGCGGGTGCGGTGCCGAAAGCCCTTTGCATGCGCCGTTTCGCGCTCTACCGTTTCGCCTGTGGGGATCCCGTTCTCATCTACAATATCTAAATATTCCGCCATACTATGTCTCCGGTTTTTCCGCTTTGATTTGTCTTTATTTTCAGTATAGCACGCTGCATGGCTTTTTTCACTCGTGTACAAAAGAAACTGCAAGACAAATTCGGTTCCGTATGCTATAATAAGACACACAAAAAATTCTCAAAGGAGGAAGCACGACTGCGCAATTTTTTCGTCGGCAGCCGTGCAGAAAAGGCATGAACAATATCGAATGGTTTCGCGAAGCGAAATACGGCATGATGGTCCACTTCGGACTCTATTCCATGCTTGCCGGTGAGTACAGAGGGCGCCGTACGCCCTACGACTACGGTGAATGGATCCAGTCCGCCTTTGCCATCCCGAACCGCGAAATGGAACAGCTTGCGGGTGCGTTCAACCCTGTTTATTTTAATGCGGAGGAGTGGGTAAAGCTTGCAAAAGAATGCGGCATGACCTACTTTGTGGTTACCTCTAAGCACCACGAGGGTTTTGCGCTGTTTGATTCCGACTGCGATGCATACAACATCAAAAAAGCAACGCCATTTGGCAGAGACCTCATCGCAGAGCTGGCGGAAGCCTGCTACAAACACGGTTTAAAACTGGGACTTTACTATTCGCAGGAGCTTGACTGGCACCACCCGCACGGCGGCGGCTACGACAAAACCACCGGCTGCGCAGGCACGGCGTGGTATAACAACTGGGATTTCCCCGGTGCAGACAACAAAGACTACTCCATCTGCTTTAACGAGAAGATCAAGCCGCAAGTGAAGGAGATCATGACAAAATACGGCGACATCTGCCTGATCTGGTTCGATACCCCGGGCGTGATGACAAAGGCGCAGAGTCAGGAGCTTTACGACCTTGTGAAGCAGTATCAGCCGGACTGCCTTGTGAACTCTCGCCTCGGCAACGGCGTGTATGATTACGTTTCTCTCGGCGATAACGAGATTCCGGCAGAGCGTCCGGCAGAGATCTCGAAAGAACGCGCAGGGGACATGCAGTCCATGAACGATCTGTTCGGCTTCAAGTATTCGCCGTATAACCTCTATGAGACCGCGGCCACGCTGAACGACACATGGGGCTTCAAATACTACGACCACAACTGGAAAACACCCGAGCAGATTCTTGCAAACAAGCAGAAGCTCAACGGCATGGGTGTAAACTACCTTTTGAACGTCGGTCCCGATGCGCTCGGCCGTATTCCGTCCTATTCCGTCGATATTCTTCGCCGCGTTCGCGAGCTGGAAACCCAATTGTTACGGTGAGTATCTGACGTATAAGCCTTCTGCGAAAACAGCACGGAGCTGCTGGTCGGCGCAGGTGAGAGCGGCGTTTGTCTGCCGTTCATGTCGCAAAGCACAACAGCATGTGTGCTGACACAGGCCGCAGGATAGAAAGCGTGCAGGAAGCAAACTGCTTTGAGGTTTGCATTCACAAATTCTGTTTGGTAGCAATCTACCGTCCAAGTCCATGTCCGGGGCAATGACCTGTTCGACTCACAGTATCAATGGTCGCTTTGGCAAAAGTGCCATCTCTTACGCCTGCCTCATGGGCGATTTAAAAATGCCCACAGACGGAAGAGATAAAGTCAAAATGCTGGGGCTAATGTATCAATAAACGATGTTTTTCAAATATTTTCTGCTTTATGTCCGTGCTATGAAGCGCTGAAAGCGAAAGCGGCGAAGTTCGACGCTGCGGAAGAAGCAGGAAAGACCGATTTGCAAAAGGCGCAGGGCTGCCGGGATTTTCGAGCGGGCTCTGCGCCTTTTTTATTTTCAGAAAAATAGCACCCCGGGCCGAAGGATGGGTGACCGCGGGGCGCTTGACAGATTTACAATTGAATTATATAAAACCGCAAAGGAAATGTCAATAGAAAATTCGAAAAAATGTGGACATTTTTCATGTTTTTAACCTGCTTTTAACGTATTCTTTTCTTTTATCTTTGCAGAAGTCTATTGCAAACCGACACGCAGCATGGTACAATCGACTTAAAGAAGTACGTGGAGGAAATTTTGTCGTGAACATGAAAACAATCGGTTCCGCCGTTGTAATCATCTTGGCCGCCATAGTCGGGCTATTCCTCGGCGCTGCCATGAACGACGGGTTAAGCGGCTCCATACTGCTCGCGGTCATCGCAGGGTTCGTCTGTGTGATCTATACGATTGAAAACAGTAGCAAGAAGTAGGGGATTTTTTATGATTTTACGGTTTAAACAGCGCTTTTTTTCATGGTTCGACAGCTACGATATTTACGATGAGAACGGCAACACGGTGTATGTCGTCAAAGGGCAGCTCTCCTGGGGACACTGCCTGAAAATTTTTGACACTTACAGTGAAGAGATCGGCACGGTAAAAGAACGCATTTTCACGTTCATGCCGAAATTCGAAATGTATTTTAAAAACCAATATGTCGGTTGCATCAGCCGCGAATTTGCACTTTTTAAGCCGAAATACAACGTAGAATGCAACGGCTGGCATGTGGAGGGCAACGTTTTGGAGTGGGATTATACCGTTGTTTCCGGAAGCGGTCACGATGTGGCAAGCATCTCCAAAGAGCTGTTCAACTGGACGGACACGTACCTTTTGAACATATACGACCCCGCAGACGCACTGTGCGTTTTGATGATCGTGCTTGCAATCGACGCCGAAAAGTGCAGCCGAAATAACGGCTAAACGCTATTTTTTGTACAGAAAAAACCTCCGCTCAAGACTGTTTGGCCCGAGTAGAGGTCTTTTCTTTTCCCAAAATTTAAAATGCGTAGAACAAAATGCCGAGACCGGCGGAAAGCACGATCATCAAAATGGGCGAGGGTGCTTTCTTTTTAAAGTGCTTATAGCCAAAGTGCAGAATAATCAGCAGCAGCAAAATCACAACACCGCGCAGATCGACCTCGGGGGCGCTTCGTATGGTCGTAAAGCTGAATAGCGTGCTAAGGCCCATCGTCAGCGCCGTAGCCAAAATGAGCGCCACCACGCACGGACGCACGCCGGAGAGGAATGCCTGTACACCGGCGTATTTCAGCAGATTACTCAACACTGCCGCAATGAGCAAAATAATGACGAACGAGGGGAGCACCACGCCCAAAGTCGCGAGCAGACTTCCCAACACGCCGCCTTGCGAAGATCCGATAAACGTCGCCATGTTGACGGCAAGCGGGCCGGGGGTCGATTCGGACACCGCAATGAAGTTGATGAACTCGCTTTCCGTGAGCCAGTGATTCGAGAGCACGGCTTCGCGGATGAGGGAGATCATGCCGTAGCCGCCACCGAACGACACTGCGCCAATCTCAAGAAAGGTCAGGAATAATTTAAAATAGATCATTTCACGTCACCGCCTTTTCCACGCAGGCGCTGTATGAAGTAGGCCGCAAGACCAACCACACCGCTAAGCAAAATAAAGTAGATGGACGAAAACGAAACCGCGAAAACGGAAAACGCTATCATGCAAACCGCTACACCTGTGACAAGCACAGTATTGAACGCCGTCTTTTCAAGACTTTTCAGCATGCGCACACCGGCGGAAAAGATGAGGTACACAACGCACACCTGAATTCCGCGGAACGCGCAGGAAACGAATTTCAAGCTCAAAAACTGGTCAAAGAATAGGGAAATGAGGTAGATGATGACAAACGAAGGGATACACACCCCAAGCGTGGCCGTCGCCGCGCCGGGCACACCGGCAATGTGATAACCGATATACGTTGCGCTGTTAATCGCTATCGGGCCCGGCGTAGATTCCGCAATCGCGATCATGTCGAGGAACTCTTTTTTATCGATCCACTTTTTCTTTGCGATAAATTCATTTTCCAACAAGGCAACCATCGCATAGCCGCCGCCGAACGTGAAAGCGCCGATCTTCAAAAATGTGAGGAACAGCGTGCATAGTTTTTTCATTTTTCAACCCCATTTTCTGCTGATTTAAACACGATAATCATACACCGTTTCACCAAAAAAAGCAATAAAAAGGAAGCAGGCGCACCTTTCGATGTGTTCCTGCTTCCTTTGCTTTATTTTAAATTACTTAGAGAAGAGGTTTGCCACACGGTTCCAGAAGCTGTCTTTTGTTTCAGTCTCGGTCGTGGTTTCTTCCGTGGTGCTCGTGCTGTTGCTGCTCGAGTCCGTTGCGGTGCGCATTACGTAGCTTACGGTCATATCCGTACCGTCTGCGCGGCCGGAGCCCTTGAAGCTGTCCGCACGATCCTTCATGATGTCAATCACACGTGCCAGCGTGGAATTCGGGTCGGTAATTTCGCTGAGGCCGTCGAGCTTATCGTTGATTGTACCGGAGAACTCTGTCATGCCGTCGCTGAGCTCAGACGTGCCGTCTTTAAGTTCTGCGCCGCCGGTCTGGAACTGACCGATCGCATTCGATACGGTCTTGCTGGAGGAGGAGAGCGTCTCCATGCCGCTGAGCAGTTGGTTGGTGCCTGCATCGAGCGTGCCTACGCCGGTTGCGAATGCAGAGGTGCCGGTTGCAAGCTGAGAAGCACCGCTGCCAAGCTTTGCAGCACCGTCGGAAATCGCGTTAGCCGCACCGACAACCGTGTTGGTATCTGCCGGATTCTCTGCGTTATACAGCGCGCCGGTCAGCGTATCAACACTGTCCATCATTTCGCCTGCCTGCGAGGAGAGGTCTTTGAATTCACCCATCAAACTCTTGAGCTCATCGGTGTTAATGTCCGGAATTGCCGCTGCAACCTGCTGCACAGCGTTCTGCTTTGCCGCCGCAAGGTCATCGGAAGACGTTACTTTTTCTGTAACAATCGGGGCAACCTGTTCAGCAACCTTCGGGCCGACGGCCGATGCGATGGCGTTGGGATCGATGTCGGAAGCAATCTTCTCGACCATGCCAGAAACCTGCGCGGTTCCGTTACTGATGACTTCGGCGCTCGGGGTAGAGGTAGAAGCCTGCTCCGCCTGTGGAAGCGTAGCCAAAATAGCCTCTTTCTGTTCATCTGTAAAGTCAAGGCCGCCATTGTCTAAAACCGCCTTCACCGCATCCACATAAGCTTGTGAAGTCTGATAACCTGCAGAGTAACCGCTCTGATAAAGCTGTGTCGTAAGGGCTGCGGCTGCATTTGTGACATCTTCAGAGGAAGAAGCCGCCTGCACGTTGCCCTTGATCTCTTCCGCCGTCTTCTGAGAAGCAACTGTTGCTGCATTGCTTGCAGCAGCTTCGGAAGCCGCTTTCGCTGCGCCGCTCGCCGCGCCATCGAAAACCTGTTCAGCGCCTGCGCCGAGCTGTGCTTTGAGTGCTGTCATATCCGGGATTTCAACGGTCTCCAGCTTGCCGGAAAGCTCGGTCATTTTGTCTTCAAGCGCGGTCTTCTTTTCGGAAGCCTCTACAAGGCCCGGAACAAGCTGCTGATTCATAACGCCCGCAAGCTGTGCGGTACTGTTCTGCAGCTGAATAGCACCGAGGGAAAGCTCGCCGGTTTTCGTTGCCAAGAGCTGTGCGTTTTCAAGCAGGTTCTCCGTGCCGTTTGCAAGGGTCTGTGTGCCGTTTAAAGCGCTGTCCACGCCGGCATCGAACCGGTTGTAACTCGAAGCAAACGTGTCAAGGCTTTCGACAAGTGTGCCCACAGCGTCATCCAGTGCGCCGGAACCATCCTTCAGCTGATCGATTGCATCGGTCAACTCATTCATCGTGTCGCCAAGCTCGTCGGAAACCTCATCGAGGTCGAGGTCGGAAAGGCTCGGAGCCGCGGCGAAGAGAAACGTCGGGACGGTGCAGTCCGTAACATCCGCTTCGAGGGTAAGGGTATCGAGCATCAGGTCGTCGAGCTTATCAAAGCTGTCGGGGAGCAGGTCGCTGACGGCTTCCTTCATGCCCGGCATCGCAAGGTAGCAGGCAACCTGTGTTTTGGAATCAGACTCCACAAGGCCGTGCTCTGTCGTGATGTTCTTGAAGTTTTCGCTCGGCAGCACAGCCGCCGCAACGGTAAAGAACGGGGTATAGACGGTGCGCTTTTTACCGTTTACGGTCACTTCTTCGCCGGTGTTGTTCGTCAGCTTAACGGTTGCGACAAGGTGGCCGCTCTGACCCTTGAGTTCATCGGCCGTAACCGCCTTGCCGTCCAGCGTATACTCGATGGAAACGCCGACCGGCGCCTGTGCGCTGTTCTTGCCCTGATAATAAATATCGGTTTCGTCCGTCGTCCACTTGAGCGTATTGCCGGACTGTTCCGGCATCACGTCGCTCTTGAGGTTCTGGATATCGGAGAGGTCGCTTTCGTCGGTAACGGCATCAAAACCGTCATCGCTGTGCAGCCAATCGCTGGTGATCTGCTCCTGCACGGAACCGTCTGCGTTCAGGATGAGATAAGAGGTTTCTTTTTTCTCAACGGCAGCATCCGCCGCGAAGGCCGGGGCAGCGCAGCCGAGGAGGAGAAGTGCGGAAATCGTAGCCGCAACGGATTTTGTAAGATACTTACTCATATTGATCGAGATCCTTTCTCTGAATCGATTATGCCTTTTTCTCGGTGATTTCGGGCTTTTTCAGCCAATGGAATGTGGTCTTTCTGAGAATTGGCTCCGTAATGACGAGCAGTGCCGGCAACACAAGCAGGATAACTGCCATACTGATGAGTGCGCCGCGGCTGATGAGCTTGCACAGCACGCCGATGAGTTCCATACGGGAGACGAGGGACACGCTGAACGTTGCCGCGAAGAAGGTGAGACCGCTTGTTAAAATACTCTGACTGCACTGTTCAACGGCAATTTGAGCCGCTTCCTTTACAGTGTGACCCGCGTTACGTTCTTCACGGAAACGCGTAGTCATGAGGATCGCATAGTCGACCGTTGCACCGAGCTGAATGGTGCCGATAACGATGCTTGCGATAAACGGCAGCGTCGTGCCGGTGAAATACGGAATGCCGAGGTTGATCATGATGGCGCTTTCAATCGCCGCAACGAGCAGCACCGGAACAGAAGCGGAGCGGAACACGATGGCGATAATGACGAACACGACGATGATACTTGTGATGTTGACGTTATTGAAGTCGACATCCGCAACCTCGATCAAATCTTTCGTCATCGCGCCTTCGCCGGTGATGACGCCGTTCGGGTCGTACTTTTTCACAATATCGATCATTTCGGAGAGCTGGTTATTTTGCTCGTCACTGCCGCTCTTATAGGAGGAGTTTGCAAGGATCATCTTGTGGCCGCCGGCCTCAAAGATATCGCGCACGTCGTCAGGAATAAACATTTCCGGGATCGCGCCGCCGACGAACTTTTCATAGCTCAAAACCTGGTGAATGCCGTCCACGCCGCTCAACTCATCGGAAAGATCGGAAAGATTTTTTTCGGAAAGGGTATCGTCCACAATGATGAAGTGGGACGTTGTCATATCGAAGTCTTCCTTCAAGCGGTTCGTACCCGCAATGCCGGGAAGGTCCTGCGGAAGCGCATCAAAGATTGTGTAGTAAACGGAAGTCTTTGATTGTGCAATGAAGAACGGAATGAAGATCATGATAAACGCAATCAAAATCGGCACACGGTGCTTCACGACGAAATTCGAGGTACGCTTGAGCTTCGGGATGAACGTGCGGTGCGTGTGCTTTTCAATGGCACGACGGAACGTCATGATAAGGGACGGTAAAACCGTGATGGTGCAGATAACGCCGAGCAGAACACCCTTTGCCATGACGACGCCGATGTCTTCGCCGAGCGTAAGCTGCATGGTGCACATGGCAAGGAAGCCCGCAATCGTTGTAAGGGAGCTGCCGGTAATGGAGGAAAACGTCTTTTTAATAGCCGCCACCATGGCGTCCTCATCGGATGCCGCCGTCAGCTTTTCTTCTTCGTAACGGTGCAGCAGGAAGATGGAGAAGTCCATCGTAACACCAAGCTGCAGGACCGTTGCCAATGCTTCCGTAATGTAGCTGATTTGGCCGAGGAAAATGTTCGTGCCGAAGTTATAGACGATTGGGAACAGCATGCCGAGCATGAAGATAAGCGGCACAATCGTTTCTTTCAGGCTGAGGAACAGAATCAGCAACGAAGCGCCCACAGCGCAAAGGATATACAAGGGCATTTCTTTATTGATGAGGCTCTTGGTATCTTCCAAAATAGCCGACATACCACCGATGAAGCAATCTTTATTCAAGATGTTCTTGATTTGCTTCTGCGCGTTCATCGTTCTGGCATCTGCGCTCGGGGCATCGAACTGAACGATGAGCATCGTTGCGCCGGAATCGTTATAGAAGAACTTCTGAATATCGCTCGGAAGCATTTCCTTCGGCGTCGTCACGTCGATAAAATCGCTCGTCCACATGACCTTCTGTACGCCTTCGACCCCTTCAAGATCGCTTTTCAGTTTTAAGGTATCAGGCGTAGACATGTTTTCAACCGTAATCATGGAAACCGATGCCATATTGAAGTCATCCTCCAAATACGTCTCGCCGATCATGGAATCCAGATCTTTCGGCAGGTAGGTCAAAATATCGTAGTTAATGTAGGTGCCGAGCGCACCGAACACCGAGGGGATCAAAAGCAGAACCGCTAAAACAAGAATCAGCTTTCTGCGCTTCACGATCCATCGTGCAAAGTGCTCCATTTAGCACCGCTCCTTTCATTCGGGAACCATCCCGTTTATTTCGTTATGTAGTTTAGTCCAAAAATGACCAATAGTCAATATTAAAAATGACGAACTGTGTGGGCAAAATAAATTGACTATTAGTCATTTTATTCAAATCTGTACAAAATGTTGTTTTTGGCTTGCTTTTTACGGTGTATCCGCCTTATACTATAAGACAAATAAAGGGATTGCACAGTTAGATTTGAATGTTGGGAGGCCACAGCCATGCGCGGCGGTGTTGAACAGAAAAAAGAACAGAAAAAGGAGGGGCTGCTCGAGGCGGCCTATCAGCTTTTCCTTGAAAAGGGCGTTAACAAGACCTCGGTCGATGAGATCGTAAAGAAAGCGAACGTCGCAAAGGGTACGTTTTATCTGTATTTTCACGATAAAACCCAGCTTCTGCAGCAGCTCACATACCGCATTTCCGCGCGTGTTTTGAGTGAGGCCTATGAATATGCGGAAGAGCATAAGACCGGCGTTTTTGTAGAAGACATCATCCTCATGGTCGATTACATCGTGGAATACTTTAAAAGAAGCCGTCTGACACTGCGGCTTTTGGAGCGCAATTTCTCCTGGCCGATGATTGAAAAGCAGCTTGATCTAAGAGAAGACCCGTTGTGGGACAAGCTTGTCACTGCCATTGAGAGCAGCTCGCTCGCCGTGGGCTGCACAGAAGATGTCTTATATAAGCGCGTGTTTTTGGTGGTTGAGCTCATCGGTTCCACTTGCTTTGCCACGATGATTGAAAATAAACCGGATACAATAGACAACATGAAGCCCGTGCTTTACGACATGGTGCGTAAGATGCTTGCGTAATGTAAAGCGTATCGACTTTGCAAAGTTAAGTTGCTTTGTAAAGTTATATTGACTTACACGTAAACCTCCCGGGGCTGGTTTAAAGCTCGCCCCGGGAATTTTCTATGTTCGATTGAACTTTTTCGCAAGATATAGTAAAATAAAAACCGAAAAATGAGAAAACACAGAACCAACAGAACGGAGATCATTTGAACCTATGGATAAATCGGAAATTCTTGCACTGCGCCGCGCGGTGCTGGAAAAAGACTTTGCACGCATGAATGACCGCCAAAAGCAAGCCGTGTTCACCGTAAACGGCCCGCTGCTCATTTTGGCAGGCGCAGGCAGCGGAAAAACAACGGTGCTCATCAACCGCATCGCGAATATTCTGCGCTACGGCGACGCGTACAACAGCACCTATCTGCGTGACGATCTCAATGAAAATGATATTGCCGCGTGCAAAGCTTATATTGAAAACGGCACGCCGCTCACAACGGAAACACAGGAGCATTTGAGTGTTTCTGCCTGCGCGCCGTGGCGCATCATGGCTATTACCTTTACAAATAAGGCTGCAGGCGAGCTGAAAGACCGCCTGTGTGCCATGCTGGGCGAGACCGCCAACGACATTTGGGCATCGACGTTCCACTCCACCTGCGCGCGTATTTTGCGCCGTGACGGCGAGCGCATCGGATATTCCTCGCACTTTACGGTGTACGATACCGACGACCAGCGTCGCTTGATGAAAAGCATCTTAAAAGAGCTCGATATTTCGGAAAAAAGCATCACGCCAAAATCGATTTTGAACGAGATCTCCCGGGCAAAGGATTCTTTAATCTCGCCTGCTGAGTACGCCCTCACGGTCGGTGACGATTTCAGATTAAAGATTATCTCCCGCGCGTATACAACGTACCAAAAGCGTTTGGAAGACGCCGATGCTATGGACTTTGACGACCTCATCAACAAAGTAGTGGAGCTCTTCAAAAAGTGCCCGGACGTTCTGGAATACTATCAGAACCGTTTCCGCTACCTAATGGTTGACGAGTATCAGGACACAAACCATGCGCAGTACACATTTGTGCGCATGCTGGCCGAAAAAAGCGGTAACCTCTGCGTGGTCGGCGACGACGACCAGAGCATCTACAAATTCCGCGGTGCGACGATCGAAAACATTCTGAGCTTTGAAAATACGTTTCAGAATGCGACGGTCATTCGTTTGGAGCAGAATTATCGCTCGACACAGAACATTCTGGACGCCGCGAACGCCGTCATTGAGCATAACACCGAGCGAAAAGGCAAGACGCTGTGGACGCAGAACGGCACCGGCGCCATGATCCACCTGCACACGGCGGAAAATGAAACGGATGAAGCCGAGCGCATCACGAAGATCATCTTAGACGGCGTTGCCGCAGGGCGGAAATTCTCCGATTACGCCGTTTTGTACCGCATGAACTCACAGTCGCTGACATTTGAACGCAATTTTGCAAAGTCCGGCGTACCGCATAGAATTATAGGCGGCACGCGCTTCTACGAGCGCCGTGAGATCCGCGAGATGATTG
>OLHE01001820.1_pt1 | contig 13327 bp, 6 predicted proteins | sample 1605821 | NCBI WGS metagenome assembly OLHE01 (sample SAMN03283250) | human gut metagenome | biome: human-associated habitat; material: feces | host: Homo sapiens | place: USA | collected 2013
TCGGTGTGCGCTCGGATTTCACGTCTGCGTCGATTCCCGCAGGCTTATCTGGTAACCCAACTCCATGCGGGTTTCAACAGGCTGCCCCTGCAAGGCGCACAGCAGCTGCTGCGTTGCCTTTAAGCCAAGGATATCCGCATTAAACTGCACGGCGGAGATGGGCGGCGCGGTATTGACCAGATTCTCATTATCATACAGCGACGCCAGCCGGATATCCTGCGGCACGCGCAGGTTCAGCTGCTTGAGCATATTCAGCGTCAGCTGTGCCAGCCGTTCGTCCATGCACAGGATGCAATCCGCCCCGCGCTCTACACAGCCTGCTGCACAGCCTCCATGCGCAAATCGTCGCTTTCCAGCTCCAAAAACAGCAGGTTCTCGTCAATTTTTTGCCCCATCTTGACATAAGCCTGCCGGAAGCCCTCCAATCGGGATTGGTTGACGGTGTACAGCATACTGCCGCCCAGCAGCGCGATATGCTTCATGCCCTTCATCAGCAGCAGACTGGTCATCTCACGGCAGCCGCCCATCTGGTCGTGGTCAACGGAAAGTACCTGATCGTCCTCCGGCTGACCGATGGCGACAAACGGCACCTTGCGCGCCTTCAGCAGTGGGATCAAGGGGTCACGCTCCAGTGTGCGGGTCAAGATCAGACCATCGATTTTGCGGTTATCCAGCAGTCGTTCCACAGGACGGGTTTCGTTTTCGCCCACCAGCGTCAGCAGGACATCGTAGTCGGAATCCCCGGCAACCTGATAGACAGAGCGCATCACCTTGCGCAAAAAGGGCAGCTCAAAGTCGGAAAATTGCGTGGAAATCACCAGCGAAATATTGTAGGAGCAGCGCTTCACCAGCCCGCGCGCCATCATACTGGGGGTATAGTTATGCTCTTTTACATAGTCCAGCACGCGTTGGCGGGTTGCTGCGCTGATGCGCCCGTTGCCGGATATGGCACGGGACACGGTTGTCTTGGATACGCCAAGCGCCTGCGCGATTTGCGTGATATTGATCGGCTTGTCGTTCTTCGGCAAAGGTGACATGGTTTTTCATCTCCGATATGTATTTACTTTTGTCATAATCGTTTTTTGCCGAATCGTCAATTATTTCTTGCGTAAAGCTTCCCCTTGCACAGCCCTCACACCGTTCGTCTGCACAGTTTTTTGCGTAATTTGCGGCACAGGGCGCGTACCTCCTGCGCGGTTTCGGCGGTGCATGGATCGGGCGCAAACTGTGCCGCCTGTACGGCATCCAGCAGGTGCTGCACGGTTTCGCGGTCCGTCTGCGGGCAATGCGTTTGCAGAAATTCCGCAAATGCCGCTTCGTCAGAGGACACCTCCGCCGCCAGCCCGCAGCGCCGCATCTTGCGATGGAGCGCACAAAATTCTGCCTGTACGGTCTGCAAAGGTGTGCGCCTTGCACGGCGCAGAAGTGCCAAGGTCAAGACGAGCAGCAGCAAAACCGTAGGCAGCACCCACAAAAGCGGGACGCTTTGCGGCGTTTCGGCAGGGGAGTCGATCTCCTGCCGCGCGGGCAGGGGTGTATCACTGTCTGCGGCATTTTGCCCTGCCTGTGCGGCATCGGCGGCAAGCTCGCCCTCGGTCAGTTCGGCTGTCATACCGGGGGTGACCTCCAGCGGCGTCCAGCCCTGCCCGGAAAGGTAAATCTCTGCCCAGGCGTGGGCGTTATCGTCCTGCAAAACGGCACGGCAGCTGCCGTCGCCCGCAGCGGTAAACAGACTTTGCGGTGCGGCGTAGCCTACCACATATCGGGCGGGCAGCCCCACCATGCGGCACAGCAGCACCGCTGCCGAGGCAAACTGTGTGCTGCTGCCCGCGTGGCTCTCGCTCAGGAAATACAGCAGCGGGTCGGTGTCGTCGGGTGTCTCGGCGTCCGCGCTGTAACGGCAGTGCTCGTTCAGCCAGCTGCGCACCAGTGCGCGTCGGCCATCGATGTCATCATCCCTGAATTTGCGCTCCTTCACCAGCGCAGCCAGTTCCTTGTCTATGGCATCGTACCCGGCACCGTCGGGCACATCCAGGCAGCGCGCACGAACATATCCGGCGTAGGCGCTTTCCAGACGGTCCAGCACCCCCGCGTCATCATCGTCACGGGCCGCCAGCAGCTCCTCTGCCTGTTTGCGCGGAAAATAGTAGAACATATCGTCCTGCACGGTCTGCCCCGCTATGGCTCCGTCGCCGTCCGGCGTGTAGTAGTCGTTAAAATATGCGTTGTACGGCGCAAACGTGTAGGCATCGTTTGCATGCAGACGCTGTACGGTCATTTGCTGCGGCTGTGCACCGCTGTATGCCGCGCGCAAAAACGGCAGGTTCGCAATGGCAAGCCGCCCGTCGCCGTCGGTTTTCCAGTTTGCTGCGGCACTGTCGAAGGCAGCGGCATTCCCCGCCTGCCAGCTTGTGCCGTCATAGTCCACGCCGATAAACCCGCGCAGGTAGACGGTCTCCTCCGGCTTGGCGTCGGTCGTGACCATTATATCCTCCAGCCCCGTCAGCGCCAGGCCGTCGCCCCGTGTCAGGCTGCCGTCCTCCACGCCGCCCGCAGCAGCGCTGACATGGAAATTCAGTGCCCCGCCGCTGATTTTCGGCAGCCACTCGATCGCCGCGCTCAGCCCGGCCGCGCAGACTTTGTCGGTCACAGGCTGCAGCGCGTTCAAGGGCAGCATCAGCACGGGGCGCAGTGCCAGGGCAGGCAAAAACAGCACCGCGCAAATGGCAGCCATGCCGACACCGGCCAGCCTTTGGTTTATGCGGTGGGTCTGCAGGTTGGCGGCATAGACAGCGGAACCCTTGCCGCGCCACAGCCGTTTGCGCACCAGCGACCGCGCCGCCGCACAGCTTCCCAACCAGCCCGGCAAAAGCAGCAGCCAGCCCAAAACGGCACGGCCCGTCCCCGCCAACAGCGTGAACACCACGATCGGCAGAAGCACCGCCCCCAGCAACAGCGCGTCGGTGTGGCGGGCTGTCAGCGCGGCCAAAAACATTGTAAACGGCACTGCCGTCAGCAGCGCAAACAGGCCCATCTGCGCCGAAACCGGCGAGGCGGACACCACAAAATTTGCGTTGAAGCGTGTATTCAAACACAGCCTGACGGCATCCGCGCACTGTGCCGCACCGGCCAAAAACGGCTGCTGCACGGCAAACAGCAGCACCAGATACCCCACGGCCAGCGCCAGCGCCGCGCCGTAACGGCACGCCTTGGAAAGCGGGACGCGGTGCAGTGCCGGCCACGCCGCACACAGTGCCGCCACGCCAAGCCACACCCAAATCGGCAATGCCAGTGCAAACGCACCGTTCAGTGCCGTCAGCAAGCCCAAGGCCAGCAGTTCCGAAATCAGCAGATCCGCCGCCGTTTCCGCCATGGGGTGGGCAGCGGCCTTGGTGCGGGGCAGCAGCACGCGGTCCACAAATACCAGCCCGGTAGCGGGGTCGGTGTCCTTGCGGCGGGTCAATCTGCGCAGCCGCTTTACGGCGGCCTGCCCAAAGTGCAACAACTGCTGCGGCGCGTCGGCCCCCTCTGCCAAAACGCTGCCCGCAGGGTCAGCGCGGTAGGTTGCGCCCAACGGCTCGCGCACGGTCAACTCGCCCACGCGGGCGGTCAGTTTCCAGTGGATCAGCTTCGGTGAATCGCCTGCACGGTAGGGGCGCAGATCATAAACGCCGTCGGTCAAATCGCAGCCCGCCGCAGTCACTTTTTCGGCGCAGTTCTGCGGTTTTGTGCCTGCGCCGTCGTCCTCGCCCTCGGCGGGGGGCAGCACACACAGTTCTCTGCTTTGGGGCGGCACGGCGCAGTGCGCGGCAAACAGCCCCAACAGGTCGCGCACGGTGGCTTCCTGCACACGGAACCGCCACAGACCGCTTTTTGCTGTGCGCAGGGTCACGCGCAAATCGGCACACTGATGCGGGGCCAGCATCGCGCCGCAGGGCAGTTCAATGGCCGTTCCGCTTTCGGCGTCCACAGCCTGCAAAACGACACGCAGCTCCGGCACGGGCCGCCGCCCGTTGTTGTGCAGTTTCACCAGTACGGCAAAATCCTCGTCGGGGTGCACGGGGCGGGCAGGCAGCTGCAGCGTTACCGTCACATCCCTGCGCAGTGTGCGGACATACCACGCCAAAAAGCCGACCAGCAGCACCGCCAGTGACGCCAAAAAGACCGCAAACGACGTGCGGCTGACCGCTGCCGCGGCAAACAGCACGGCCAGCAGCAGCGCGCAGCCCACCTTACCTGCCATGGAACGGTTTCTCCGGGCGGGGGCGCGGCACGGTGTGCAGAACATCGTCAAGGATATTCTGCACTGTATCGCCGCCGGTGCGGGCCTGTTCGGTCAGGCACAGACGGTGGCGGGCCGCATCGGCAAAAATCGCGGTAATATCCTGCGGGGCCACATAATTGCGCCCGCTCAGAAAAGCCGCCGCGCGCGCCATACCGGCCACTGCCAGCGACGCACGGGGCGAAAGCCCCAGCATCAGGCGGCTGTCCTGCCGCGTCGCGCGGGAGAGTTCAACGATATACCGTCTGATTTCATCGCTCATATATACTTCGTCTACCTGCTGCTGCATAGCCAGCAGGTCGTTTTTGTCCATCACCGGCTGCACACGGTCCAGCAGGGCGCGGCGCGGCTGGCGGGACAAAATCTCCATTTCCGCCTCCGCATCGGGGTAGCCCATGACCACGCAGACCATAAAGCGGTCCAGCTGGGATTCCGGCAGCATCTGCGTACCCACCGAGCCGACGGGGTTTTCCGTTGCAAAAACGGTAAACGGCTGCGGCAGAACGCGCGTCACGCCGTCCACCGTGACGGCGCTTTCCTCCATGACTTCCAGCAAGGCGGACTGGGTGCGGGCGCTGGTACGGTTGATTTCATCGGCCAAAAACAGGTTGCACATCACCGCGCCGGGGTGGTACACAAATTTGCCGGTTTCCTTTTGGTACAGCGAGAACCCCACAATGTCGGACGGCAGAACGTCGGGGGTAAACTGCACGCGGTTTTGGGTCAGGTCCATAGCGCGGGCAAACGCCTGTGCCAGCGTAGTTTTGCCCACGCCGGGGATATCCTCAATCAGCACATGGCCGCGGGCCAGTATCGCCATCATGATTTTCAGCACGACTTCCGGCTTGCCCAGCACCGCCTTGCTTACCTCGGCTGTAACGGCCAGCGCCTTTTCGTTGATATTCTGCATGGGTCAATCCTTTCTATGCCTGCGCCAAATCAGCATACAGCCGATCACGGCGGCAATCAGCAGGCATCCCGCCCACAGGGCGTTGTTTTCCAGCCAAATCACCCAGTTGGAGTACGCGCCGCCCGCGTTTTCGCCGCCGCCCTCGTGGGGCAGGGGAGTGATACTTTCGGGGGTGACTTCCTCCAGCGCGGAAGTACCGTCGGCCTCCACCGTCACTTGGCGCGGTGCGGCGTCCCAGGTTTCGTCACACTCGGCCAAGTCTGCCGCATGGGTGGTGGCCGCTGCGTCGGGGTCGCGCTCGGCTATCACCAGGTAGCGCTGGGTGTTTTGGGTGTAGGGGTGGCAGGTCGTCAGGGTAAGCAGGTCGCGGCCGGGCTGTATCAGCACGGCGTTTATGTCGTCCGGCTGTATAATTTTCAGCTCGCACACGCGGTAAACCAGCGTGTCCCACGGCGTTGTCATAGTAATTTTGTCGCCGATTTGTATCTGCTGCACGTTGCGCAGCATTTCCGCGCCGTAATAGCCGCGGTGGGCGGCAATGACGGTGTTGGTGTTTTCGCCGCCCAGCGGCATGGAGGTCTGCCCCAGCAGCGCGCCGCCGCGGGCCATGTTGGCCGCGTTGGCCCCCAGATAAACAGGCAGTTCCAAGTCCAGACGCGGTATCCATAGCGCGGCGATAACGTCGTCGGGCAAGCCGTAGCCCGTCAGGTCAAAGGCGGGGGTCTCGTAGGCAAAGGGGTCTTTCAGACCGCTTTGGCCTTGGGCAAAAAGCTGTTGGTTGTAGGCCAGAAACGCGTCGTACAGTTCGGGGTAGGCGCGCGCGGGTTCGGCGGCGGAGGTTTCGGGCGCGGCGGGGGCGGCAGCTTCGGCGGCCTGCACAAATTTTTGCACGGTTTTTGTGCTTTTCTGCTCCGTCAGATATCGGCTGACCGTGGGCTGCAGCATCAGCCCAATGCCCAGCAAAATTGCCAGCCATGCAAAAATTTGCAGAAACAGGCGTTTCATCAGTCTTCCTCCTCGCGCTTTTTGCAGCGGTGCAACAGCAGCAGTAACAGCAGCGCCTCGCCGCCGATAACCACACTGCCCGTCACGCTGATCCACGGCCAGGCGTCCACAATGCGCTTTACCACGTTGCCGGTATTCAGCTGTTGGTACTGCACGGTCTGCGGCGTGTCGGGCTGCTCGTCCTCCCCGGTATACGGCACACGGGCGCCGCGCACAAGCATACGGTGGGTGTTGATGGCATAGGGTGTGCAGGTGACCAGCGTGCAGTAGTCCCCGCCGGGGATAATTTCCAGATCCTCGGTGTTTTCCGGCTCCACGACCTTGACCTGGTCTACCTGATACGCCAGCACCTCGTCCATGATGTGGAGGTAAAAACGGTCGCCCTCGCCCAGCTTGTCCAGGTCGGTAAACAGTACCGCCTCGGCCAGACCGCGGTGCCCCGTCAGCACACTGTGGGTGCCCGCGCCGCCCAGCGGATAGCTGGAGCCTTCCAGATGTCCGACGCCCTTTACCAGCACATCGTCGCTTGTGCCCTCATAAATGGGCAGGTTTACGTCAATTTTGGGTATGGTAATGTAGCCAAGGCTCTCGCCCACGTCCAGCATGTCCACATAGCTTGTGCCGATGTCGTCCGCTTCGCCCGCCGCGTCGCGGTCGATGGCATTGTTCAGCTGTTGGTTGTAGCGGCGCGTAGCCTCCTTGGCGGCGTCGATTTTCTCGGCGTCCATCGACTGCACGGTGTCGTTGTAGCTTTCAATGACCGAGCTTGCGTGGCGCTGTGCCACCGCGTTGCTGACAACGGGGTACATGGCCACGCCGATGCCGGAGACGATCATCAGCGCAGCAAAGCCAAGTTTTAATTTGACGGTGGTTTCCATTGCAAAGAGCCTTTCTGTAAAGGGTTGACGCACTGCCACAACCGCCCATAGGGGAAGAACCGTTTCCGGCCCTTCCCCTATGGATTACCCGTTTATTTTGCTGTGGGCGTTTGGATGGTGCGCATTACGCACGGTTGGATTTCTTTTTCAGGCTGAACAGAACGCCGACGCCCGCCAGAACCAGCAGCACACCGATACCGCTGAACAGCAGCGTACCGAAACCGCCGGTGACAGGCAGCGTAAAGCCCTTGCGGTTGACAACATTAACCGTGTACTCACCACTGTTCGTTGCATCGCCACCGCTAAACGTTGTTTTCTTGGTAATCGTGCCGGCAGTGTCTTTTGTAAACGTCGTGGTTTCCTGAATGTCCAAGGTGACTTTGACAGGAGATTTCAGCAGGTTATAACCCTCGGCGGTTTTCGTTTCAACCAGGTAGTATTCGCCATTGGCCAGACCGTTCTGCTGCAAATCACCGTTGTTATCACTTACTAACTTTGCATTGTTGATTTTGGTCCATTTCTTGCCGGCATCCAAGCCCAATGCCTTTGCGGCGTCTCCCGTTATGGTACCGTTCGTATCTGCTTTGTACAGGTCAAACTCGACGCCTTCCAGTCCTTGCTTGGTATCATCGGCAGTTTTATGCACCTTTACTTTGAAAGTGTAAACAACCGCTTCGTCTTTCGTTTCTTTCTTTCCTTCTTCTGTCGGGTTGCCCTCGGTGTCTACACCGATTTTGTTGGTGTATTCGAGAGAAGCAGAGTTGGTGTTGCCCGCCGTGGTCTGGTCTGCTGTAGCCTGTAAAGTTGCAGTATACTTGATAATGATGTCTTTTCCGGCATAATCAGCCATCTTATCAGGGACAAAGGTAACGGTAAAGCCGTCGCCACTATTGGCAACAGTATATGCCGTTGTATTCACAGCGGCACCATCAAACAGGACGCTGAAGTTGTTCTCCGTGCCGTCAAACTTCAGGTTGGTCGGCGTATCGGTAACGGTAAAGGTCTTCAGTTTCGCAATGTTCTGCGGTACAGTTACCTTAATTTGGTACGGAACTTGGTCACCGACGCTGTAATCCGCATCGTGTGTGAGTGTATCGTTTTTATCTATCTGTTTTTCAATAGCAGTGCCTTCATTGATAACAGGAATTTCGATTGCCGCCGCAGCATCTCCGCCGTTGTACTGGATTTTGCCCTCTTTGGTTACCACAAATTCAATGGGTGTCTTATCGATAATGTAGGGGGTATTTCCTTCAATGGACTGCTCGATAAAACGGTATTTACCCTGGGACAGACCACTTACAGAGACAATGCCCGATTCGTTTGTTGTCAGATTAAAATCGGCATTGTCCGACTCGCTCTTTGTTACGGGCTTCCATGTGCTATCGGTGGCATTAAACTTTTCCAAAGTAAAGGTTACACCTTTGAGTGGGCTTGCGGCACCTCCGCCCACACGAGCTGTTTTAAGAATCTTCACTTCGCCATAAGCCGTGCCGTTTTTGGGGTAAACGTGGATATCGTACAACCACTCGTTGAGGGTGCTTGCCTTTGTCATAGGAACCGAAACAAGAAACGGCTTCACAGGGCTTGTAACCTTATCGGGGGTAGCCGTCTCAACCACAACATACAAGCCTAGGGCAAGGTGATCGAAAGTTGCAAGGCCGTTTGCGTCAGTCGTTTGTTTGTCAACAACAGTGGAATAAGACGGGTCATCTTTGATTGCATTTCCGGCAGGGTTCAGATAATCCTCAACCTTAACCGGTTTGTCGGCACTCAAACCGTCGTAATAAGCCTGAAGCTGGGTACAATCCATAACCTGATAAATGCTGAATGTAGCACCTTCCAATGGTATGGCACCAGTAGTAGGAACATTATTCGCATCTGTAATTTCGCCGGTGCTATCCTTTGCGTCAGTTCCATTATATTCATATTTATGAATGGTGATAGAGCCTGTTTTTGTGGTATCAATCGTGCTTGTCTTAGGCGTCGTCGTCGTGCCGTCAGCCGCCATTGCGGGCATGGCGCAAAGGCTCAGGGCCAGGGCGGTGCTGAGGACTGCGGTAAATAAACGTTTCAGTTTCATCTTGTTGCATACCTCTTTCTTTCTATATTGTTTTGTGTAGAGGGCTTTTTTAGGGGGTTCAGGAATGTTTGCCCCCTTTCTTATTGTATCGGAACACCAGCACCAGCAGCACAGCCACCAGTGCGGGCAAACCTATCAGCAGCCACAGGCTGGGTGCGTCCGCGCCCGTGTGCGGCAGGGTAAAGCCCTTGCGGTTGTAGATCGTCAGGGCAATGTTGTACACGCCGCTGGTATCTGTGGTTTTCGAGCCAAACGCCGCGCCATCGCGTAGGCATTGCCCGCCCGCTGTCAGCGTAAATTCGATGGGCTCGGCCAGCAGGGTGTAGCCATCGGCGGTCTTGGTCTCGGTCAGGCGGTAGCTGCCGGGGGTCAGGGACGCAAAGCTGCATTTGCCTTGGTTCGTGCTATCGCTGCCCGTCACGCCGTTATAGGTTGTTTCAGCCTCGCCGCTATCGTTCAGCTTTTCCAGCTTGAACGCCACACCGTCCAGCTTTATGCTATTATCCTGTGCATCCAGCTTTGTGATGACCAAGTTATATTTGGCATCTTGCAGTTGGTTGGTCAGGGTCAGCGTTTTGTTGGTCGAATCGCCTGTGACGCGGGTGGTATTGAGAACCTTGTACTTCTTGCCGTTGATCTCAATCACATCGCCATCCGCGCCGCCGTAAAATTTCCCATCTGCAGACGCGCTTTCCAGCACGCGGTAGGTGTAAGCGACACGCGCACTCTCCGACTTGCTCGCATCGTACTTGTCCAACCCGGTAAACTGTTTGGTCCAGCCTTCGTAACCGTCGGGTTTTTTCAGCTCTACGCGGTCATACCCCGGAACCGTCAGCCAGGTGTTTTTTTCCTCCGGCGTTTCGGTGCGCTGCAGTTGCAGGTAAATGGCGTCGGGCAGGTCGGCTTGCGGAATGTCCGTCTTACCGTCCTGTTTTTTCCACTCTTTTTTGACCGTTATGTCAATCAGTTCGCGGGCGGTGTTGACAAACGTTGCCGTTGCAGTTTTCCCACATTCAATGGTGCCGTACGCCATGCCGTCCGCAGAAACAGCGCGGTCTGTGACGCCCTCGATGGACACCGATTGCAGGCTTGTGCCCGCCTGTTTATTTTCCGACACAACAAACCGTGTACCGACAGGGATTTTGTCGATCACAATCTCGCCGTAGTACTCGTCACCGTGTTTTTCCACCATGCATTCGTGCTGTATCGGCGGGATTATGCCGCCGAGGCTTTGGCCGCCGACATCGCCGAATCGGACGGTAAAGGTAAACGTCTTGCCTTCCAGTTGCCTTTCCTCGCCTGCGGCGGGGACCTTGCGTATAATCAGCTTGCCTGTCTTGACCTTGTTGTTGAAAACCACTTTCAGCTTGGTCAGCTCGTTATCATCGGCCGAATTGCTGTAAGAGCGAAAAACCAGCGTGTCAGCGTCCGGCTTTTGGGGCGTTTTGTACGCGTTCTGGGTGTTGTTTCCGTCAAGGGTTGTATTAACCACTTGTTCCGTTCGGCCATCGTTCGGAGCGGTGCCTCTGACGTTTTGCAACGTGCTAACACTGCCAGTCGTAACAACGTCAGCCTTGCCGCTTACATTTGTAACAGGTACGTCGTTTTCGTATACCGTCCAAGTTGTATCGTACAGTTCGGTGTCGATCTGCTCTTGCAGGGCTATGTAGCTGCCGCGGCGGAACTGGTCATTAAAGGTAACGGTCTCACCGTCCTGTAGCAGGAACCGTCCGTTTTCATCCACAACGTCGCCGTTGCCAAGATTGGAGGAAAACACCGCATAGGCCGCGTTTTCCAGCTTACCGCTTTCGGCAGAGCCATAGTCGGGGACGTTGTACTGCGCGGTGGTAAAGCCTGTTTGTTTCGGCAGGGTCGGCGCACTGCGGAATGTAAAGTTGCGCAGGTAAATGCTGCGCGCATAGTTATCGCCCACCGTTATGCTTTTTAGCTGCGTTTTGTCGAAACCCTCGACTTGTTTCAGGGAGTTCAACATCAGCCGTACGGTGTACCACGTTCCCGGGTGCAGCGCGGTCGCCGCGCCGTAGACATCGCTGCTTTGCAGCCCCTTGGTGCCAAGGCAGCCCATTTGCTTGCCGCTTGTGTCCCAAAGCTCCACATACAGGTTGCTCAGGGCGCAGGTATCGGTCGGGTTGCCCTGCACATAGACATCAAAGGTCAGGTAGCTGTACGGACTTATATTTATGGCGCTGTCCCATGTCAGTGTGCCGCGGCGCTGGTCGCGGTATAGGCTGGATGGGTCACTTTTATCCGATGACCACAGCACGGCGCTGCCTTTGTCTTTGTCTACATTCTCCGGCAGGGACGACTCATAGCTTAATAGTCCCGTGACCGAACTGTATACGTCGTTCGGAAGTTCGTAGGTCTGGATTTTCGGTTTATCAGTACCTTTTGTTTCGTAGTGGGTGGCCAGATTTTGGATGTTGAAGGTGAAAATTTTCTGGTTTTTAAAACTTGCTTGGAACAGCGGGTTCACATCCGAAACATCGACCTGCTTTTCGACCTGCAATTCGTTATGGTCGGGGAAGTTGAACGCCAGCGCCATGTTAGACTCCCACATGCCGCGCTCCATGTAGTACATGGTCAGGGTGTGGGTGGATTGGTCTTTCAGGGTTTTGGTGGTGCCCTTCTTATTGAACGTGATCGGTTGGCCGTTGTATTTGACGGTTTTGGTTGTTTCGCCGGACCCATAACCCTTGTAGACCATGGTATCATTTTGGTCGGTGTTCTTGTTGGAGCTGACGTAGGGGGTTACGGTGTTGTTTTCGCCAAATTCCAGCAGACCGGACGCTTTGCCGTGCGCGCCGCCGACATCCAGCATCAACTCGCCGTCAATGTAGACCCACACGTCATCGTCGCCGGAGAAGAAGAACTTGATAGGAACTTTGATGTCGCTGCCGCTGGTGTCTTTTCCTACAACAACATTGCCGTCCTCTGTAAGCGTAAAGTCAAATTGCAGCTTGGCACCAAAGCCGTAGTTGTATTGGGACGCCCCGACTGTGCTGACTGTTTGGTTAAACGGGAAAAAGCCGTAGGTGCCATTGGCACTGTTTGGTGACGAAATGTTTTGTGATTTGCTGTCCGTGGTGGGGTTGCCGTCACCATCTTTGGGGGATTCCAGATAATACTTGCCGTCGGTTTGGTTCTGCTTCAAATACAGAGAGCTTTTGCTGCTGTCATAGTACCAATATTCGGCTTTGCTCTCCGGGTCGCTATCGGACGTATTGTTCGGATCCTGCGCAAAAACGGCTTTTTGCTTGAGCGGGAAGGAAACATCCTCGTACACCTTGCCCAGCACGGTGTTAAAGGCGTTTTTGCCTTGCAGGAAGTCCTTGTTAAAGTGCGGGTCAGCCAGCGCATCTGTTGTGGAGCCTGTGGAATTCTTGGTTCTTAACAGCGGCAGTCCGTCTGCCGTGTCGTCAGAGGTCTTGCTTTCCACAAGGCCCTGGAAGGTGCGGCTGTAATCGGAGCTTTCATTACCATTATCATCCAAGGCCGAGTTGTTCACGGCCATAAACGTTTTGTAAGCTGGGCTACCTACATCACCCCAGCCGTATAGGTTCATACCATCGGCAACGGTTGCAAAGGGGTCGCCCCAGCCTGACTTTTGGAAATGCCCGGTATAAAGCGGGTATTTTACATTGCCGTTTGCCGTGTAAGCGCTGCTTAATGCGCGGTTGAACTGCTCAAAAGTGACGTACCCGCGCTGGGAAGATGTGGTCACCCACGAGTAAGTGTCGCGGTTCAGGCCATTCAGTTCGTAGTCGGTGTAGTAATCGTACAGGGTGCTTGTGATGTACTTTGTGCCCGGCTCTTGCGTAAACTTGTCGCTTGCAATATCCACAACGGTGGTATTTTTGCCGCTTTCGGCATCGCGGACAGAGGCTTTCTCGCCCCAGTAGCCGTCACGGCTGCCGTCCGTGTAGGCCGACGGGTCGCCATCATCGGCAAAGAAGCAGGGCGCTTTCAAGTTCAGGGGGATTTCCGCTGTGCTATACTTCTTCGTTAGAGCATCTACCACAGAGTTTTCGTCTGCGCTCTGATGCGCGGAGAATTGCACTGCGGTGTAAGTGCCCGCAGGAATTGTGCAAGACCACAGCTTGCGGTCGGCGGCTGTGGGGTCGGTTTCCTGCGTCATCTGCAGCGATTTGACG
>OLHE01001831.1_pt1 | contig 13275 bp, 8 predicted proteins | sample 1605821 | NCBI WGS metagenome assembly OLHE01 (sample SAMN03283250) | human gut metagenome | biome: human-associated habitat; material: feces | host: Homo sapiens | place: USA | collected 2013
CTCAACGGCAGGGTTCTTAGAGCGCCTGCTCGGACAGAGCAGCCTCGATTCGAGCCAGATAGCTCAATTCGTGGCATCACCTACGCTGCTCAAGACCGAAGAGCTCTACACGGTCGATTCGTATGGTGCTGCTATGGCACCCTTGTTCATGAACCTCACCTTCTGGATCGGAGCGTTCATGTTGCTCGTCATCATGAAGCAAGAGGTGGATGGCAGGGGTATCCGTCAACTGAAGATCTGGCAGCGTTATCTTGGGCGCTTTCTCCTTATGGCACTGCTCGTGGTGCTCCAGGCGATCATCTGTGTGTCGGGCCTTTTGTTCATGGGTATTACGCCAGTCAATATCCCTGCGCTCTATTTGGCTGCTGCGATGTGCTCACTTGCGTATCTCAGTATCATCTATTGTCTTTCCGTTACGCTCCAACATGTGGGGAAGGGTATCTGCATCATCTTGGTCTTCGCGCAGATCCCGGGAGCGACCGGCCTCTATCCTATAGAGATGACTTCGCCGTTCTTCCAGGCGATCTATCCGTTCTTCCCGTTCACCTATGGCATCGGTGCGATGCGTGAGGCGATGTGTGGCTTCTACGGCAACGATTTTGCTTTCACGCTCGCCATGCTCTCATTGTTCTTTGTGATCTTCATGGGGATCGGCCTCGCGCTTCGTCCGCGTCTTGCGAACGTGAATCGCATGTTCGCGCGTCAGATCGAAGAGGGCGATATCTACAACGGGGAAAGTGCGGTCGTGCCAGCGCGGCGCTATCGCATGAGCCAAGTTATCGCGGCACTTGCCGATCATGATCTGTTCAAGCAAAACGTTCAAGAGCGCTACGAGCGCTTCACGCGCCTGTATCCACGCTTGATACGAGCTGCGATCGTAGTTGGCATTGTGGTGCCAGTGGTCTTTACGGTGGCTTTCTCGCTTACCATGACCGAGAAGATCGTACTGCTCACGGCGTGGCTCATATGGTTCGCTCTCGTATGCGGCTTCTTGATCATAGTTGAGGAACTGCGCTATAGCATGCGCCGTCAGCTCCAGCTCGACTCGATGGACTCCGAGAAGCTGCGTACGATCTATGCTGATCGCAAGGTCGAGCGCTATAGCGATTCTCGCAGCTTGCACGAAGATGCCTCTTTGCTGCCGCCGAAGCGGGGTGGTAAGCGATGAAGAACATCCTTGCGATATTCAAAGAGGATCTTAAGAAGCTGTTCGGTAATGTGGTCAATGGCATCGTGACGCTTGGCCTTATCTTGCTCCCTTCGATCTTCGCGTTCTATAACATCATCGCGTGCTGGGATGTCTTCGATAACACGGGCAATGTGAAGGTTGCGGTCGCGAACACCGATGAGGGTTACCAGAGCGATCTTATTCCCTTACGGATGAATCTAGGAGAGCAGGTGATCTCTGCGCTCCGATCGAACGACCAGATCAAATGGGAGTTCGTTTCTGAAGAGGAAGCGATAGATGGAGCGAAGGCCGGTCGCTACTATGCAGCTGTGGTCATCCCTTCAACATTCAGCAAAGACATGCTCACGTTCTATAGCGATGGGGGAGAGCAGGCGCGCATCACCTACTATTCCAACCAGAAGAAGAACGTGATCGCACCGAAGGTCACGGACCAGGGAGCGTCTTCGGTTTCGTATGCGGTGAATGAGGCGTTCGCTCAATCGGTCAGCGAGATCTCGCTTTCGCTCGTGCATGTGATGGCGAATTACCTTGACGAGAATGGCGCTGATGCACGCATTGTTGCGCTCGCCGATCATCTCGAAGCTACTTCACGCGTTTTGGACAACGCCGCCAGTGCGGTCGAGGTATTCGGAACGTTCGGTGACGCTTCGAAAGACGCGCTCGATTCTGCCACTAAGCTCATCAACGCCACGCAAGCAGGCTTCGGTTCGATTGCTGGTTCGACGGTGGGCGTGGCAGAAGGGGTCAGCGAGACTGCTGAAGCACTTGATTCGGCAACGGCAACGTTCAAAGAAGCGCTCACGGCTTCGACTCAAAGCTACGAGCAACTTGCGCAAGCTGCGAAAGACGCTGCAGGCGCGCTTGGCAATACGTCAAGCGCGATGGCAAGTAGCATGCGCACGCAGGCAGAAGCTGTTTCTGCGCAGATCGTAAGCAACCAGGAGCTCTCCGGGCTTTTGCGCCAGATCGCACCGAATGTTCCGAGCGATGTACAACCGGTGCTTCTTGCGATGGCGGATCGCCTCGATTCTACGGTGAAGACGCTCGAGCAAGTGCGCGATCTGCTCAATCAAAGCGCCGATGACCTCGATCGAGCGAACGCACAGGCAAAGGCGGATATCGCTGAGCTTGAGAAGGTATCAGCCGAGGCGAAGACCGAGCTCGATAATTTGCAGAAGACCTATGACCAAGAGGTCGGTCCTGCGCTCGAAGAGTTCGAACGCTCCTCCAAAGCTGCGGCAAAAGCCTTCTCGGAAGGGGCAGCGGTCCTCTCCGAGCAAGACCCCTTCACGATCGAAGGAAGTGAGTCACTGGAGAGCACCTTCAACGATGCACTCGGGCAATCGGCTGAATCGGCAGATGAGCTTCGTAGTGCCGCCGGTCAGCTTTCGAATACTGCAGAGAAGCTGCGTGAAGCAGCGATGGCGGGGGATTCAGAGACGCTTCATGATCTGCTTTCGGCGGATGTGGAAGGTTTGGCGCATGCGCTTGCAGCTCCGGTGAGCATCGAGCGTACTGCAGTCTTCCCGAGCCAATCGTTCGGCGCATCGATGGCGCCGCTCTACACTACGCTCGCTATCTTCATCGGGTCGCTTCTTATCATGGTCGCGGTGAAGCCCCGTATTTCGCAGCGCATGAAGGACAAGCTCAAAGATCCGAAGCCACGTCAGCTCTTCACGGGCCACTTCCTCATCTGCGCACTGCTCTCGCTCGCGCAGACCACGTTCATGGCGCTCGGCAATCTCTTCTTCCTCAATATCTCGGTGGTGCATCCGCTGTTGTTCATGCTCGTCTATTGGTTCGCAGGTTTGGTGTTCACGTTCATCATCTATACGCTTGTGGTATCGTTCGCGAACCTTGGCAAGGCGATCGCGGTCTTGATGCTCATCGTGCAAGTGACTGCGTGCAATGGATCGTATCCGCTCGTGATCTTGCCCGATTTCGTTCAGATGATAAGCCCTTGGATGCCCGCAACGCATGTGGTGGAAGCTATGCGCGCGGCTATGTTCGGCATCTACCAGAATGATTTCTGGATAGCTATGGGCGAGCTGGCGCTCTTCTTGGTTCCGGCGGCGCTCTTAGGATATGCTCTTAGAAAGCCTCTGGAGAAGTTCATGCAGTGGTATGTGCGCACGGTCGAGTCGACGAACTTGATCGAGTAACTGCTGTAGTCAAGTTGTTCGCGGAAGTTCGCAGAGAACAGCGCTTGCGTGCTCTTTGCGGCCTATGATGCACTCTTCGTGCTCTTCTCATGTTCGGAGAGCAGCTTGCTCCGTTGGATGACCACAGCGCCGATCAGGAAGGGCAGCCAGAAAACGATCGCGCGATAGACCATGATCACCGCCATGGCGGATGCCTGATCGATACCGAAAAGAGCAAAGGTCACGAGCGCTGCTGCCTCTACTACGCCAACGCCTTGGGGAACGAACGAGATCATCGCAAAGAGGGTGACCACGACATATCCGCAGATCATCGCTTCGATATCATGCACACCGAAAGCAAGGGCAACGAAGGCGAAGCACCCAAGCTCGAAGATGCTCGCGGCAACATTGAGTCCCAGATCGGCTCCTATGTCTTGCTTGTTCTTCGTCATGAGCGCTGCGGATTGCGCATAGGTATTGACCGTATCTTTCACCCAAGCATCAACGGGCTTCTTCTTGCGTTTGGTCAAGAACCTATCGATGACGCGCACGAGCGGGGCGAGCAACTTTAAGAGCAGATCGGGCTTCATCGCAGCGAACGCCATCGCGGCGACCATGCCACCTACGATAAGGATCGCGATGATACCAAGGGCTATCCATCCTGCATTCAATCCACCCTCAATACCCAAGATCGCAAAGCCGATGACCATGATCACCAAGAAGCCAGCATTGATCGATACCTGACGGAGCAGCGCGGCTCCTGTCGCTTTGCCAGCTGAGATGTGTTCATGGGCAGCTTCAGCGATCACGATCGAGGTTCCCGACATATTGAACGAAGGAATGACCGTATCGACGAAGAACGTCGCAAAAACGAGCTTTATCCCTTCTTTGAGGCTGAGGCGCGATCCGACCGATTTGAAGCACCAGATAAAAGAAGCTCCTTGAGCGAAGTATTTCCCCAACTGGAACACAACCGCGCCGATGAGGAAGAGGGGAGCTCCCCGTTCGATCGTGGTAACGAGCTCTTCAAGTTGATCGCCGCGCAAGAAGATGACCGCTAGAACGATGACGACCACAAGACCAACGAGTATCTTCTTCAGGTTCTTTTTCATGCAGGAGCCCTCTGCGCAGTTCAGAGCAATGAATCACTCTTAGTCTAGCAAAAGGAGAAGGCTTCAAAAGAGTCGCAAGAGAACCGATACGCCATTGAAACCGAGCAGGCGTGATCCTTGAAGCACATACGGCGGCTGGCTCATCCATCTCACGGCTTTCCTACAAACCAGCGTCATCCTACGGAGAGGCTGCTGCTCGTGCTAAGTTTGAAGGAGCACAGTTCCTTCTTGACGAACTGCACGAAGTTTGTGATAGAAAGTCTCGCATCATGGATACTTCTCAAGAAACCTCTCGCGGTGGTTCACGTGCTCGCGATCACGAGATAATCAAAGCGAGCATCATCGGCATCGTGGGCAATATGCTCCTGGTTGCTTTTAAGCTCGTTATCGGGTTCTTCTCGCATTCGATCGCTATCATCCTGGATGGCGTGAACAACGCTACCGATGCGCTCTCTTCCATCATCACCATCGTGGGCACGAAGCTTGCTGCGCGCCGTCCCGATCGACATCATCCTTTTGGGTATGGGCGCATCGAATACCTCACTTCGGTCGTCATCGCTATCATCATCTTGGTTGCGGGTTTTCTCTCGCTTCGCGAGTCCATTCAGAAGATCATCGAACCTGGTCAGCCATCGTATTCTGCGATCACGATCACGATCATCATCGTGGCTATCATCGCGAAGGTGTTTCTCGGCATCTGCTTCAATCACTATGGAAAGAAGACGAAGAGCGAAGCACTCATCGCTTCAGGCATCGATTCGAACTACGATGCGGTCCTTTCTGCAGGAACGCTCGTGGTCGCTTTCGCACAGAATATCTGGAACCTCAATATCGACGGCATCGTGGGACTCATCATCTCGTTCGTGGTGTTGAAGGCAGGCTTCGAAGTCTTGCGTGATGCGCTCGGTCCGATCATCGGGCTTCCTGAAAGCAAGAAGCTGGTAGATAGCATCGTTTCGTATGCGTCGTCATTCTCGCCGGTTGAGGGAGTGCACGATGTGATCATGGATGATTTCGGCCCTAATAAGGTTATCGGCTCGATGAGGATCGAAGTTCCCGACGATATGGAAGCATGGCGCATCCATGAGCTCACTCGTGAGATCTCATCTGGTATTGCAGAGAAGTTCGGCATCTCGATGACGATAGGCATCTACGCAACGAATCGTGCAGGGATGTTCGCTAACATGCGTGCGAGCCTCGACCGGATCGTAAATGAGAATGCGAACATCAGACAGGTGCACGGATTCTATTGCGACGTGCAGAACAAGATCTGCTATTTCGATCTGGTGATCGCCTTCAACGTGAACGGGGAGAGCATTAAGGCATCGGTCGTCGATGCGCTCAAGAAAGCGTATCCTGCTTACTCTTTCGATGTTGAGATCGATCGAAGCTTGGAAGATTGATCTTTTGGCAGTTCACGAATAGCAGGAAAGCTAGTCTTCGAGCAGATAGTTCAGGTACGCGCGATACTCTTCCACGAGTGATTCGGGTCCGGCGATGCGCACCTTCTTCCCCATGGAGGCGATCCAACCGAAGAACTGCTCGCTCTTGCAGATCCTCACGCGGGCAAGAGCCTCCTGATCATTCGACTTCAAGAACGTTGCTGCACTGCCGAAGCGATCAGTGATGATCTCGACCTTGTCGGCGTCCGCAGCAAGGATAGCCACCACTTCTTCACCTCCGAAGCGCCCGAACATGATCGCCTTGTTCTCATCGTAGCGAAACCCGGCGATCTCACTGTTGCGCGCAGCGGGTGTGCTTTCAAGCACGCGAAGATCCATCATCCTATCGAGGCGATATTCGCTCAAGGTGTTGTGCGCCTCGTTCCAGGCAGTGAGGTAATAGAAGCCATCCTCGTACACGATGGCAACAGGCGTTACCACATGCGTCTTGCTCTTCGATCTTGAATAGGGTTTGCCATCGAGCCCGATCTTTCGGTAGGAGAATTCGATCTTGCACTTGGCTTTGATAGCCTGATGGATCGCATCGACAGCATGAAAAACGCTGCTATTCTGCGATTTGATGCGCCGTGCCACATGGATCCGTCGGTCGAGCAAATGCTGCTCGTGGTTCGTGGCAAGCTGCTTGATGTTGGTGATGAGTGTCTTCGCTTGTTTTTCGGTTATCGCACGGCAGGACTGGATGGCATCGACCATGAGCATGAGTTCTCCGATGGAGAAATCTCTTCGTTCGATCGCATACTCAACGGGATTGCGTTGGTAGGTCTTGATGTCGATATCGAATTCGCGCAGGATGTCCAGATCGGAATAGATGCTCTTGCGCTCTGCGGGAATGTCGTAGGCATCCAAGCGCTCGATGATCTGCGACATGGTGAGCCCGTGTTCGGCGTTGGTCTCTTCTTGGAGGATCTTCAAAAGGTATAAGACCTTGATCTTCGCCTTCTTATTGTTCGCCATAAAGATGTCCTTTGCACTGTTAGATGCGTTCAAACGATGCTATCAAGAAAAGGCTAGCGCATCGTCTTTCATAGTATGTCCGATTAAGAGGACAGAGTAAAGAAATTGGAGCAGGAAGAGGGGAACGCTATAATCTCTCTAGTGAACAAGGGAGGAAACGTATGGCCACTTCATTGCGCGAAGCGATCGCCGAGACCGCCGCATCGATCAAAGAACTCCTAGCAGGAAGGCAGCCTGTTTGCGGACTCATCCTAGGAAGCGGCTTGAACTTCTATGCCGATACGCTCGAACAGCAAGAGATTCTTCCCTATAAACAGCTTCCGCATATGAAGGTTTCAACGGCAACGGGCCATAAGGGGCGCTTCGTGCTCGGAAGGGTCCCTGGCACAGAGGTATGGGTGCTCTGCATGCAAGGGCGTTTGCATGGCTATGAAGGCGTGAGCGCGCAAGATGTCGCGCTGCCGGTATGGGCGATGCAAGCCGCTGGCATCGATACGCTCGTTACCACCAATGCGGTCGGCGCTTTGAACCCTGCCTTTAAAGTCGGGTCCTTCTGCGTCATGTCCGACCATATCAACTTCACCGGGCGCAATCCCATCGCGCATCCCGAAGGGAATCTGATCGCAGAGCGCTTCGTGCCCATGCTCGATGCGCATGATCCCCAGATGCGCGCACTTCTGCTCGATATTGCAGCACGCGAAGGGGTCGATGTGAACGAAGGCGTGTATCTCGGACTCATGGGTCCGAACTTCGAAACGCCTGCTGAGGTTCGCTTATTTGCATCGTGGGGCGCTGATACGGTTGCCATGAGCGTAGTGGAAGAGGTCATCGCGGCGCGTCATGTGGGTATGCGCGTGCTGGGTCTTTCGCTCGTTTCGAACAAGGCGTGCGGCATAGAGGGCGCAGATCCGAATTCGGATGAGGTCATGGATGTTGCTGAAAAGGTCAAGCCGGAATTCACTGCGCTCATGAATGGGTTCTTGCGCGAGCTTGCTCACCTGCAGTAAGGGCATGGATCTTGTTCGATAAAGCCATCTTCAAACTTCCCCATATTCATCGCACGCTTGCGATCCTCGTTCTGTTCGCCATGATGGAAACAGCGTGCATCCTCGGAGAGGCGTTCGGGCTTTCGCGCGGGCTGGTGGCCCTTTGGGAAGGGCGCGCGTTCGAAGACGCTCTTTGGAATCTCTCCCTCTTCGCTTGTTCGTTCGTTTGCGTGCGCATCACGCTCGATCTGCGTGAAGCCTTCATCTCTTCGTATGCGCTCAGGTGTGCGCGCGGGACGCGAAAGGACTTGTTCGGTGCACTCTTTCAGACGGGCGCACCGCTAGCGCAGCGTTTCGGCACCGCGACGAGCGCTGCCATGGCGCTCGAAGGCATCGACAAGATGAAGGAGTATCTCGAGCTCGTTTTGCCGAAGTTGGTGAACATGATGGTCTTGCCGCTCGCCTTCGCGCTTGCCATCGCCTGCGCTGATTGGGTCTCGGGTGTTATCGTCATCATCCTTTTGCCTTCGATGGTGCTGCTCATGGTGCTCATCGGTAAGACCACTGCTGAAAAGAGCCGTGTTCAGCATGGAGCATTCAAGGTCATGTCGAATCATTTCATCGATTCGGTGCGTGGCTTGCCTACGCTTTCGACTTTTGCCGTGTCGAAGACGTATGCGGATCGTGTATACGAGGTGAGCGAACGATTTCGTGAAGCCACGATGAAGATGCTGAAGAGCGCGCAGCTCTCTGGCGCGGTGCTCGATCTGTTCGCCACGCTCGCGATCGCGGCAGTATCGATCATGCTCGGTCTGCGCCTGATCGATGGCTCGCTCACGCTGCTCCCTGCGCTCTTCGTGCTCATACTGGCACCCGAATTCTTCAGGCCTATTCGTGAATACGCCTCCGACTATCATGCTTCGCTCGATGGAGTGAACTCGTTGCACACGATCGAGTCGATGATCGCTTCGGTGAGCGTTCCGCCCAGTACCAAGACGCTGCCTCCATGGAATGGATCGAGTACGCTCGAGCTCGAAGGTATTTCACAGGCGTACGAGGGAGTATCGGTCCTTTCGGGAGTTACGGCAAGTCTGAAGGGGTATGCGCGCATCGGAGTAGTGGGTACGAGCGGTTCAGGCAAGAGTACGCTCTTGCGCTTGTTGGCTGGTCTGGAGGACCCTGCGGCAGGAGCGTTCGTGTTAGACGGGCAAGAGACGCTCACGACGCTTCGCTACGAAGGCTGGGAAGAGCAGGTGGCCTACATTCCCCAAGATCCCACAATATTCCATGCGTCCTTGCGCGAGAACCTTACCTTCTACAACCCGCAAGCAAGCGATGAGCACCTGTACGCTGTTATAGAGAAGCTGGGGCTAAGCGAGCTCTTAGCGCAGCTGCCCCAAGGTCTCGATACGCTCATAGGCGAAGGCGCGCGTGGGCTTTCGGGTGGTCAGGCACAACGGATCGCCCTAGCGCGCGTGGTGCTCGACAAACGCAAGCATATCGTTCTCTTCGATGAGCCAACGGCACATCTCGATATCGAGACCGAGATGGAATTGAAGCAGGCTATGGTCGAGGTCATGCAAGAGCGCCTGGTGGTGTTCGCGACCCATCGACTTCATTGGCTCGACACACTCGATTATTTGTTCGTGCTCGAAGAGGGGAAGCTCGTCGAACAGGGTACGACCACCCAGCTTTTGGAGGGCAGTACGCATTTCGCCACGCTCGTACGTGCGCTTCGCGGAGGTGAAGCAGCATGATTGCATGGATCCGTTCTTATTTTGGTGCGTCCAAGGAACTGCTCGCTCAAGTGCTCGTGCTCGGGGTTATCGCGGTTGTTTTCGCCATCGGCCTCATGTTCGTTGCGGGCTACCTTATCGCTGCTTCAGCGGATAATGCGTTCTCGCTGCTCATGCTGAACATCCCTCTTGCCTTCGTTCAGATCTTCGGACTTGGTAAGCCTCTTGCGCGCTACCTCGAACGTCTGAGGAGTCACGATTGGGTCTTGAGGCTCACTTCAACATTGCGCCTTCGCTTGTTCAGGGTGGTGCAACACCAGCAGCGCGAACAGGCGCACTGGCGAACGGGAGACGTGCTCGGTTCGCTCGCGAGCGATATCGAACACGTCCAGAATCTGTTCTTACGCTGCGTTTTTCCGGTGCTCATCGCGTGGATCGTTGGCGTCTTGCTCATTGCGGTGGCAGGCTTCATGTCGCCAGGCTTGTTGCTGTTCGTGCTCATCGCGTTTCTTTTGCTATGCGTCATCATTCCTGCTCTTGCCGTTGTGCTCAATCGTGCACGCATCGAGCGAAACGATCTCACGCGTGCTCCGTTGTACGCAGAGGTGACCGACAAGGTGCTCGGCTCGCGAGATATCGCTATTGCGGGTCGCGGGGGAGAGATCACCGGCCAGCTCATGAAAGAGCTCGATCGCTTGGATGAGGGGGAGAAGGCCATCGCGCAACGCGACCGTTTACGCTTACTGCTCATCCAGGTGCTCTTGCTCTGCATCATCCTCGTCTTGATCTGGTGGACCTCTGTGCGATTCGGTGGCGCACCAGGGGGAACGTCCGATTGGATCGTTGCGGTGGCGCTCGGTTTCTTCCCGCTTATCGAGGTGATCGCTCCGCTCCCTCAGCTCTTCGAAGACACCCTCGAGCATCGCGAAGCGCTTGAGCGTATGAACGAACGGGGGCTGCTCGCAGACCCCGATCCTGCGCTCTTCACCGCGCCTTCTCTCCGCGCTCCGTTCGATATCTCGATCGAAGAGCTCTCGTTCTCGTACGAACCTGAGCACTGTATTCTGAGTGAGGTGACCCTTTCGATCCCCTATGGACAGAAGCTCGCGATACTGGGGAAGAGTGGCTCCGGAAAGACGACGCTCGCGCACCTCATCCACGGCGATCTGCTTCCCCGCGCTGGCGCCATCAGCATCGCAGGCGTACCACTAGCGAACCTTCGCGATGCCATCTGGGACTACGTCGGCTTTATCTCACAGGATAGTTACGTTTTCGCCATGAGCATCTTCGATAACCTTCGTATAGGGAAAATTGAAGTGAGCGAAGAAGAGGCGTGGGCTGCGCTCGATGCAGTCGGATTGAAGAGCCATGTTGCATCGTTACCCGATAAGCTCGAGACCATGGCCGATGAAGCTGGCTTGAACTTCTCAGGTGGCCAGCGCGGACGCTTGGCGTTGGCGCGGGTGTTGCTCCAAGATCCACCCATCGTGGTGCTCGATGAACCGACGGTCGGGCTCGATCCCGTTACCGAACAAAAGGTGCTCGACACCATCATGCGCGTTTTCGCGGAGAAAACGGTCATCATGATCACGCATCATCTTCAAGGAGTCGAGGCGTTCGACCGCGTGCTGTTCGTCGAAGAAGGAAGGCTCATCATGGATGGAAGTCCGGCGGTGCTCACGGTCGAGAATGAGCGCTATGCCAAACTTCTTGCATTTGACAGGGGATTATCGTTCTAAAACGCAAGATAAGCGCTAGAATAACGAAGGCGCTTCGCGCGTTATTCATATGGGGATGTGCTGGAACTATGGTCTGGCACCTGTTTTGAAAAAGGGGGGATTTGTATGGATTTCTTAGCGGATCCGGTCATTCTGGCGCGTATTCAATTCGCGTTCACGGCAATGTACCATTTCTTGCTCGTGCCGGTTTCTATCGGCCTTGGTTTGATCATGGCTATCTATGAAACTCGTGCTTACCGATCCGGAAAGGAAGAGGATGCTGCGGCGGCTAGATTTTGGCTCAAGATCTTCACCGCAACATTCGCGTTAGGTGTTGCAACCGGTATCACCATGGAGTTCTCGTTCGGTACGAACTGGGCGGATTACTCACGCTTCGTGGGTGATATCTTCGGTGCTCCGTTGGCAGCAGAAGCGCTGTTAGCTTTCTTCCTGGAATCGACGTTCTTAGGTGTGCTTCTCTTTGGTCGCAATCATGTTGGCAAGAAGTTCTACCTTGTCTCAGCATGGCTCGTATTCATCGGCTCAGCATTTTCGGCGCTGTGGATCATCATCGCGAACTCCTGGATGCAAACGCCAGGTGGCGCAGAGCTTGCCGATGAGGGAACGCGCGCTGTGCTCACGAACTTCTTCGCGGCGGCTTTCAACCCGTCAACGCTCACGCGCTACTCGCACGTGATCTGTGCGGTGCTCATCATGGGCGCGTTCATGACCATGGCGGTTGCGGCATGGTATATGCACAAGAAGGATCATGAGAAATTCGCGCTCCGTGCTATGAAGATCGGCTCGATCGTTGCAACGATCAGCTGTGCTTGCATGCTCGTTACCGCGCACTCTTCGGCAGTCGTTGTTTCCGAAGAGCAGCCCACGAAGTTCGCCATGATGGAAGGCATGTATGAAGACGAGGTGCCGCCGCTCTATGGCATTGGTTGGGTCGATGAAGAAAACGAGCAGGTCATCGCTCCGTTTGCGATTCCTGGTGGCACGAGCTTCCTTGCGACAGGCAACTGGGATACGGAATATCAGGGCTTGAATAGCCTTGCAGAGACCGAAGACTACTCTGCGATCGACCCTGAGACGATGCCGGTGAACCTGGTGTTCCAGAGCTATCATCTCATGGTCGCGATGTTCGGGCTTATGGCGCTCACGCTCTTGCTCGCGCTCATCTTCACCTTCAAAGGTGGTTCCATCAAGAAAATGAAGTGGCTCCAGTGGCTCATCATCATCTCGCCGATCTTCGCGGTGCTCGCTATCCAATCGGGCTGGGCCACTGCTGAATTCGGTCGTCAGCCTTGGGTCGTCTACCCAAGCGTCACCGGTCCTGAAGGGGTCGAGCTGCTCACAGCAGACGGCATCTCGCTGGCAGTTTCGCCTTGGGAGCTCATCGCCACCATCGTGCTGTTCGTGCTCATCTACCTGGTGCTGTTCATCGCATGGGCGCGCATCGTTGCGCGTTTCATCAAGCAGGGCCCCACGCAAGAGCAACCAGCTCCCGTGGCTGCTTCTTCGATTTCGTTCATGTCGGGCACGCCACCTGCAAAGGCGGCGGATGCTTCGGCAAACGATGAGACTGCTCCGGCCGCGAAGAAGGAAGGAGAGTAGTCATGGATATCACGATTCTTCAAGGACTTTGGTTCTTTCTTATCGCGGTTCTGATCGCGGTGTATTTCATGCTCGATGGTTTCGATCTTGGTATCGGCGTGCTCTATCCCATCCTTGGTAAGACCGAGGAAGAGAAGGCGGTCTTGCGCCGTAGTATCGGCCCGGTGTGGGACGGCAACGAAGTGTGGCTCCTTACCGCTGGCGGTGCGCTCTTCGCGGCGTTCCCTCTTGCCTATGCCACTACATTCTCCGGCTTCTATCTTGCGGTCATGCTCGTACTGTTCGGCTTGATCGTCCGTGCGGTCTCGCTCGAATATCGTGCGCATGATCGCTCTTGGGGCAAGCTTTGGGATTGG
>OLHE01001833.1_pt1 | contig 13270 bp, 9 predicted proteins | sample 1605821 | NCBI WGS metagenome assembly OLHE01 (sample SAMN03283250) | human gut metagenome | biome: human-associated habitat; material: feces | host: Homo sapiens | place: USA | collected 2013
AGGACATTGCCCGTGTTGCGGCTGTTTCCTCTGCAAGTGAGCAGATCGGCAACCTCATCGCCGACGCGATGGAAAAGGTCACGTCCGACGGCGTTATCACCGTTGAAGAATCCAAGACGGCTGAGACGTACAGCGAGGTCGTAGAAGGCATGATGTTCGACCGTGGCTACATTACGCCATACATGGTCACCGATACCGACAAGATGGTCGCTGTCATCGACGACGCGTACATCCTCATCACCGATAAGAAGATCTCCAACATTCAGGAGATTCTGCCGCTGCTCGAGCAGATCGTACAGTCCGGCAAGAAGCTCGTCATCATCGCGGAGGACATTGAGGGCGAGGCGCTGACCACCCTGATCCTCAACAAGCTCCGCGGCACGTTCACCTGCGTGGGCGTTAAGGCTCCGGGCTTCGGCGACAGAAGAAAAGAAATGCTCACCGATATCGCAACGCTCACCGGCGGCCAGGTCATCTCCAGCGAGCTTGGCCTTGAGCTGAAGGATACCACCGTTGATCAGCTCGGCCGTGCACGTCAGGTCAAGATCGACAAGGAAAACACCATCATTGTTGACGGTGCAGGCGACAGCGAGGCTATCAAAAGCCGTGTCAGCCAGATCAGAAGCCAGATCGAGACCACCACGTCCGATTTCGACCGTGAGAAGCTGCAGGAGCGTCTTGCAAAGCTCGCAGGCGGCGTAGCGGTTATCAAGGTCGGTGCGGCTACCGAGGTCGAAATGAAAGAGCAGAAGATGCGCATTGAGGACGCTCTGGCTGCAACGAAGGCTGCTGTTGAAGAGGGCATCGTCGCAGGCGGCGGCACCGCACTCATCGATGCGATTCCGGCTGTTAAGGCTTATGTCGATTCCGTTGACGGCGACGAGAAGACTGGCGCTGCCATCGTTCTGAAGGCGCTTGAGGAGCCGGTTCGCCAGATTGCTGCGAACGCAGGTCTGGAGGGCTCCATCATCATTGAGCACCTGAAGGCAAAGAACACCGTCGGCTACGGCTACAATGCTTTGACCGATACCTACGGCGACATGATCGACGAAGGCATCGTTGACCCGACGAAGGTCACCCGTTCCGCTCTGCAGAACGCTTCCTCTGTGGCTTCCACCGTTCTGACCACCGAGTCCCTCGTGGCAGACATCAAGGAGCCGGCTGCACCCGCAGCTCCGGCAGCACCGGACATGGGCGGCATGTACTAATGAAGAGCGCTTAAACCGCATGAAAACGTCATAAAACGTTGATCCCCCGCACAGGAAATTCCCTGTGCGGGGGATTTTTGTAGGAAAACACAAGTTTGTGCGATGAAATATGGGATTCCGCCGATTGACAATGCGGTGCGGTCTTGATACTATTATAATAGATAAATATTTAACAATACCGAGGCGGGTACGATTTCGGTACGTTCAAAAAAGCCTTGGTACGGCGGCTTTTTAAGCCGAAAAAAGGAAAGGTGATCGTATGAAAAAGTATGTAAGCTTGGTGTTGTGTCTGCTGCTTGCAGCGCTGCTTTTTACGGGCTGCGCGTGAAGCTCAGCATGGAGCATGTGAATCGATAAGGATATTGAAGCCGCGCTCGGCAGAATCGGGCGCGGTATTTTATAATCTGTGTAAAATATTTTTCCAGGGAAGAAAACCTCTTGCATATTTTATGAAAATCCGATATGATGAGGATAGGGAGCGCGGGCGCCTGAACGGATCGGGCGCGTGTATGCGGCTTCCGCTTTGAGAAAGGGGGAATGATTTTGGAAACCATGATCTGGGTGGCGGTCATTGTGATTGCTGCAATACTGGAGGGCATGAGCGCGCAGCTTATTTCCATCTGGTTTGTGGGCGGCGGCATCGCCGGCATGATCGCGCAACTGTGCGGTGCGCCGATTTGGCTGCAAGTGCTGATTGCCGCTGTGGTGACGCTCGTTCTGCTTTTGGCAACGCGTCCGCTCGTGAAAAAGTTCCTGCAAAACAAGGAAACGCACACGAACGCCGACCGCGTGGTGGGGCAGACCGCCGTTGTGACGGAAGATATCGATAACCTTGCGGCGCATGGACGCGTGGAAGTGCTCGGCAACGACTGGGCAGCACGCAGCACAGAAAATGTCCGTATTCAAAAAGGCACAAAGGTGCAGGTGATGCGCATTGAGGGCGTAAAGCTTATCGTGACACCGGTTGTATCTTAAATTCGGCACCGTAAAGTAAAAATGGAAAGACAGCTCACGAAATCATAGAAAAGCTTCACGCAACGAGCAAAAACTCCCGTTTTCTTTGTTTTGATAAATTCAAACCGGCGACCTGAGCCGGGGTAAGACCGTTTAGAGCAGAATAACGCATACGCTTAAAATCGTGTTTTCCGAAAAGATTTGACATAGACGGAGCTGTAACGGCAGCGGATTTCCATACAAAAAAGGAATGGTTGCACTTTTTGTCAGTGCAGCGGTAGTTGGAGTAATGCTCATAATCGTGATGCAGAAAGGAAGCTTTTCCGTCGACAATTTGCCCCCTCCGACCTCGGTCGATCGGGTGCAAATTGATGATGGCAGGTTCGGCAGAGATACTTCTGATACCCATCGGGATCTTTGCCGTAACGATAAAATGAATGATTGTTGTTGCATTTCGGGCACCTAATGTGATATGATTTCATCAGAGAACCTTTCCTTTCTTTTGGGAGTAAATGCGTTTTACGGTGAAACCATTATACCAAAAGGGACGAGAGGTTCTCAGCTTTCATTTAAGTTTACAATACGGACGAAAAAAACAGGAGGAAAAATTTATGACAAAGTTATACTATCAGTTTCCAAACACCTGGTTCGGCGACTGCATGCCTTTTGGAAAAGGAGATCAGTTTTATCTGTTTCACCAAAGAGATACCAGAAGACCCTGCCCGTTTGGTGAACCCTTTGGCTGGGATCTGGCGGTGACTTCTGATTTTGTGCACTATGAGGATAAAGGGACAGCGCTCCCGCGGGGAACCGACAAGGAGCAGGATCAGTTTATTTTTGCAGGAAGCGTTTTTGAAGCAGAGGGAAAGTATCACATTTTTTATACCGGATTCAACCGGGACTATCCAAAGCTGGGCAAGGCATCCCAGGTGCTGATGCATGCGGAGAGCGATGATCTGCTGAACTGGACCAAGACACAGGACAAGCTGACTTTTACACCGCAGGAGGGTTATGACCCGGATGACTGGCGGGATCCCTTCGTGATCTGGAATGAGGAAAAACAGGAATACCTGCTGGTTTTGGGAACCAGAAAGGCCGGACCCAAGGAACAGCAGACCGGACGTACCGTAAAGTTTACCTCCAAAGACCTGAAAAATTGGAAATTTGAGGGAGATTTCTGGGCACCGGGCCTGTTTACCATGCATGAAATGCCGGATCTGTTCCAGATCGGTGACTGGTGGTATCACATTATTTCCGAATACAGCGACGGAAATAAGATGGTGTACCGGATGAGCAAAAGTCTGGATGGTCCCTGGATCGCTCCTGCGGACGATGCTTTTGATGGACGTGCTTACTATGCGGGCAGAACCTTCTGCCTGAACGGGCAGCGCATTCTGTTTGGCTGGGTTCCCACGAAAGAGAACTGCGATGACCGTGGAAACTTCGAGTGGGCAGGCACATTTGTGGCACATGAGGTGTATCAGAGAGGGGACGGAACCCTGGGCGTCAGGATCCCCGACACTGTATGGAACGCCTTTGATGAGGGGGAGAAAGCTGAAGATATAGTGATCGATACCCCTTATGCCAGACAGGAACAGATACTTTTCAATGATACTACAGACCTATTCCGCTTTGAAGCGGATGTGGAATTTTCCGAAGGCACCCGCTCTTTTGGACTTCGCTTTTATGAAAACGAAGAGACCGGTCAGAGCTATCAGTATTTATTTAATATAAAAGAAAACCGTTACCGCTTTGAAACGAGTCCCAACATGCCCTGGCCTGCAAACCAGAACATCGGACTGGAACGGCCCATCAGACTGGAAGCGGGAAAGAAGTACCATATCCAAATGATCCTGGATGACACCATCGCAACGATCTATGTGGACGGAGTGGCTCTGAATACACGGTTTTATCAGAAATTTGGCCAGTCCCTCAGTCTGTTTGTGACAGACGGAACGCTGACAGTAACAAATGCAGGCCTGTCAAAAGCCATAAAATGAATAGTGATTGATATTCCCTTAAATTGAAACTGGAGGTAAAAACATGGATTTTGAACTGTACATCAACTGGGGCGTTGTGGGCATTATCGTTCTCATCGCTCTTGTCATCGCACTGCTTGCGGCGAACATTAAGGTGGTACCGCAGGCGCACGCATTCGTCATTGAAAGACTCGGCGCGTACCACGCCACGTGGAGCACGGGCCTGCATTTGAAAATTCCGTTTATCGACCGCATTGCGAAGAAGGTCTCGCTGAAAGAGCAGGTCATCGATTTCCCGCCGCAGCCCGTTATCACGAAGGATAACGTCACGATGCAGATCGACACGGTGGTGTATTTCCAGATCACGGACTCGAAGCTGTATGCTTACGGCGTGGAGCGCCCGATCTCCGCGATTGAGAACCTTTCCGCAACGACGCTGAGAAACATCATCGGTGAGATGGAGCTTGACCACACGCTGACCTCGCGCGATGTTATCAACTCGAAAATTCGCGTCATTCTGGATGAAGCGACCGATGCGTGGGGCATTAAGGTTAACCGCGTGGAGCTGAAAAACATCATTCCGCCGAAGGAAATTCAGGATTCGATGGAGAAGCAGATGAAGGCGGAGCGCGAGCGCCGTGCGAAGATTTTGGACGCAGAGGGCGAAAAGCGCAGCGCCATCCTCATTGCGGAAGGCCAGAAGGAATCTGCCGTCCTGCGTGCGGAGGCTGTGCGCGAGACGAAAATCAGAGAAGCGCAGGGTGAAGCGGAGGCAATCCTCTCCGTGCAACGTGCGTTGGCGGATTCCATTAAGCTTCTCAACGAAGCTGATCCGAATAAAGCTGTGCTGACCTTGAAGAGCTTTGAAGCGCTTGAGAAAGTAGCGGACGGCAAGGCGACGAAGATTATCATTCCGTCCGAGATTCAGGGTATGGCAGGCTTAGCCGCAAGCGCGAAGGAGATTTTTGCGACGGAAACGCCGAAGGAGTAAAGTAGAGTTTGCGGCGAGCAAGGCGTAAAAGTCTTTCGTCAAGTTTTTTTCGGAAAGCTTGCGGGTTCTTAGGGCAGCGCCTTGAGTCGCCATTCGCAAATGGCGAAATACTTTTGCCGCTAATACAATTTATCCTCTCCCAGCGCAGCCGGGAGAGGATTTTTTCTATTGAGCTTGCGTTTTATGCGTTTTCAAGGTGATTTGCACGACTTGTGTATATAAAAGCTCTCTGTATATCTCCCTCAGTCAGCTTCGCTGACAGCTCCCTCGTCAAAGGGAACTTGGAAAGCTGCCTTTTTTGACGAATAGAGGGAGATAATGTACGTAGGTAAAGTGAAAATGCCCTTTTGCATTTCAAGGTGTGCTGCTATGTATTTAATATATGGTGAGACGGAAGCGGAGAAAGGGGACATATCGAGGTATACAACGCATGTCCACGAGCAGGGGAGAATTTTGGATTTTTTTCTAAAAACGGCAAAAACTATTGAAAAAACGCGTTAAATCCCGTAAAATGATAAAGGCAACAACGTATAAAGTACGCCTACGGTTTGGCACGCAATTGGCTTGCATTTTTCCGCCATACCGACCGTAACCCCCTTGCCGGGCGTCAGCCTGCCTGCGGGTGTTCCGTGCAGCCTGACGAAAAATCTGACGGCGCAGCTTGTGCACCAACGTTATACATTGCTGCCTTAAAGGTCTGCTTAATGGATTGATTTATCAGTCGCTTGAGACAGACTAAGGACAGAAAATTCAAGGCTGCAAGTGCCGGAGGTGCGATATGGCTGAACTGATGTGCATTTTTACTGTATCTGCATGGGCGTTTTGCGGTCAATTTTAGAAGCATAGGTTGTGCTTTTTGAGCACAGCCTATTTTCTTTTTTTCGCGGTGCTTTCTTTTACGCCGCAAAACTTGAAAGGATCGGTGATTTTCAATGAGCAAAAAAGTTGCAGTGATCATGGGCAGTGACAGTGATTTTCCGGTGGTTTCCCCGGCGATTCGCAGATTGAAGCAGTTCGGCATCCCGGTGGAGGCGCGCGTGATGAGCGCACACCGCACGCCGGAGGCCGCGGCGGAATTCTCTAAGAACGCGGAAAAGGACGGCTTTGGCGTTATCATTGCGGCGGCGGGCAAGGCTGCGCATCTTGCGGGCGTGCTGGCTGCGCACACGACGCTGCCGGTCATCGGCATTCCGGTGAAGTCTTCCACGCTCGACGGCCTTGACGCACTGCTTGCAACCGTGCAGATGCCCTCCGGCATTCCGGTGGCGACGGTGGCGATTGACGGCGCGGACAATGCTGCGATTTTGGCGGCGCAGATGCTGGCGCTTTCCGACGAGAGCATCGCAAAGCAGCTGCACCAGATGAAGGTGGACATGGAGCAGGGTGTTGCGAAAAAGAACGAAGCCTTGCAGCAGAAAGTTGCCGAGCTATAATTCGGGAGGGATAAACGATGACAAAATCGATTTTGAGAAAGTACGCAAAGCTCATCGTTCAGATGGGCGTGAACATCAAAAAGGGTCAGGGCGCTGTAATCTTGGCGGATACGGCGCAGTCTGAGATCGCACTGATGGTGGCGGAGGAAGCCTACCGCGCCGGTGCGAAGTGGGTGGACATCCGCTGGACGAACCAGGACCTTGACAAGATGCGCTATAAGAAAGAAAGCGTAAAGGTGCTTTCCGCTACGCAGGAGTGGGAAAAGGCGCGTATGCAGTATGAGCTTGACGAGCTGCCGGTGCGCATTTGGATCGACTCTGACGACCCGGACGGCTTGAAGGGCGTGAACGTTGAGAAAATGCAGAAGGCGAACCTTGCCCGCATGAAGGTGAGAAAGCCGTACCGCGACGCGATGGAAAACAAGTACCAGTGGACGATTGTCGCCGTGCCGAGTGCAAAGTGGGCGAAGAAGGTGTTCCCGAACGACCGCACGAGCGTGGCGGTGAAGAAGCTGTGGGACGCGATCCTTCAGACGGTGCGTGTTTCTAAGGATAACGACCCGGTTGAAGCGTGGAAAGCACACAACGCTTCCCTCAAAGCACGCTATGAGAAGCTGAACGCATGTCACTTTGAGAGCCTGCACTATTTTAGCGAGAACGGCACCGATTTCACCTGCGGCCTGATCCCGGACGCACAGTGGATGGGCGGCGGCGAAACGCTGCTGGACGGTACATTCTTCAACCCGAATATGCCGACCGAAGAGATTTTCACCACCCCGATGAAGGGCAAGGCAGAGGGTACGGTCGTTTCTACGATGCCGCTGTCTTACCAGGGCAATTTGATTGAAAACTTCTCCATTACGTTTAAGGGCGGCCGCGCGGTCTCCTGCAAGGCGGAAAAGAACCAGGAGCTTTTGGAGCACATGATTGCGATGGACGAGGGCGCGGCGCAGATCGGCGAGCTGGCGCTTATCCCGAACGACTCTCCCATCTCGAACCTCGGCATTCTGTTCTACAACACGCTGTTTGACGAGAACGCTTCCTGCCACATTGCGCTTGGCTTGGGCTTCCCGAATGTCATCAAGGATTACGACAAGTATACGCTTGATGAGATTCACGACAAGGGCGTGAACGATTCCGTCATCCATGTGGACTTCATGGTGGGCGACGCGACGATGAACATTGACGGCATCACGCCGGACGGCGAGGTTATCCCGGTGTTCAGAAACGGCAACTGGACAGAGAAATTCATGTAATTCATTTTATAGATAATTTAAAGAAAGAGAGAAGTTAAAGAATGAAAAGTTACAGCGATAGCTACAAGGCAGCGGGCGTTGACGTTACCGCAGGCTACAAGTCCGTAGAGCTGATGAAAGAGCACGTAAAGCGTACAAGCATTCCGGGCGTGGTTTCCGGCATCGGCGGTTTCGGCGGTCTTTTCCAGCCGGACATGACCGGTATGAAAGAACCTGTGCTTGTTTCCGGCACAGACGGCGTGGGCACGAAGCTTGTGGCGGCCATGCTGCTCGATAAGCATGACACCATCGGCATTGACTGCGTTGCCATGTGCGTGAACGACGTCGTATGCTGCGGCGCAAAACCGCTCTTTTTCCTCGATTACATCGCCTGCGGCAAGAACGTGCCGGAGAAGATTGCAGAGATCGTAAAGGGTGTTGCGGAGGGCTGCGTGCAGTCCGGCTGCGCGCTCATCGGCGGCGAGACCGCAGAGCACCCGGGCGTGATGCCGGAGGACGACTATGACCTCGCGGGCTTTACGGTGGGCATTGTAGATAAGGATAAGATCATTGACGGCTCCAAGATGCAGGCGGGCGACGTGCTTGTTGGCGTGGCATCCTCCGGCGTACATTCGAACGGCTTCTCTCTGGTGAGAAAGGTGTTCGGTCTGAATAAAGAAAAGCTTGAAACGTACTACGAAGAACTCGGCTGCACGTTGGGCGAGGCACTTCTGACCCCGACGCGCCTGTATGTAAAGCCTGCGCTGGCGGCCATTGAAGCGGCAGACGTGAAGGCAATCTCCCACATTACGGGAGGCGGCTTCTACGAGAACATTCCGCGTATGATGAAGAAGGGCCTCACCGCTAAGGTGGACCGTTCCGCAGTGCCGGTGCTGCCGATCTTCGACCTCATCGCGAAGACGGGTAACATTCCGGAGCGCGACATGTTCAACACGTTCAACATGGGCGTCGGCATGTGTATGGCGGTCTCCAAGGAGACGGCGGACGCGGCCATTAAGGCGCTGAATGATGCGGGCGAAAAGGCGTTTGTCATCGGTGAAGTGGTTGAGGGCGACGAGGGGGTCATCTTGTGCTGAACATCGCAGTCCTCGTTTCCGGCGGCGGAACGAATTTGCAGGCGCTGATCGACGCGGAAAAAGCCGGTAAAATCGAAAACGGTAAAATTTCCGTGGTTGTGGCGAGCAAGCCGGGCGTTTATGCCTTGGAGCGCGCGAAAAACGCGGGCATTGAGGGCATTGTGTTGGCGCGCAGCGACTATGAAAACGTGGACGCGTACAGCGAAGCGCTCGAAAACTTGCTGAAAGAAAAGCACACGGACTTAATTGTTCTGGCGGGCTTTATGACCATTACAAACGAGAAGTTCACGAAGGCGTTTGAAAATAAGATCATCAACGTGCACCCGGCGCTCATTCCGTCGTTCTGCGGTAAGGGCTATTACGGTCTGCACGTGCACGAGGCGGCTTTGGCACGCGGCGTGAAGGTCTCCGGCGCGACAGTACACTTTGTAAACGAGGTGTGCGACGGCGGCCCGATCATCTTACAGAAAGCGGTGCCGGTGGAGCAGGGCGACACGCCCGAGACGCTGCAACGCCGCATTATGGAGCAGGCGGAGTGGAAGATTCTGCCGCAGGCAGTGTCTTTGTTCTGCGCGGGTAAGCTTTCCGTGAACGGCCCTATCGTTACGATTAAAGAATAATTTATCCCTTTACATAGAAAGGAAACGGATACATGGAAATTCTGGATATTAAAAAGGAACTTGCAGGCAACGCATACCCGGGCCGCGGCATCGTCATCGGCAAAAGCGCGGACGGCGTGCATGCGGTCATCGCGTATTTCATTATGGGCCGCAGCGTGAACTCCCGCAACCGCGTGTTTGTGGAGCAGGGCGACGGCATCCGCACGGAAGCGTTTGACCCCGCAAAGCTTTCTGACCCATCCCTTGTCATTTATGCGCCGGTGCGTGTTTTGGCAAACAAGACCATTGTGACGAACGGAGACCAGACGGATACCGTGTTTACATACCTCAAGGCGGGCAAGAGCTTCAAAAAAGCATTGAAGACCCGCAAGTTTGAGCCGGACGCCCCGAACTTTACGCCGAGAATTTCCGGCCTTGTAAAGCTGAAGGACGGCGACTTTACCTATAAGCTTTCCATTTTGAAGAGCTGCGAGGGCAACCCGGACGCGCCGCAGAGCTTTTTCTTCGACTATACGCCGGTGGACGGTCTCGGCCACTTCATCCACACGTATAAGTGTGACGGTGCACCGCGTATCCCGTCCTTTGAGGGCGAGCCGAAGCCGGTGAAGATTGAGGGCGACATCGACACGTTTACAAACGATTTGTGGACGAATCTGAACGAAGACAACAAGGTCTCCTTGTTCACGCGCTTCATCAATTTGAAGACGGGCAAGATTGAGACCCGCATCGTCAACAAAAATAAGTGATTTATCAGAGGGGAACGGAAACTATGAAAGAACTGGAACTGAAATACGGCTGCAACCCGAACCAGAAGCCGGCGAAAATTTTTACGAACGACGGTCGCGACCTGCCGATTCGCGTTTTGAACGGCAGACCGGGCTATATCAACCTTTTGGATGCGTTCAACTCCTGGCAGCTTGTAAAAGAGCTGAAAGCGGCAACCGGCATGCCGGCGGCAGCCTCCTTTAAGCACGTGAGCCCGGCGGGCGCAGCTGTGGCAAAGCCGATGAGCGACACGCTGAAAAAGATTTATTTTGTGGACGATCTGGAGCTTTCTCCCATTGCGACGGCATATGCAAGAGCCCGCGGCGCAGACAGAATGTCCTCCTACGGCGACTGGGCAGCGCTTTCCGACGTATGCGATAAGGAAACCGCAACACTGTTGGCACGTGAAGTTTCCGACGGCATCATTGCACCGGGCTACACGGACGAAGCGCTTGCGATTTTAAAGACAAAGCGTAAGGGCACGTACAATGTCGTTGAGATCGACCCGGATTACAAGCCGGAGCCGATTGAGCACAAGGATGTTTTCGGCATCACGTTCGAGCAGGGCAGAAACGAGCTGAAAATCGACGCGGACATGCTGACAAATCTTGTGACGGAAAATAAAGAGATTCCGGAGGACGCAAAGCTTGACTTAGTGCTCTCCCTCATCACGCTGAAATACACGCAGTCGAACTCCGTCTGCTATGCGAAGGACGGTCAGGCCATCGGCATCGGCGCCGGCCAGCAGAGCCGCATCCACTGCACGCGTCTTGCGGGCAACAAGGCGGACATCTGGTATCTGCGTCAGCACGAGAAGGTGCTGAATCTGCCGTTTAAGGAGGGCATCCGCCGTCCTGACCGCGACAACACCATTGACGTGTACATCAGTGAGGAGCATGACGACGTGCTGCGCGACGGTGTTTGGCAGCAGTTTTTCACGGAGAAGCCGGAGGTGTTCACCCGCGAGGAGAAAGCGGCTTGGCTTGCGACGTTTAAGGGCGTTTCCGTGGGCAGCGACGCGTTCTTCCCGTTCGGCGACAACATTGAGCGCGCGCACAAGAGCGGCGTAGAATTTATTGCGCAGCCGGGCGGCTCTATCCGCGACGACAACGTCATCGATACGTGCAACAAGTATGGCATCGCCATGGCATTCACGGGCATCCGTCTGTTCCACCATTGATCCGAAAGGCGAGGTGCTTTTATGAATATTCTGGTTATCGGCAGCGGCGGACGTGAGCATGCGATCATCCGCAAGCTGAAAGAGAGCCCTAAAACGGAAAAGCTGTGGTGCGCACCGGGCAACGGCGGCATTGCGGCAGACGCCGAGTGCGTGGCCATTAACGCGATGGACATTGACGGCGTTGTGGATTTCGCGAAGAAAAACGCAGTTGACCTTGTGTTTGTTGCGCCGGACGACCCGCTTGCGGCCGGTATGGTAGATGCGCTCGAAAAAGAGGGCATCCGTGCATTCGGCCCGCGCGCGAATGCGGCCATTATCGAGAGCAGCAAGGTGTTCTCAAAAAATCTGATGAAGAAATACGGTATTCCGACGGCGGATTATGCGGTGTTCTCCGACCCGAAAGAGGTCGTAGAGTACGTGGAAAAGCGCGGCAAGTTCCCGGTTGTCATTAAGGCAGACGGCTTGGCGCTCGGCAAAGGCGTTATCATCGCGCAAAACTTTGACGAGGCGAAGGATGCCGTGCACACCATTATGGAAGACAAGGTGTTCGGCGCTTCCGGCAACAACGTTGTTGTGGAGGAATTCCTGACCGGCCCGGAGGTTTCCGTGTTGGCATTTACGGACGGCAAGACGCTGCGCCCGATGGTGTCTTCTAAAGACCATAAGCGTGCACTGGACGGCGACAAGGGCCTGAACACCGGCGGCATGGGTACCATCAGCCCGAACCCGTATTACACGAACGAAATTGCGGATGAGTGTATGAAAACCATCTTCCTGCCGACCGTCAAAGCGATGCAGGCAGAGGGCAGACCGTTTAAGGGCTGTTTGTACTTCGGCCTGATGTTGACCCCGGACGGCCCGAAGGTCATTGAGTACAACGCGCGCTTCGGTGACCCGGAGACGCAGGTCGTGCTGCCGCGCCTCAAGACCGATTTTGTGGACGTCATCAACGCGGTCATCGACGAGAAGCTCGACGAGCTTGAGATTGAATGGATTTCGGAAGCGTGCGCGTGCGTCGTGATGGCGAGCGGCGGCTACCCGCAGTCTTACCCGAAGGGACTGGAAATCACCGGCCTTGACGAAAACGGTCAGGCGGAAGGCGTGACGGTGTACCATGCCGGCACGAAGCTTGAAAACGGTAAGCTGCTGACGAACGGCGGCCGCGTGCTTGGCGTGACCGCGACGGCTAAAACGCTGGACGAAGCGCTCGAAAAGGCGTATGCAGCGGTGGAGAAAATCCATTTTGACGGCGCGCATTACCGCCATGACATCGGTAGAACGAAATAAGATAAAATGAGAAAGCAGCCCTGTTCCGACGTGAACGGGGCTGTTTTTGCGCAGCAAAAAACTCCGCTTGCTCATCAGCAAACGGAGTTTTCGTTTATCGCTTTGAATTTACCTTATTCCAGCTCGAATGCGCCGGTGTAGAGGCGGTAGTAGGTGCCTTTCTGCGCGATGAGGTCGCGGTGGCTGCCACGTTCGATGATGTGGCCGTGGTCGAGCACCATGATGACGTCGGAGTTCTGGACCGTCGATAGGCGGTGCGCGATGACGAACACGGTGCGGCCTTTCATCAAGGCGTCCATGCCGGACTGCACGATGGCTTCCGTGCGGGTATCGATGGAGGACGTCGCTTCGTCGAGAATCAGCATCGGCGCGTTTTCAATCATCGCGCGGGCAATCGTCATCAGCTGTTTCTGACCTTTGGAGATATTTGTACCGTCGTCGTTTAAGACGGTGTCGTATCCCTGCGGCAGGTTCTCGATGTAATTATGGATGCCGGCTGCTTTACAGGCCGCTTCCACTTC
>OLHE01001843.1_pt1 | contig 13225 bp, 10 predicted proteins | sample 1605821 | NCBI WGS metagenome assembly OLHE01 (sample SAMN03283250) | human gut metagenome | biome: human-associated habitat; material: feces | host: Homo sapiens | place: USA | collected 2013
GAGTGGACCGGATGGTCAAGATGAGTGGTACCGCGATAATAAGATTTTATTACCGTCTCAAGCAACAGCTTGAGACGGTTTTTGTTTACTTGCAAACAAAACCGCAATACATGATTCTTATAACTTTCAAAACGGATTTCTTTCAAAAAACATTCTTAAAATTTGGAGGAAAAAATGATGAAGAGAAAAATGATGGCAGCAGTATTGACAATGGCAATGGCAGCAACAATGATCGGTGGATGTGGAAACAGCACAGACACATCCAATGCAGCAAACAGCACGAACACAACAGAGAGCAGTGCAGACGCAGCCGATTCCGCAAAGGACACTGCACAGAATACTGCAGACAAAACCGTGTACAAAGTTGGAATCGTACAGTATGTAGATGATGCATCCTTAAACCAGATCGAGAAAGCAATTGAAGCAGAGCTGGATGCAAAAGGAGCAGAACTTGGTGTGACATTTGATTATGCAGATTACACCTATAATGGTCAGGCAGATTCCTCTACCCTGAACCAGATCGCAGCAGATCTTGTGGCAGAGGGCGTCGATGTGATCATTCCGATTGCAACGCCGGCAGCAATGATCATGCAGAACGCAACGGAAGATAATCAGATCCCGGTTGTATTTTCCGCAGTATCAGATCCGGTCGGAGCAGGACTTGTAGCAAGTGCAGATGCTCCGGGTGCCAATATTACAGGAACATCCGATGCAATTGATGTGGCACAGATCATGGATTTCATTTTGGCAGCGGATCCGGATGCTGCAAAAATCGGATTTCTGTATGATAAGAGCCAGGATTCTTCCACAAGTGCTATTCAGGCGGCAAAAGATTACTGCGATGAACATGGGATTTCCTATGTAGAAAAAACAGGTACAACAACCGGTGAGATCCAGGCAGCAGCAGATTCCCTGGTGGCAGAAAAAGTAGACGCTATTTTTACACCACAGGACAACACTGTTATGACAGCAGAACTTGCGATTTTTGAAAAATTTGCAGACGCAGGTATCCCTCACTACACAAGTGCAGATTCCTTTGCTTTAAACGGAGCATTCTTAGGATACGGCGTCAACTATGAGACACTCGGAACAAAGACAGCAGACATGGTTGCAGACATTCTTGCAAACGGAGCAGATCCGGCCACAACACCGGTAGAAACATTAGACAGCGGTATCGTAACCGTAAATACAGAGATTGCAGAAAAAGTCGGAATCGATTATTCTATCTTTAAAGATATGTGTTCCGAATTGATCGAGACAGTAACAGCAGAGGAGTTTAATTAAGGTATGGGTTCCATTATTACATTATCAATTGTACAGAGTGCATTAGAACTTGGTTTTATCTATGCACTGGTCGCACTGGCATTATTTATATCCTTCAGTATTTTAAACATTGCGGATCTTTCGACCGATGGATGTTTTACATTGGGATGTGCCGTCTGTGCATCGGTGACGCTTGCAGGTCATCCGATATTGGGATTATTTGCAGCGATGGCAGCAGGTGTCTGCTCCGGTTTTGTGACCGCTTTCTTACAGACAAAAATGGGGATTCAGTCCATTTTGGCGGGAATCATCGTAAATACCGGATTGTATACAATTAATATTGCAGTAATGGGATTCGCTTCCAACATGAACTTATTCAACTGTGAATCCGTTTTTACCTGGGCAAAAACAGCGATCGGTGGAACATGGTATAAACTGATCGTGGCTGCACTGATCGTTATCATTGTAGGAGTGCTGATCTCTTTCTTTTTAAATACAAGGCTTGGACTTTCCATCCGCGCAACCGGAGATAATCCGGATATGGTAAGAGCCTCCAGCATTAATACAAGTGCCATGATCACGATCGGACTTTGTGTTGCAAATGCCCTGACCGGTCTTTCCGGCGGTCTGCTTGCACAGTATCAGAAATCCTGTGATATCAATCTTGGAACCGGAATGGTAACGATCGCACTCGCCAGCCTGATCATTGGGGAATCTATCATTGGAAAAGGCGGTATGTTACAGCGTGTGACCGGCGTTATTTTAGGAAGCTGCCTATATCGTTTTATCGTGGCAGTTGCCCTGAGATTAAATGTACCGGCAGAGTGTTTAAAACTTGTTTCTGCAATCATTGTAGCCGTGGCAATTGCATTCCCATATCTGAAAAAGCAGATGAATTTTTACCGGCAGAAGCGTGCCGCAAAGGCTCAGAACCAGATATACGTTCAGGAGATTATGAAAAATGACAGTGAAGGAGGAGAAAGATAATGGCAGAGAAGAACGCAATGCTTGTGATGCGCGATGTCAGCAAAACTTTTAATCCGGGAACTGTCAATGAAAAATGTGCATTAAAAAATCTGAATCTTACCTTGAAGCAGGGAGAGTTTGCAACGATCGTAGGAAGCAACGGAGCCGGAAAATCAACGCTGTTTAATGCGATAACAGGAGTCTTTTTTGCAGACAAAGGACTGATCATGCTGGATGGTGAGGACATTACCTATCAGAAAGAGCATGTCCGCAGTAAAGTGATCGGTCATTTGTTTCAGGATCCATTGAAGGGAACCGCACCACATATGACGATCGAGGAGAATATGGCGCTTGCCTACCTGCGCACGACTACTTCAAAGAATGCCTATTTCAGCCGGATCAAGGCAGCGGACAAGAAAAAATTCAGAGAGCAGCTCGCACTGCTTGACATGGGGTTAGAAGACCGTATGAAGCAGCCGGTCGGACTTTTGTCCGGTGGACAGCGTCAGGCACTCACACTTTTGATGGCAACGATGGTGACTCCTAAGATTTTGCTGCTGGATGAGCATACCGCAGCTTTAGACCCTGCCACCGCAGAGAAAGTACTGAACCTCACAAAAAAGATAGTGTCAGAGCAGAACATCACCTGCCTTATGGTCACGCACAACATGCATCAGGCGCTTGAACTTGGAAACCGTACCCTCATGATGGATTCGGGAAATATTGTGCTGGATGTTTCCGGGGAAGAACGGGAAAAGATGTCAGTGGATGATCTGTTAGAGCAGTTTGCAGTCCGTGCCGGAAAGGCATTGGATAATGACAGAATTCTGTTTTCCAAAGTGGAGGCATAATAGTGGTGTAGTAAGAATAGAAGCTATAAATAATTAGTATGTTTCAATTATATGAAAAAGCAATAAAACAAGGGAAAAGCCGTTGAAATCTAACGGCTTTTCCTTTATTATATAAAGTAATGCTAAAAAAATGTATATTTTCATAGGAGATTCGTGATTAAGGAAAACGATTACAGAGATGAAAAAGGCAGTGAGTATATACAAGGAGGAAAAACATGTATCCAATCGTTAGAAGAGAAAAACTGGCAGACAAGATCTATCTTATGGATGTCAAGGCTCCTCGTGTTGCGCAGTATTGCGAACCGGGACAGTTTGTGATTGTAAAAATTGATGAGGAGGGTGAACGTATTCCACTTACCATCTGTGATTACAACAGAGAAGAGGGAACAATCACAATCGTATTCCAGACCGTAGGAGCTTCCACAGAGCGTATGGTAAGCTTACAGGAAGGGGATGCTTTTGAAGATTTTGTTGGACCTTTGGGATGTCCATCTGATCTGATTCATGAAGATATCGAAGAATTAAAGAAAAAGAAAATTTTATTTGTTGCAGGTGGTGTTGGTACAGCTCCGGTTTATCCTCAGGTAAAATGGCTGCATGAGCACGGTGTTGACTGTGATGTTATCATGGGTTCCCGTAACAAAGATTTACTTATCTTAGAGGATGAGATGAAAAAAGTTGCCACAAACCTTTATGTGACAACGGATGATGGCTCGTACGGTTTCAAGGGAACCGGTACTGCACAGCTGCAGGAACTCTGGGATAATGGTAACCGTTATGACCACTGTGTGGCAATCGGACCAATGATCATGATGAAATTTGTCTGCAAATTGACAAAAGAATTAGGAATTCCAACGGTTGTTTCCATGAATCCGATCATGGTAGACGGAACCGGAATGTGTGGTGCATGTCGTCTGGTTGTCGGCGATGAAGTGAAATTTGCATGTGTAGACGGACCGGAGTTCGACGGACATCTGGTTGATTTTGATCAGGCGATGAGAAGACAGGCTCAGTACAAGACCGAAGAGGGAAGAGCAATGTTGAAATTACAGGAAGGTGCAACACATCACGGCGGATGTGGCAATTGTAACAGTTAAAAATCAGAAATTTTGCAGATCAGAGAGAAAACTGTCTGGTCAGTTACATAGAATCAGGAGGAAAAAATGGACGTATTAACTAGAGTTCCGGTTCGTGAGCAGGAGCCAGCCGTTCGTGCAGCGAACTTTGAAGAAGTATGTTTGGGATATAACGAAGAAGAGGCAATGGCAGAAGCTGCCCGCTGCTTAAATTGTAAAAATGCACAGTGTATGAAAGGATGTCCGGTATCCATCAATATTCCGGGATTTATCGCAGAAGTCAAAGAAGGTAATTTTGAGGCTGCTTACCATGTGATCAGCGAGTCTTCCGCACTTCCGGCAGTCTGTGGCCGTGTATGTCCACAGGAGACACAGTGCGAGGGAAAATGTATCCGTGGAATCAAAGGAGAGCCTGTAGCGATTGGTAAATTAGAGCGTTTTGTTGCGGACTGGGCAAGAGAACATGGTATTAAACCGAAAAAGGCAGAAAAGTTAAATGGACATAAAGTAGCAGTGATCGGCTCAGGCCCGGCAGGTCTTACCTGTGCAGGAGATCTTGCAAAGCTTGGTTATGATGTGACGATTTTCGAAGCATTGCATCAGGCAGGCGGTGTGTTAGTTTACGGTATCCCTGAATTCCGTCTTCCAAAGCAGAAAGTGGTTGCCGCTGAAGTGGAAAACGTGAAAGCATTGGGGGTTAAGATCGAGACCAACGTTGTCATCGGTAAATCCGTAACAATTGATGAGTTGATGGACAACGAGGGCTTTGAGGCAGTATTCATTGGATCCGGTGCAGGACTCCCAAGATTTATGGGTATTCCGGGCGAACAGGCAATGGGTGTATTCTCAGCCAATGAGTTCTTAACAAGAAATAACCTTATGAAAGCGTTCTTAGACAATTACGATACGCCGATCAAAGCTGGTAAGAAAGTTATTGTAGTCGGCGGTGGTAACGTGGCAATGGACGCTGCAAGAACAGCAAGAAGACTGGGCGCAGAGGTACATATCGTATATCGTCGTGGTGAGGAAGAACTTCCGGCACGTAAAGAGGAAGTACACCACGCAAAAGAGGAGGGTATCATCTTTGATCTTCTCCAGAATCCAACCGAATTATTAGTGGATGAAAACGGTTGTGTAAAGGGTGCAAAAGTGATCAAAATGGAACTTGGCGAACCGGATGCTTCCGGAAGAAGAAGTCCGGTTGAGATTCCGGGCTCTGAATATGAGATCGAGGCAGATACTGTGATCATGTCACTTGGTACTTCTCCAAACCCTCTGATCTCATCCACTACAAAAGGTCTTGATATCAACCGCAGAAAATGCATTATTGCAGAAGAAGAGACCGGTGCAACTTCCAAAGAAGGCGTTTATGCCGGTGGTGACGCTGTGACAGGTGCAGCAACAGTTATCCTTGCGATGGGTGCCGGTAAGGCAGCAGCTAAGGGTATTCACGAATATCTCAGCAATAAATAAAAACAGACAGGACAGGGCAGGTGCTGAATGGGTCATACATTTGGCACCTGTTTTTTTCTGTAAGTATTCCAAAGAAACCCCAAAGTTTTATTAATTTTTTATGAAGAGGGTAGCAAAATTACAGGGTTTATGTATATAATAGAACACGCTACGCAAGAAAGAAATACGAGAGAGGTTACCGATAGATGAAGGAGCAGAATCAGCGCCAGATACAGAATCAGACAGAATTAGACGAAAGAAGACTGAGACAGAAAAAGCTTGTACGGAAAAGAAAAATCGTTTTGAGTGTAATGCTTTTGACATCTTTTTTACTGGGATGTGTCTGTGGAAGATATTTTCCTGAGATCGAACTTGGAAAAACAGAAGAAGTGCTGGCATCAGCGCAGGATAACTCCGATGAAGAGAAAAAAGAAAATCAAATTACAAATGACGTGGATAATGGAACAACAGCAGATGGAACGGAAAAAGTGGAACAGTCTGCTACGGAAACTGTCGAAGAACCGGCAGACAGCGAAGAAACGAATGATCCGTTTGCGGAGATTCCACAGGTCGTGTTATCAAAACCGGTAGATTATTCCTTAAATCAGGCAATCAGACAGTTAGAACAGATGGAAGCGGCAGATGAACGCTACGCACAGATCGTGGAAAATGCAGAGAAATATCCGGAAAAATTACTGATCAATCTGGCAAACAATCCGGAAATGATCGCATTTGTAGCTGATTACAAAGGGAACACAAGGGATTATGATAAAGCAGAACTGACAGAGAAAGAGTTACAGGAAGAATATCCGCTCTTTTTACAGTGGGATAAACGCTGGGGCTGCCTTGCATATGGGGATGACAGCAATGTTGCGATCAGCGGATGCGGTCCGACAACACTGGCGATGGCAGTAGTTGCGCTGACTGGAAATGAGGAGGCAACTCCGGCTGCAATCGCAAAATTTGCCATGCAGGAAGGGTTTTATATGTCCGGCACAGGAACGATGTGGTCGCTTATGACAGAGGGGGCGGCAGCTTACGGTGTCTGCTCCGAGCAGATCAATATCAGCCAGACTGAGATCAAACAGCACTTAGATCAGGGAGATATCGTGATCTGCTCTGTGCGGCAGGGAGATTTCACTACAGGGGGACATTTTATCCTGCTCTATGACTATGATGATGAGGGATTTTCCATTAACGATCCGTTTTCTTTATACCGCAGTGGCCAGAAATGGGACTATGGAAAAATCAGAAGCCAGATCAAAGCTGTCTGGGCACTAAAAGCAAAATAAAGAACAGTTAGCGATTGTTCAAATAGTTTAACAAAAAACAGGGCATACTAAAGCATCATAAAGTGAGATGGAGAGATGCAGAATGTGCCAGAATATGAGTGGACTGTCCACTGCTGAAGTGGAATTTCGGAAAAAAGCAGGGTTGTCGAATGAATGCGTAGATTCTTCCACAAAGACAGTGGCACAGATCATCCGCTCAAATGTTGTAACTTATTATAATCTTATTTTTTTGATCATTACGATCCTTCTGATCGTAGTGGGATCTTTTCGGGATCTTACTTTTTTACCTATTATTATTGCAAATATGTTGATCGGGATCATCCAGGAGCTGCGTTCCAAAAAGATTCTGGATGATCTTACGATATTAAACACACCGAAAATCACGGTCCGGCGCAACGGAAGTGATCAGGAGGTTTTGGCGGATGAACTGGTGCAGGATGATGTGATAACGCTTTCAGCAGGTGGACAGATTCCGGCGGACGCACTGGTGTTATCCGGCAATATCACAGTCAACGAGGCTCTGATCACAGGGGAGGCCGATGAGATTATAAAAAAAGAGGGAGATCCGCTTTTCTCGGGGAGTTTTGTGATATCGGGAGAGTGCCTGGCAAAACTCGAAAAAGTGGGAAAAGATTCTTATATTTCAGGACTGATGTTACAGGCAACACAGACAAAAGAGGGCGAGCAGTCGGAGATGATCCGGGCGTTGAACCGCCTTGTGCAGACCGTGGGCGTGATCATCTTGCCGATCGGGGCGATCCTGTTTTTACAGCAATACTTTTTTTCCGGGGCAACGATGAAAGATAGTGTGACGGGCATGGTGGCGGCTATTCTCGGAATGATCCCGGAAGGCCTGTACCTTCTTGCAAGTGTGGCGATGGTGGTGTCGGTGATGAGGCTTGGAAAACAAAAGGTACTGATCCATGACATGAAATGTATCGAGACACTGGCGCGGGTAAATGTACTGTGTGTGGATAAGACCGGAACCATTACCGTGCCGGAAATGGAAGTGGCACAGTTTATCCTTGCAAAAGACCAGAACCTTGCAGCGAAAGAACAGGAAGCAGACCAGCAATCGGAAGACAAAAATAAAATTGCAAAGCTGCTCTCTGACTGTGTGCGTGCCCTGCCGTGCGACAATGCAACGATGGAGGCATTGCAGCAGTATTTTACGGAGCCGATGGAAAACAGTGCAGAAAAAATCGTCCCGTTTTCGTCTGCCACAAAATACAGCGGAGTGGTTCTGGCAGGAAAAGCTTATGTGGTCGGCGCACCGGAATTTGTGCTGCGGCAGGATTATGCGGCTGTTCAGGGAACGATCGAAGTATTTCTGGAAAAGGGATATCGTGTGCTTGTATTTGCAGAGTATGAGGGGAATCTGGATGGAAAAGAACTGACAGAAAATGCAACTCCCATTGCATTTATCCTGCTCAACAATGCAATTCGTGAGGGGGCAATGGATACATTCCGTTACTTTTCCAAGCGGGGAGTGGAAGTGAAAGTGATCTCCGGGGACAATCCGGTCACGGTATCGGAGATTGCAAAGAAAGCGGGAATCCGCCATGCGGAAAAACAGGTGGACGCAGCAACGTTGAAAACAGCGGAGGCAGTGCGGAAGGCAGCAAAAAAATACACGGTGTTCGGCAGGGTGACACCGGAGCAGAAACGTCTTCTGGTGCAGGCATTAAAAGAGCAGGGAAAGACCGTGGCAATGACCGGAGACGGCGTGAACGATATTCTTGCGTTAAAAGATGCAGACTGCAGCATTGCGATGGCATCAGGCAGTGAGGCGGCTTCGCATGTGGCACAGCTTGTGCTGCTCGATAACGATTTCAATAAAATGCCGGCGGTTGTCATGGAAGGGCGGCGGGTGGTGAACAACATCGGGCGCACTGCCAGCCTTTATCTGGTCAAGAACATTTTCTCCATGCTCTTAGCCGTATTTTCCATGCTGTTTCTGATCGATTATCCGCTGGAGCCATCGCAGGTGTCGCTCATCAGTGTCTTTACGATCGGGATTCCGTCATTTTTTCTGGCGCTGGAGCAGAACCGGAATCAGATCCATGGGCATTTTCTTACCAATGTCCTGATCCAGGCGCTTCCGGCCGGGATTACAGATTTTATCGTGGTGAGCGGTCTGGTGATTTTCTGCAGGGAGTTCGGGGTGGAAAAAGAGTGCGTTTCCACATCGTGCACGATCCTGATCGCAGTTGTCGGCTTCATGATCCTTTATCATATAGCAAAACCGATGACAACACCGCATGCGATCCTGATCGCAGCGATGGTCATCGGCTGGTTATTTTGTATGCTGTTTTTCAGTGAACTGTTTGCGATCACGGCGGTCACAGGAAAATGTGCAATGCTCATGATCGTGTTCGCAGTCATCACGGAGCCGGTGTTCCGGTATCTGATACAGCTTGTGGAGGCTGTTCAGAAGTGGGGCGGAAAACTAAAATTTTAGTCTGGTGAACCGGCATGTTTTTTCCGGCTCTGTTTTTCCCAGATAAAATACGTCACGATCAGAAGGATTCCGGTGATCAGCCATGTGATCGGGCTTGCCAGACGGACTGCCCAGTAACCGAACGGATTTAAGGTGACGGCGATCACGATAATACGGCACACCATTTCCACAACACCGCTTAACATTGGAACAAGTCCGCGGTTTAAGCCCTGCAGGGCGTTCCGGTAAAGGAAAATCCATGCGAGCGGCAGCATGAAGAAACTGATGGTGTTCAGATACTGCATGGCATAGTCGAAAATTTCTTCAGAAGGATTGCTCACAAACCAGCTCACAATAAAACGTCCGCCGAATACGCAGATGGCAGAGGCAGCAAGCGAGATAAAAATGCAGATGAAAAATCCTTTGCGCATTCCCTCGTAGATACGTTTGTATTTTCCTGCGCCGAGGTTCTGACCGCAGTAGGTGGCAATCGCAGTGCCGAGTGTCGGCATGGTCTGGGTGGAGAGGTTTTCCACTTTGGAGGCGGCAGTGAAGGCAGCCACAACACTGGAACCGAAAATATTGACTGCACCCTGCAGGATCATGGTTCCGATAGCGGTGATGGAATAGTTGAGCGCCATCGGAATACCGATGGAAAGCATATTGAACACACCGTATCCGTCGAGATAGTAATCTTCCCGGCTGGTTTTTAAAATGTCGAATTTGCGGAACATATAAATAAAGCAAAGCAGTGCGGAGACACCCTGCGCAATGATCGTTGCATAGGCAGCGCCTGCGGTTCCAAGTTTTACGACGACGATCAAAAACAGGTCGAGCACAATATTTAAAAAGGAAGAGAGAATCAGGAAATACAGCGGTGTTTTGCTGTCGCCGATCCCTCTTAAAATACCGGCGGCAACGTTGTAGGACATCGTGAGCAGGATACCTGCGAAAATGACTTTAATATAAGAGTCTGCGAGTCCTAAGATATTGTCCGGTGTTTTCATTAAAATAAGAAACTGTCTGGAAGCTGCCACTGTAGGGATAGTCAGAAGTAACGATACAATGGCAGTCAGTATCAGGGAGAGTGCGACATAATGCTTTAACAGCTTGAAATCTTTTGCACCGAAGGCGTGGGAGACCATAACGCCAAATCCCTGCGCAATACCATTTGCAAATCCTAATACAAGGAACATCAGACATCCGGTAGAGCCTACCGCAGCCAGAGCATCCTCACCAAGATACTGCCCGACAATGATCGTATCCACCATGTTATAAAACTGCTGAAAAATATTTCCCAGTAAAACCGGAACGGAAAAAAGTAAGATCATTCTGAGCGGGCTTCCCATTGTCATGTCTTTTGTCATAATCTGTACTCCTTGATTTATAAAATAGTTAAAAATCTGTCCGTGTTTTTTAGCCTCAACACGCATATTCTTTACGTTTCAGCAACTTAGTATAAGGCATGGACCGCAAAAAGACAATGTTTATTTTTGCGAAAAAATATAAATTTTTTGTTTTCGCAAAAGAAAAGATTTTTTCGTGGGAAACTGTTATAATAAGAAAGCAATTATTTGCAAGTCACAGTAAAATCACGGAGTAAAATAATGCAGACAAACCTCGAATACTACAAAATTTTTTATTATGTATCCAAATACAACAGTATCTCCCTCGCAGCAGAGGCACTTTCCATCTCACAGCCGGCAGTCAGCCAGGCAGTCAAGCATTTAGAAAGTGATCTTTCCTGTGCTCTCTTTGTGCGGACATCCAAAGGCGTGCGCTTGACAAAAGAAGGCGGACTGCTTGCAGAATATGTGAGAAAAGGATATGAGACAATCCTTACCGGGGAGAAAAAACTCTCAGAGATGTTAAACTTAGATGCCGGAGAAATCTGTGTGGGGGCTAGTGACATGACATTGCAGTTTTATCTGCTTCCTTATTTAGAAGCGTTCCATGATGCATTTCCACAGATCAAGGTGACCGTGACGAATGCCCCGACACCGGAGACGTTGAAACATTTACAGGACGGAAAAATTGATTTTGGAATCATCAGTACCCCGGTGAACAACAAATACGATTTTAAAATGACACCTGTCCGCAAAATTCAGGATGTCTTTGTGGCAGGAAAAAAGTTTGAGTACTTAAAGGGTGGAAAATTAAGCTATAAAGAGCTTGAAAATCTTCCGGTGATGTGTCTCGAGGGCAGTACTTCCACAAGAAAATATGTGGAAGATTATCTGGCAGAGCGCGGCACATTTGTCCGGCCGGAATTTGAACTTGCAACAAGCGATATGCTCATCCAGTTTGCAGTGCGCAACCTCGGTGTTGCCAGTGTCGTGTCGGATTTCGCAGAAAAATACATTGAAAATGGGGAATTATTCGTATTGAAATTTGACAGGGCGATACCGGAACGTGAGTTTTGCATTGTCTCAAACGAGCGTGCGCCGATGTCGGCAGCGGCAGAAAAATTATATGATTTTCTGCTTGTTCCGTAGTGAAAAAATGTCAGAAAAAGTTCATCAATTCTTCATCAATCTTAATAGAATATCAATGGGATTGCGGGCAGGAATATGATAAATTTATATGCAGGATCAGGATATTTAGGGGGAAACGTAAATGATGCGTTTATTATCGATCGGGATAGACTGTGTCTCGTCTGCTATTTTTGTGATTCCTGCTTTGGCTATTTTGCAGTGTACAATCTACAGGAAATGGGAATTTAAACCATTTTGTGTAAAACTGATATTTGCATTTTATGCGATTGCTCTGTTTTCGGTTGTGGGTGTCCCTGCGGTTGGGATATTTCAGATGGATTTTGGTCTGAATCTGATACCGTTTGCAGACATTGTAAATAGTCCGTTTGCATATATGAAAAATACGATTTTGAATATCATTTTATTTATACCGATGGGATTTTTTGTACCTGCGGTCTGGAAGAATTTCCGGTCTTTCAAAACTATGTTTTTCATGGGACTCGCGGTATCACTGGGGATTGAACTATTACAGATATTTACATTCCGGCTTACGGATATTGATGATCTGATTACCAATACGGCAGGAACTGTGCTGGGATATGAAATAAGCAGAAGATTTTCTTTTCCGTTCTCTTTAAAATCAGTGGATTCGAAAGGAATTTTGGTACGATATGAACCTGTCCTGATTCTGGCAGTTACGCTTTGGGTTTCCATGTTTCTGAAACCAATGGTGTCTGATGGCATATGGAATATTATAATATAATAAACAATTATATCAAATATAATGAATATTAATTTTACTTATGACATATATTCGTGTATAATCATAAAGTAAAAACAGGAAAGCGTGATGGTTTTTACAGACCATCACTTTTTTTATGCAGGAGGAAAATCAAATGGTTACAGCAGTAGTAGGCGCTAACTGGGGCGACGAGGGAAAAGGAAAAATCACAGATATGCTTGCAGATGAAGCGGACATCGTTATCCGTTTTCAGGGTGGAGCAAATGCAGGTCACACCATCGTAAACAACTATGGTAAATTTGCATTACATACATTGCCATCCGGTGTATTCCACAGCCACATCACCAACATTATCGGAAACGGTGTTGCACTGGATATCCCGAAGGTAATAAGTGAGATCAAATCGATTACAGACCGCAATGTGCCTGCACCAAAAATCATGATTTCAGATAGAGCACAGATCGTTATGCCATACCACGTTCTTTTCGATCAGTATGAGGAGGAGCGTCTTGGAAAGAATTCTTTCGGTTCTACCAAGTCCGGTATCGCACCATTTTATTCAGACAAATATGCAAAGATCGGTTTCCAGGTAAGTGAGTTATTCGACGAGGAATTATTACAGGCAAAAGTAAAACGTACCTGCGAGACAAAGAACATTATGCTTGAGCA
>OLHE01001852.1_pt1 | contig 13190 bp, 10 predicted proteins | sample 1605821 | NCBI WGS metagenome assembly OLHE01 (sample SAMN03283250) | human gut metagenome | biome: human-associated habitat; material: feces | host: Homo sapiens | place: USA | collected 2013
AATGAAGAGAGGAGAAAAATTAGATGAAAAAATTTGTTATACCAATAATTGCAATTATAATAGTTATTATAGGAATATTTTTAATAAGAAATTTAAATAAAAATAATAAAGAGTATGAGCTTGCAAAAATTACAGAGTATAATTATTTTATATCAGAAGAAAATGATTTATATGGTGTTATTGACAAACAAGGTAATACTATAATAGATACAAAATACACGAAAGTTGTAATTCCAAATCCGGAAGAGGATGTTTTTGCATGTTGGGAAAATGAAAAAATTTCATTTTATAATAGTAAACATGAACAGTTATTTACACAATTTGAATATGTGGAACCAATAAAGCTTAAAAATGTTGCAAGTAGTTTAAATTATGAAAAAAGTGTATTAAAATACAAAAAAGATAATTTATATGGATTAATAGATTTTAAAGGAAATGTGATAGTAAAAAATGTATATGAAAAGATAGAAAATTTAGAACCGGTAGAGGGAAAATTTATTGTAGAAAAAAATTCTAAAAAAGGTGTAATAGACTTAAATGGAAATAAGCTTGTTGATGTAGAATATGATAGTATTATTTCAGATGGATATTATTCAAAAAAAGATGATTATAGAAAAGCAGGATTTATTGTTTCAAATACTACGAATGATGGATATAGATATGGATATATTAATTATTATGGAAAGAAAATTTTAGACACAAAATATAATGAAATGTCTAGAATTACAGAATTGGAAGAAATTTATATTATTGCATCAGATAATGGAAAATTCGGAGTATACAAAGAAAAGAAGAGAATAATACCACATGAGTATCAATCAATAGTTTATGATGATAATACTGAAGATTATATAGTGCAAAAAAATAAAAAATATGGTGTAATTTCTAAAGAGGGAAAAGAAATAATCGACATTAAAAGTGAAAGTATAGATTCTAGAGGAATATATTTATATAGCAAAAAAACAAATTCAAATTGCGTATATGATAAAAATGGTAATAAAGTAGAAATTAGTTTTGACAAAACCATTTATAATACGGAAAGCGAAGATTATAAAATTTCAACAGTGGACAATAATAATATAACATCTTATGGGATAATGGATAAAAATGGCACACAATTAGTAGGAGAAACATATAGATATATAGAATATTTATATAAAAATTATTTTATTGCAAAAGATGACAGAGGCCTTTTAGGGGTAATTAATAGCAATGGAAAAGTTGTTTTAGAATTAAAATATGATTCTGTACAAAAAATTAAGCAAAAAGAGTTGCTTCAAGTTATAGATGAAAGCACTAAAACAACATATATATATTCAGATGATATGAAACAAATTTTAAGTATGCAAAATGCAAATATAGATATAAGAGATGATTATGTTTTAATATATAATGAATCTGAAAAGAAATATTTAAAAAATGATGGCACAATTATTGAGGATATATCTAAATTAAAATTAACAAATTTTCCAGACAAAATAGGGGAGTATAATAAAAAGCAAGTTACATTAGAAAATATTTATTATACTAAAAATATAGATGAATAATAGTTGAATTAATGTAAATAATAAAAAGGGGAGTATTTAATTACTTTCTTTTTTTATGGTGGTGATTTTTTGAAGTTAGGTTTGGTTTTATCTGGTGGACGGAATTAGAGGAGCTGTCCATATTGGGGTTTTAAAAGCATTAGAGGAAAATGATATTAATGTAAATATTATAGGAGGAACAAGTTCAGGAAGTTTAGTTGCGGCTTTATATGCTATGGGGTATTCTCCTTGCCATATTTTAGAGATTTTTAAAAGATATGGTAAGCTAATTACAGCAATTGAAAAAAGGCCAATCTTGGACGGACTAGAAAGTTATATTACTACAAAAAAGTTTAAATTTACAGGAATTAATAAAGGTAATAAAATTGAAAATTTGTATAATGAATTTGCAAGTAAAAAGAATATTTTTAAAATGTATGATATAAAAATGCCTATTGTGATTCCAACTATTGATTTAACAGATGGAAAAGAGTATATTTTTACAAATAGCATTCCTAAAAATAGCACAGAAAATAAATATATAAGTGATATAAGCATAGGAACGGCAGTAAGAGCAAGTAGCAGTTTTCCTGGCATTTTTTGCCCATGCAAATTTAAAGAACATATTTTTTTAGATGGTGGAACTTTAAATAATTCGCCGATTAATGAGGTTAAAAGTCAGGGAGCAGATAAGATTATCACTGTTAATTTTGAACCAATTAAGATTGATTCAAATAGTAGTGCATTTGATATTGTATTAAAAGCTATTGATATTATGGGGAATAAGATTATTGAAGAAAATATGAAGAAAAGTGATATAATTTTAACCATTCCTATAAAAGATAAAGTTGGATTTCTAGATGTAGATAAAATAGAAGATTTGTATAGTTATGGTTTTAATGAAACTATGAAAAAAATTGAGGATATAAAAAAATTAGCGAAGTGATGGAAAAAATATATTCACAAAATTGGAAAAATGTGGTAAAATAATAAAGTAAAAAATATTGGAGGAAGAAATTTCACATGATAGGTATTTTTTAGATAGAGTTGCAACTAAAACTATATTATTAGAAAAATTTTTGTTTCACATGATAGGTATTTTGCAACTAAAATAGCAGAAAGAGAAATAAATATAAATTAAAAGAGCCACTTTAATAAGTGGCTTAATTTTGGTTAAATAATAAATTTATTTAAAAATATTTTCAATTGAATTGATTTCCATTTTGTTCTATAGAAATAATAATGTAAAACATTGCAATCAATGTTTTACATACAAAAAGGTGAACAATTTAAATATCTTTATATAAAAAATAATAATTAAGTAAACACAATTCTTGTAAAAAAATGTAGAATATGGTATAAAAAAGGTGTAATTTGTCGAAATTTGATATTACAATAATTTATATTTGATATAATTTAAAATTTTGGAAAATAAATAAATTCGTATACGGGGAGGTGAAAAATATGAGAATGAAATTATATTTTACATTAGAAAATGAAAAAATGCCAATTGATTATAGAAGAAGCATAATCAGTTTTATAAAATTGTCATTATCTGAATATAGTGAAAATGAATTTAAGAAGTACTATAACCAGAAAGATAATATTATAAAACCTTATGCTTTTTCTGTTTTTTTTAGGCAACCACAAATTAATGGACAAGAGATAATATTGGAAGATAAAAGATTTGAAATGAATATGACAATAGAAAATTATGAAACAGCTATTACGATATACAATGCATTTAATCATCAAAAAAACAAAAAATTTTCAATTAATCAAAACTCATGGATATTACAAAATATTATACTTATACCAGAAAAAGAAATTAAAGAAAATAAAATAGTTATAAAGTTTCAATCACCATTATGCACGAGAGAAAGAAATCAAAATAAAGATTACTATTATTCATTTGAAAATGAAAAATTTGAAGAAAAATTAAAAATGAATATTAAAGAACAATTAAAAATAACAAATATTCCATTAGAATCGGTCGATACACTAAAAGTTACTCCAATAAAAGCAAAAAAAGTAATTATTAAATTTTATGAAAAGCAAATAGAATGTTCAGCGGGAATTTTTGAGCTAGAAGGTGATATAGAACTTTTGAATTATTTATATAAAGCAGGAATGGGAAGCAAACATTCAGCAGGATTCGGAATGTTTCAGATTGTGTAAAAGGAGGTGCAAAATTGAAAATAAGAGTATACTTGAATGATTGGTTCTATAATGCACGGAATAGTAGGTTTTTTGAAAATTCTTAATGAAAATCAAAATGATTTTACTATTAGAAGAAATAATTATATTGAGTTTGATACGGAAGATTTAAAAGATTTTCACAAATATTATTTTAATTATTTTTTCAAAAAATATAATGTTGCAGAAAGTGTAAAAAATAGAACAAAGAATTCATTTGGTTATTTGGAAAATAATATAGAAGTAGTTTTAGACGATAAAGACAAGGAAAAAGAACGAAAAGATAAAATAAAATCAAACAAGAAATATATTAAAGAAGCAATAAAAAAGCAATTAGATAAAATTAAAAAAATTGATGAAATTATATATGAAGAAATGAAAGAACAATATGACCAGATAGATAAAGTAAATACTAAACAAGAAATTATAGAAATAAAAGAAAAATTGATTTCAGATATTGAAAAAGATAATATAAATAAAAGAATAACACTAAACTTTTTTAAGAGCATATTAGGAAAAGTATATTTTGGGCAAAATAGTATTTTTAATGTTGCTTGTTCAAGTTTATCATATGATGAGCAATTAGATAAAATATATAAGGACTATGTAAACAATATTATGGAAACGGGTTTTCTTAATGATATACTTGAAAATAGATATAATATTAATCAAATAGAAGAATATATAAAAAATGCTACAGAAACTTATGAATTATCTGAAAATATGCAAAAAATCTATTCTAATATTGAAAAAAAATATATAAAAAAATCAAAAACAATAGAAGATATACAAAAATACTTAAAAGATAAAGTAATTAAAAGATGCTCTATGTGTGAAAATGAAATAGGAATGACAACAAATTATTCAGAAGGAAATTTTGTGCCACTTGCAATAAGTAGTGATAATGCAAAAAATTTCTTTTGGAACCAAAATGTAGAAATGCCAATATGTGATGTATGTAAATTAATATTATTTTGTATACCAGCAGGAATGACAACAATAACAAAAACAATAAAAGAAAATGGAGAATATAGAGAAAAACAACTACTAAGTTTTGTAAATTATGATGTAGCAATAGATAGATTATATAAAACAAATATTAATTTTGGAAATAAATCAAGATATGAAAATAGAAATGAAAATCCTTATTCAGAATTAATATTAGATATTGTAGAACAAGATAAACAAGTAAGTATGTGGCAACTAGAAAACATATTTGTAGTTGAAATTGACGCAGAATATCTTGCATATAGTAGAATTGAATATTTTAATATAAAAAGATATATGGCACTGTTTTTTAAGGATTATGCCCAAAAAACGTTATCAAAAATATGGGATTATAGATATAGACTGCAAATAGTTGATTATATCATGAAAAATAAAGATATAAAATACATTATTAATGATAGATTAAGAGATGAAATAAAAAAAGGTGAAAAGAAAAATGGCTATAATTCATTTTTAGCAACACGAGTAAGAATGATATTAAATAACTTAAAAAAGGAGGGAAAAGAAGTGAGAGATATCAAGAAAAATGATGATAAATTATATGTTATCTACAACTTAGGAGTTCAAATTCATGAAGAATTAAAAAGCAAAGGTGAAGATAATAAATTAGATGGATATACATATAAAATGCTAAATAGTATAAAAGCAGGAAATAAAAAAGAATTTATTGATATTATAATAAGATTACATATGGCAATGGGAAAGGATGTATCGCCAATTTTTATAGAAACTATGCAAACAACAGGATTGGATTTTGAATCAATAGGACATAGTTTTTTAGCAGGATTAATATCTAATAAGTATGAGAAAAAAGAGGAGGAAAAGGTTGAAAAATAATTACAATTTTGGCTACGTCAAACTGCATTTAAAATTCAATCAACGTACAATTCGTACGCCTCATGAATTTTAAATTTGTTTTTCTTGCCAAAATTTAATTCTTTTCCAACTGAGATTGTACCTCAAGAAAGGAATGAAAAAAATGGAAAATATAAAAAATAAAAAAGGATTATCAATTACTCTAGTATTTAAAGCACAAAGTTTAAATTATGGAGAAGGTATAGGAAATATATCTGAATTAAAAAAATTAACAAGAGGAGATGGAAGTGTTTATACATATGCTTCTAGACAAGCATTAAGATATGACATAGTAAGACTTGGAAATAAATTATTTGATTGGAATTTACAAGTAGTAAATAAAGAAAAAGGAACAATTCAATTTGATGATAAATTGACAATTCAAGATTCACAAGAGATGGATCTTTTCGGATATATGAAAACAGCAAAAAATGATGGTTCAAATGTTAGAAGTGCAGCAGTCAGATTAAGTAATGCAATATCATTAGAAGATTATAAGAGTGATATGGATTTTTTAAATAACAAAGGATTGGCAGATAGAATTAATGAATTTCCAAACCTTGCAAATGTTGAACAACACCTAAGTTATTATACATATACAATAACAATAGAGTTAGAAAAAATAGGAAAAGATGAAGAAATAGAACTATCAAATGAAGAAAAAACAGAAAGAGTAAATCAATTATTAGATATAGTAAAAATATTAAATAGAGAAATAAGAGGAAGAGAAGAAAACTTAAGTCCAGTATTTGTGATTGGAGGAATGTATGACATAAATTCACCATTCTTTTTAGGAAGAATAAAACTAAACGGAAAAAATGGAGAATTTAACCTTGATACGGAAATGTTAAAAGATACAACAACATTAACAATTGGAGATAAATCAATATATGATGACACAAAAGTAGGAATGTTAAAGAATACATTCAAAAATGAAAAAGAAATAGAAGAAATTTTTGAAGGAAAGACAACAAATATAGAAGAATTTTTCAAAGAGTTAAAAGAAAAAGTAAACGAATATTACAAAGCATAAAAGAAAGGATTGGTATAAATGAAAATTTTAAAACTAAAACTATACCAAGAAACAGCATGTTATAAAAAGCCATTTGCAACTAAAGTTGCTGAAACATATCCATTGCCACCATATTCAACAATAATAGGAATGTTCCATAAAATTCTTCAGGCCCAGCCAGGAGAGTATTTTCCAATGAACATATCGGTTCAGGGACGTTATGAAGGAATATTTAGTAATTATCAAAATTTAAGAATGTATAAGGGAAAAGATAAAGTAACATCAATGCCAAGAAATGTACATCAATTGCTAGATGTCAATTTAATTATTCATGTACAAGCAGAAGATGAAACAATAGATAAAATTTATCAAAATATAATAAATGGAACTGAAACTTTTACATTAGGTAGAAACGAAGATATTGTAAGAATTGATGTAATAAAAATTTTAGAGAATGTTAACGAGGTTGAAGAACCTAACATAGAGGAAAGTGCCTATATACCAGAATGGATAGATAATGACGTGGTTGGCATTAATTATAGGTTAAATACAACATATACAATACAAGATGACATTAGAAAATGGAATAAAGTTAATGTGAAATATGTTGAAAAACACACGAATCAACATGTAGATGAAATATTACAAGATGAAGATGGAGACAATATTTATTTTTATAGTGAAGTATTACCTCAAAATTAAAAATGAAGGGCATGATATTTCTTAAGCAAAGAAAAACATGCTCTTATTTAGAAAGGATTCAAAATGAATTGTAAATATTATGCAAAATCAAATCCAATAGAAACAATAAAAGAACATACTGATAAATTATTAGAAAATCTTGAAATTCTAAAAAAAACTTATGGTGAGAAAATAGTACAAGTAATAGATATGCCAGAAAACAGATTTTGGCAACTAATGGAGATAATATGTAAATATCACGATGTAGGGAAAGTATATTCAGGATTTCAAAATGAAATAAGAAAAAATATTGGAGAATCATTGCTACAAACAAAATTTAATAATGAACAAATAAAACACGAACAAATATCTCCAATGTTTGTACCATATAAAGAATATGGACTAACAAAAACAGAAAGAAAACTAGTATATCAAGCAATTTATTATCATCATGAAAGAACTAATACAATACATATAGATGGTGAATTATTAAAGGAGATAATAGAAGAAGATATTAAACCTAATATTCATCAAATAGAAAGTGAATTACAAATAAAAGTACCAGAATTAAAAACAGTATATTTAGGAATGGTAGAAGGTCAGGCGAGAATAACTGAATTTGATGAAATATACAAAGATTATTGCATAATGAAAGGCCTATTACATAGATTAGACCATTGTAGTTCAGCATGGATACCGGTTGAAGATGAAACAAGTGACGAAATATTAAAATTTGTAGAAAAATTTATGAAGAAACAAAATTTTGAACCAAATGATTTACAACAATTTGCAAAAGCAAATCAAAATAAAAATATTATAGTAATTGGTTCAACTGGTATGGGAAAAACAGAAGGAGCATTATTTTGGAGTAATCATGATAAAACCTTTTTTACATTGCCATTAAGAATAAGTATAAATGCCATTTATGATAGAATAAAAGAAATGATAGGATATAAACATGTTGGATTATTACATTCAACTGCAGTTGACTATTTAGATGATAAAAATGAAGAAAACGAATTTGAAAAAATAAGACAAGCACGAAATTTATATGAAAAAATCACAACATGTACAATAGACCAAATCTTTCCATTTGTATTTAAATATAGAGGATATGAAAAAATATATGCAACATTAAGTTATTCAAAAGTAGTAATTGATGAAATTCAAGCATATTCACCTGAAATAGTAGCTGTTATTTTAAAAGGATTACAGATGATAAATAACTTAAATGGAAAGTTTATGGTAATGACAGCAACACTTCCTAGAATATACAAAGAAAAATTAGATGAAATGGGAATAAAGTTTGAATATAATGAATTTATAAAAGATACAACAAGACATAAAATTCAATTAGTAGATTCAGAGATAAATCAAGATATAGAAGAAATAAAAGAAAATTCTAAAAATAAGAAAGTATTGATAATTGTTAATACAATAAATAAATCAATTGAAATATATGAAAAACTAAAAGATGAAAATATATCAAATGTAAATTTACTACATTCAAGATTTATACAAGCTGATAGAAGTGAAAAAGAAAGGAATATAAAAGAATTTTCTAAAAATAGAAATGAAGCAGGAATATGGATAACAACACAAATTGTTGAAGCATCATTAGATATAGACTTTGATATGTTATATACAGAAATGTCTACATTAGATAGTTTATTTCAAAGACTAGGAAGATGTTATAGAAGTAGGGAATATAGCGAAGACAATTCAAATGTAAAAATATATATTAAAGATACAAGTGGAGTTGGATATATATATGATGAAGAAATATATGAAAAAAGTATAGAAATGTTAAGACCATATAATGGAAAAATATTACAAGAAAAAGTAAAAATTGATTTAGTTGATAAGTTATATTCAAAAGAAATGTTACAAGGAACAGAATTTTATAAAAAATTTAAAGAAGCATTTAAAATATTGGATAATATTATAGACTATGACACAAGTAAAAAAGATGCACAACATATTTTAAGGAATATTGATAATATAGATGTAATTCCAAAAATTATTTATGATGAAAATCTTAATTTATTTGGAGAATATGAAAATGAAAAAGAAAAGAAGAAAAAATATGAGTTGAAAAGAAAAATTGATAGATTATTTATATCAATCAATAGTAAAAATAAATGGAAATTGAACAATTTTATAACAGAATGTCCGTATGTAAAAGGAAAATATATTATTGATACAAAATATGATAAGGAAATTGGACTTCTTTTAGAAGTGGATGAAGGCTATTCGATAGATTCACGAGAGTTGTAATAGGAGGAATGTATGAATATTACAGGAATAATGGTTTATTATTATTTTATATGTGAGCGAAGATTATGGTATTTTGCAAATCAGATAAATATGGAACAAAACAGTGAACTTGTACAGATTGGAAAAATAATAGATGAAACAACATATAAAAGAGAAAAGAGAGGCATTTTGATAGATAATACTATAAATATAGATTTTATAAATAATGGAGCAGTATTACATGAAGTAAAGAAAACAAAATCAATTGAAGAAGCAGGAATTTGGCAATTAAAATATTATATGTATTATTTAGAACAAAAAGGAATAAAAAATATCAAAGCAGAAATTGATTTTCCATTATTAAGAGAAACGAAAAAAATTATTTTAGAAGATGAAGATAGAGAAGTTTTAAAAAACGTTGTTAAAAGTATAGAAAAGATTGTAGAACAGGACAAGCCTCCTAAAGTTATAGATTCAAAAATTTGCAAGAAATGTTCTTACTTTGATTTATGCTATGTATAAAAAATATATAGAAAGGAATTGTTAGAAAATGAAACAATCATATTATTTATACAAAAGTGGGAGGCTTCAAAGAAAAGATAATACATTGGAAATAGTATATAAAGATAATACTAAGAAGAGTATACCGGTAGAGCGAGTAGATGATATATATGTTATGACAGAACTTGATTTTAATACCAATTTACTAAATTTTTTATCTCAATTTGGGGTAAATATACATTTCTTTAATTATTATGGATTTTATACGGGAACCTATTATCCGAAAGAAGCTCTTGTATCTGGAAAGCTGTTGATAAAACAAGTTGAACATTATAAGGATAAAGAAAAAAGATTAAACATTGCAAAAGCCTTTATAGAAGCAGCATCGTATAATATTTATAGAAATTTAACTTATTATAATAATAGAGGAAAAGACTTAAAAGAGTATATGAATGAAATCGATTATTTAAGAAAGCAAATAAAATTATGCAAAGATGTACCGGAATTGATGGGAATAGAAGGAAATATTAGAAAAGTTTATTATGATTCATGGAAGATTATAATTAACCAAGATATAGCATTTGAAAAAAGAGTGAAGAATCCTCCAGATAATGCAATAAATTCATTGATTTCATATGTTAATACAATTATATATACTAGAGTTTTAAGTGAAATTTATAAGACTCAATTAAACCCTACAATAAGTTATTTGCATGAGCCATCTGAAAGAAGGTTCTCATTGTGTTTAGATATAGCTGAAATTTTTAAACCAATTATAGCAGATAGATTAATTTTTTCTATGTTAAATAAAAGACAGATAACTGAAAAAGATTTTGAGGAAGGTCTTAATTTTACTTATATAAAAGATGATGCAAGAAAAAATATAACAAGGAAAATTGATTTGAGATTACAAACAAAAATCAAGCATAAAAAATTGGACAGGGAAGTGAGCTATGAATATTTGATGAGATTAGAGGTATATAAATTGATTAAACATTTGCTTGAAGATGAAGAATATGAAGGTTTTAAAATGTGGTGGTAAATATGTATGTTATTTTAGTTTATGATATAAATTTAGAAAATAAAGAAGGACAAAAGGTATTGAGAAATGTTTTTAAGACATGCAAAAAATATTTGGTACATATTCAGAATTCTGTTTTTGAAGGAGAATTATTAGATTCGCAGGCTATTAAGTTGAGAGCTGAATTGGATAGGTATATAAGAGATGATAAAGATAGTGTGATATTGTTCAAGAGTAGAAGTAGTAGATGGTTAGAAAAAGAGTTCCTTGGAAAAATAGAAGATGATAAAACTGATAATTTTTTGTAATACACAGTAGTCTAGAAAAATCTGTCGAAGTAGAATAGTGATAAAATGCTAGATGTTTGACAGATGGTATAATGATTGCTAATACTGATTTTTCAAAATTTGATATAGATTTTTAAAGAGATATGTGATATTATAGTTGGAGATAGACAGATTGTGGTATTATAAGCCTGTGTTTATAACAGCTTTTTTGGGAGCTGTATTAATTTAAATATATTAGAATGTAAATTTTGTTGGTAATACTGCATATTGGCAAGGCTATTTAGTATTAATTTAAATATATTAGAATGTAAATTTTATTAATCGTGCTTTCTGCATAAACAAAGTTAAGTATTAATTTAAATATATTAGAATGTAAATTTCACTAATAAATCTTTTACTATAAATAAGTCTACTGTATTAATTTAAATATATTAGAATGTAAATAGCTTAAATGCTGGTGGAGACAAGCCACAAACAACAAGTATTAATTTAAATATATTAGAATGTAAATAGAAAAGCAAGAAGTAGAAGACGAAAACTTTGAGCGTATTAATTTAAATATATTAGAATGTAAATATTAAACGATATACAAATAATCACAATAAAAATAAGTATTAATTTAAATATATTAGAATGTAAATCTTTCAGTCTATTTGCGGTATATGATTAATATTTGCTGTATTAATTTAAATATATTAGAATGTAAATCACTTATAATTATAGCATAATGTTTACATTTTTGCGTATTAATTTAAATATATTAGAATGTAAATACTAGTTGTATATGCAAGAAATAAATGCTGGGATAGTATTAATTTAAATATATTAGAATGTAAATTTAAGTTGGAATAATAAAGAAATAACAGAGTGTGCAGTATTAATTTAAATATATTAGAATGTAAATATTATTGTTAGTATATCCTCATTTAATGCATTTATTCTGTATTAATTTAAATATATTAGAATGTAAATATTGCCAAGCAAATAATCCGCTAACAACTCCTGCGTATTAATTTAAATATATTAGAATGTAAATTTATTTCATGATAATCTATTCTTTTAATGTCTTCAAGTATTAATTTAAATATATTAGAATGTAAATAACGGAACAGCAAGTGGAAATAATATACATATAGAAGAGTATTAATTTAAATATATTAGAATGTAAATTTATTTCATGATAATCTATTCTTTTAATGTCTTCAAGTATTAATTTAAATATATTAGAATGTAAATAACGGAACAGCAAGTGGAAATAATATACATATAGAAGAGTATTAATTTAAATATATTAGAATGTAAATTACGTTATATACATATTTACATCTTCATTTGTACTTGTATTAATTTAAATATATTAGAATGTAAATCTTTTTCTTACTTTCAGAGTAAAATACACCTTTTACACCGTATTAATTTAAATATATTAGAATGTAAATTCTAGACTTGAAACTATGTTATAATTATCATCTTGTGTATTAATTTAAATATATTAGAATGTAAATGCAGATGGATTAGTAGAATGTAAATGTGAAAAATGCTTGTATTAATTTAAATATATTAGAATGTAAATGGATATGGATATTCTACAGATAAATATAGTTTGGGTATTAATTTAAATATATTAGAATGTAAATTAAGAAAAACAAAGAATATATAAGAGAACAATTAAGTATTAATTTAAATATATTAGAATGTAAATCAAGTTTGCATTATACCACAAAATTATAGAGGTAAGTATTAATTTAAATATATTAGAATGTAAATTTTGAAGATGTGCAAGGAAAACAATATAATGCAATAGGTATTAATTTAAATATATTAGAATGTAAATTACAAACTATATC
>OLHE01001859.1_pt1 | contig 13160 bp, 16 predicted proteins | sample 1605821 | NCBI WGS metagenome assembly OLHE01 (sample SAMN03283250) | human gut metagenome | biome: human-associated habitat; material: feces | host: Homo sapiens | place: USA | collected 2013
ACAGCAGCTTCATCGACAACCTGATGAACATGAAGTACGGTGCCAAGGATGCGGCTGAGGACATTTCGGAATACTTCATGCGTGCGATGCTGAGCAATAAGATCGGCGAGCTGTACAACGATAAGCTGAAGGGCTGGTGGGAGAAGTTCGGCAAGGCGATGGAGGACAACGATCTGACCGAAGCGGAACGGAACGCGCTGACGGATGAGTACATGCAGTATGTGGAAGAAGCCATGAAGCTCCGTGACAAACTTGCCGCCGCCACGGGCTACGACAAGGTGCAGGAGGAAGGCACGGTGCAGACGGGCAAGCCCGGCGCTTTCACCGCCATGACGCAGGAGCAGGGCACGAAGCTGGAGGGCATGTTCACCGGCGGTCTCCGGCATTGGGCAAGCATGGACAGCGGCATCGAGAACGTCGCGGAGAAGATGAGCGCTGCCGAAGGATACCTGGCTAAAATAGAGGAGCACACCAGGCTGGGTACCGCCTGCCTGGGCGAGATAAAGGAAGATATACGTACGATAAAACGTGACGGTATAAAATTTAACTGATATGGCAGATATACTGAGCGGTCTGGTGCTGGTAAACGGCACGGACATCTGGACTGAATACGGTGTATTCCTGGTGGAAGACCGGCGCGGCGGCATGGAGAACCTGACGGCCATCCTGACCCCGAGCAAGGCCAAGAAGGACACGGCCGTGGATATACGGGAGGAGCACGGGGAGAAATACAGCGCCGTGCTCACCCCGAGGAACGAGGCGCGTGACGTGACGCTGAACTTCGCCCTGTTCAACCGGACAAAGGCGGGATGGATGAGACAGTACTTCGCCTTTGTGAACTTCCTGAAACAGGGGAAAGACGGCTGGCTGGACATCAGCCTCCCCCAGTTGGGGCTGCAGCTGCGGTTGAAATATGCGGACTGCACGAAGTTTACCCCGCTGACCTATCTGTGGAGGGAGGGAGTGCATGCGGGCAAGTTCAAGGTGAAGTTCCGTGAACCCGTACCGGTCATCTGACGGATTAAAAAGACATTCAAACGGCATTTAAACGATAACCGAACATGATTACGATATACGACAGGAAAGGAAACAGGCGGGCGGACATCGCCGCTGACGACAGCTCGACCCAGCGGAAGGAGGTGCAGGGTGACAACGTGCTGGCCCTCTCCTTCACGCACCATGCCCATATAGCCGTCGATGTGAACGACTACACGGACTTCATGGGCGAGCGTTACTGGCTGACGGAACGCTACACGCCGAAGCAGGTGAGTGAAGGCGAATGGCGCTACGATCTGAAACTGTACGGCATCGAGAGCCTCGTCAGGCGTTTCCTTGTACTGGAGACGACGGACGGCGATGCCGAACCGGTGTTCACGCTGACAGCTACGCCGCGGGAGCATGTGGCGCTGGTGGTCAGTGCCGTCAATGCCGGCATGGGGGATGTCACCGACTGGAAGGTCGGGCAGGTTGACGGTACGGAACTCATCGTCATAGATTACGAGGGGATGTACTGCAATGAGGCCCTGAAGGCGATTGCCGAAAAAGTGGGCGGCAAGGCCGAATGGTGGGTCGAGGGACAGACGGTGAACGTCTGCCGCTGCGAGCACGGGGAAAGCATCACGCTGGGTTACGGCGGTGGGCTGGTTTCCCTGGAACGCGTCACGGGCAGCACGGCCGGGTTCTACACCCGCCTGTTCCCGATAGGCTCCTCGCGCAACATCGACCCGGAAAAGTACGGCAGCAGCCGCCTGATGCTTCCGGGCGGGAAGAAGTTTGTCGAGGTGGGCGTTGACGAGTACGGCATATTCGACCGCTACGAACGCGATGCCTTCAGCGGTATCTATCCCAGGCGTGTGGGTACGGTAAGCGGCGTGCGCAGCAAGGAGGTGAAGGACAAGGACGGTGAACCCTACACGGTATATTATTTCAGTGACGCTTCCCTGGATTTCGACCCGAACAGTTATGAACTTCCCGGAGCGGTCAAGCGCGTATCGTTCCAGGACGGTGAGCTTGCAGGGCTCGGCAAGGATGACGGACACTATTTCGATGTCAATTTCGACAGCGACACCCGTGAGTTCGAGATTGTGACCATCTGGCCTTATGATGACGGCATGCAGCTTCCGGGTGACACGCTTGTCCCGAAGGTGGGCGACCGTTATATAATCTGGAATATCCGCATGCCCGACGAGTATTACCCGTCGGCCGAAAAGGAGTTCAGCGATGCCGTAGACAAGTACAACCGGGAACACTGGCAGGACATCGGCGTCTACAAGGCCCCGACTGACCATGTATGGGTTGAGGAGCACGGTGCGGACCTGTTCATCGGACGGCGTGTAAGGCTGGAGAGCCGGAAGTATTTTCCGGATACCGGCTACCGTGACAGCCGTATCACGAAGATTACCCGGAATGTGAACCTGCCCTCGAAGATGGACCTGGAGATAAGCGACGCCCTGAGTTCCGGAACGCTCGAACAGATACGGGACGGCATAACCGGGGTGCAGAACTATATCCGTGATGTCGCATCGTCCCTTCCCGATATAATCAGGACCGGCGACCGTACCCTTCCGACGGACAACAACCTGTATTCTGCACGCCGCTGTCTGTATGACTTCTTTTCCCGGTTATATCCGGACACGGCATACGGTACGAAAACCTTCATGGACCCGGTAAGGTTCGGCGAATTCGTAGACAGTATGATTGCCGGCAAGGGTGCAGGGATATTTCCTGATGGTAGAGGACAATTTGAACGGTTGGAAGTCCGCGGTTCACTGTCAGTGCTTGACCTTATTATCAATCAGATTCAAGGAATGGAATCTGATTACTCCTTTACCGAGATTGGCAAGATAGAATCCGTGGAGGATTTGGGAGAAAATACCTACCGTCTGAAAATAGAGAAACGCACGGACTTCGACTTCATGAAGTTCCAGGAGAATGATGTCTGCTTTTCCATCATTAATACATTACTAACGGGCGGTTCCGACTATTATACAAGCTGGATGCGTATTCTTACCACCAATGCGCAGGAGAACAGCATAACGGTCGTGCTCTATCCGGACAGCGAAGTGCCTGGAGGCACGAACTATCCGCCGTTGGCCGGCTACAACGTAACCCGCAGGGGTAACAGTACGCTTCCTGAAGAGGGCGGCTTTAACGGTCGGGCACAGTCGTGGATGATTTCTTCGCGTGAGGGGCGCATCATGTTTTTGGCTAACGTGTTTAAGCCAATACTGGAGGATTACAACTACTCAATCAGTATCGGCAGATTTCCCCGTACCAAGGCACTTGAAAAGCTGCCGATTTCCGAGAATGAGACAGGCGTCATGGCACAGACGGTCATTGCCGAGAAATTCTACCAACTCGACCACAACGGCGATGTCGTTCCCAACAAGGTAGACCGGGGTGTCTGGTCGCCGGAAACGGCCCAGAGCGGTGCTCCTTACCGGTTTGTTCAGTACGAGCTGTCGAAGCCTTCCGGCAGCGAATATACCCTGCTGGAACAGCATACGGTCTACCACCTTGGCTGCAAGTGGGGCTGTCTGAAGGACAAGACAACCGACGAACCGAAATGGAACTCCCCGTCATGGGGACTCCTTGAGGGCGACAGCAGGTATTCGCTCCAGCTCTCCATTTCAGGTGGGGAGGCATTCGTCATAGGAGGTGTGGATGAGGTAATTTCCGGGCGTATATATTTCGGAACTACAGATATAACGGATGATGTGATGGCGGACGATGCTACCGAAGTGGAGTGGTTCCGCAACAGTGGCAATGTTCCGGCGGACAACCTCTGGACGCCTGAGTATGTGGACGGAAACAGGCTTGCCATCCATATCGACAACGGGAACCAGCACGGGGTCGGTTCGGATTTCGGTTTTGTCAGCAAGTCCGTGATATTCACCTGCCGGGTGTTCTTTCCGGTAAATGGCAGGTTGGAGAAAGTGGATATGAATTTAGGATTTGACATCGTATAAGAATTTATAGGTATATGGGATTAAAGAGTAACAAGCAGTGGGGTCGTATTTACGTTGACCCCCTTTCCCTTCAGGGAGAGATAATAGTATTGTCGGGCAGTCCCGTGCAGACGTATGACAAGCAGCTGCGGGAATACAGCCCCGACCGGACCCTGACACCGCTGGTCATCGTGCCGAAGGTATCGGCGTTCGACGAGAAGACGGTATTCGGTGAAATGGAACTCACGGGGGTGGAGTGGTTCGAGGGCGCACCCCGTGATAAGTCGGCCAACCGCATCGTCGAGGGTGAGTATTACAGCATTTCCGATGGCAGCGGCGGTGTGCCCAAATATGCGCTTACCATCCGGAAGAACATTCCGCCGGAGAAGCCGGTGGAGTATTTCGGTATCGCGATATTCACGGACCCTCGTACGAACCGCGAGGTCCGCTGTGAACGGAGCGTGAAGTCCTATGCGCATCTTTATGACAACAAGGCGTATTCATTGCGCCTGAAGGGTGATTCCGTGATGGTGACCGACCCGCTTCGCCTGGCCGACCGTTCCGGTTATTGGGACAAGGAGATAGAACCGCAGCTCTATACGGGCACTGAACCGGTGGATGATGAACACGCCGCATATTTCTGGGACATTCTTGAAGACGGAGCATACCGCCCGGTTACGCCGGATGACCCCGGCATCGTCTGCCATGACGGGAACGGAGTGTACACCCGCAAGCTGATGTATCAGGCGAAGTATGTCACTGGCGCAAGCTTCCGTTGCCGTGCCTGTGAATATGCGGGCAGCAGACCGCAGGCTCCTACTGACGGGCGGCTGGAAGTGGTAATTGAGGTAAAGACGGAGATGGCAGCTTCCCTCAATTGCGAAATTATCCAAACGAAAGGTTTCACCCTGTCGGAGGACATGAAGCAGCCGAGCGCCTATGAAATACGCATCTTCGACAACCGCCGCGAGTACGGTACAGAGTACGATGACCTTTTCCGCATCACATGGAAAGGCCAGAGTGCGAAGCCGGGCGAGCCGGAGAAGGTGCTGGCAACCGGCGGGCGGACGCTGGAGTTCATTCCGGCGGATAAGGGTTTCCCTGCAAAATATATCTTCCATGTGCGGGCGGAAGTGGGGCTTCTCATCGGTGAGTCCCTGATGGGCGATGAGGAAGGCGCCGTTATATCCTCGCAGGTTGACGGAGAGACGGTATTCATTGCCACGGGGCCGGTATATGAATAATTGAGTAACAACTTTAAACTTTAATCAATATGTACGTAATTGTAGAAAAGGCAAAACTCGAAGGCAAATTCTTTGGGATAATGAATACCCTTCCGGATGGCAGGGTGTACATCCCTATCAGTGAGATGCGGAATGTGGGTACTCTTCTTGACATCGACATCATCGGTTCGGCACGTGAGTTAAAGGAACTGATAGAGAAACAGCAGGAAGCGATGCAGGGTACGGAGGACATCGACCCCGGTTTCAGCGTGACACCCGGAGAGGAAGAGGAAATAGACCCCGGTTTCAGCCAGGAGCCGAATCCGGACAGCGACAGCGGGGCGTCGGAAGAGGGTGATGGCAGCGTGACCGGTCCGGAACAGCCGGCCGGGGCAAAGACTGACGGAAAAAGGAAAGGAGGCAGACGATGAACCAGAATCAAGTGACCGCTTCACTGGCTATCGTGGCGGTGAGCAACGGAACAACTGTCAACGGGTATGTACGCGTGGACAATGGTCCGCTTATCCAGGCATGGACAAAGGGAAGTGACAAGTATACACCGGACTTTGAAGCGTTGGCGGAGGACAAACGCCCTATTGTCATTGTCGTGTTACGTGACGTGAGCAGCGGGCGCATCCTGATTCCTTCCAAACTTGTATTCAAGTACAACGGTACCGAACTTGCATTCGGGGAGGATGGGCTGTGCAATACGGAACAGTTTGCCGGTACTTTCAAGCGCGTAACCGGATACAATGTCAGTGTGGACTCGCAGTCCTATCCCATGACGGGACTTCGGGTGATGAAGAACCTCGTGCCTATTTCCGGATATGACAATGACCGCATAACCGTTTCCGGTGAGGTTGAAATCGGCGGGCATACGGTCGCATTCAACGAACTTGCGACGGATGTTGTCATCCAGGAATCATCCGGTAAACAGTATGAGTTATTCATCACTTCAGACAAGGGTACGCAGATAATCAATCCGTCCGAAGTGCTGACTTTGAAGGCATCGCTGTACAGCGGTGGAGACCTTATCAACGATTTGGGCAATATCACGCTCCAATGGAAGAAGCAACTGCCATCGGGAGAGGCCAACCTCGGAACTCAGGGAACCCAGAACATTGCCGCGAATGATATTGACGGTTCGCTGGTGGTAAGTTGTGAGGCTGTGCAGAATGCGAAGGTCATTGCAAAGGGCTTCATTACCGTGTTCGACCTTAGCGACCCTATACTGGCGGCATTCAAGGTCAAGGGGCTTTCATCGGACGGGCAGATATATCCGGGAGAGACGGGAACTCTTATTCCGTATGCCTATAAACGCCAATCCGGAGAGGAAGTGGCGGTGGCAAGCTGGGACTTCGCCACATTCGATGGCGAGAACAATCCGTTCACGCTGTCGGGCAAGGACAGCAACAAGTTCCAGGGCAAGGACATCGCACTGACCTATACGGATGCGGCGCGGGCCAAGACGTTCAGAGTAATCGCAACGAATACAAATCCCATTGAGCTATGATGACAACGGCGGTTTTGAGTATCGTGGCTGTCAGCGAGCCTGACCCGGTGGAATACGTTGACATCGAGTGCCAGCCGGCTGCCATCTCTGTAGACTGTAACAATGTACAGATGATGCCGCTGAAGCTGAAAGCCCTGCACCGCAGCGGGGCTGATGCGGCCCTTCTGGATGTATTCTGGCGGCTGCATGTCCAGTCGTCCGGCAAGGACCTCGGTACGGCGGATTCCCCCGGTGCATCGTCCGAATGGGAATACTACCTTCCGTCTGACAAGTGGGGCAATGCGGATTCTATTATTGTGGAAGCGTACCGTGATAGTGCCCGCGAGACCCTTCTTGCTCAGAAGAGGGCCAGCATTGTTCGGCAGAACCCATCCCCCTTCCCGGTCGATGGTGACTGGAAACCGCTGCCGTTCAAGTATAAGAATGGGGAATATTTCCTGGATAAGGAGAAGGGGTTTGTGTTCATGTGGATGAATCCGGTGGCTGGAAACAGCGAGATGCACCCGTTCGACGATGTGGCCCAGAACCCGGACACTACTTCCTGGAAATCCATCCAGGAATACCCGCTACTGGGTACGCAGCTTTTGCTTGCCAGGAAGATAGACGCAGACCTCATCGACGTGGATAACCTGAAGGTGAAGCATCTGGAAGGTGCGGACGGGGATTTTACAGGCAGTGTTACCGCAACCGAAGGTTATATCGGTGCATTCGAGATAACCAACAGAGGACTTGAAAACGAAAAGGAAAATCCGACCGCGATATTGAGGATAGGCAAGGATGGCGGGAAATTTTTTGAAGTGAATGTCTCTTCCGGGGCAATGTGCGGTATTCGTGGGGATGGGATTACGGCACTCAGTTTGGGTGCCTACGGTGACCATTCAACCGGTGTAAAAGTGATAGCCCAGGCCGGATATGATACTTGCGCGATAGAAGCATTGGGTAATGTAGATTTGAATGCCAGAAGCGGTGAATTTGTAAGAATAAGCAGATTACGGGCTTCCGGATTTGCTGCGGGTGTCCGCAATTTAGGCAGCAGTATGATGTCTGCCCCACCGAGCTATACGGTCAGTGATACCGATGATATTATCATATATGGAGGACCGGATATAAGTTTTGACCCTACCTTGTTTCTTCCAAGGTCAACTACTCCAGGCCGGATTGTATATTTGAAGAACCAGTTGAACCGGAATGTCTCAGTGAAAGGACCCCTGATGAATCCCAATAACAGAGGCACAACCACTGCTACTTCCATCAATCAAATATCCTGCTTTTTCGTTTTTGACGGTAGTCATTGGATTTATTTTTACTGTGGATAATGGTTATGTTGGATATGTTTTTAAAACTCAACGACAAGCTGCTGCATTTTCTTGCATGCCTTGTCATCACCCTGACAGCGGGTGAACTCTGTGCCGTTACGGCAGGCGTGACGAAAGAAGCCGCTGACTGGATGTATAAGAAGAACTGCAAGGTCGGTTCGGGATGGGACTGGCTGGATGTACTTGCGGATGCTGCCGGCATAGCGGTCGGCAGCGTATTAAGGAGATTGGTATTCGATTATTAATGTAATAAAAAAGGATTATGTTAGACACATTATTGGTTGCGCTGATTATCTCGGTAGATACCGCGCAGGTAAAGGAATTTCCGCAGAAGGCGGAAGTCGAGTTCAAGAAAAACGATTTGAAGGAGAACATCATTAAGTCAGCCTTGAATTTCCATAACAGCGGAAAGAAGGATGACAAGACCTGGAACTGGAAGATTCAGGATGTGGTGTTCAGAAAAGATTAAAATAATGTTCAATTTAAAATCAAATAATTATGGGAGTAATAAAAACGATGAAGGAAGTCGAAAGCGCACTTCCCCAGAAAAAAGAGATAAATTATGTACGTGCTTTGGACAAAGAAGGCAATCCGATTTTAATCAGTAAAGAGGACCTGGCGCAAGTTGTGGGAGAACTGATTGGTACAACTACTATTGAAAAAGCGGGGTTGTTATCTCCGGATTTGTTCAAGGTATATCCTCATTTTGTAAATGCTTACGATTCCGTATATAAGATTGCAGACAATGTGGCTGACTGGTATCGTGCCCCGATAATGGTCTTATATAATGATTCAGCATCGACAAGTCTGGATTTTCTAACTTTCCTCTACAGTCCTACAGATGGAATACTCCAATCACTAAAAAGATTTTTCATTAAACCGGAGCGAGTAAAATACTATAAGAAAGGTCGTGATATATTTGTTTCATTTACTTATGATGGAACCCAGCCTAATCATGCGTATATTTTATCGCCTTACGGTGCTCAATTGGTTGGAACTCCAGATATTATAGATGAAACCTTTATTGAAATTACAGAAGCCCCATGAAGGGGCTTTTTCATAAAGTATCAACATCTACCGCTTGTGTACAGCCTTCAGGAAGAGACTCCTGCTTTTCCAAGTTGAAATAAAAGTCTTTTGCCATGTGGCTATAGCTCAATATAGACACAGTTATATTCGCAGGTGCATCAACATACACATTAATGCCTTTCTCGTTATATTTGGCGTAAAATTTGGCTTCCTGGGTCCCTTTTATTAAGGATTTGTAGTTTGCCTTAAAATTCTCGTCACCGGTTCCTATTATCTGTAGTAAAGAAACACCACTTTGTTTGAAAGATGTATGATTCACTGAAATGAGGAAAGTGCATAAGAAGTTATTATTGGGCAGTGTTCCAATGCACCATATTCCGCCACTATTTGAGAAATTAGGTATCAAATTATACTTCTGCAATCCGTTTTTCTGAGAAGTAGTGATACCAATCAGTTCTCCCACGTCGATTTACGGATGTGGGAGAACTGTTACCGATTGCGAATGCTACCCAAAACGGTTTACTCAGCAAACAGACAGCACCTTCTACGCTCTATATCCGCAACAAAACCTATATAGAATTGCATCATTCTTTACCTGCTGATTGGAACACTTTTATGTTCTTATTAATGATTTCCGGGACGGGAATCGCTGATGGAGATGCCGTTTTAATTATTCATGGCTCAAACAAATCGAACAGTGAAGGACGATGTATTGCCAAGTCTTTGTATGGAAATCTCCCTAAAAGCCTTCAACTTAAATGGGAACAGAAACCGGATAAGTCTATTCACATTTATCTGGTGGAAGCAGAAGGCGAAAAGATGGGCGGATACAGACTATTCAAGCAACACTGTTGTCTTGAGAATGAAAACACCGACATCATAGCACTCGACACGCTCGATATTTCAGCATTAAAAGATTTGGTTGTTTCTTAACAAAGTAATAGGCTTAGCAGGGAAGGTTCCTGCTAAGCCTCTATTTTAAACCTGGGTCCACGCAGTCCATCTCGCATCTTCTTTACCTAAAAATGTACGAATATACATTTTAAAATTGTCTGCATATAATATTTGAGCTGTAACACCGCCACCCATTCTCACAACTTCAACACAACCGACATTAGCCGGATGTTGTTCCGAGTCATAATCAGGCAGCCAAGATATTGTGTAAACATTCCCTTTTGGAGCATTATCCCATTTCAAATTATCCAACTCGGCCCATGATTTTAGAGGAGTGTATTTGTTGATTAGTTCTCCCACATCCGTAAATCGACGTGGGAGAACTGATACCAGTGGCCACCTTTCAAAAGAATGGACTTTGGGATAAGAAAATGGTTCCAACTCGCATGAATGCAAAATGCTTATTAATGACTGTGAATCAAGAATGTGTGGTTAACTTCTTAATCTCAACCCGGCACACTTATATAGCCCAAAATACGCTTGCTGTTGTACAGGTTATGTATGGCGTAGATGATAAATATATTTCGGTTCGCTATCGCTACTTAATCCCTAAAAGTCATGAGCTGATTCTCCTTAATTTAAAGTATAAGAAAACAGAAGATAACCGCTTGAATATCTATATTGAAAGCAATGACCCGGTGATTTCAATTCTATCTACATCAGACTTTTCGAGACTGGAATTTAAGAATGAAGTAATTAAAGAATTTCCACAAGATGCAATAGATGCCGTCGAAGTATGATTAGGGTATAATGGCCGGGAAGTACAATTCCCGGCCAAAAACATCTGTTTGTTCTTTTATTGGGTTAGTTTATCATAATCTATGAAATCAATAAGGTCAGCAGGTTCTTCGTTTAAATTCTTCATGGTAGACAGTTGACCAGACCCTACATTCATTTGGAACAAACAACGTTTACCGAATGAAGTATTTGAGACAAGATAGATTTCAATGGACTCTTCTACAACTCTGTATTTCAGTGTAGAGAATGAAGTAAATGGTATGTTATCTTGGCTAACAATTCTATAATAGCATTTTACATTATTACTATCAGCTCCAAGACCGCCAAACACATGTATTAAACTCATTCCTTGCAATGTCGATGAAAGACAAAATAAAAAAGAAAAGCCATTCCATTTGCGGTTTATAGTTTTATGTAGAAATACAGCTTTATTATTTGCTGTCATCAGCATATTCGGATTTATACTTTTTGAAATAAAACCATCCTTTTCATCTGAAACTGTTGGTATCAGTTCTCCCACGTCGATTTATGGATGTGGGAGAACTGATATGGAAAAAACTACGTGTTATAAACTCTTTTGCATTACACTATTCCCATTCAGCCCAATGGGACGGAATAAGTCTTAATATCACTGGAAACCATAATTTCTACAACGTAGGGATTCGATTGGCTACCTACTCTAATGGAGTGCCTTCTGACGGAATAGTCGGAGAGTTTTATTCCATACCATCCAAATTTACTGACATCAAAGTGCTTTATAAAAATTGGGATGTTTACGTAGTATTTACCATTGCAAAAGGGCAATCCGTTGATTTAAAATACGATTGCCGCACCCAATGCGATATAATTGAAGATATTGGTTTCATTGACGATAGCTTCACGGAGATAAAACCTATTGCACAATAGTGCAATCTGCCAGTCCGGTAATTTCATCATCTTGTGTAGCCATATCGTACATTGAATCTCTAACTATCAGTTCTCTAACAATAGTTCTATCGCCTAATGACTTGTCCGAAGTCAAGTATATGGATATTCTATGGTCAGTTTCGTATTTCATTTTTAGGTATGTATCGCTATTGGGTTGTCCATATAGGTATTTGACATATACTTTTGTAGAATCTTGTAATTCCATAGTATTACCAGCAATGTAAACGCAAAAATCACTTAATGGTTCACCTGTGGATATACATGATACTCTGATAGCAAAAGGAGCCCATTGGGAAGATGATGAACGGTATAGCAATACGCTACGTTTGCCTTCTGATTTTATCTTTGTTGTTGCAAACTTGGAATTACTTAATCCGTCTTTCTCAGGAGTTGCAACTGGTATCAGTTCTCCCACATCGGTTTGCAGATTCTTGTCCAAAAAAGTACATTTGGCTTAAAAATGGATAAAATAAAATACCGCTTAGTTTACAACAGAAAGAAACAGCTTAATCGTCAAGGAACTGCCTTAGTACAAGTAGAAGCCTTGCTCAATCAAAGGAAAGTTTATTTCCGTACAAATTTGTATCTCAAGCCGGAACATTGGAACAGTCGCAATGCCCAGGTTGATAATCACCCACAGGCTCATGACCTCAATTCGATGCTATTCGAGTTTATTTTACACTTGCAAGCCATTGAGCTATCCCTATGGAAGCGCGGCATTCCGGTTACCTTGCCATTGCTGAAGGATGCTATCAGAAAAGACAAGCCGGTCAATGTCACTTTCCCCGTATTTGCCAGAATCTATGTGCAGGAATCCGACCGTAAAAGAAGTACCAAAGAGAACCTGATGACAACGGTAACCGTACTTCAGGAGTTCCGTCCCGGATTAGATTTCAAAGACATTACTTATACCTTTCTAAAGGAGTTTGAAGTGCATTTGAAAGAGAAGGGAAATAGCGTCAATACGATAGCCAAGCATCTCCGGCAGTTACGTACATTAGTGAATGAAGCCATTAATCAGGGTTATATTCCTTCCGATGCTTATCCTTTCCGGAAGTACAAGATAAAGCAAGAAAAAGGTCGGAAAGAGTTCCTGACTCCGGATGAACTGCGGAAGCTGGAGAACCTGCAAGTGGCCGATAAGAAGCTTCGCCATGTACTCGATGCCTTCCTGTTCTGTTGCTATACCGGACTGCGCTATTCCGATTTCTGCCAGCTTACACCTGAGAACATTATTCGTGTGAATGGTAAGCGGTGGCTTCATTTCAAGTCCGTCAAAACAGATGTAGAGATAAGACTTCCGTTACATCTTCTGTTTGAGGGTAAGTCACTTGTCATATTAGACCGGTATAATATATCGGATTTTGCCAATTTAGGCAGCAATTCCGAGGTAAACAAATGCCTTACTCAAATAGCCGAATTGGTACGAATCAAGAAGCATGTTACCTACCATACGGTAAGACATATTACTTTTTCTTACCCATTGAAAACAAGAAACTTACAAATATTGTCA
>OLHE01001862.1_pt1 | contig 13153 bp, 9 predicted proteins | sample 1605821 | NCBI WGS metagenome assembly OLHE01 (sample SAMN03283250) | human gut metagenome | biome: human-associated habitat; material: feces | host: Homo sapiens | place: USA | collected 2013
GCCGCCACGACCTACGGCACCGCCGCGGCCATGGAACAGGGTCAGGTCGATGTCGTGCGACTCAGCCCATTTGGCGATGCGCTCCTGAGCGGAGTGCAGGGCCAGCGTGGCGGAGGTCGGGCCGGCGTCCTTCGAGGAGTCGGAGTAGCCGAGCATGACCTCGAGCTTGTTGCCGGTGGCCTTCAGACGAGCCTGAACCTCGGGGATCTTGATCATTTCCTCGAGCACGTCCACCGAGTTCTGCAGATCCTCAAGCTGCTCGAACAGCGGGATCACGTCGATGGTGGGCACGTCCTCCGGGTGGGAGAAGGCCAAGCGGTTGAGCTCGTAGACATCCTTGATGTTCTGGGCGCTCTTGGTGAAGGAGATGATGTAGCGGCGGGCGGCCTTGAGGCCGTTGCGCTTCTGGATGGCACCGAGGGCGCGGAAGGTGTCGAGCACCTCGTGCGTCATCGGCTGCAGTTCGCCGCGCTCGCCGTGCAGGCCGTGCTCGCGGATATCCGCAAGGGCGCGGGCGTGCACCACGGAGTGCTGACGGAACTCCATCTCCACCATGTGGAAGCCGAAGGTCTCGGTCTGCCAGATCAGATCCTGCAGCGGGCCGTAAGCGGAACGCTTGGCACCGGCGGCGGCCAGCGAACGCTGGACCACCTTGAGGTCGGCGAGGAAGTCGTCGCAGGAGTGGTACATGAGGTCGGCATCGCGCTCGATGGTGTAGTGCAGACGGTCGGCCATCACCAGCATGACCGCGCGGTGCATCTCCTTGGTGGAGATCAGGGCGGCCTTGTCGGTCAGACGCTCGCTCATTTCCTTCTGGTGGCTCCAGAGGCTCTTGAGCTCGGCGCTCGGCGGCGTGGTCTCGGCTTCCATCGTGAGGTTGCGGCCCACGGTGCGGGTGGCTTGCTCAAGGGCGGCGATCACGTGATCGGAGAACTTGCGGGCCACGGCGCGGCTCACCTTGGCGGTGACGTTCGGGTTACCGTCGCGGTCGGAGCCGATCCAGCTGCCCGGGTGGAAGAACGCGGGGCAAGCGGGCTCGACGAGACCGGCCTTATCGCCCAGGACCCAGTCGTCGAAGCGACGGTAGACCTTGGGGATGGTGTTGAACAGCGTGTTGTCGAAGATGTCGAGAATCGTGTCCGCTTCCTCAACCGGGGTCGGCTTCTTCAGCGCGATCGGAGAGGTGCGGAACAGGGCGTCGATCTCGTTGTAGAGACGGCGCAGGCATTCCTTCTTATCCGAGCCGCCGAGGCGCTTGTACTCCTCAAGCAATTCGGAAACGCGGCGGATCTTGCCTTCCACGGCCTTACGACGGGCCTCAGTGGGGTGCGCCGTGAAGACGGGGTGGAATTCGAGCTGGTTGAGCAGTTCCTTGGCCTTGGCCGGGCCAGTCTCATTGATGAGCTGGTGGTAGGCGACGGTGAGCTCGTTGATCGGGTCGACCGCCTGGTCAACGGACACGTTGTTCTCGCGCTCGTGGAGCACGGAAACACGGTAGTTCTCCTCGGACAGGTTTGCCAGATGGAAATACGTGGCGAATGCGCGGGCCAGCAGCTGGGCGTCGTGCAACGTCATGTTGTCGATGACGTTCACGGCCTCCTTCAGGCCATCCTGGTCGGGGTTCGGATCCTTCAGCTCGGCGAAATGCTCGGCGCTGGCCTCCACCGCGTAATGACGCACGGTGTCGAACGTAGACAGCAGTTCGGGGTTGTATTCGCCCAGTACGTTACGCAGGATCTCAAGACACAGATCCATGTCGTACTTCAGGCTTTCGGGAAGATCATGCTCCTCCGGGCCCTTTCGGCCGGTCCCGGTAGTGACGATGGCGGCGTCAGCGGGAGTGATCTGTTCTTCAGGTGTTGCCATATAACCTCCTTTGCCGAATAACAGGTTGCTCGGTCTACTGGTCGTCTGCGGCTCCTCCGCAGTTGTTGAGACCAGTCGTTGCGAGCCCACAGCCCATATTCAACGTGGTTGTTGTGTGGGCAATAGTGTATCCCCGCGAAATCGCTTTTTACGTTACGAAGTCCATATAGTGCGCCAAGTTGTCCACCTATAGAGACCGAATATCGGACAGCATATGAGACACTGTCCGATTCGCGGAAGATTTGAGCGCCTTACGATTGCTGGCGGGGAAGGCAGGGAGTAGTAATGAAGGATGTGAGCGAACAGAAGAAAAAAAGTGCGCCCGAAGCGAAAGGCGCAACGGCTGTACGTAAATTCCACACCCACTCCATTCCGCTGGACATGGAAGATATTGCACGCGATTGGGAAAAACCGGTGGTGGACGCCGGTATCGCCGCCAAAGCCAGCGTGATTGTACGAGTCGGCATGTTGGACCTGGGAGCCGGCACCGGCTCCTTCCGCGTGCGTGAAATGATGCACCGCATCGCCTACCCGCTGGGCGTGCACGTACGCGCCGACGTGAACCTGACGGATATCGAGGCCACCTGCACGGATGGTCGTAACCGCATCACCGAAGTCGTGGATTTGCCGAGTACCGGCGTGAACACCGAACGTATCTGGCTGCTGGAACATTTCGCCGACTGGTTCTCCGTGAATCTCGGCAAGGGGTCGATGTATCACGTCGATTCGCAACTGTCCGATGGCGTGGTCAAGCATTTGGACGAACGTGACGCTTCGCAGTATTCGGCCGATCTGGCCAAGCGCCTGCGCGAACGTGCCAAGGTCGAGGCTGAGGCGGCCAACGGCAGCGTGGACGAGGCGCTGGATCTTGCGTCGAAAACCAAGGTACTCGTGACCTCCGTGGCCAAGTCCTTGGACGATGACAATGAAGAAGCCCACCGACTTTTGGCGGACAGCGCGGAAGTCACTCCGGTCGAAGACAAAGCGGCCGAAGAGAAGGCCTACGACGATGCCGAAGTGTTTACCGGTGACTCCAATGAGTCGGTTGAATCGGCGAACGCGGCGAACGGCGCAACCGCCGAAAGCCCTGCTGCAAGCAGTACGAAGCGTAAGAATCGCGTGCCCAAGGAATACGCCGAACACTTCAACGAGCGCTCCGACGAAGAGAAGGCCAAGGGCGGTATCACCGTGCGGCAGGCGCACGAGCGACTCGATCTGATTGAGCGCCGCAAGCCGCTGTACAAGCCGTGGTTCTCCGGTCTGGCCTCCGCCCTAGCCTGCGCGGCCTTCGTGTTCCTGCTCGGCGGCGGCCCATACGACATGATCGGTGCGTTCGTGGGCGCGGGCCTTGGCCAGTGGATGCGTCGCCGGCTGTTTGCATACCATCTGAACCAGTTCTTCGTCACCTTTGTGTGTGTGGCCGCGGCGGCGCTCGCCTGCACCGGCACCCTGCGACTCATCGGCATTTTCGACCCAGTCGCGCTCTCGCACGATACGGCCTACATCGGCGCCATGCTGTTCGTGATCCCCGGTTTCCCGCTCATCACAGGCGGACTCGACATGGCGAAAATCGACTTCCCCTCGGGCATCCAGCGCGTGGCGTACGTGCTGTGCATCATCCTGATGGCCACGCTGGCAGGCTGGGCCGTGGCCGTGATGGTGCACCTGCACCCGGAAGGCTTTGAGCCACTGGGGCTTGACCCGTGGGTCAACGGATTGCTGCGATTCGTGGCGGCGTTCGTCGGCGTGTGGGGCTTCTCCGTGCTGTTCAATTCGCCGCAGCGCATGTGCCTGACCGCCGCCCTGATCGGTGCGATCACGGACACGCTGCGCTTGGAATTGCAAGACTTCAACGTGGCACCCGAGATGGCTACCTTCATCGGCGCGTTTCTGGCGGGCATTCTGGCATCGGTGTGGCGTTCATCCGTGCGACGTGGCTGGCTACCGCCGCACCTCGGCTACCCGCGCATCTGCCTGACCGTGCCGTCGATCGTGATCATGGTGCCCGGTCTGTATATGTATCGTGCCATGTGGTACCTCGGCAGCTTCCAGACCATGAATGCGCTGGACTGGGCGTTCCGTGCGTTCATGGTGATTATCTGTCTGCCGATCGGCTTGGCGATGGCCCGCGTGGTGACCGACAAGTCCTGGCGCTACGACATCTGACCGTCATCTTGGCTCTCCTCAGGTGGGGGGAGCTCGGATAAAACAGCGTCTCAGTATGGAAACGGTGGAAGGTGCTTGAGCCCTTGTATCCACTACCATCAGGCGAAGTGCGTTGCGGCCGTATTCACGGCTGTGACGGTCTGTATGACGCCGCTCCGGCGTCAATCGCATATCAGCACATAGTTCTGCCATGGCGGTAGCCGCTTGGCGTCATGATTGAGGAGGGGCGCAGTTGGCCAACGATTTCTGGATTCTGCTGGCCATGGTCATCTATTTTGCGGCCATGCTGTCCATCGGATTCATCTACTCCAAACGCTCCAACTCCTCCTCCAAGGAATACTTTGCGGGCGGGCGCGGCGTGGGGCCGTGGCTCACGGCCCTGAGCGCCGAAGCCTCCGACATGAGCGGCTGGCTGCTGATGGGCCTGCCGGGCCTGGCCTACTTCACTGGTGCGGCCGACCCGATGTGGACCGCCGTCGGACTGGCGCTCGGCACCTATCTCAACTGGAAGCTTGTGGCCCGGCGACTGCGCCGCTACTCGGTAGTGACCGACGATGCCATCACCATTCCTGACTTCTTCGCCAAGCGTTTCCATGACAAGAAGGGCGTGATCTCCACCATCGCGGCCGTGATCATCCTGGTGTTCTTCAGCGTGTACGTGGGCAGCTGCTTCGTGACCGTGGGCAAGCTGTTCGCCACGTTGTTCGGTTTCGACTACCACGTCATGATGATCATCGGCGCGGTGGTCGTGTTCGTCTACACCGTGGTGGGCGGCTACTTGTCGGTGGTGATGACCGACTTCATTCAAGGCATGCTCATGTTCTTCGCGCTCGCGGTGGTGTTCATCGGCACCGTGGCCAGCGCGGGCGGTGTCGACAACACCGTGGAATTCCTGCGTGCCATCCCCGGCTACCTGTCCGGCACGCAGGTGGCCGCGCCCAAGCTGGACCCGGCCACCGGCCAGCAGCTCGTCGAGGCGGGCAAGGCCGTGTTCGGCGCGCCCTCCGACTACGGCATCATCACCATCATCTCCATGCTGGCGTGGGGCCTGGGTTACTTCGGTATGCCGCAGGTGCTGGTGCGCTTCCTGTCCATCCGCAGCGTGGAAGAAGTGCGCAAGTCCCGAATCATCGCCACCTCCTGGTGCGTGATTTCGCTGGGTTGCGCAGTGTGCATCGGCTTGGTGGGGCGTGCGATGATGCCCACCGAACTGCTGACCTCCACCGATGCGGAAACCATCTTCATCGTGCTGGCGCAGACCCTGCTGCCGAGCTTCATGTGCGGCGTGGTGGTCTCCGGCATTTTCGCGGCCTCGATGAGCTCCAGCTCCTCGTATCTGATCATCGGCGCTTCGGCCATGGGCGAGAACATCTTCCGCGGGCTGCTGCACCGCAAGGCCACCGACAAGCAGGTCATGATTGTGGCCAGGGTCACGCTGGTGGTCATGTTCCTGTTCGGCATTCTGGTGGCATACGACCAGAACTCGTCGATCTTCCAGGTGGTGTCTTACGCGTGGGCCGGGCTTGGTGCCTCATTCGGCCCGTTGATGCTGTGCTCGCTATACTGGCGTCGCGCCAACAAGGCCGGCGCCGTGGCCGGCATGCTGTCCGGCACGGCGGCCGTGCTGATCTGGCACAACCTCGTCAAGCCCTTGGGCGGCGTATTCGCCATCTATGAGCTGCTGCCGGCGTTCATCATTTCGCTGCTGTTCATCGTGGTGGTTTCGTTGCTGACCGCCAAGCCGAACAAGCGCATGCTCTACGAATTCGACCACTACATGGACGATCCGCTGCCCGGCACCCTGCCGTCCGGCACCGTGCTCGTCGACGAGCCCATGGAAGCCATGGAGTCCGAGGTCCGCAGCGGCAAATGACACGTGCCTGCTGTGCGGTCGGCTCGTATGGCAGAGGAGTGGCTTTTTTGTGGTTCGGCAGGAACCATTGAGGCCAAAACGGACTTCGAGGGGCTGATTTGACGTTCTGGAGAGATCTACTTCCGTTTCAAGGGGCTGATGCCTGAGTAGACGCGGCTCCAAAACGGCGGAATGGCGTTGACGTAAGGGCATTGATACACGTGGTCTACCGGATGATCAGCCCCTTGAAACGGAAGTAGACCTCCGGCGGAGGCCAAATCAGCCCCTTGAAATGGGTTTTGAATACCGTAGCGCGGTGCGGACGGTGCGGACTGACTCTACCGGGCTTATTATTCCTGCGTCGTCGGAATAATTGGCAGCAGAGGCTCGAATTTCAGCCGTTTGTACAGTGGAATACGGCGTAGCTTTCGGACATCGCTAATTTGCTGGGTAGTTTGCCGCATCGTGAGCTGGACCGTTTTGCCCGTAACCTCCTGTATCCTTTCGGCAACTCTTCGGGCAAGGGCCTCTTCTCCCGCTTCGTCGCCAATATCTAATTTGGTGACTTGAATGTACTTCCAGCCAGCATCTTCGATCATCTGGCGGCGTCTCGCGTCATTCAGCCATTGCCCGGCATGATGAGAGCCTTCGTATTCGATACATATCTTGAATTCAGGGTATGCAAGATCGAGATATATGGGTCTGGTGTTGTTTCCTACGAATATTGGATAATTCACCTGCGGGCAATTCAGACCGTATTTCAAGAGAACCAAACGAGTTCGTGTTTCCATGGAGGAATCTGTGCCCGCGCGCGCCAAAAGTAGGGCGCGACGGCATTTGTTATACCCGCGGAACAAATACGAATTGGTGCCATTCTCTTTGTCGGCTCGCACCTGGGCCTCGGCCTCATCGAGATACAGAGAAAGGGCGTCGATGGTTGTTCTGCAGAGCCTTCGATCTCGTCGCATCATGGAATCAGCGAGAACGATGAGTTCTTCAAGTTCGAGATACGTGGAGAACATGGCCCATGTGCAAGCTGGTGAAGTGCATGTGAATTGTCCCTCGATTATGACCGTGTCTAGTGGAAAAGGCCATACAACCACTTTGACCCCCACAATGTGCCGTTTGTCATTGGCGTGTGGAACCGCAACAATGGTTGTAGTTGCAAGGCCTCTGTGTTTGCTTGATATGCGGGGTACTTCAATTGACAAAAGCTCCAACGCTGTTGTCAGGGCATAGGGTGGGCGCCATGCGCTTCGTCGTTGAACATCTGCGCACGTCTGCATTCGTTGGTACTTCTGCATTGTCAGCTCGGTCAATGCCGTTGAGCTACCCATGATGATCACCCCTTCGTGATGTTCGCTTTGTCCTCGCAGTGTAGAGTCCGGCTACCGGCCCTGTCTACCGCCCCAATTTTTCGGTGGATAAATGTGGATAAGTCGGTGGATAAACTATGGGTGTTCATCGCAGTTGCAGGCCATCCCGCAATTACATGGAACGTAGGGGTTTGCAGGCAGCCAGCGGGAATCGCCGTCGACGGCGCGATTCAACTTGGACGAATCTCCATGGCGTTCATGCAAAGGTGGCATGATGGCCGGTATGAGTAGCTTGGTGCGTATTGTCAATGCCGGTGTTCCGGGGTCTCAGGACCGCGTGGATGTGGTGCTTCGCGATGGGGTTGTTGCGTCTGTCGGCCCTGCTGGAACGGTCTCGGCTTCGGACAGCACGATGCAGACTAAGGCGCATACGACATCGTTGGAATACGCGACGAATGCCATTGCTTCTGGCAGCGTCTCAATCCCAACGTCGGCCGCCGCACCCGCCGACGAAACCACCATCGACGCCGACGGCCTGTGGGTTATTCCCGGCCTGTGGGACTGCCACACGCACTTCACGCAATGGGCTAAGACGCTGGGCCGACTGGACCTCATCAATGCCCGTTCCGCCGCCGAAGCGATGGACATGTTGCGCCGTCATCTGGATGAGCGCCGCGCCGCCGACACGCTTGACCCAGATGCCTTCGTGGTGGGCATGCGATTCCGTCACTCGCTGTGGGCCGACGACGAGCAGCCCACACTGGCCGCAATTGACGCCGTGACCGGCGAACAGCCGGTGGCCCTCTCCAGCGCGGACATGCACTGCGGATGGGTGAATTCCGCCGCGGCCCGCAGGCTTGGCGTACATGTGGACGAATCCGGTCTGGTCGGTGAACTCGAATGGTTCAACGCCTACACCGCCTTCGACAAGGCGCCGGGCGCTGCTGAAGAGACTGACCGTCTGCTGCGCGAGGCCGAACAGGACGCCGCAAGCAAGGGCGTGGTGGGCATCCGCGATTATGAAATGGCCGAAAACATCGATACATGGATCAATCGTTTCGCGGCTGGCATTAACGGTTTGCGCGTGGACGCCGGTGTATACCCCGAGCGGTTGCGAGCCGCCATTGACGCGGGTTGGCATACCGGCAAGGAATTGCCGGGCAGCGCCGGGCTTGGCCATGTGGGCGCCATGAAGCTCATCTCGGACGGATCGCTCAACACCCGCTCCGCCTACTGCTCCACGCCGTATTCGGGCATCGAGCCGCTGACGTATGGCACGCTGAGCTACACGCCGCAGCAAATCGAAGACTATATGCGCCTAGCCACCGAGCATGGCTTCGACATTGCCTGCCACGCCATTGGCGACGAAGCGAACACCATTGCGCTCAACGCAGTCGCCGCCACGCACGCACATGGATCGATCGAGCATGCGCAGATGCTCAAACCCGTCGATATCCCGCGTTTCGCCGAGCTGGGGCTCACGGCCAGCATCCAGCCGCAGCACGCCATGGATGACCGCGACGTCATCACCCGTTTCTGGGCCAACCCGGCCGGCATCCCTTATCCGTTCAGGGCCCTCCACGACGCCGGTACCACGCTGCGCATGGGCTCGGATGCGCCCGTGGCCCCGCTGGACCCGTGGCTGGCCATTTCCGCCGCCGTGCTCGGCACCGAAAGCTCTGACCGCGAGCCGTTCCAGCCCGAGCAGTGCCTCGATGTGCATACCTCGCTGGCAGCCTCGACCGCCACTGGCCGTGACCGCCTTGCATCCGGCGACCCGGCCGATGTGGTGTTGCTGGACGCCGACCCATACGCCGCCGATACTCCGGAAGCCATGCGCGCTATGCCGCAACACGTCGTAATGACATTGCTGTGCGGGGAGCGTACGTATTGATGCAAGCCATCGGCATGAAGTGAACAGAGGTCCGTCTTGATAGCCGCGTTGCACGGAAAAACAAGAAATCCGCCCCTCGAAGTGAAGATAGGACACAGCAGACGCCGCAATACAAAAACGCCGTGTCAGTTGCCCAGTTGGGGCTGACACGGCGTCTTGCTACGAGCGGCGGGAAAATCAGTACTTCATGCCCATGGCCTCGCGCACCTGGTCGAGGGTCTCCTCGGCGATGGCGTTGGCGCGCTTGTTGCCGTCGTGCAGGATGTCACGAATGGAATCCATGTCCTTGGCCAGCTCGGCGCGGCGCTCGCGGTGCGGGGCCAGGAACTCGTTGACTGATTCGATGACGTATGCCTTGAGCGCGCCGGCGCCGGAATCACCGATCTCCTCGGCGATGTCCTTCGGGTCGCGGCCGGTCACCAGGCCGGCGGTGGTCAGCAGGGCGGAGACCTGCGGGCGGGCAACCGGGTCGAAGGTGATGCGGCGCTCGGAATCGGTCGGGCTCTTCTTGATGAGCTTGGCGGTTTCCTCGGCGGTGGCGCCCAGCATGATGGAGTTGCCGTACGACTTGCTCATCTTGCGGCCGTCGAGACCCGGAATCTCCGGTGCCTCAGACAGAATGGCGGCCGGCTCCGGGAACACCGGGTTCTTCTTGGCGTAACGCTCGTTGAAACGGCGGGCGATGGTGCGCGTGATTTCCACGTGCGGCAGGTTGTCCTTGCCGATCGGCACGACATTGGCCTTGCAGAAGAGGATGTCGCACGCCTGATGCACCGGGTAGGTGAGCAGCAGACCGGTCAGCGCGTGGCCGGACGCCTCCATCTCGGACTTCACGGTCGGGTTGCGGTGCAGCTCGGCCTCGGTGACCAAGGACAGGAACGGCAGCAGTAGCTGGTTCTCGGCCGGCACGGCGGAGTGGGTGAACATCATGGTCTTGTTCGGATCGATGCCGGCGGCCATGTAGTCGAGCACCAGGTTCAGCACGTTGTCTTGGATGTGCTCGGTGGTGTCGCGGTCGGTGATCACCTGGTAGTCGGCGATGATGATGTTCGTGTTGACGCCGCGCTCCTGCATGGCGACACGCTCACGGATCGAGCCGAAGTAGTGGCCGAGGTGCAGCCGGCCGGTCGGGCGGTCGCCGGTCAACATGGTGAAGGACGACGGCTTGGCCTCCAGCTTGGCGAGCGTTTCGTCCGAACGCTTTTTGGCCGCGAGGAAGCTCGCGCTCATCTCATTGCCTGCCGCTGTCAGTTGCTGCTCGTCGGTCATGCGAAAATCCTTTGAATATGCCCTAAATAAACGCTTTTTATGGTAAAAGTGTGAGCCGACAACGAACAAGCCACTATTAGTGGTACTCTCTATTGTTGATGAATCGAACAGCACAGTAATCGCAGGGGGTCAGATGGGCCGCGGACGTCAAAAAGCAAAACAGCAGAAAATTGCCCGAAAGCTCAAGTACCTGACCACCGATACCGACTACGATGAGCTGGCAAAAGAGCTGAGCGAGCAGGAGCCAGGAATGGGCTCTCCTGACCCGTTCGCCGACATCGATGACCAGTATGCGGACAAGGATGTGGATTCCGCTGCTGATGACCACGCTTCCGGTGCCGCCGAGGCAGCTCCCGCTACGCAGGAGGATGACCTCGACGAGTACGCCAAGTGGGCTGCCGAAGCCGCCGCAAAGGCGACCAGCGGCGAGTTCCCGGCCTCCGCGCCTGCCGCACCGAAGCCGACCCCGCGCAAGCCGATTCCGATGCCCATGCCTTCCGCGCTCAAGCCCAAGAAGAGCTGAACGCCGGTCTTCTCGTAATAATCCCCTTGTGCTTGGTTGAGCACAAGGGGATTTGTGGTTATGGCTGATGGTGCCGCCGCTGGTGGCTTACTTACGCTTCGCGCCTCACAGCGGCAGCAGGTCGCTCAGGTCGTCGCGCTCGCCGACCGCGCTGATGTGGCCGGCGTCCTTTTCCTCTGCCCATGTGGTGATGCCGCAGGCCAGCCGCAGCCAGACTTCCGGGTCCAGCTCGATGACGTCCGGCGGGGTCAGGTTATGCGGGTCCGATTCCGGGCCGTCCAAGATTTTGACCGCCCCCCACGGCGCGACACGCACCTCCACGCCAGGGCCGGGTGCGCGCCGCTCCAGCAGAAACAGCGAGTAGCGCACGGCCATCGCCCACACCGGGCGTGGCAAGACAGGGGAGACGGTCAGACGATGTGGTGTGTTGTCCGCCAGCTCCCGGGCCGCGGCACGCCATTGCACCAGCGCGTCATGCCCGCGTTTCAGGTCTTTTTCAAGAATTACTGCCATGTATCCCATCATGGCACCGGAGCCGGAAGATCTTCCATAATGCAAACGATGGCATACGGTGTGATGCGGAATATCGGGGCATGTGCTACGCTCTAAATGAGAACGTATGCAAGAACGCTCCGCCATCGTCGTTACGGAGAGTTCATGCTTACGTTTGTGCGACGATACCTATCGCGCGGCATAATAAACACGGGCACTTATCCCGGAAGGAAAGTCAGAATGACCGAAATCACCGCACCGAAGTCTCCTGTCACGGCGGAACAATTCGCCGACGAGATTCGTGAACAACTGAAATACACTCAGAACGTCACCACCGAGCAGGCTACCCCTGCTGACGTGTATGTCGCCGCATCCAAGGCCGTGCGCAACCACCTTGCCGACTCCTGGTTCAAGACCCAGGCCGACACCGTGAACGGCAACACCAAGGCCGTCGGCTACCTGTCCGCAGAATTCCTGATGGGTAAGCAGCTGCGCAACGCGCTGCTCAACGCCGGTCTGACCGAGCAGTTCGACAAGGCCGTGGAAGCCCTCGGCTTCAAGGTCCAGGACGTCGTCGACGCCGAATACGAGCCGGGCCTCGGCAACGGCGGCCTCTGCCTCAACTGCAAGGTCTGCCACTATCCCAACTGCGGCTTCGGTAAGGGCGCATGATACGGACGCGAAGGCGTTTTGTATATACTTTGTTTAAATACAAAAGGAGAAATAAGAAATGAAGAAGCTTTTTGCAATGCTGATTGCTGCCGCAATGGTGCTTAGCCTTACCGCCTGCGCCGCCCCCGCCACCGAGGAGACGGCCGCGCCTGAAGAGACCATTCCCGAGGCAGAGCCCGTGGAACTGATTGTATTCGCCGCCGCTTCCATGACGGAGACCATGAACCAGATAGCGGAGCTGTATAAGGCCAAGGCGCCCAACGTTACGCTTACCTATAACTTCGATTCCTCCGGCACCCTTAAGACCCAGATACAGGAAGGCGCCGAGTGCGACCTGTTCATCTCCGCCGGTCAGAAGCAGATGAATCAGCTGGATATTACTGCCGATCCCGAAGTGAACACCGACAAGCTGGACTTCGTGCTTGAGGGCACCCGCATAAACCTGCTTGAGAACAGGGTCACTCTGTGCGTACCCGAGGGCAACCCCAAGGACATCAAGAGCTTTGACGACCTGGCCGATAAGCTGAAGGAGGGCTCTGTTCTTATGGCGATGGGCAACAGCGATGTTCCCGTTGGCCAGTACACCCAAAAGATACTCGCTTTCTACGGCCTTGACGAAGAGAAGCTGGCCAAGGACGGCGTTATCACCTACGGCACCAATGTAAAGGAAGTCACTACTCAGGTAACGGAAGCTTCCGTCGACTGCGGCGTTGTATACTGCACCGATGCCTTCAGCGCAGGGCTCACCCCCGTGGATTACGCCACCAAGGAAATGTGCGGCCAGGTCATCTACCCCGCCGCTGTGATGAAGAACGCCCTCCATGCCGAGGCTGCCAAGGAATTCCTGGCTTACCTGCGCACCGACAAGGCTGCGACCGTGTTCGAGAGCGTCGGCTTCACCGCACTGTAAGCATCCGCTGGGGGGATGGTATGGACTGGTATCCCTTATGGAACAGCCTGCGCATTGCGCTGATCAGCTGCGCGGCGGTGTTCTTTTTAGGCATCTTTGCGGCCTACTACATTGCAAAGCTCCCGCGCGTGCTCAAAGGCGTGCTGGATGTGGTGTTCACCCTGCCCATGGTGCTGCCGCCCACGGTCGTGGG
>OLHE01001865.1_pt1 | contig 13128 bp, 5 predicted proteins | sample 1605821 | NCBI WGS metagenome assembly OLHE01 (sample SAMN03283250) | human gut metagenome | biome: human-associated habitat; material: feces | host: Homo sapiens | place: USA | collected 2013
TGTGGATTGGTGTCATAGTCGCTCCGTTATTTCCCTTGTTCTCCAGGTTACCTCCATTGTAATTCGGTCTGCTGGTGCTTGGTCCTCCTGACCAAAGCGATTTGTCATTCAGCTGGATACGCTCTCTGGTGATTCCGCCGAATACCGTTCCACCGATTGCGCCATTACCGATCGGAAGTGACTTTTCCTGCCAACCTTCGTAATACTTGGTAATGTCTGCCGGACTCGTATACCACAGCTTCAGATCATTGTCACCAGTCTGCTGCGTTACAGCGGCCGGTTCCGCATTGACCTGCGTTGCCATATACGGCAGAGACGTCACAGCCATTGCTGCTGCACAGGCACTTGCAAGTACCCGCCATTTCATTTTTCTTCTCATAATACCCCTTTCTGATACGTTTCTGATGTATCTTAATTTATTGTCATGAAATTCCTCTGCCTTCGATTCCTATGGGCAGACTCCTCCCAATGTCCAATTATCTACATTATAAAACTTTTCTTTTGAATGTGCTTGTTTAATTTACTCTTTATAATCGCTTATTTTGTCAAATTCAGAACCTCTGAATTTACATTTTATTTATATTTTTTAAAAAAATATTCACATTTTTTGTATTTTTCGGTACATTTTTTCTTTATTTCTGTTATAATACAGATTAACGCTTATTAATTGTGCTTATCTATGGAGGCTTTTTTTACACATGAAGAAAAAAACTACTGTTCAGTCAGTAAATGAACATTCTACTCCTCCTGCTGAGGAGACTAAGATTCAGAAACACGAAGTACCTGGATTGATGACATTGTCCGATTCCATCCTGTCCGGTGCTGTTGTTGAATATCGTAAAGCCGGTTATAGTTTTGCCCGGCACTTACATACAAATATTGAGATTTATCGGATTCTTTCCGGTGAATGTTATATGGATATTCAGTCGGAAACGATCCACTGTACAGCGGGCGAATTTATCATGTTACTCCCCGATGTAGTTCATTCTTTTTATCTGAATGACACATCTGACTGTGAATTTCAGCATATTCACTTTAACCCTGAGATGTTTTCCACGATTGTTCTTGAAGATGAGGGAGTTTTTCCTATCACCCTGATGCATGCGATCCTCTTTTCTGCCCAGTTCTATTACCGGATGGAATCTGATCCAGTCATCGACGAACATCTTCAGAAGCTCATTACTCTCTATGCTTCATCCAACAGTCTGTTCTCTGCTGCAAATATTAACGTTGCACTGATGAACCTGATGTTGTATATCCTTGACCATACAGAGGCAGATCATGGATTTTCCGAACCACAGCTTCAGAACAGCTATGTTGCTTATACACTGAATTACATTCGGGAACATTTTACCCAGAAGATCCGTCAGGAGGATATCGCCTTGCAGCTGCATATCTCTGTCCGCTATCTGAGTAAGATCTTCAAAAATTATATGGGGGTAACCCTTTCTAATTACATTAACATTTACCGGATCAACCGTTCCATCGAGTTAATGCAGAATACAAGTCTAACGCTGACAGAAATCGCTCTGCAGGTCGGATTCAAAGATTCCCAGCATTATTCTAAGGTCTTTATGAATGTAATCAATGCAACACCATCCCATTACAGAAAAGCGATTTTGAAATAAAAACCACAAAAAAATTCCTTCCAGGAAACCCCCGGAAGGAATTTTTTATTCTTTTATTGCATTGAAAATTCGGAACTCACTTCAGATTAGTTTGTTCTTCTTCTCTTTGCCATTACTACAACAAGTCCTGCTGCCAGGCAAAGCATTGCCATTCCTGCTACATTTGATGTATCACCAGTCTTGGCTGCTTTCGCTACATTTGATGTACCATTTGCAGTACCGTTATTGGATGATCCATTGTTGAAAGAACCATTATTATTTGATCCGTTATTCGCATTGCCGTTGTTATTTCCGCCATTATTATCGGATCCGTTATTATCGTCTTTCTTGTCATCATCCTTATTGCTGTCGTCCTTCTTATCATCATCTTTTGCTTTCAGGGCTGCTCTTGCTTCTTTTACAGCCTGTACTGCTGCATCAATCTCATCCTGAGTTGCATCTGAATTCTGAAGAACTTCATTTGCCGCATCGATTGCTGACTGAAGAGCTGCAAGTGATGCTTCTGTATACTTGTCTGTTGCTCCGACAACTTCTGTTGCATCTGCAACCGCCTTTTCAAGCTCCTCTTTTACAACCGGTGCTTTCTTCTCTTCGAGTGCTGCCTTTGCTGCATTTACAGCTTCAACCTGTGCATCTACCTCTGCCTGGGTTGCGTTGTCATCAGCCAGAACTCTATTGGCTGCATCAATTGCTGTCTGAAGAGCTGCGATGGATTCTTCTGTATACTTATCTGTCAGGGCTGCTTCACCCTCTGCGGCTTTCACTGCAAGTCTCAGTGCAGATTTGTCTGCCTTCTCTTTCAGTGCTGCAATCTTAGCTTCTACATTTGCTTTTGCATTGTCAACTTCTGTCTGAGTTGCATCTGCTTTGTTGTAAACTGTCTGAGCTTCATCTACAGCATTCTGAAGTGCTTCCAGAGAAGCCGGTGTATAAGCGTCTGTCTGTGCGAGCTTCTCATTTGCTGTATTGATTGCTGCAAGCAGATTTTCCTTTGCAACTGTCATTGCATCTTTTGCAAATGTTACTGCAATCGTATGGTTTGCTGTTACGTCTGAGAATGTATATTCTGTTACAACGTCAACTGCAGTTCCATCTACTGTAAGGCTGTCTACATGATATCCGTCATTCGGTGTGATCGTGAATGCTTTGGATGTTCCTTTGTAAACATTTGTTGCTCCTGTCGGTGCGATCTTTCCACCATTACCTGCTGTTGCTGTAATTGTGAACTGAGTCTGGATGTCAGCAATCTTTGCTGTGATCTCAGCTTTCTTCGCATCTACATCTGCCTGGGAGCTTTCTGTTGTCAACTGCTTTCCTGCATTTACAAGTTCCTGAAGCTCTACAAGTGCTGCTGCAGAATATTTATCTTTATCTGCTGCATTGAGAATTGCCTCTGCATTTGTGATCGCTGTCTGAAGTTCTGTAAGGTCAGCTTCGTCTGCCAGTTTTACTAACTCGATATCGAATTTATCTGTCTGTGGTGAATCTCCGTCTGGTGCTGTAAATACAAGAGTTCCTGCTCCTGCAGTTGTAACAACCATGTTAAATTCAACAGTCTTTGCCTGAAGCACATTATTCACCTTGGAGTTCGGTGTTGCCACCTGACTGGCAGTGATCTTTCCATCCTGCTCACTCCATGCAAGTTTGTTCGTATCAGAACCACTTCTATAAGTTACTGTTACTTTATAAGTTCCTGCTACCGGTGCATTATAAGCATAAGCAACTGAATCTGCTCCTGTAGATGTCTTATTCAGAGAATTAATATACTTTCCATTGCTTGCCCAAGCTTCTGAGTTTACTTCGCATCTCCACTCTGTTGCTCCGCATGCCTCAGTAATTGTTGTTGCGTGCTCTGCTTCCAGAGTCTTTGTCGTTCCCTTTGTTGTCGGGAATTCAAATGGATTTGCTGCAGTATAATTTGTAAATGCAAATGTTGCCTCAATTGTATGAGCTGCAGTTACATTTTCAAATGTATAGGAAGTTCTCTTTCCTACAGATGTTCCGTCAACTTTAACATCGCTGACTTCATATCCATCATTTGCCGTGATCGTGAATGTTGCACTTTCACCTTCTGTAACAGATACCTTGCCGTCTGCAAGACCTTCTGCTGTGATCGTACCGCCTTCACCTGCTGTTGCTGTGATATCATAAGACTCAACTGCAACGTTCTTTGGTGTAATTTCAAGTTTATCAAGCTGCGGTGCACCGCTGTTGTCTACCGGCTGAAGGATCAGAGTTCCTTCTCCTGCTTCTTTTACAACAATATCAAACTCAACTGTACCAACAGAAAGCACATTATTTACTTTTGTATGTGGAGTTGTTATATTTCCTGCCGTAATCTTATTGTTTGCTTCTGACCATGCAAGTTTATTTCCATTATTGGTGTCTCCACTACGATAAGTTGCAACCACGTGATATGTACCTGGTTTTTTTGCATTGTATGCATACTCAACTTTATCTGTACCTGTATTGGTCTTATTCAATGAATTAATATACTTACCGTTGCTTGCCCAATTTTCTGAGTTAACTTCACATCTCCACTGTGTGTCTCCGCAGGCTTCTGTAATGGTTGTCGCAAACTCTGCTTCCAGAGTTGCACTTGTTCCTGTCTTCCACGGGAACTGGAATCTGTCATCTGTTGTATATTTTGTACGTGCTACAAGAGCTTCTTTAGCTGCATATAATGTAGAGTATGCATTTTTGATCTGTGTATCTGTAGCATTTTCATTTGCTGCAACTGTCTTTGCTGAGGCAAGTGCCGCTGCAAACGCTGTCCATCCTTCTGAATAAAGATGTTCTTTTAATCCTTCAGATTCTGTGATCAATGTATTAAGTGAATCTCTTGTAATTGCATCAGCATCAAGAATTGTTACTTTGGCTGAGCTTGCAAGTCCGATTACCGGGCTGCTGCTTGAAAGCTCCAGTGTAAAATATACATCCCCGTCCGTTGTCGGCACACGGTTTGCATGTGCTGCAGGACTGATTACTTTTTCTGACTCGCCATTCGCAAACTGAACGGTAGAAATCAACTCTGTATTGAAATGCTTCTGAATCGCACTTCCTGGGTTTGGCTCAAGTTTCGCTGTGATTTCACCTGTTGTTCCACCAACACGCTTGATCTTGACAGCAAGATCACTGTCTTCGTTCATCGTATAGGTTTCATTTTCAATTTCGAGCATACCTTTTCCGCCATTGTTAATGACATAGGCTGCCTCGACACCGATTGCTGCTGTCGTCTTTGCTACCAGCTTCAGTGTATGATGTCCGTTTTTCAAATCCGCCGACTCAAAAATCTTTGCTCCTGTTGATCTTACGGTATCATGAGTATCAATCGTTGCAACCGGAGTATCCATATTATCAATATAGACATCTGCCTGACCATGATTTGGATCTTTTGTTCCCATCAGATATACTTTTGTTCCGTCAAACTCATAGGTAAAGCTTGCATCCGCTTTATTTGACCAGGTATTCTGTCCATTAATATAAGTAGGTCCCTTCTGTGGATTCCATCCTGAAGGACTAAATTTAAACTTCGTTGTATCATTTACACTTGTTGAATCCATTCCATCAGGAGCAGCACCACTCAACTGGAAGCCTTTGCTGGCTTTATAAACTCCAACTTCGCTAAGCTGCGGAACTTTTCCTGTTGATGTTCCGACAGTAATTCTTATCTGAGTTGCAGATATTGGTGATGTTCTGATCAGTCGTTTTGATCCAACCGTCACACCTCTTTCCATGGGCTGCCAGCTTGCATTGTCATTTTCTTTGTATTCAACTTCATAGCTATTGATATGCTGTCCATTCTGGATTGCCTCTTCGATTGATACAACATCAAATCTCTTTGCAGAATCCCACTTGATCGTCAGGCTTCCACTTGTTGTACCATCATCTGTTGTCCAGTATGTAGCATCATCATCATCCACTGCATTTCCCGGCTTGAAGTCAATATCATTGCCGCGGACATTGCTTGCTGTAATTGTTGTTCCATTTGCTTTTGCAAGATTGGTTCTGAATGTATCCTGAACATTCTGACCAAATTCCACAACACGATCCAGAATCGCCTGGTCTACTTTTCCCTCATTATTCGGAGGCACATTCAAAAGTAAGGTTGCGTTATGACCAACTGATCTAAAATACATCTCTGCAAGGTTTGTCAGAGTTCTTGGAGTATTTTTCTGTGTTCCCCAGAACCATCCGGATGTAATTCTTGCATCAGCCTCCGGTACTGTCCAGTGATTACCATCTTCATATCCATTGGAATATCCGTCTGTCGGATCTCCTTTGTAATCTCCGGCACGCTGGCTTTCATCATTGTAAATCTGACCATTACTGATTCTTGATTTTGCCCATGTGGTATCATCTGCAAATCCATTTTCATTTCCGATCCAGCGAACTGTTGTATGAGTTCCTGCTCCGAACAGCATACAATCTGCTTTGTAACCTGCTTCTTTTCCTTCATACTTCTGGATCGTCGCGAACCATTTTTCAAAATTGTATGTCTGTGGTACATTATTGTAACCGTTCGCTCCATCCATCCATACTTCCACGAAATGCCCTTTATTTCCGTATTTCGGATTGCTCAGGATTTCTTCAAGCTGGTTATTATAATATTCGTTGTAGGCATTATTGATCGATCCACCATCTGAACCAAAGGTTGACTCTGCTACATCCCATGGTGAAAGATATAATCCCATGTCCATATTGGCTGCTGTACACGCTGCTGAAATTTCTGCAAGGATGTCTCCTTCTCCATTTTTATAACTTGTACTTGCAATGTCATAATCTGTATACGCACTGTTCCAGATACAGAATCCATCATGATGCTTTGCTGTTACAATCAGCTTTTTAAATCCTGCATTTTTCAGTGTGGTTACTAATGTTTCTGCGTAGAAATCACTTTCCAGCGTAAAAATCTGATCCGGAGTTCTTCCTGCATAGAGCTTTTTCTGCGTTGACTGGTCAAATCCCCACTCCAGTTCGTTGAATGTATTCGGACCAAAATGACAAAATGCTGCAAGTTCATCCTTCTGATACTTATACTGATTTGCATCAGGTACTGTATCGTCCGGTGTTGGTGCTGCAGTATCTTTATCTGTGCAGTCCGCATCTGTTACGCCATTTTCAGCGGCATATACCGTTACTCCTGTTGTTCCAACAGAACTGAAAATCGTCGTAACTCCAAGAACCAAGCCCATAAGCATTGATAAGGCTTTTTTTCTCATGTCTTTCCTCCCATTATGTTATCAAAGCGGAGGAGGTCAGCATTTTCATGACCTCTCCGCTTTTTCTGAATTTTAAATCCGTAAAAGTAAGCTTTTTTTAGTTCTCTTTTTTACGCTTTACTACAACGCCTGCTGCCGCTGCGGATGCTGCCAGTGCGAATGCCCAAACTGCCACGTTTGTTGTATCGCCTGTCTTAGCTGCTTTCTTAGTATTGTCTACCTTTGTTGTAGTCTTATTGTCAGACTTGGATGTATTAGAAGAATTGTTGTTCTTGTTGTCGTCAACCTTTGTATCATCCTTCTTATTGTCACCCTTGTTGCCGTCGTCTTTCTTTCCGTCATCTGTCTTCTTTTCTACAAGAGCATTGAGGGCTTTTGCGATGGCTTTATTTGCTTCGTCAACCTGAGCCTGCGTTGCATTTTCGTCATTCAGAACGGATGCGTACTGATCGTAAACTGCCTGCAGGGCTTTCAGTGATTCTGCTGTGTACTTGTCTGTTGCTGCAAGTGCTGCATCTGCCTTTGCTGTAGTTGCCTTGAGTTCTGTCTTATCAACTACTGTCGGATCAGGATTTACAGCATCTTTCTTTGTTGTAAATGTAGCTGCTGCCTTTGCGGATACATTGTTATTTGTATCAACAGCTTCTACCTCTACTGTGTACTCTGTTCCTTCTGTAAGACCTGTCAGTACATATTCTGTTGTTGCTACCAGTGTATCATTTACCTGAGTTCCATTTACATATACATTGTATCCGGCAACTCCTTCATTATCTGTAGAAGCTGTCCATGTAACAGTTGCACCTGTCTTTGTAACATCAGATGCTTTTACGTCTGTCGGAACGCTTGGTGCTTCTGTATCGACTGCCTTTGCTGTTGTAAATGTAGCTGCCTCTGATTTCTCAGATACATTTCCTGCTGCATCTACTGCTTCAATCTCTACGCTGTAATCTGTAGCTGGTGTAAGACCTGTCAGATCATACTCTGTAGCTGTTACCAGTTCTGTGTTTACCTTTTCTCCGTTTACATATACGTTGTATCCAGTTGTTGCAACGTTATCCAGAGCTGCTTCCCATGCAACATGAGCTGTTGTCTCTGTAACATCTGCTGTTCTTACTGCTGTCGGAGCATCCGGTGCTTCTGTATCAACTACTGCCTTGTCAACGTATGTGATGATCGGAGTAACATGAACAGACGGCCTGCTTGGATTGCTGTTGCAGCTTGCTGTTACGCGGATCACATCGCCCTTGTTCAGTTCAATCTCATCAAAATTTGCCCAGTCTGCTGCTTTCTGATTACTTGTTGAAAGTGTTACACTCTGTTTTACTGTATCATTTACAAGAAGGCTTAATGTAACTGTTCCGCCTGAGTTTCCAGCCTGACGCAGATACGGCTCACCATCTTTTACATTGAAGGATACTGTACCGCTCTTCGGTGCTCTGAATACCATTGCTGTCGAATAAGAAGTCTGCGGTGGAGCAGAGATCAGTCCATGAATGGAATCGCTCATTGCTGTACTGTGATTTGGAGCATCTACACCAACACCATAGTATGTATTCAGTACCCAGTTTGGATAAGTATTATCATAAGCTGTCATATCAGCCCAGTCGCCATTACCGTTCTTCTGCTGTGCAAACCATACATTTCCCTGCTGCTGTCCTGCATAGTCCAGTGTCCAGTTGTATGTATTCTTCTGAGCTACCGTATAGTCATTTGTTGTTCCGTCTTCAGCCGTGATGCGTACTGTCACTCCTGCTGTTACTGCATCTCCGTCAGCTAATGCTGTTCCATTGTTCAGTACGGAAACTGTTGCTGTATCAGCTACTGTGATGTTCTTCTTCAGCTCGCTGACTGTTGTAGCATTTGCTGTTGTATAAGGAACACTCAGTGTCTTTCCGCTTACCATGTAGTAAGAAGATTTCAGTTCTTTATCAGAACTTGCAACTACTGTATAAGTTACATCCTCCATTCCTTCATAAGAAAGAACGACGGTTGCTCCACCTTTCACGATATCTGCATCGCCAAGAACTTTATCACCATTTTTTACAGTAACTGTAACGCCTGTATCAACGATGATGTTGTTGCGGAACTGCTCTACTGTTGTATTCTTCGGAAGATCACTTACATTTGTTCCTGAAATTGTGTATGTATTGGAACGAAGTACAAGTGCTGTAACTGCATCACTTTCTGCTGCTCCGATTTCCGGTACTGCTGTGATTGCATGTCCGAAGAAGTCATGATCGATAGAATAACCATTTCTGTCAACAATTACTTTACCAGCATTGATAGCCGGTGAGTTTGCTGCCAGTTTGTATCCATCAAATTTTGTAGTAGCTGTCGGATCTTCATGCAGTCTTGCCTGCTTGTCCTCTGCTGCTGCAACCGGACCTGAACCTGCATCAACAAGTACTGCTGTTCCTGCGGATACCTTTACTGCATTTGCATCAGTTGGATAATTGGATACATTGTAGTACAGGTTGTTGCTGTATGTCTTGGTATTTCCTGGATTCCAGTTTGTCGCATTAACCGATGTATCTCCTGCAAAATAGAAGATGTTATTCTCAATCGTTACCGGTCCATTATTAGAATGTGCTGTAGACCAGATACTTGTAAGTCCTTTCTTAATATAGAAAGTATTATTGTAAACCTGACAATTTCCTGTATTTCCTGCAGGATCTAATGGTCCCATATCTTCATTCTGGCTGATGTTGTAGCGGAAGGTATTGTTAATGGACTGCCCACCACAGAACATAATGGTACTTGCTGTATTACCATGGCTATAGTTGTACTGGTAGTTTGTTCCGTCGCCATAGTCAGCATCCCATGGCTGTCCATCGCCATTTCCTCTTGATGCATTCAATGTTGTAAAACATTCATTATACTGGAAAATCGCATTTTTACACTTCCATGGCCAGATACCGGCTGCCACTCGTCCTGCACCAACGCCCTGTGTACCGTTTGGATTACCATTTGCATCAAGACTTGGCTGATTCTTTGAGTAGTCTATTGTATTAATCTGTTCAGCTGCATTCTCGGATACATTGTACTGAATCAATGGTCTGTCAAGATACATGGTTGTGATGGCATCTCCACCCACATGGTTCAGGTAGTTGTTCTCGATGACTACATTGGAGGAACCATATTTTGCCATTGTTGCATCTGACAATGCATCTGTTTGGAACTGTCTCCACTGGTAAGTATATCCAACTGCGATTCCCCAACGGTTTACTGTATCCAGATAGCAGTTCTTGATCTGAACATCGTTGTATCTTGCAATTCCTGTTGTTGCTTCATTTGTCGGCGTTTCTACGATAAAGTAGATACCTCCATTTGTCATATGCTTGTTATAAACGTTACCTGTTACATTATGGATATAAAGATCGTCCAGTACGATATGATCTACTGTTCCGTTATCCTTGGCAACTCCGGCAACTCCGGTTCTGTCCATTGCATAAGCGTCATTGTAAGCTTTACCTTTTTCTGTATCTGTTGCACTGTTTCTGTCATTTGTCAGTTCCAGGCCTTTGATCTCGATGTACTCTGTATCTTCGATCAGAATACTGGAAGATACCTTACCTTTCCATTTATGATTCTGGTTATCAAGAGGTGTTCCGTAATTCAGATCCCACTGACCATGACCATTTGTATTGATCTGTGGTTTGTCTCCCTCTCCATAAGTAGAGATCTTAACCGGTGCTTCAGCAGTACCACTGTCCTCTTTTGTAAACTTCAGAGCCTGATCTTCAAACACAGATCCCTTTTTCAGGAGAACTGTATCTCCCGGCTCAAGATCAAGGGCATTCACTTTATCAAGTGTCTTGAATGCCTTGCTTTCGGAAGTTCCGTCATTGCTGTCACTTCCGCTTTTGGAATCAACATAATATGTTGTTCCTGTCGCAGTATCCTGTCCTTCAGCATTAACAGCAACTGCCGGCACCATTGATGCAACCGTTGTTCCTGCAAGCAGAAGAGCCAGAGCACCGCTCATCCATTTCTTCTTCATAACATTGCTCCTTCCATCATTCTATATTCTTCAAGGTAAACCGGTTTACATCCGCCATGTTCCCGTCCACCTGAGAATCAGTTTCACGCTGTGTGATGATATCATCATATTTCTTTTCACGCAGCTCACGTTCCACCGCAATTCTTGCTGTCTCCAGATCAGCATTCTCTTCGCTGTCCCCAAAGATCCATTCGCGGCTGTTGTAGTATTCCAGTATCTCGTCCTCTGTCAGTTCCATGCCCTCACGGGTGTAATCATTGCAGTATTTTTCTTTGAGCGTACTCATTTCATACTGAAGATAAATCTGAAAAGTATACTCTTTCAGTCCATAGACCACTTCTCCATTTTCAACCTTTTCACTCCGCTTTGCATTTTCGTCTTTCCAACGCTTTTCCAAAGCCTCATAACTGCTGTCTGATACATCACCACATTCTTCTGCAAGGTCATAGACCGCATGGATGTATTTCAACTGTTCTACTGTATTTTCCGTCAGAATTTCGTAGCCGTATTTTCCATCATACTTTTTCTCCCAGAAGCCATCTTCATAAACGGCATCATAGTCCTGCTGAATCTGCACCTCTGTATCATACTCTACAGATTTCATGCAGTTCACATATTCATCTTTACTGATTGTATGCCCCCCAACAGTTAAATCGAATCGATTATCAATTCTGTATCGGACGACCCCGGCAACAATTCCCGCAACCGCGATCACCAATACTGCAATTCCGATCTTCAGGAACTGCTTTTTTCGATTCTTCATACTCCGCATCCCCTCCTGTTCTGAAATCTTGTTCTTTCTACGCACGAACTCACCCACTCTGACTTAATACTATTATAACAACAGCAGAATTTTTCAACTCGTTCTTTTCGGTTGATTTCCACGCTTAGTTTGTCTAATTCGGAACATTCTTTTTTATTTCTCCCTTGACTGCTTTTATTCTCTCTGCTATATTACATATAGAACAGCATGGAGTGTACTGTTTCTTTGCATACAATAGTGTAAAAAGTAATGCAGACCAGATGATACAAATGTAACGGAAAGATATGAGGGTGAGTCTATGAAAAGAGATTACTATGAATTGCTCGGACTGGCGAAAGGTGCTGATCCGTCAGCAATAAAAAAAGCCTACAGAAAGCTTGCTAAAAAGTATCACCCGGATACGAATCCCGGTGATAAAGAAGCTGAAAAGAAATTTAAAGAGATCACTGAAGCTTATAATATCCTGAGTGATCCTGAGAAAAAGAAACTTTATGATCAATTTGGTCACGCTGCATTTGACCAGAGCGGTGCTGCCGGTGGAGCCGGCACCAGTGGTTTCCATGGTGGATTCTATGGAAGTGGCTTTGGTGGAGCCGGATTTGGCAGCAATGGTTTTGGCAGTGGTGGTTTCAGTGGTGGCGGTTTTACCGGAAACGGTGGGTATCAGGAATACCACTTTGAGGGTGGTAATATGGATGATATGTTCGGAGATATTTTCGGAAATATGTTCCACGGAGGAACCTCCCGCAAGACTTCTTCCGGTTTTGGGAACGGCTTCCATGGTGGGTTCCAGTCCGGTGGTTTTCAGTCAAAGGGATCCGATCTGAATGCAGAAGTAACCGTTGGCTTTGATGAAGCTGCTTTTGGCTGTGACAAGGTCATTACATTACAGGATCCAAATGCTCCGGGAAATTCTTCCCAGTCACTGAAGGTTCATATTCCTGCAGGAATCGACACCGGTAAGACGATCCGTCTCCGTGGCAAGGGAATGCCCGGTACAAATGGCGGAGATGCCGGGGATCTGATGTTGAAGGTCAAGGTCGCTGACAAACCGGGATACGAGCGAAAGGGAATGGATGTCTATACGACAGTTACTGTACCTTTCACGACGGCTGTCTTTGGTGGTGAAGCACTGGTTCAGACTTTATATGGCAATGTGCTTTGTAAGATCCGCGAGGGTACACAGTCCGGTTCTAAAATCCGTTTGAAAGGAAAGGGAATTGTTTCCATGAAGAACCCTTCGGTTCACGGTGACCAGTATGTAACGGTTCAGATTAAAGTTCCAAGGCACTTAACTCCACAGGCGAAAGAGAAACTGCGTGAATATGAGGCCTTGGTCAGTGGAAATGCAAAGAGTGCTTAAGATAAAATATGCTCCTTCAGGCAACAGGTTTTCTTGTTCCTGTCTGCCTGAACGGAGCATATTTTTTATTCAAACATCACTCTTTCATCTCAATTGTCTTTTTTCTTTTTGAGAAAATTTGCAAGAAGCATCATTGCAGAGACCAGTACCCC
>OLHE01001867.1_pt1 | contig 13124 bp, 10 predicted proteins | sample 1605821 | NCBI WGS metagenome assembly OLHE01 (sample SAMN03283250) | human gut metagenome | biome: human-associated habitat; material: feces | host: Homo sapiens | place: USA | collected 2013
TTTATAATACGGTATTAAGAAATTTTCCTCTTTTCTGCCCTAAATGTAAATTAACGCATATCGTTGATGTTGAAAAACTAGAAATCATAATCAAAAACTCTGAAAAACAAACTTTTTAATTTTGAAAAGGAAGGATATTTCTGCAAAACCTATTGACTTTTATTTGCAGGACTGCTTATGTGTGCAGCCTTGCTTTCTTCTTCTACGGCAGGTAAGGCTCTGTCGGATTCTTTGTAGAGGAATCATCTCTCCGGCATTTTATCAGTATGTCCGGCTACATTCAGATACGTTGCCACACACTTTCAAAAGGATTACTCATGTGTGGGTCCATGATACGCAAAACCATCAGCAAAGACCAAAGGCAAGTCGGCGCATCATACAGGTGTATCGAACCTGATTCGACTTTGTGTATTGTAAGAATACACTCTTATAATATGCGGAACACGGGAAAATGTCAATAACATGGTATGTTATTTTTAAAATATAACGGTTTACCCGTTCATTTTATAAACGGGTAAACCGTTACCGCGCCCGCACAAAAACACGGACTTTCATCCGTGCCCACCGGATAAAAGTCCGTGTTTTTATCTTTCCAGCAAGTCCTCCATCTCGCAACCAAGCACCCTGGAAATCTTATACAAGCTCTCCGCGCTTGCCTTGTTGATGTCCTTTTGCCGCTGTTCGTACAGCTGGATGGAGCGCAGACCGACACCGGATCTTTTTGCAAGCTCGGCTTGCGAACAGCCGTAGGCCGTGCGGATGCGCTTCAGGTTGGTTTCCGCAAAGCGCTCCCGGATGCGGGCATCCGCAATATCGGCAAATTTGCTGATATCCGCTTCGTGCAGGGTATAATACATTTTTTCCAGTTCTGCAAAGGAAAGCACCTCGAAAATTTCGCTGTACTTTCGCCCGGAGTACCACTGATAATACGCAGCCGCCCACCCGATCCAATATTCGCAGGAGCGCGCATACCGTTCCGGCTGTTCCGGCTGTTCTGTCATCCCGGTCGTCTCCGCAAGGATCTGCGCAGCCAGTTCAATGCCGCTCTTCCCTGCCAGATACGCGGGTTCTCCGTTTTCCATATGCTTGCTTACCGAACTTACGGTGAACAGCTTTATAAAATTCTCGCCCGGTACACCGCAGACACGGATCGCATAGTCGAACGCATCCCCCAAAGCCGCCTGCGCATTACTCAGATAGATTTCTTGGTATGCGTGGGTCATCGTTGCGGATGCCTCCTCTCATAATGTCCTGCATATAGATGCCGTCTGTCTCATCGTCCAGCATTTTCAGATAGGTTTGGTTTGCCTCATCGTTTCTTGCTTTGCGCTGTACATAGTATTTGTCTTTTTCTGCGATGGAAAAGCCCTCAAATTTCAGATTGGAAAAGGCAAACTGTGACTTGAGTACCACCTGCTCCCCCAGCCTGCCAAGCCGCATCGCCTGCGAGAGCTGCTCCACCGAGATGGCATTGTTCAGAAAAGATTCCGCATAATCGAAGTAGGAATCATCGGCACGGTAGCCTGTAATCAAATCATAGGCATTCACATTCACACTAAAGTTTTCGATCAAATATTGCTTTGCACGCCTTGCCACCGGCGTTTTTATGGAAAAAAGGCGGTGCTCTACCAGCACGGCGATCCAGTTCAGAATGGTATAGTCCGGGCTGTTCAAATTTAAGATGTGCAGATATTCCGTATCCAAAGTATACCGGTTGGCAAAACCGTCCCGCAAGGAGGAAACCGCCCATTCCTTTGCCAGTGCCTCGCTTTCCGTGCAGTAAAAGCCAAGGCCAAAATCATTATGCTTCTTCCCAGCCCCAAACACGGGATGCTCTATAACTTTTTCCGAGCCATGAAACAGGGTGATTTTCTTTTCCATATTGCCGCCCTCCTTGGTATAAGTATATCACTAAGGCGATACAAAAGCAAGGCGGCAAAAAGATATTATGCCATCGTGTCATACTACCAAGTTGCAGCGGAAAAGGAAACTATAGCGTATTCGCTATTGATTTTATATAGCGAATGTGCTTTACTATCGTTACAGAATGGGCAGCTTTCCATCAAGAAACAAATATCTTTTTTCTGTTGTAAAGAAGTGAATCCCACTTGGTTCAATCGCCAAGTGGGATTCACTTCTTTACATTTTCTTATTTTACAGCGGTTGCACTTTCCGTTTTTTGGGCTTTCAAATTTGCCTCGATAGCAGAAAATTCCGAGTCAAGTGCTTCCCATTCTGCCTTAAAATTAGGGTCTTTCCTCTGCTCATTCAGAAAATCATTGAAGTTTGTCATTGAAATGTTTCTTTCTGGAAGATAGTCCACTAGGTATCTACTGAGATATTATGTCATGATGACATAATATCTTCAAAAATTGTTGGTACAACGTTCTTCCGTTATCCCATCAGTACCCCAAAATCAGGGGTGTATGTCAGTCCCTGTTCCAGTTCCGGCTCACGCAGGAACATCATCATATAGATGGGATAATAGGTGATTTTGTCTTTCACGCTCACATTTCCACTGTGGAAGACAACAGCAGCCGGAATGCCGTATTCCGGGTTCGCCAGCACACCGGTTAGGGCATTGTGCCGTGTGTAGTCTTTCCCGCTCTTGATTTCAAGTGGCAGTACATTGCCCTCATGCTCAATGACGAAGTCCAGCTCCCCTTGCTTTTTGCTGTTAAAATAATACAGCTTATACCCATGAGCGGCCAGCTCCTGGGCGGCGGCGTTCTCAAACACCGCGCCGAAGTTGATGTTCTTCTCGCCGTTCAGCAGCGCCAGCTGGATGCCGTTGGCGTAGGTGGCCGCCAGCAGCCCCACATCGCAGAGAAATAACTTAAACAGGTTGCTTTGCCTGTTCAGCCGCAGCGGAATGCGCGGCTCTTCCACGTTGTAGGTCGGCAGCGCAACGCCGGCGTTGGCCAGCCACAGAAAACTATTGTGGTAGCGGCTTAACTTAAAGTCCTGATGCAGATCCTTTAAAATAAACCGCTTGTTCTTGGCGTTCAGCTCGCTGGGGATCAGGTCAAAAATATCTTCGAGATAGAGCTTCTCCTTCGGGTCATAGCGGGCAATATCCTTTTTGTACAGCGTCAGAATGGACTGCTGCACCTGGGCGACTTCATACAGATTATGCGTTTGCAGGTAGCAAGCCACAGCCGCCGGCATACCACCCACGATCAAGTACAAGCGGAAAAGCTCCATCATCTTCTGATGCACCAGCGGGTCAACTTCCTGCTTTTTGTCATAGCAGCTGCGCAGATGGTCAAGGATGCGATCCGACACGCCGTTGGCGCGGGCAAATTCCTCTATATCCATCGGGAACATTTCCAGTACATCAAGATAGCCGACCGGTGCGCTGCGAATGTCTTTAAGCTCCACACCCAGCAGCGACCCGCTTAAAATATAGCGGTAGCTGCCCTCCTCCACCAAAAACTTGATGGCGGTCACGATCTCCTTGCACTCCTGCACCTCATCCAAAAAGATAAGCGTCTTGCCGGGGACCAGCTTTTCCCCCACCAGCGCAGAGAGTCTCAGCAGGAAATCGCTGCTGTCGGTGGCTGTTTCAAACAGCTGCCGCGCGGCTGTGTTTTCCAAAAAATTCAGTTCCACAAAATTCGGGAAGGCTTCCTGCCCCAGCTGGCGGATCAGCGTTGTTTTACCGACCTGCCGCGCCCCTGTGACAAGCAGCGCCTTGTGAGCTTCGCCCTCTAAAAACGCCTGTATCTCTTTCGCTGCGGTTCGCTGTAACGTATTATTGCTGCTGTTTGCCATGCCGGATGCCCCCCAGAAAAATCGTATTGTCCGTTTTTACAAACTTATTATACTGTATTTTGTCCGTTTACGCAACATATTTGTCTGTTTTTTTGTCCTGTTTTTCGTTTATAGTTCCTGCAAACGGGGGAGATATTATGACATGACGACATAATATCTCCCCCGTTTTTACCGTATAATGTTTCTGCCTGTACGCGGTGCAGCTTTGGCGGCGCCGTCCCGGAACAGTTCTTTCTCCGGCTCGTAGTCAAGCGGCACACTCTCCCCCGTCGCGCCGAAGCGGTTTTTTAAGATCGTCAGCACCAAATGACGCGGGCCGGTTTTGATTTCCTTGTCTGCGTCTGTGCGGTATTTGAGTACCAACAGCAAGTCCGCGCTGTACTCCACGCTGCCGGATTCCTTAAAGGCTGAAAGGCCCGGCTCGGCACTGCCGGGGCGGTAGGCCTCACGGTTCAGGCTGGACGCTGCAATCACCGGCATATCGTACCGGCGGGCCAACTGCTTGATCATGGCGACGGCGGCGTCGGCGGTCTGCTTCTCGGTCATGCCCGCGCGGGCCGGGGCGACAAGCTGCAAATAGTCCAGGAACAACACCGGGTTTTCGTGCTGCTCACAGAAGGCCGACACTTTTTCATCCAAAAACGCTGGTGTCAGCAGGGCATCCGGCTCCCACAGCTCTACCCTGCCGCCGGTCTTTTTCCGATAGGCGGAAATCAGACCGCGCACTTTTTCTTCCGGCAGCTTGCCGTCCAGCAGCGGGCGTGCACGCTCCCTTGTGCCGCGCACAGCGCTTTTGGCAATCAGCTCCATGCGGGACATTTCTATTGTTATAAACAGCACATTTCTCCCCGCAGCGGCCAGCGTATCGGCCATTTGCAGCATCAGGGACGTTTTGCCCATGCTGGAAACCGCGCCCAGCACGGTCAACCCGGCGTGCAGACCACCGTCCAACGCCTTGTCCAAACCGGCGATACCCGTAGACATCACAGCAGCCCCGCCACGGCGGCCCAGATACGCGAGGAACTCGTCCTCCAAGGTCGGTTGCTGCTGTACCTCCTGCGGCGCTGTGGCGGCCTCACAGGCGGCTTGCAGCACATCTCTATTCTGCACTAATACTTCGTTCACGTCCTTGCAGCCATCCGGCAAAGCCAGCACGGCGCACGCAATCCCGCGCGCCGTCAGCTGCTCCCGCAGCTTCTCGTTCATCCCCTGCCCCGCCGCGTCGGCATCCCCGGCAAGAATCACCTTCTCCGGCTTTACTTCCCGCGCGTCCAACGCCTGCATCAATCGCCCGGTGTTCGCCGCACCACACAGCGCTACTGCCGGGAATCCCAGTTCCTCTAAGGAAAGGGCGTCAAAAATGCCCTCTGTCACAAACAGTGCTTTCCCGGCCGCACATTCCATAGCAGCGCTGTTCCAAAGCTGCATCGCTCCGCGGCTGTTCTGGTAGCGCGGTTCAGCATCCGGGTCAATGGCGCGGCGGCAAACGCTGCGGCAGACACCATCCACAAAGACAGGCAGCACCGCATAGCCATTCTCGACCACCAAACCGAACCGCTGCACGATCTCATCGGACAAGCCACGCCCGGTAAAGTAGGGGTCGGGTCTGCCCGCTCTCTCCTTATAAGGAAAAGCCTGCGCCGGCTTCGCCGTTACCCGGATGACCTCGCCCCCGCCGTAGCGCCGATTGACGGCCTTCATTTTAGAAGGAAAATCTGTCAGATTTTCTTCCTGCCCCACTAAGTCAAAAACATCGTAGGTCGCGCCGCAGGCAAAGCAGTGGACGGTCTGATTTTTTTCATTGTACCCCATAGAAGGGTGAGCGTCCTGGTGCGCCGGGTTCAGGCAGGCGAACGGCTTATGCAGGGGTAGCCCGTGCTCCCACAGCCATTGAGGCAGGCAGCTTTTTAAGGTTTTGGCATCCGTTTTTCTCATACGAAAACTTCTCCTCTTACAGGGAAAAACTGTATCTTTTCCTCCCTGTAAAAAAGGGAAAGATATCATACAGTACTTACAGTACATACAGCACTTTTGAAAACGCGAAAATTTACCGCTGAAATGTGAAAAAACAGGGGTTTTGCGGGGTGATTAGGTCATCATTTGTGGCTTTGGCGGTCATCAGATGTAGCTTTGGTGGTAATCATTTGTGGCTTTGGTGAAGCACTTTTGGTCATCAAATGTGGCTTTAGTAAGGCTGTATTTGGTCATCAGTTGTGGTTTTAAAATCGCATCTATCGTATCATGTTCCGCTTGCGTGGTTTTTGCTTGTTGGGCTTGAAGCGGCCCTTGTTCGTTTCATCGGGCAAAGTCAGCTCGGGCGTTGGCGCGGGCCTGCGGGTGGTGCGGTCCAGCACGATCTCTACCCCGTCCACAACGCGCCCGGTGCGGGTGAAGCTGTACCCGCTGATGTAGTTCTGCTGGGTCAGATACTCGAGATAGATCTCGGTGTAGTTGCGCAGGCGCTGGCGGCGCTGCTTGATGGGCGACGGCTCGCCGAGCTCCTCGTAGATGGATGTGAACAGGATCTTTCGGCTTTGCAGACGGTTGTTTGGGTTCTTCATGCCCTCGATGCGGGTCAGCAGGTAGTTCTTCAGCACGATGATGGCGGGGGTGTTGTTCAGGCTTGCCCCGGCCAGCGGAGAGTCCTCTGCGAAATGCACGTTCAAAAGGTCCATATCCACAAGAGAAATCTGCCGCTTGTTGGACGCATACTGGAACAGCGGCGGCGTGTCGATGAGGAAGTACGCCTCGACCTCCCGCCCGTTGAGCACGGCGTTCATCCGGTTCATCGGCAAGAGATATTGCGAGAACGTCAGGCTCTGCAGGTTCTGCCCCTCTTTGATAAAGTGGGCGGCGGCCTCCTCGGTGCAATCCAGCGTGATGGTGGAGTGCCGCATAAATTCCAGCCGTTCACGGATGGTCTGGACGGCCTCCTCCCGCATACTGGGGTTTTCACTGCCGATCATGGCGCGGTACAGCATCGGGATGGTGAAATAAATCGTTCCCGCGATCAGCAGCGAGGAAACGCCGTTTAAGATGGCTTTATCAAAGTTCGTCAGGCTGCCGCCGCCATCCAACGCGAGGGTTTTCGGAAAATCCATCGTCACGATGGTGGACACATTTTTCCCGGCGCTCTTGCCAACGTATACCTCGTTTTCCTCCTCCGGCAGCAGCTTGGGCAGATTGCGGAAGATGGAATCCGTCTGCATACTGTACTGGGTCAGGGCGTTTTGGTTCGCTGAGGAAAGCAAGATACGCTCTGCCAAAGGTTCGCTTAACGCATTGCCGGAGGCAGAAAGCGCCCGTGTGGCGACGGCATAGCAGGTAAAGTAACAGGCAAGACCGGCGGGCAAGCCGACCAGTGCGCTTTTCAATGCCGCTTTGGCCAAAATCTGAATTTCAGTTTCTGGCATACTCAGATTGCCACCGATGGGGCGGGACAAAATCTCCATTTGCAGCGCAGCCTGCTTTGCCTGCATAAGCTGCGGGAAAAGAGGGTCATCGTCCGGTCTGTCCACATACGCGGTAAATAGACCGAGAAGCCCGCTCAGTGCCTGCTTTTCACTGACTTCGCTCTTGTACTTGTCCAAAAGATCGCGGTAGGTGATAAGCGGCTCTTTCTTAAAAATGCGTGTGAGGATCGCCGCTTCTTCCGGGTGGGAATCCGGCTTGGGCGGCGGCAAAAATTCACTTTTTTTCGGCACAGCCGACCTCCTTGCAAAAAGATATTATGTCATGGTGACATAATATCCTATTCGTATCGACTCTATATTTACAGGATATTATGTCACCATGACATAATATCTCGCCAGGAAAGGCGGTTATTTGCGGGAAAGCTGCGGGCCGGGCATGCCAGGCCCCTACAGGCTCAGCGGTGGGTGTGCAGCCATTCCTCGGCCATGCGGCGGAAATCCTCCTCCAGCGCGGCGGGCACGGTGACGGAAACGCGCACGGTCTGCGGCTCTGCCTGCAAGGCAGCATCCATCTGTTCCGGGGTCATGGCGGCGGTCAGCCTGGCCATTTTGGGGCCTGCCAGCTCGTCGGCGTGGTGGGCGGCTAAATACTTCTGGCTCTCGGCAGGGAAGTCCACCAAACGCAGCGCCGTTGTCAGCGGCAGCTTGCCGCCGTCCAGCAGCGTGAGCAGGCTGCCGTCCAGACTGCCCAGCCGCACATACCGCGCGATCTGGCGGGCGGAGAGGTTGTATTCTTCGCCGATCTGTTCATACTTTGATTTGCGCACGCCGTTCCTGCTGCGCTTTTTGCGCCCGGCCAGGGCATATTTCTGGGAGATGCTGCGCGCCTTTTCGCTGGGAGTCAGTACGCGCTGCACATAGTTGGAATCCACCACGATCTCGTGAGCTTCATCGGCGGAAATATCCGTCAGCACGGTGGCCGGGATGCGGTGGTACTTATCCTCGCCGGTCTTTTCCAGCAGGGCGGTGTAGGCCCGCACCCGGTTGTGGCCAGACAGGATCATCAGGTCGCCATCGGGCTGCTTCCATACCACAATGGGGTGAAGCAGCTCGCTGGTACGGATGCTCTCAATCAGTTCCAGCAGTTTGTCATCGGGCAGGGGAGCATAAAAGTTCCAGGCAGCCGGGGCAGGGGAGAGCTTGTCCAGCGGCACCTCCTCCAAACGGCGGGTGCCGGGCAGTTCAGCCATCAGAGAGGGCAGCGAGACGGCGCCGGCGGCAGGGGAGACCACAGCTCTTTTTTTCAATGCCATAGAGAGTTACCGCCTTTCTCAAACGCAGCGTTTCAAAATTTCTTTCGTCAGGGCGCGGTATTCTTTCGAGATACGCGCACTGCCGGCATAGTCCAGCACGGGGCGGTTCTCCCACTGGGCGTTCTGCAGGCGGCTGTCTACCCGGATGATCTGCTCAAACAGCAGTTCGCTGTAGCTTTCCCGCAGCTGGTCCATGGCGGCTTCAGTAATCAGGCGGTTGCGGGCATCGTAGCGGTTGATGATGATGCCGCCCACCTGCAAAGTCGGGTTATAGGGTTTGATACCCTCGACAAACTGCAATACCACGGCAAGGCCGTCCAGGTCAAAGCTGGCGGGCTGCGCCGGAATCAGCACATAGTGGGAGGCGTTCACGATATTGAAGTTCAGAAGCGAAAGATTCGGGTTTGTGTCGATGAGGATATAGTCATAGTAGCCGCGCTCAATGACAGGGCGCAGGATGCTGCGCACGATGTTCTCGCGGCTGATCTTGGTAAAAAGCGCCATGTCCAGCGTACCCATGGAAACATCGGCCACGATGATGTCGATATTCTCGTAATGGGTGGGCTGGATGTAGCCGTTTAAATCCTGCTCCGCCAGTACCGCCGCGCCGAAGTTCTTCTCGCTGCGGGGCATGTCGAAGCTGCTGGACAGGTTGCGCTGACCGTCGCCGTCGATGACGAGGATGCGCAGCCCCAGCTCGGCCATCGAGGTGGCAATGCCGCTGCACAGGCTGGTCTTGCCGCAGCCGCCCTTGTTGTTGAGCATGCAGAGCACCTTGGTATCGTGGTAGTCGGGGTGGTAGATCTCGTTGATGTCGACTTCCAGATAGGCACATAGCTTCTCGATGTTCTCGAGGTCGGTTGCGCTGCGGCCTGTTTCGATCTGCTTGATGGTGGAAAGGTTTACACCGGTGGCAGTGGCAAGCTCCTTTTGGGTGATGTCCTGCTCAAGGCGTATATTTTTCAGCCGCGCATAGTCGAGTTTTACCATAAAAACCTCCAAATCCGGGAAAAGGTGTTATCCATAAGGTTATAACTTTAATGATTTAACTTTATTATACCATAGAAAAATAAAATTGCAAGACGTTTTATTTTTTAAGCCGTAGAATATATTTGACAAAGATAATACAATATCGTCAAGTATGCTCGACAAAAATTATAATTCGTGCTATACTATACTTGACAAAAATAAGACAGGAGTGGCAACCATGAATCATGCACTTTTAAAATCTGTCATCTATGATCAGCACGAATTTATCCGCAATTTCCAAATCGTGCCGCGCGACTACGAATTTGAGGAAAACGGAAACTATGTGCTGGTGGGTCTGCGCCGCGCGGGCAAATCCACGCTGCTGTATAAAATCGTGCTGGATCTGGTGGCGTCCGGTGTGGACTGGGAGCAAATCATCTATATCAATTTTGAGGACGAGCGCCTGTCGGAGTTCACCGTCGCGGACTTCAACGACATTCTGTCGGTGCAGAGCGAGATGAGCGACAAAAAAGGCTATTTCTTTCTGGATGAGGTGCAGAACATTGACGGCTGGGAGAAGTTTGCCCGCCGCATGGCTGATGCAAAAGAGCATATCTACATCACGGGCAGCAACGCCAAAATGCTGAGCCGAGAGATAGAAACCACGCTGGGCGGACGCTTTTTTGCCAGGCATATTACGCCCTATGCCTTCGGTGAGTACCTGACCGCCTGCGGGATACCCCACGACGAACCGGCACTGCTGGGCACCAAAACAAACGGGAAGATCCGCGCCGCCTGCGCGCAGTATCTGCAATACGGCGGCCTGCCGGAATCGCTGCTGTACAAGGCAAAACGGGAGTATATTTCCGGCGTATACCAGAAGGTGCTTCTGGGCGACATCATCACGCGGAACAGCATCCGCAACGATTATGCGGTAAAAATCTTGATAAAAAAAATAGCGGAGTCCGTGCGCAGTGAGATTTCCTATTCCAAGCTGCAAAAAACACTGCGCGCCGTCAATGTATCGCTGGCAAAGGATACGATTGCCGACTACATCCGCTATGCGGAGGATGCCTATCTGCTGTTCCATCTGCAGAACTACTACGCAAACCTCGTCGAGAAGGAGAGCTACCCGAAGTTTTATTTCTCCGACAACGGCATTGTAAGCCTGTTCCTGGACAGGAAGGAATCGGTGCAGCTGGAAAATATGGCGGCTGTAGCGCTTGCACGCGCCTATCCGGACGATGTGTATTATCTGAAATCCGCAAAGACGGGAATCGACATTGATTTCTATCTGCCCTCTGTCGGTCTGGCCGTACAGGCAGCCTATTCCATTGCCGGGGATGCCCGCGAACGCGAAGTCGGCAACCTGAAAAAGCTGGCGCAGAATTCGCAGGAGGCCGCGCGGCTCGTCATCGTGACCTACGAGGAGGAAGAAACCATCATCGAGGATGGCGTGACCATTGAGGCCGTACCGCTGTATAAGTTTTTGCTGGAGCTGGAAAACAGGAAGTACGGTACAGCGTATTAAATAAAAAAGACAGGGGAGATATTATGTCATCATGACATAATATCTCCCTGTGATTTTTTGGGGAGGCTTTAACTTTTTGGTGAGGGGACGCTATAGAGTGGGTGTAAGCAAAACAAAAACAAAGGAGAAAATCATGATGAAAAAGAAAGTTATGCCCCTGTCCTGTCTGATGGCTGCGGCAATGCTGGCCGGGTGCGGCACGGCTGCACCGGCGGTGCCGGAGGAAACAACGGCTCCGGCTGTCGAAACGGCGGAAGCCGCCCAGGAAACCGCCCCCGCAGATGCCGCCGAGAGCGAAGCCGCCGCTGTGGAGAAAACCGCCGGTGTGTGGCAGGTGGAGCCGTGCTACAACTTTGATGAGATCGTGCCGCTTTACTCCGAGTGGGACCACACGGCGGGCAAAAACGCCGCCGACGGCCTGTATGCCGTGCGCGATGGTGAGCGGTGGAGCCTGTTCTCGACCAAGACGGGCAATATCATGATGCAGGACGCTGCGCAGCAGATGCCCTACCTGTACGGTACAAACGAGCTTTCCGTCTGGCTGGACGATGAATATTATAACTACGACAATTTCGCGGCCATGCGGGAAAAGTGCGAGGGCCTGAACGCTGAGCTGCAGGCCAATGGTGCGGAGATAGAGGTCCTGTACGATGGTGTGGGCGGGTATGCAAACCGCTGGATCTACACCGAGGACGGCCAGATTTATTATGACCTGCTGGGTACTTACGAGTTCAGCGGTACGCCGCTGGTGCAGGTAAGCGACGCCTCGGCGCTGTTCGGCGTGCGCCCGGCAACATGGGACAACGAGTACCGGTGCTACACCGTGGCCAACGGTGCCCCGTATGCGGTGGCGCGCAGCGACGGCTCCCTGCTGAGCAGCTTCCGGTACAAGAACGTCTGCATGGCGGGCGACGAACTGATCGCTGTGGAGGACACCGACGGAAACTGGGGCTACTGCGACATCAACGGTGAGGAGGTCATCCCTTGCACCTACCAGGCTGCGATGCAGGCGGAGGGGGCGTCGGAACCTATCGACTACCAGTTCCCGGATATGTCCGGCGTGGTGGTTGTACAGGATGCAGACGGCGCAAGAATGGCGCTGTACACCGATGGAACGGTCTGCATCGAGGCTGGCCGCTTTGAGGATCTGGCCCCCGCGCAGGGCGGCTGCGTCTGGGCCAGGCAGAACGGCCAGTGGGGCTTGTTGGAGGTGAAATAACACAATAAGAAAGGGAAAACCCCCGGTGAAGGTTGCTTCACCGGGGGCAATTTTTATGGGCAGTCAGCGCATGTATTTCAAGGTTTCACGGCAGGCATCGGCAAGGGCGCGGTTGGCGGTGCAGCCGTAGCCTTCCTCATAGAAAGTGGCGACCTTTTCCATGGCCCACGCGCTGCCGGCCTTGGCGGCGTGCTGGTACCAGGCCAGCGCCAGCGGCAGGTTGGAACCGCGGGGGTCCATCTCGCAGCAGTAGCCAACGGCGGCGGCACACTCGGCATCGCCCTGTGCAGCGCCTGCGTAATAATAGTTTACGGCCTGCTTCCAATCCTCCAAAGGATTTTTGCTGCTATTGCGGCGGACGTAATTCAGGTAGGTATGTCCCATCTGCTTCAGCTCTTCCAGTGAGGTTTTCTGAATCATCTGCATAACGAGGGAAGACGTATGAGATATATAAGGCGTGTCCGGTTTTTCAGCTCTGCTCAGGGCAACCAGTTCGGTAGGCATGCAGCCAAAGTCGGAAATACAACCCCATTGCTCATCCGTGTATAGGGCATCCGGAAGGTTACGCTGTATATGGCAGCTTACGCTCAAACGGCCAATCTCATCCAGGCGGGAATCCCTATAGGATTCATCATCTGATTTATTGTAGTAGTCCCGATAAATATAGTAAAGATTGATGGCGTACTGTTCCCAGAGTGCGGCCTGATGAAAAGACTGCGGCACACCAACACCATACTTATAGCAGTCGGAAAGTGTATCGGCGCCGTAAGAAGCGAACCATACAGCAAGGTCATCAATCTCTGTAGAGAAGTATTTATATCCACCACGTGCAAAAAATTCATTCTGTAACAGCCTGCAAATAAAAAGTCAAGTCCGAAACAGGACTTGAGCGAAGAAAAATTTAC